>Ga0129333_10007079_pt1 | contig 10613 bp, 27 predicted proteins | sample CPB6_08_DNA_FD_94474 | JGI IMG/M metagenome (GOLD analysis project Ga0129333, IMG submission 94474) | Freshwater to marine salinity gradient microbial communities from Chesapeake Bay, USA - CPBay_Sum_0.6_0.8_DNA | ecosystem: Environmental > Aquatic > Marine > Coastal | place: USA: Chesapeake...
AAACATTAAATACGGCGAGTTGACCTTAAACGAGGAAGCACGACGCTTTAGCAAGCAACATCAGTGCGACACAGCGTTGATGCTTTGCCAGTTTGCCGAGCGTGCTCGTACAGCGTTTGGCAATAAGCCTGTGATCATCACCAGTGCAAACAGGCCGCCAAAGATCAATGCAGCGGTGGGCGGATCGGCAAGATCTGAGCATTTATATGATGCGCCTGATACTGGTGCTATTGATTTTTATCTTGACGGTGTGAACACGTATGAGCTGCAGAAATGGGCTGATGCTCATTGGCCATATTCACTCGGATATGGTGCGCCTAAAGGTTTCATTCATGTCGGCATCAGGCCCGGACGCCCTAGAGTCCGCTGGGATTACTGAGCCTTAATGCTGCTGCCTGATTCGGAGATTCGCGCACTGTGCCAAAGCCATGCGTTGATCCATCCGTTTGATCCTGAGCGTCTGAACCCCGCCAGTTATGACGTGGCCTTGGGTGACAACATCATGCTTGAGGTAGCAGAAACCCCAGAATTAATTAGGCATAGCATCACTGGCCATAGCAAAGAAGATCCGTATTGGCTGCATCCGGGTGAATTTATCCTTGCCGAGACGCAGGAGATCTTTAACCTGCCTGATGATCCAGCGATTGCAGCGCAGTTCGTACTGAAATCAAGCCGCGCCCGTTCTGGTATTCAGCACATGCTGGCAGGATTTTGTGATCCGGGATGGCACGGCAGCAGGCTGACGCTTGAACTGAAAAACGTCCGGCAGAAGCATAAAGTTGCTTTATGGCCCGGACTCCTGATTGGCCAGATGGTCTTTATGCCGCTGTCCGATAATCCTGAGCGGTCTTACGCCGAACTTGGTCATTACAACGGTCATACAACCGTAATGCCATCTTGGGAAACTTTTAAGGGTTCGGTGGTTGTGACCCCCTAAATTTGGAGGGGAAAGATGGGACAAACCGCTTGGTGCCACAGCTAGGCGGTTTTTTATTGCCTAATGATCTGGGCCTTGTTCATGTCTTAATTCGTTTGGCAGATCAGGGCTCTGCAAGAAATGAATTGAAAATTCTTGATAGCCACGTTGGTATGCCCATAGCTGAACAGCGCCAACAGTGCGAAACGGGCCTACTCGTGTTTTGTCCGGCAATTTGATGTAGTAGTTCATATCGGTGGTCATGGCTACCGTTTAGAAAATCAGTGGCTACCGCGTGGTCGAGCACATTGATGGCACCGAACTGGTACGCAAGCGTGATGCAAAGAAACGGTTTAGGGATCAGGTGTTGCTGCACTTTAATTATCACTGCGCGTATTGTTTTGAGCCTTTAGGGCGTTCGCCAACATTGGATCATGTGGTGCCAAAGGCTAAGGGTGGCAATAGTGAAATGAATAATCTTGTGGCGTGTTGTTTTGGCTGCAATATGTCAAAAGGGCATAAGGATTGGCGGGTTTGGTATAGAAGCCTGCCGTTCTGGTCTGAGATTGGCGAAGCAAGGATTATGGATTGGATCAATCAAGAATAAAAAAGCGGCTAATGCCGCAGACGTTTAAGTTGCGGTCATTTGATGTTGATAAACCTGAGCTTGCCAAAGATCACTTGAATACCTGCACATTCCTTTGTAGCAAGTGCGGTAGTACATTTCACCGCCATCTGCAGGTTCTAGCGTTTCGATGTAGCTTCCATCATCAAATTCGGTCTTGCTCAGAACTATCGGTTCCATCGTCGTAGAGGTGGCATTGAGCGGCGAACTTACCGTAGGCGGTCTGCTTTGCTTCGGGGAATTCAAATTCGCAACCGTTTCCGCCATTGTTGACCCGCAATACAGACCAATGGCAGCAATCCCAGCAGGTAAGGTGCGATGAATGAGGCGGATCTAAGTCTTTGTATTCTTGGCCTTTCTTAAGGCTTTGGTATATATTGTGAGCCCGAACAAAGGCGGTCTTTAGATCTGTTGTTTGAAGGTCAATAACAACAAAAGCACCGCCCTGTTTGGGTAGTTTTACTTTTGCACGCCAATTTTCAACGAGCGTTCGCCGTTCTAGAACAACCCTGCCGTTGAAGAGATTGATCATGTCATTCGTCTTCGCCGTAAGCAGGCAGATGAAATAGCCGCTCGAGGTTGAAGTGATCTGGCGCCATCTCGTCAGGTTCTTGGCCTTCAACGCACGGATCATTTAGATCACGGACGATGTAGGTCACTGGTGTGTGACGCAGCCTGACTTGAATCGTGCCAACACGCTTGCTGCGGGCAAGGACGTTAAAGCACCAATTTTCAAAGCGATTGAGGAATGGGACTTTGACGGCCATATTTATGGTTGCGGCAGCAGGTGACGTGTCAAAACGGTGATAGCAGTATCAGCGTACCGGCCAGCCAGCTCACTGTCAGCAATACCAAGAGCACGGATGAAATCAGCGCGCAAAAGGCTGTAGTCCAAGTCACGAACATTGGCGGCAACGTCATAGGCAAAGCGTTCCCAGATGCCGGTGTAGAGGTGATCGGCTTTGTAGTGGTCGTAGAGGATCTCCATGAAGTCGGCACGGCGCTGGTCAAGTTGAACACGATTCAGCATGGTTTTTGGCAAGAGCGAGTGCTTCTGATCTTGTGTCGCAGAGCGGGCCACGCCATACGGCTGTGCCATCCCAGCACCACGGTTCAAAGGCTGAGTGCAGACCATAACCGACCCAATCAGCTCCGTAGCAGTAATGACGTGGGCTGTCATACCGTCCGGCTTCAGCCTTTATTGGGGTCATTTGCTATCGGGCAATTTGCCTGTTGATAGCGGATAAATGGTTGTAGTGCAGCGTACATGCGGGCACAATCGTCAATGGTGTGTTCATTGAATCGTGGCGCCCAGTATTCCTCAAGGCATTGGCGAAGGATGGTTTGAATTTCGGTTGTAGAGGGAGCAGGCTGCTGCGAATTCGGGTTCATCTATGGCCTCTGGGAAGCCGTAGGAGCATTCGCCGCCTTGATACTCAATGCAATTGTGGCAGTGTTTAGCGGCGACAAGGCGAGCTTTTGGAACGGTGTTTTTAAGGCGAACAGGAATACGAGGGATTTCAGGTGCGATGTCCTTCCAAGTCCTGTTATTGCGAATGGATGAAATGGCCTGCCGTGTGACGTTGAATCTTTCAGCCAGCGTCGAATTGTCTTCACTGGATTGAAGGACGTAGATCACATCAGCAGGCGTGAGGGTTGTGGATGCAATTGAGCGGGCCATCAAAGGCGCGGAAGTTTTACCTCACTATGGCGATCAGGAGTTAGCCACTGCAGCTCGCGGTAGTGCGTGCCCCATGTTGCGTGAGCAAGTTGTTTTGCTTCGGTAAAGCCGCAGGCCACAACCCAGTCGTAGATGTTGATTGAAGGGATGGTGAAATAGAAGCGGCGAGGTTGCGGTTGGAGTTGAGTTTTCATCGCTGTTCAATGGGTCGCTTGGAGAGGTAAAGCTGAGAAACTTGGTAGTTGGCGCCAGTGGCGAAGCTCTGAACGATGTAGGTAGGCCATGAGCAGCCTTCTACCTTGGCAACGATCGTGGATTCAACTTGAGGCCAGCCACGGACATAACAAGGCATTCCCGGATGGAAGCGCCATAGATCACGTTCAACCCTGACGCCACGTGAATTGGGCGACATTTTGTAGGTCTTTTGGCTGAGCGGAATAACGGGCGCCACCATGCCAGAGCACTGGGCAGTGAGAACGACAAGGCTCATTTGTTGATGGTGTAGATGGCGTTTTGAGTGCCGCTGTGTTCGGCAGTTTTAAGAGTGAAGCCATCGTGAATGATGAAGGCAAAGACCGCTGCGGGAATCAGGAATTGCAGGGTGCCGTAGATGGCGTTTTTCATGTTGTGGTGTGGGTTTTCGGTTGGCCGAGTCGCCTCGGTTGGGTGAATAGTAGCGGCTATCTGAGCGGAGTAAACCCCTGAAAATGACCTGTCGTAATTCGTGATATGGACACGGCATCTAGCGTGAATGTGCTACCGCCTTTGCCATGGATCACGAAGCATGGGATTGGATGACTCTTAAACCCGATCCAACCACCGCCTTCAACATTGAAAAAGAGGCCAGACGCTTGGAGAACACCCCCAACGCCGGCCCCATCGCTGCTCAGCTCTATAGAGCTTGGAACATGCAGCAAACGCTTTTGCAGCAGGCCACAAACCGAATAGCGGCCCTTGAGCTGCAGTTAATGAAAGATCAAGCAGATGCCTGAACGTTCTTCCACGTCTTGCCGTATTTGATCAGGTTCACAGTGGTGACATGCACCCCGTAGTCATTGGCGATCTTTTGCGCTGACTCGCCACCAGCAGCAAGACGGCCTTTGATCTCAGCAACCTTCTGTTCGTTCAGTGCACCGCGCTTGCGCTTGCCTTTACGGCGCTGGCTAATAACAGAAGACTTTTCATCGGCTTCGGTAATCGACTTGGGTTGAGCAGCACCGCCGGCCTTGATGACCTGAGCGCTTTCAAGCAACCGTTGGATCTGGCCAATGCGGTTGTTCAGCTCAACAACTTGAGAATCGGTGAGGATGATCATGGGTTGCATCAGAAAGAGGATTCTGGGGATTCGGGCTTGAGCGGTGTAAAGGAGCCCTTGTTGCCCCACTTACCGCCCCACAATGAAAAGCCTGTGTGCTCTGTGAATTGATCTTTACCGGTGTAGACGCGGATCTTTTGATTTTTGGCCTCAGCCTGTTCAGCCATCGTCATCAGATAGTTGGCCGCGGCCATGGCCTGTTCGGAGGTGAAATCAACAATGATTTGTTCTTCTGGTGACTTATCGCTTTTGCGATTGCGGTTCTCTTGAATGCGGAACTTGGCCGTAAATGCAATGTCAGCCATGGGTGGCAAAAAAAGTAGTGATGATGTGGCGAAGGGCTTGATTGATGTTCTGCCCCGATTTGGCGCAGTAAGCCCTTAGTTGACGATGGAGATCAGCCGGAAGCTTGGCCGCTACACAAAAGCGGTTTTTCTTGCGGTTGAGTTCCTCTTGAGTTTTGGGCCGTCGCCCTGTCATGCGGGATTTTCAGCGATGTACTTTTCGATGAATTCCTTGTGTTCGGGGAATTGAATGCGGTCGGCAATACGCGGGGCCATGATCTTGAATTGCTTCTTGAAGGCAGCGATCAGGTCATCACGCTTGTCGTATGCCTTGACCCAACCCTTGATTTCTTCGACCTGATCATCGGTCAGAAAAGTGACCTTGCTTTCAGGTTTGGCCTTGGGCTTGGCTTCGGGCTTGGGTTGAGTGTCCCGCACTTGGGACGGTTCGGCCTTGGGCGCTTCCTGCTGCAATGCAGGTTTGGTTTCACGGTGTGGGTTTTCTACCGGCTCTCGCGCCCAGAGCTGCCAACCCAAACCAAACTGAGCAGCAGCAGCGGTACAAAGACAACGGCGGTGCGCATCGGTGAGATCACGTGCTGTGACCTTTTCAAACGCAATCGCGTTGTTGCGGTTGTCCATAACCGCCTGAGGGAAACACGGGGTTTCGTGTCCGTTGGCGTGCTCAAAGAACCCGACCACATAAGCGGTTCCGTCGGGGGCTTTCCATGCATGGCCGGTTTCTTCATGAGCCTTGATAGCAAATTGCCAACCGGGCGCATGGTCATGGAGAAGATGGGAAACGCGGCACCAGTTGATGTAGTCAGCGGCGTAGGAGCCTGTGCCCTTTGTTGATACATCAGCCTGAGTGATCACATCCCCGAGATTGGGGTAATCGGTCATAGGTGTGCGGTGTTGTGTGGTGATCGGCGAGGACGGGGCTTCGGACCCATGTGGAGTATACCCTTAAATTTGAGATACGACAACCCAGTGGTAACCGCCCGCCCTGTGGCCGTGCTTAGCCGATGCGTAAATGGCCGACGGATCAACAAAAACCTCCCTGGCCGCCGCCCTGTAGCTCTTGTAGATATTTCCAGTCTCCACACACCTGACCGTTGTGGGGTTGTAGCGATTGGGTAGGTGCACCTTGGGTTTCGCCATAATCAGCTCAACAAGCTTGCGATCCTCAAGCGCAACAAACAGGCCATCTGGATTAAAGTGCCTGAACAGCTCCGGGCGTTTGCGGGCAAAACGCCTCAGCTCTGCACGGCTTACAAACCAAGGCTGATTTGGATGGTCTGATTCGCGTTCAGCCCTCAAACCCTTTTTCACCAACTTGTAAACGAGATGCCTAGTCGTATCAAACATCTCGGCCAACTGATTCAGCTTGTACCAGTCAAGTTCCGGCATCAAAGGAATACCGAGCAACCGCAACTTGCAACGAAACGCAGCCTCTGATCGCTTGGGGAATCCACGCTCAGCCGCCATTCGGCAATATGTCATGTACAACCGCTTCGGCGGCATTGAGGTGCTGAGCTGTTCGATAATGTCAAGCTCACCTTTGACCCAACGCCTTGCATTTCTGCTGACATAGCGGCGATGGCAAAGTGCACTGCAGGTCAGCCGTTGGCTTTTGTGATTGCCTTTTAGGACAGGGATAACAAAGACTGACTGGCAAACGACGCATTCCCGTCGATTCTTTGATCCTTTCACAGTGGGTTGATGGTAATAAGTGCGCCGGGTAACTCGCCTTCATTGGCATAGACCTTATTGCAGATCAGATTTACAACCTGCGAATCGTCTTTGATCAAGACGCCTGTAATGCCGTCAAGTGTTGACCTACAAAGCTTGTCCAAATCTGGCTTGGTGCTTTTGTAGAACGGTGCCTTTGTTTTCAGTTCGCCCTTGGTGTTGTAATGCGCTTTGGGACGGTTGAACATGAACGTGATCATCACTGATACCTGACCATCGGTCATCGGTTCACCAGTGGCCAATGCTGCTTGGCTAACAGCAAAACGCCATGGTTTGACCTTTGCTGATGCTTCAACCATTCGCCCGTTGCCAACGTGCCGTTTGCTGCCTTGCGGGGCGGGTTCAATGCCTTGAACGGCAAACTTCATTTCGTATGGCTCAGGCAACGCGCTAGGTGATCAACTGGCGTGCTCAACGTAATACCAGCAACGTCAGGGCGCTTGGATAGCAGCCAGAACAAAAACCGCGTTTGCCACGTCAAGTTATGAAGGTTGGCCATGGGATCGAATCAAGCAGTTTTCGAGATGGATTTTTTCGCGTGCCGATTGGTAGTACAGGCTGCGTGCCTCTTCTTTGGGGTCAACGGTCAGCAGGTAACTCACAAGCTCCGCTACGGCATCGGTGTATTGCTGTGGATCCCATAGGTCGTACTTAGCCAAGATGGCCTCAATGCGGTCGTCTATGGGAGAGCCAGCCATCAGAACTCTGCCTTTGGCAGCGTCACTCTCCAGTATTCTGTTTCGCGCTTTGTGGCGACGCCTTCAAACTGCTCTAACTGCTGCAGCTCTTTGACGGCATTGCTGTACTGCCAACTTGTACGGGTGCAGCGGGATACTTTGATCCCATGAGCAGCGAGGTTGCCATCGTCGTCTTTGAGATCGTCTAGGTCACCTGCGGTGTACATCAGGGCTAGATCCTCCATGAGGCGATCGAGGATTTCCTGATGGCGAGCGATTTCGATCTTGGTGCTGGCGATGACGCCGAGAAGAGAGTCGGGATTGGTCATGGCAGATCTGAGAATTTGGTATTGGGGTTGTCAAGCAAGTCGTTGTATCCCTTGGATTTCCCGTAGACCCACGCTTCAACGGACTGACCTTCCTTTGGCCCGTTCGGTTTGAGCTTGGTCACCTTGAATTCAGCGGCCGGCTTCCAAGTCGGCTTTTTCTTTGGCATGGGGTGGTGGCATCTCTGCAAAAGGAGTATACCCCTAAAGGATGGGCCCGTCAATCCTGCACGGCGACCCAAGCCACGAGGACCATCACACCGAGCAATCCAACCGCAATCAGCGCCATCACTGGCCAAACGGGATCAGTCATGTCAAGCCCTCAAGCTCAAGAACGCGACGCAATGGAACAGCAGCTACATGCGGCACCACTGTGTTGCCTAGTGCTCTAATGCGGTCCACCCGATTGGATAGCCCATCATCTCCTCTAGGAAGGACGGGTTTAGATATGTAGCCCCGCCATGCTGGGCTGAGCATTGCGTTACCAGGATCCCAGCGAGTCGGCTTTTCTTGGCCAGCTTTTCGTAATTGACTCGCTCTCCCGAATCCTTGTGATCCCTTGCTGTTGGGGTAGGCAACAAGCCACCACCTATCCCTTTTGTGGCAGGCTCCCAAATCTGAAGCGCGTATGCAAGCCCATTCACAGTCGTACCCTGCTTCGGCCAGTTCTCCGAGTACAACTCCGAGTCCGTTAGCAATGATTGCTGCGACGTTTTCCATGACGACGTATTTGGGTCGTACCAAGCGAATGACACGGATGAGTTCATAAAAAAGTCCTGAACGAGTTCCTGTTTTGATTCCGGCTTGTTTGCCGGCAAAGCTGATGTCTTGACATGGGAAACCACCGCAAATCACATCAGCGCTATGGGGTTTTGGGTTGAAATTCTGTATGTCCGAATGGATTTCAACAGCGGGCCAATGCTGATTGAGTACCCGTTGGCAGTAAGGATCCCATTCAACAAATTGAATAGTTTCAAAGCCACCAACAATCCTTTCGGCCGCATACGAGAAGCCGCCAATGCCAGAAAATGTATCGATGATTTTTAATTTATTCATCTAGACAAAGCGTTGGATGCATAACGCCATGGCATGTCAACTGTTCCGGCTTTTATTTCTTTTATGTATGGATTATTTCTTTGCACCAAATAAACCATTTCTCTGCCATTATTTTTCTTTTCCTTGACGCAGTAGCCGAGGCCTCCGTTTTCTACTTCATTAAGCCAAACCCTAGCTTCTTGGATGTTGATGTAATAAAACCCATCGTTAAACCCCCAGCAATAAAACAAATCGGTAATTAATGGCTGACCAAGTTTTGACGGAACATGTATTCCGTAGTGAATCAATGCATCAAGTTTTTCGCAAGGAACCCACCAGCCACGCTTGTACTGTTTGTCATCGTGATTTCCGCCGCGTTTCTTGAATTCAAACAATGCGGTGATTTGGCCGCTAGGTGATTTCGCTGCAAAGTCAATTTTGCAATGGCTGTCATTACTGAAGACATCAATTTTTGTTCTGAATTCTTGGGAAAGCAGATAGATTGCGCGTCTTTCGTTTTCGGCATCGATTTCGTTCTTTGTGGTCCTTCTTCCGTTCACCAGTGGGTGATTGCGGCTTTTGTATTCATGCATCTCCGTTGGAATAAAGAAAGGCATCAGAACTCCGGTTCGTTTAACATCAAAAAAGCTTCACGCGCCCCTTGCCATTCGATAACGGCTAGGTCTGTGTCGACTTTTTGCAAACTTGTGGCACCCGGTTTGGCCCACAGCACACCAGCTTTTTGTATGTAAAGCTTTGGCCAGTGCAGACTGAGCATCCCCAAATACCCGCCAAGCTGCGGGCTCACGTCATACGGGTTGGCATCCGCCTTCCCCTGCGTCTTTAGGTCCACCAGAACCAACTGATTGTGATCGTCTTTGCGGCGCAATAGGCAATCAAAGCTGCCAGCTATTCCGCGCTCTACATCAGCAAGCCTGTATTCACACGCAATGGCCTCATAGGTCTTCCATACGGAATGTTCAAGCAGCGGTTCAATCCATTCCGCGTACTCAGCAGGCCACTGGCCAGCGTCACCAGTCGTCAGAAAATCCTCCAACGCTTTGTGAACCGCCTTCCCACGTGGCTCCCAGATGTGCTTGGTCTCCATGATCCGCCTCATCGCCCATAGATCCTTCGTGCCCTTGCAAACCTGCGTCACTGAGTGATTCAGCCACTGGCCCGTCGGTTCCCAGCAATACCGGTGCGCTTCCTCGTTGAACAGGATCGGCAGGGGCTTCAACCACCGCGAAGTCTCTGGGGCTGACGATTTCAACTCGTTCTGTTGGTGTGGGCTCATCTCTGAGGGGATTGCGGTATGTGGGTGGTGTGAATCCGGGAATTCGCTTGGCGTCTTCCATTGTGATGACCCAGCCCCGTGATGGGATATCGAGGTCTTGAAGGGTCCAGTGATTTGCAGCAATTCCGCGGCGCAGAAGTGTGATTACTTCGGCTAGATCAAAAGCTTTTTTCATTAGATCTGCTTCCAAAGCCGTTCTGTTTCTGAGCGATCACGTTCGGCCGCGGCCATCGGATGAATGACGTACCGAGCGGCTAGCGGGCTCTTAGGGTCATCAGCGCCGACGTTCGGGCAGAAGGTCAGGTACATGCCCTGATCGTCGTACTTGCCCATGGGATGCCCGTAACAGGCGTCATTGGGTGGCTGTCGGCTGCTGGTAGTGAAGTAGGACACGGCGCGGCTCTTGGGGTCCGCCACCTGCCACACGTACATACCCTTGCTCTCTGGAGCGAATAGTTTCATAGTGAGTCTCAGATTGGATTAACAAGGGCGAATCAATCCTCCCGCCAGCAGCGGTTTTCCTCGTCCCAGTACCGCCCGCTGCGCTGTGCCTTGTGCTCTTCGAGATACACCTCGTACTTCCCATCCCGAAGCCAGCGAAACAGGTCAGGAAGGCTCCCCACGAACTCGTCAGCGGCCTTCTTGCGCTTCTGCTCCTCAATCGCCCTTCTGGCGGCTTCTAGGAGGGTCTCAGGGCCTTCAAGC
>Ga0129333_10007081_pt1 | contig 10612 bp, 8 predicted proteins | sample CPB6_08_DNA_FD_94474 | JGI IMG/M metagenome (GOLD analysis project Ga0129333, IMG submission 94474) | Freshwater to marine salinity gradient microbial communities from Chesapeake Bay, USA - CPBay_Sum_0.6_0.8_DNA | ecosystem: Environmental > Aquatic > Marine > Coastal | place: USA: Chesapeake Bay...
AGGGCGAGCCAGGTGATCTTCCCGGTCGCGAGGATGAGGTGCCCGACCTTCGGCGTCCCCTGCACATCGCCGACCTTCGAGCGCCCCGAGATCATCCGCGGGTAGCCGTCGGGGTTGATGTAGTCGGGGACATCGGAACCGCGCGCCCCGGTGGCGGGGAGGACGGTGTTGATCAGCGCGCTCTTCCCGTCGGGAGAGATGGAGATCCCCGTGAACCGCTCCGCGGCGGGGATCCAGACGATCGGGAGTCGACGCGACTCCGCCTCGCGCCGACGCGCGGCCTCGAGCGAGTCGGCGGCGAGATCATCGCGGATCGTCTCGAGGAGGAAGCGCTGCTGCGCGGCGAGGGCGCCACGCTGCCCAGTCGGCGGCTTGGGCTCCGTGGGGGCGGCGCCTGAGCGGATATCGGTGAGCTGACGGGTGAGGCCGGTGATCAGGTCGACGGCGAAGAGATTCTGGTCGCGCACATAGAAGACCTCGCGCCCGTCGAGCGAGGGGCGCGCCTCACTCTCGTTCGCCGCGGTCTGCGTCAGGCGGCGGAGGGTCACGTTGGTGCCGGTGCGGCTTCGGAGCCAGAGATCCCCGTTCGCGGTCACGATCTCACGCACCGCGCTCCCGCGGCTCCCCGGGAGTCGGCGGCCGCTGGCGAGGAGCGGAGCGACCGAATCCATGTGCGCCGCGCTCACGCGTTCCGGCGTGGCCTCGGCGCGCGCGGCCACGCGGTACGGCTCGAGCTCCGCGTTCCACTTCGCGCCAGGCGCGAGCCACTGGAAGTAGATCCACTGGCCGTCGGCGGTGAAGCGGACGGTCTGCGGCTCGCGGCCATAGAGCTCGGGGCCGCGCATGATGTTCTTCACCGAGAGGTCGAAGGGCTGCTGCGCCTCCACGCGGCCGACGGTGATCGTGGCGACGAGGGCACAGGCGAGGCGGAGCGAAGGACGAAAGCGCATCGGTCAGTCGATGTAAGAGGCAGAGGGCTCGGGGAGCGTCGTCCCCCGGATGATATGTGGCGTCTCGGTCGAACGCAGTGGGGTGCGCCCGGAGAGTACCGACCACCACTCACGCGCGGAGGCGGCGAGGATCACGAGGACGGCGACCATGAAGAAGGCGGCGACGCCGGCATCGAGGCGGTCGTTGAAGATGAGGCGCGCGGCCGCCGCGGCATTCGCGACCCCCGGCGGGAGTGTGCCTGCATCGAGGAAACCCTGCACCCAATAGGCGTGCGCGATGAATCCGATCTTGGGGTTCGGATCGTGCAGCTTCATCCACCCCGCCGTCATCGTCACGATCACGAGCCAAGCCATCGGGACCACGGTGATCCAGGCGTAGCGCGCCTTCCCCATCTTGATGATGATCGTCGTCCCCACGCAGAGCGCGACGGTGGCGAGCAGCTGATTGGCGATCCCGAAGAGGGGCCAGAGGGAGTTGATTCCGCCCAGGGGATCGGTCACCCCCTGGTAGAGGAAGTACCCCCAGCAGCCGACGAAGAGTCCGCTCGAGAGGAGCACCGCAGGATACCACGAGACGCGACCGAACGGGGCCCAGAGATGCTTGCCGAGGTCCTGGAGCATGAAGCGCCCCACCCGCGTCCCGGCGTCGAGCGTCGTGAGGATGAAGAGTGCCTCGAACATCAGGGCGAAGTGATACCAGAGCCCCATCGCGCTCCCGCCGATCGCGTCGGAGAAGATCTTCGCCATCCCGACCGCGAGCGAGGGGGCCCCGCCGGTGCGCGAGAGGAGGGAGCTCTCCTCCACCTGTGCGGCGAGGGCGGTGAGCTCCTCGGGCCTGAGCGTGAACCCCCAGGTGGCGATCACCTGCGCCGCGCTCTCCGCGGTCGTGCCGATGATCCCCGCGGGGGCGTTGATCGCGAAATAGATCCCCGGCGTCAGCACGCAGGCCGCGATCAGCGCCATCGTCGCGACGAGCGATTCGGTGAGCATCGCGCCGTAGCCGATCATCCGTGCATCGGCCTCATTCTCGAGGAGCTTCGGCGTGGTGCCAGAGGCGATGAGCGCGTGAAAGCCGCTGATCGCCCCGCAGGCGATCGTGATGAAGACGAAGGGGAAGACCTTCCCCGCGAAGACCGGGCCGGTGCCATCGATGAATGGGGTCACCGCCGGCATCTGCAGCGGCGGGAGGACGATCAGGATCCCTGCGGCGAGCGCGACGACGACGCCGATCTTCACGAAGGCCGAGAGGTAGTCACGCGGCGCCAAGAGCAACCAGACCGGCATCACCGCCGCGGCGAACCCGTAGACCATCACCGCGAAGGCGAGTGGGACCGGCGCCAGGGTGAAGAGCGGCCCAAGGGTCGGGTGCTCCGCCGCGAAGCGCCCCGCGTAGAGGGCGACGATCAACAAGAGGATCCCGAGCGCGCTCACCTCGAGCACACGCCCCGGGCGCCAGTACTTGAGATAGATCCCCATCAGCATCGCGATCGGGATCGTGAGCCCGACCGTCACCACCCCCCACGGGCTCTCCGCCAGCGCCTTCACCACGATCAGCGCGAGCACCGAGATGAGGATGATCATGATCCCGAGCACCGCCACCAACGCGGTGAATCCCGCGACGGGACCGATCTCGTCCTTCGCCATCTGCCCGAGCGATTTGCCATTGCGGCGCACCGAGGCGCAGAGGATCACCATGTCCTGCACCGCGCCGCCGATCACCACGCCGACGATGATCCAGAGCGCGCCGGGGAGGAATCCGAACTGTGCGGCGAGGGTTGGCCCCACCAGCGGCCCCGGCCCCGCGATCGCCGCGAAGTGGTGACCGAAGACGATCCACCGGTTAGTCGGGACGAAGTCGCGCCCGTCGGCGCGGAGCTCCGCCGTCGTCATCCGCTGCGAGTCGAGCGCGAAGACCTTCGCGGCGAGGATCTTCGAATAGAAGCGGTAGCCGATGGCGTAGGTGCAGACCGCGGCGGTGAGGAGCCAGGCGGCGTTGATCGTCTCGCCACGCGAGAGGGCGAGGACCGCGAAGGCCCCCGCGCCGACGAGGGAGACGACGGCCCAGATCAGGGCCGAGACCCAACGAGGCATAGGTCGGATGGGGAGAGGGGGAACGACCCCCTATCGTAGCCCACGCGCCCCGCCATCGGGAGGGTCCGATTCATGGAGAGGGCCGGGGCGGACGATTAGCTTTCCCCCGTGCTTCAGACCGCTCGCGCCCTCCTCGTGGCCCTCTCGCTCACCGTGCACGCGGGGGCGCTCGAGGCGCAGTCGCCGTCCGGCGCGCCGCCGGCTGGCAAGGGCGCCTCGGCGAAGGGCACTCCGGTCGTGGTCGGCCCACCGCTCGGCGCCTTCGCCGAGGAGCGGGTGGCCGTGGTGCCGATCCAGAACTGGCGCCCCGACACCACCGGATGGAGTAGGTCGATCGCCTGGGCGCAGCTTCGGCTCGCGATCGATTCGGCGGTGACGACCGAGCTGCAGGACCGTGGGATGGGGCGGCGCTGGTCGTATCCGGCGGATGTCGTTCGAATCGCACGGCGCAATCCGACCTTCCAGGGCGATGCGTATGCCCTCGGTGTCGGGCGGTGGCGGGCGATGCTCCCGGAGATTGGGTCACCGATCCCCTCGCCCCTCGCCGACAACCTCCGTTTCCTCACCGCCCTCGGCGACATGCGGCAGGTGCTCGTGCCGGTGGAGTTGCGCGTGGACGGCGAGGTGACCTCGGTGCGACTGGTTCTCGTGGATACGCGAGCCCGCACGGTCCTCTTTGCCGGCGATCTGATTGTGCCAGGGGGTGCGAGCGTCGCCCCCGGCCTGGCCACCCGCCTTGCCGATCTCTTTCTCGAGCCCTGACGGGCTCCTCCTTATCTCTCGTTCCCTCGGCTGACGTGACCCCCTCCCCCCGTGAAGTGACCCTGATCCCCGGTGATGGGATCGGCCCTGACATCACCGAGGCCACCGTGCGCCTGCTCGAGGCGGCGGGCGCTCCGCTCGTCTGGGATCGACAACTCGCTGGGATGGCCGCCGTGAAGGCGCACGGGGATCCGCTCCCAGAGGCGACGCTCGAGTCCATCCGTCGGACCACGCTCGCCCTCAAGGGGCCGCTCGAGACCCCGGTGGGGAAGGGGTTCCGATCGATCAATGTCGCGCTGCGCAAGGAGTTCGACCTCTATGCCAACCTGCGCCCCGCCAAGTCGGTATTGCCGGGGAACCGGTTCCAGGATGTGGATGTGATCCTCGTCCGCGAGAACACCGAAGGGCTCTATGTGGGAATCGAGAACTATGTGAAGGTCGGGGACGATCCGCATGCGATCGCGCAGTCGGTCGCGGTCGTCACGCGGGCCGGGGCGGAGCGGATCGTGCGCTATGCATTCGAGCATGCGGTGCGTCATGGACGCAAGCGTGTCACCCTCGTGCACAAGGCGAACATCCTCAAGTACTCGCAGGGGCTCTTCCTCGAGACGGGGCGCAAGGTCGCGGCGGAATACGCTGGGCGCGTCGCCTTCGACGACAAGATCGTCGATGCCTGTGCGATGGAGCTCGTGATGCGCCCCGAGCGGTTCGACGTGATCGTCACGACGAATCTCTTCGGCGACATCCTCTCCGACCTCACCTCGGGGTTGGTCGGCGGGCTGGGACTCACGCCAGGCGCGAACATCGGCGAGACGGCGGCGATATTCGAGGCGGTGCATGGCACCGCGCCCGACATCGCGGGGCAGGGGGTCGCGAATCCCACGGCGGTGATGCTCGCCGGGTGTCAGCTCCTCGATCATATCGGCGAGGAAGCGCGCGCCACGCGCATTCGCACCGCGATCGAGGCGACGCTGCGCGAGGGGCGCACGGTCACGCGCGACGTCGGGGGCACCGCGACCACCGCACAGTACACCGATGCGGTCATCACGAAGCTCTGACCCCTGACCCCTGATACCTAGTTTGCGTCTCCTCCAGCTCTCCGACGTCCACTTCGGACGGCACGCGATCTCCGCGCATCTCGATGCGGTCACGCGTCGGGTCGCCGCGGGGCGCTACCAGGTGGTCGTGATCTGTGGGGATCTCACGCAGCGCAACTTCCAGTGGCAGTTCCGAGCGGCGGCGGCCTGGCTCGATCAGCTGCGCGCCCATGCGGCGGTTCTCGTCGTCCCGGGCAATCATGATGTGGCGTGGTGGTGGAAGCCGGCCGGGCTCGGAGTCGAGTGGCCCCTGCTGCGCGGCTATCGCAAATGGATCAGCGCGGAGCTTGAGCCCACACTGCAGCTCCCCGGCGTGACTCTCGTCGGGCTCAACTCCTGCCACGGCGTACGTCCCTACACGCTCACGACACGGGCGCGCGACCTCAGCGTGGTCGGGGCGATCCGGCCGGCGCAGTGGGCCTACGCGCGCGAGCGGTTCGCCGCCGCACCGGCCGGTGATCTCCGCGTGTTGGTCTTCCATCACAACCTCCTGCGCGGCGATCTCTCGCGGCGCTGGGGGCTCGTCGATCGCGCCGACGGGATCGCGCGCGCCGTCGCGACCGGTGCTGACCTCGTCCTCAATGGTCACGACCACCAGACCCGTATCGAGGCGATGCAGGTCGATGGCCGCACGATGATCGTCTCGCATGCCACCACGCTCTGTGGGCGCACGCGCGGGGGACTCCCTTCGGCGGTGCAGGAGATCGAGGTCGCGCCCGACGCGGTCACCATGCGCGCCTGTGTGTGGGAGTCGGCCGCGCAGGACTACGTCCCGCGGCAGGACCGGGTCTTCGCGCGATGACCCCGCCGACTGAGACCCTACAGCTCGGCCTCGGCTTCGACGCCCCCGTGGCGCCGACCGCCGTTGAGGAGACCGCGCCCGATGCATCGCAGGAAGAGCCGTGGGAGGCGGAGGAGACCGCCCGCATCGCCGAGCGCTTCTTCGAGAAACTGCGCTCGCTCGGGCTCCAGCATGTCCGCCGCGCGGTGCTCACGCGGAACCGCTCCGTCCTCGTGAGCGTGAAGGGTTTCGACCTCCGCGTGCATGAGGGGTATGTCGATGCCCCGACGGAGATGCATGTGCAGATCGTCCGCTTCGTGATGGCGAAGAAGCCGTGGGAACGGCAGGCGGCGCGCGAGGCGCTCGTCAGCTATCCCCTCGCGCGGAACAGCCGTCCGCGCCGCGCGCCAGAGCGCACGCACCCCGAGGACGAGCCATTGGCCGAGCGGTTGGCCGAGTGGCACACGCGGCTCAATGGGGAGCGGTTCGGCGCGCAGCTCGCCCTGGTGCCGATCCGCGTGTCACGACGGATGGTGCGTCGCCTCGGGCATTACGCGCCGGCGGTGGAGGGGGGCGGGGCAGAGATCGCGATCTCCGCGCGGCATGTCGCGCGCGATGGGTTCGCGGCGGCGCTCGAGACCCTGCTGCACGAGATGGTGCATCAGTGGCAGCACGAGCAGGGGCTCACGATCGACCACGGGGCGGAGTTCCGTCGCAAGTGTCGCGAGGTGGGGGCGATCCCGAGCGCGAAGCGCGCGGTCTGCTGAGCCCGTTCCCCCGGTAACGGGGGCCGGACACGGTATGGACTGGGTTGAGAGGGGCCTTCTCAGGTAGCTTTAAGGCTCTCCGTCCCCACCTGCCATGGCCACCGAGCTCTCGACCCCGACCTATCTCCCCTCGCCGCAGCTCACCCCGCGCGAGGGCGACCTCTTCAACCTCGACGCCGCCCTCACCGAAGAGGAGCGCGCGGTCCGCGATTCGGTGCGCGCCTTCGTCGACGAGAAAGTCCTCCCGATCATCGGCCAGTGCTATGTGGAAGGGCGTTTCCCCAAGGAGCTGATCGCGGAGATGGGGGCCAATGGCTACTTCGGGGCGAACCTCCCGGAGGAGTACGGCTGCGCCGGCCTCAACAACGTGATGTACGGGCTCATCATGCAGGAGCTCGAGCGCGGGGACTCGGGGATCCGCTCCTTCGCCTCGGTGCAGGGCGCCCTCGTCATGTATCCCATCTACGCCTTCGGCTCCGAGGAGCAGAAGCGTCACTACCTCCCGAAGATGGCGACCGGGGAGGTGATCGGGTGCTTCGGCCTCACCGAGCCCGACTACGGCTCCAATCCGGCGGGGATGATCACTCGCGCGCGGCAGCAGGCCGACGGGTCCTGGATCCTGAACGGCGCGAAGATGTGGATCACCAACGGCTCCACCGCACAGGTGGCCGTGGTCTGGGCCAAGACCGAAGACGGTGACGAGAGCGGGAAAAGCATCCGCGGCTTCCTCGTCCCCACCAACGCGAAGGGCTTCAAGGCGAAGGATCAGAAGGGGAAGCTCTCCCTCCGCGCCTCGGACACGAGCGAGCTCGTCTTCGACAACGTCCATCTCCCCGCTGACGCGATCCTCCCCAAGAGCGGCGGCCTCAAGAGCCCCCTCATGTGCCTCACGCAGGCGCGATACGGCATCTCCTGGGGCGCCCTCGGCGCCGCGATGGCCTGCTATGAGGAGGCGCTCTCGTACTCGAAGGAGCGCGTGATGTTCGGGCGTCCGATCGGCGGCTTCCAGATCCAGCAGGTGCGGCTCGCCGACATGCTCACCGAGATCGTGAAGGGGCAGCTCGTCTCCCTGCACCTCGGCCGCATGAAGGACATCGGGACCTTCACCCCGCAGCAGGTCTCCTTCGCCAAGCGCAACAACGTCAACATCGCATCGGACATCGCGCGCGAGGCGCGCCGGCTCCTCGGTGGGAACGGGATCGTCGCCGAGTACGCGAGCATGCGGCACATGGCGAACCTCGAGAGCGTGTATACGTACGAGGGGACGCACGACATCCACTCCCTCATCCTCGGTCAGGCCGTGACGGGGTTGAACGCCTTCGGGGGGTAAACGCCTCGGATGTGAGCGGGACCTGCGAGCGCGGACCTAGGTTCAGGTCCGCGCTTTGCCGTAGCGCCCCTGGAGCGAGCGCCGCACCCCCTGCGGCAAGTAGCGCAGGGCGAGCACGATCAGCCGGTAGCGCTTCCCGGGGACGACGACCACCGGTCCGCCGCCGAAGATCGCCTCGAGCGACTCGCGCACCACACGGTCGGCGTCGAGCCACATGAAGGCGGGGATCCCCACCGACTTGTCGATCCCCGCGCGGTCATGGAACTCGGTGTGGGTGAAGCCGGGGCAGAGCGCCTGCACGGCGACGCCGGTCCCCTGCAGTTCCATCGCGAGCCCCTCGCAGAAGACGCGCTGGTACGCCTTGGTCGCGCAGTAGTTCACGTTCCCCGGGCTCGCGGTGAACGAGGCCACCGAGGCGACGACGATGATCCGCCCCTGCTTCCGCTGGATCATCCCGGGGAGCGCGGCCTGCGTGAGGCGCATCGCGGCCTGCACATGGAGGTCGAGCATCCCGACCTGCTCCCGCTCGGGGCGCGTCGCGAGCCGCCCCTTGGTCCCGAAGCCGGCGTTGTTCACGAGCACGCTGATGCGCGCATCCGAGGCGAGCCGCTCGCAGAGCCGCGTCACCTCATCCGTCTTGATCAGGTCGCAGGGGAAGGGCTCCGCGACGATCCCATGGCGCCTGGAGAGCTCGGCGCCGAGCTCGGCGAGCCGGGCCCCGTCGCGTGCGACGAGGAGGAGGTCGAAGCCGCGGGCGGCAAGCTGGGCGGCGAACTCTTTGCCGAGGCCGGCCGAGGCCCCGGTGACGACGGCGATCGGGCGGGGCGAAGTGGATGTGGTCATGGCGAGAATCTACATTGCGCTGCGTATGGGCATCGTCACCGCCTCCATTCCGCTCTTCTTCCTCCTGATCGCGCTCGAGCTCCTCTGGAGCCAGCGCACCGGGCGGCGGGTCGTGCGTCTCAACGACACCCTCTCCGATCTGAGCTGTGGGATCCTGAGCCAGCTGGCGGGGATCTTCAGCAAGGTCTTCACGGTCGGCATCTTCATCTGGTTCGGGGAGCGGTTCGCGCTCCAGCGCTTCGTTCCGGCGCTGCCCGTGTGGCCGAGCGGGGCGCCGTTCGCGTCGGCGACGGGATTCCCGGGCTTCACCGTCGATCTCCCGGCGCTCGCGAGCTGGAGCGCGGTCTTCGTCTTGGTCGATCTCTGCTACTACTGGTCGCACCGTCTCTCGCATGAGGTGCATCTCCTCTGGGCGGGGCATGTGGTGCACCACTCGAGCGAGGAGTACAACCTCCCGGTCGCCCTGCGGCAGAGCGCGCTGCACGGGCTGATGAGCTGGGTCTTCTACGTCCCCCTCGCCCTGATCGGGGTGCCGTGGCAGATGTTCGTCACCTCGATGGCGCTCAACCTCGTCTACCAGTTCTGGATCCATACGCGCGCCATCGCGACCCTCGGCCCCATCGCCGAGTATGTGCTGAACACGCCGAGTCATCATCGCGTGCATCATGGGGTGAACCCCAAGTATCAGGACACCAACTACGGTGGGGTCTTCATCCTCTTCGATCGCTGGTTCGGGACCTTCCAGCGTGAGGAGGAGGAACCGACCTATGGGATCACGACGCCGTTGCAGAGCTGGAACCCGCTCTGGGCGAACGTGCATGTCTTCGTGGAGATCGCGCGGGTGGCGTGGCGCGCCGATTCGTGGCGGGCGCGGCGGCGGATCATCTTCGGCCGGCCGACCAAGGTGAGCGAGACGGGGGAGCCGATCGTGGCCTCGAAGCCCTTCGATCCCGTGGCGTTCGTCCCCTTCGACCCCCCGGTGCCGGCCCCCCTCGCTGCCTACGGAATCACGCAGTTCGCGGTGACCCTGGTCGGGGCCTACCTGCTCCTCCGCTCCGCCGCGACCCTGCCCTGGGCGCAGTCGGCGGCGGCCGCCTTCTTCCTCGCCGCGGCGCTGGCCGGGGTCGGGGGCGTCTTCGAGCGGGCCAAGTGGGCGGGGGCCCTCGAAGGGGCGCGGCTCGTCACCCTCGGGGTGGCCTCGGTGGCCCTCATTTTGACAGGACTCGGACCCGCGGCGCTGGGCTGGGCCGGGGTCGTCTTCGCCCTCGGGTCGCTCGCCGTCCTCTGGCGCTATCGCGGGGCGCTGACCGAGGTGGAGCTGGCCCCGCTCATGTGAGCGCTGGCCCGCGCGCCGTCGGTACAATGGCCGCGGTGCGCGCCCTAGATTTCCTCGGGTTCGTAGCACGTTGAACCCTCGCCGACCGACCGATGAAGATCGCCGTCTGCATCAAGCGGGTCCCCGACATGGACGTCCGCTTCAAGATCGCCCCCTCCGGCACCGCCGTGGACGAGACGGGGCTCAAGTTCGATATCTCCGACTTCGACGGCTACGCCGTGGAGGCCGCGCTCCAGATCAAGGAGAAGCTCAACGCCGGTGAGGTCGTCGTGATCTCGCTCGGCGGTGATGTCGTGCAGGAGACGCTCCGCAAGGCGATGTCGATGGGCGCCGATCGCGCGGTGCAGCTCAAGGCCGACGGTACGTACGTCGATTCCTTCGCGATCGCCTCGGCGCTCGCCGCGGAGCTCAAGGACGGTGGCTACGACCTGATCATGTTCGGGCGCATGTCGATCGACACCGCGCATGGTGTGACGGGCGCGATCGTCGCCGAGCTGCTCGGCCTCCCCTGCGTGAACGCGATCTCCAAGCTCGAGTTCAATGGCCGCACCGCGAAGATGCGCCGCGAGCTCGAGGGAGCGTACGAGCTCGTCGAGTGCGCGCTCCCCGCCGTCGTCACGATCGACGAAGGGATCGCGCGGCCCCGCTACCCCTC
>Ga0129333_10007083_pt1 | contig 10611 bp, 10 predicted proteins | sample CPB6_08_DNA_FD_94474 | JGI IMG/M metagenome (GOLD analysis project Ga0129333, IMG submission 94474) | Freshwater to marine salinity gradient microbial communities from Chesapeake Bay, USA - CPBay_Sum_0.6_0.8_DNA | ecosystem: Environmental > Aquatic > Marine > Coastal | place: USA: Chesapeake...
TTACTCTTTGAAGGCATGACTCCAGAAACGATTTTAAAAACCCTTATTGCTGAAAAAGATTTAAACATACTAGAAAATAAATCTATCGCATTTAAATGTACATGTTCAAGAGAGCGAACCGAATCAACACTTAAACTTCTTGGTAAGGCTGAATTGTTAGACATGATAAAAGAACAACATGGTGCAGATGTTCATTGTAATTTCTGCAACGAACACTATGCGTTTTCAGAAAAAGATTTAAACAATATTATTTTGAAACTTGATCAGCAGCAACATTAAGTTTTTGATAAGCAATTGCAATCTCACTACCAATTTTTGCGTTATGTTTAACCAATGCAATATTGCTTTTTAAGGAATCACCACCTGTGAGGGTTTTGACTCTAGCAAGTAAAAATGGTGTAAGGGCAGCACCTTTAATATGTTGGTCTTCTGCTTCTTTTGTGGCGGTTTGAATGGCATTATTAATGGTTCTCGCATCCATTTCGTAAGCAATTGGAATAGGATTTGCAATCAAAATTCCTTGTGTTAATTTGAGGTCGTTCTGCGTTTTAATTAACGTTGCAACTGCAGAAGGGTTATCACAACGCAGTGATAATTTTAATCCACTTTTTGAATGATAAAACGCTGGAAAATCATCTGTTTGATAACCAACAACTGGAACCCCCATCGTTTCTAAATACTCTAAGGTTTTAGGCAAATCAAGTATCGCCTTTGCACCAGCGGAAACAACGGTTATCGGCATACTTGCAAATGCTTCTAGATCGGCGGAGATATCAAATGAGGTTTCTGCTCCCCGATGAACACCACCAATACCACCGGTCGCAAACACCTTGATACCATTCTTCCAAGCTAAATACATGGTGGTGGCAACGGTTGTACCACCGGATAAACCTTGAGATAAAACATAGGATAAATCTCGTTGAGAAACTTTTCTAACATTTTTGCTTTGCGCAAATCTTGTTAAGGTGTCTTTGTTTAGTCCAATGTGGATAACACCATCGAGAATCGCAATCGTTGCAGGCGTAGCCCCTGCATCTAAAACTACTTTTTCAACCGCAATAGCCGTTTCTAGGTTTTCTGGATAAGGCATACCATGACTAATAATGGTGCTTTCAAGCGCAACAATAGGTAAACCTTTTCGTAAAGCCTCTTCAACATCATGAGCAATAATCGTTTTCATCATCTTCTCCTTTAAACACTAAATGTTTGAAAGTGTTTTTGCGCATTTTTTCTTAGCAACCATCCCCCGATAACAATAAGCACGAATTCAATCAGCATTAACATGAAAAGTTGGATATGAATATCAAAATATTGAAAGGGATCAAAAACCAACCACAAGCATGCACCTAATATTGAAAACCCACCAAAGACTGCAACAAGAGCGGCTAGACTTTGTTTGACAACTTCTACTTCTTGATGAAAATCAAACCGAGGAAACCAAAGATTGAGATACATAAAAAATATCGAAAGCAAGACCGTAAACAAAAAAATGAAAACGATAAATAAAGCAAACGTTATAACTTCAATTTGAAATAGAATGCCACCAACTAACGATGACAAGAAAACGCTTGGTAATGTGATGCATAAGTTAAAATAAATTTTAGATTGAATAATCGTCCATGGTTTTATCGGTAAAGACTTTAATAAATTAATATTCTTACCTTCTAGAGACAAACTCACAGCAGGTGTGTAAACCGTCGATAATGCAAATCCTATGAAAGCAAAGATCAACCATATGGGATTGATCTGCATCGCTAACAACATTTGATTTAATTCTAGGATGATTGAAGGTATAAAAAGGCTGATTATCGCCAGCAAACTCAACACTAAAATCCCAAATCCAGTATTAAGAAAATAAACAGAAGTGCCGATAAAACGTTGCCATTCCTTGATGACAAGATGTTTCATAACCGATTGAACTTGGTTTGGTATTTTATCTCGACGCTTATAAACAAGATTGGTTCGTTGTTGATTAATCTTAAGCAAAGATCCACTCATTACAAACACAAAACCAAAAAAGACGAGGCCGTGTAGAAATAGATATAGTAAAACTAGGACTAGATTAGTACTGGCAATACCATTCACAAACCAAGAAGCTACAATATCGACATCTGCTAAAAAATCTATCCAAGAACTTGGTAAAATTTCATTTGAGAAATAATTAAAAAAAGCAAAACTTAAAACAAATAATACTGAAAATATTGTTTGGAGAACATTTGCATTCACCCATCTTTGTGTTAGTTTTCGTAAAACAAAAGAAATAAATGAGCCCAACAACATGAGCGGAATCGGAGCAACCATTGCCATCGGTAAAAATAATAGAAATTGAATGAAGGATGCTTCACTCACATACCACCAAACGCCATAAGTGGGCATCACCATAATCAGTGCGAATAAATAAACAAACACAAGCATCATGGTTAATTTTGCCGCTACAATGACACGTTGAGGTATGGGTAGTGGACCTAATAAATCAAAATCCTTATATTGAAACAAATATCCTTGAGCTTGAAAGAATCCAAATAGAAATCCCAAAGTACTAAGGCCACCTACAACCTGATAGAGCATTTGGGATAAGTTGTCTAATATGACTAAACTTTTAGCGATTTCAAATTGGAGAATGGTGTTAGAAAATGCTGTCACGCCGAATGCATACACCAACACGGCCACCATCAAGATACTTTGAATCTTGGAACGCGCAATTTTTTGACCAAATAAACGACGAAGACTCAAACGTTCACGAATGAAGGTTCTGAACAACAATCCGTACATCAACTCAACTCCATGAACAACGCTTCAAGATTTTGCTTACCTAGAACGTCTTTGGTTAAACCTTGATGAATAATTTTTCCTTGTTTGATGATGGCAATTTTATTCGTTAGTTTTTCAACAACTTCAAGAACGTGGCTTGAAAAGAAAATACTCATGCCGGATTGAGTCATGGATTTAAATGCTTCTTTTAAGACAAAACTAGCTTTCGGATCAAGACCGACGAAAGGTTCATCTAACAAAAGTAATCGTGGACGGTGAACCAAAGCAGCAATCAAAGCTGTTTTTTGTTTCATACCATGAGAATACGTACTAATGGGTTGTTTTAAAAAAGGCAGCATTTCAAAACTTCCACCATATTGATCAATTAATTGTTGGCGATCCTTGATGGAAACTTTAAACACATCGGCAATAAAATCAATATATTGCCTTCCTGTTAATTGTTCATAGAGATCGGGATGATCAGGGACATAGGCGATTTTGGACTTAAAAGCGATGGTGTCCTGATTGATATCAAGTCCTTCAAATGTAATGGCACCTTGATCTAATTGATGAATACCAGAAATAGCTTTAAGTAAAGTGGTTTTACCCGCGCCGTTATGACCAACGAATCCAAATAAATCGCCTGGTTTAATCGTAATGGAAACGTCATCCAACGCTTTCTTTTTTTTGTCGTATGATTTCGTCGCCTGTTCAATAACCAGCATATTATTTAAGTAACTTTTGAATGTCGTTGGAAATTGTTTCGGGTAAAACAATTGGGGCGTAACGTTTCACAACTTTACCTTCACGATTAACTAAGAACTTGGTGAAGTTCCATTTAATTTGTGAACCAAATAAGTTAAATGTACTTTTCTTTAACCATTGATAAAGAGGGTGGGTGTTTCTTCCATTAACTTCAATTTTTGCAAATGGTTTAAAGGAGTTTTTCAATTTAGTCTCACAAATCATCGCCGTTTCTTCATCACTTTCTGGTGATTGATCGGCAAATTGATTGCAAGGAAAATCTAAGATTTCAAAGCCTTGTTTTTGATACGTTTGATAAAGTTTTTCTAAACCTTTATATTGTGGAGCTAATCCGCAGTGGATTGCCGTGTTCACCACTAACACCACTTTATTTTCATAGGTTTTTAAAGAAACGGGTTTGCCTTGATAATCTTTAACTGTAAATTGATATAGATTCATTGTTTATTCCTCGTTAACATTATAAAGCTTTTGATTTAAGGTATTGGGGAAAATATTTTCGAATGATTTTTTTATGGGCTTCAGGAATAGGAATTGAATTTAAGGATGGTAGTGGTATCCATTCTCCGGTTTTATCTAAACCACTTTTAACCTTTAATTGATAGACGTCCATCATCCACGTTTGATGAGAGAATTGATGTTGAAATGAGTCAGGATCACCTAGGTGAATCGGTTTAAAATCGTGATTAAGTAGCCAACTTTCTATTTCATCAATATTCGTTTCCCATTGGGGTAGTAAATAAAAATCTTTCAGTAAATTGGTTTTGTTTTTGCGAAGCAAAATGTTGTCACCTTTCAAAATCACGAATGTTTTCCATTCTTTTATTTTTATTTTTGTTGTTTTAGTGATGATGGGTAATGCTTCGGGTTTACCACTTTGATAAGCGTAACAATCTTTTTGTAGTGGGCATGTTTCGCAAGCCGGCTTAACTGGTCGACAGACCAATGCGCCTAATTCCATCACCGCTTGAATATACTTTTTTGGGGTTGTCTGTTGTACAAGGTTGTCGTGTAGTTTGTTTATATGAAGTTTTGAAGCTAGTAACCGCATGTCTTTTTTTACACCGTAATAACGACTTAATACACGAATCACATTTCCATCTGTCGCGGGATAGGGTTGGTTATAGGCGATAGCCATAATTGCACCAGCGGTGTAAAGACCAACTCCTGGAATTGCCATCACCGATTCAAAGGTCGTGGGAAATTCACCTTGATGAAAATGAAGTATATATTTTGCCCCTTCATGCATGAGTCGAAAACGCCGATAATAACCCAAACCTTGAACTTCGGTTAGAACCTCTTCTAATGAAGCATCGGCGAGAGCCTTGATGTCAGGAAAGCGTTTAAGAAAAGAAGTGTAATACTTTAAAACTGTATCCATTTGGGTTTGTTGTAGCATTACTTCACTAATCCATATCCCGTAAGGTGTGGGGTGGTTTCTAAAGGGTAAATCTCGTTGATGTTTTTCAAACCAACGAAGTAAATTAGGTAGGTTCATGGATTCATTATATGCAATTTCACAAATCTATTTTTACGGTTTGAAAGCAAAATGATTATAATAACATTATGAGGTTATTATGAAAAAAGTCGTGATTATCGGTGGTGGATTAGGTGGATTATCCGCTGCAATCTCGTTAGCGGCATTGCCTGGATATGACATTACTTTACTAGAAAAAAATAGCCATCTCGGTGGCAAACTCAATGTTAAAGACACAAAAGGCTTTTCCTTTGATTTGGGTCCTTCAATCTTAACGATGCCCCACATCTTTGAAAATTTATTCTCCAAGCACAAAAGAAAAATGTCAGATTACATTCAAATTGAACCCGTTAGACCACATTGGCGAAACTTTTTTGAAGACGGCACCACGATAGATTTAACACACAAAATTGAGGATATGTTAACGAACAAAAAGTTAACACTTCAAGATCTTGAGGATTTAAAGGCATACTATTCCTACACCGAAAAAATTTATGGTGTATCGGCAATGGTTGCCTTTGATAACCAATTAGAAAACACTTGGGAAGCGATGCGATTCAAACCATCGGTGAGTATTTTCCAAAATATGGATTATTTTTCCACGATGGATCAAGGGGTCCGTCGATATATTCGAAATCCTTATTTAATAGATATTCTCAATTACTTTGTTAAATATGTGGGTTCTTCACCTTATGACGCGCCCGCATTGATGAATTTACTACCTTATATTCAATGGAAATACGACTTATGGTATGTCAAGGGTGGGATGTTTAATATTTCAAATGGCATGGTTAAACTTATTCAAGAACTTCCACAGATTAAAATTAAAACGCAATGCGAAGTTGTGTCGGTGGAAAAAAAGAATCAAACGATTTCAAAAATTCATTTGAAGTCTGGAGAAACCTTAGATGCTGATCTTGTGATCTCAAACATGGAAGCAATTCCGTTTTATGAGAAAATTACCAAAGAATCGAAAAGTCTTATTGCCAGATACCAACGGAAATTCGAACCGGCTTGTTCGGGTTTTGCACTTCACTTGGGAACCAATAAGGTTTACCCACAACTTGCTCACCATAACTTCTTTTATAGCAAAAATTCAAAAACCAACTTTCAGAATATTTTTCATCGCCGCAAATTAAATTCAGACCCAACAATCTATTTGGTTGCACCCATGCGAACTGATCCTTCACAAGGTCCTAAGGGTGGCGACATTATTAAAATCCTTCCGCATATTCCTTACCTTGATCCAAAAAATCCTTTTACAAAAGAAGATTATCAAACTTTTCGCTTAAACATTTTAGATAAATTAGAAAGAATGGGTTTAACTGACTTACGCAAGCATATTGTTGTAGAGGAGCTATGGACGCCAGAAACCATTCAAGATATGTATTATTCAAACCGTGGTTCGATTTATGGGGTGTTGGCAAGTAAACGTAAAAACATGGGATTCAAGGTTCCAAAACATTCGAAGCTTTATCAAAACGTTTATTTTGTAGGTGGATCTGTCAACCCTGGAGGCGGTATGCCAATGGTGGTATTGAGCGGTCAACAAGTGGTAGAGCAAATCGTGAAAAACGAAAGTAATTAAAGCTTTTTAAGCAATCTTTGAAAACGGATGCGGTTATATCTTTGTAGCCAAATCAATGGCATATTAAATGCAAATGCGTACATCACCATAACCATCGCAATCCAAAATTCATTAAAAATAAAGAACGTTAAACAAGGTAATATTTGAAGAATATGTGAGTATTCTGCACGTCTAGTTTCTTCAATAAAATGTTGAATATATGACTTTTGAGTTCCTGCTAAATGTTTCTTTTTAAAGCCTTGATTAAATAAAGTAGCGCCATCCGGTATCCATTTTTTCCATATTCGAATCCATAAGAATTTTTCGTAAAAGATTCCTTCTTTTTCGTACAATCTTGTTCGATACAACCATGTGTCTTTTTTAAATTTGATGTCAGGGGTTCTTAAGGTAATATTTGAAATAACCAAATGAAAAACCGGCCACAAAACAATATTGAGCATAAGCATGAGCCAAGTGGAAACCGGTATCAGTGGAAATATATAATTCATAAGTCTAAATCTCTTCCTTTCCATGTGACTTTCTTGTTGTTTGAACGAATAGAGGAGCGAATAAATAACCAAAGAAAGAATGATAGATGGATTGGGAATAACACAATCACAAGTGGTGAAAAATTACCTACTTTTCTACTAAGCAACCATGTGGTTAAGCCCACAAATAGATATCCTATAAGGTAGGTTTGATCTTCCCACATAAAAGGAGCGACTCCGCTAAGGAAGGCTGTGAACATCCCCGTCATCCACATACTAATCATGATAAGTAACCATGTTGGAATTAGTTTTGCGCCCGTTGCAAAGTTTTTAGTCCAACCTTCAATCAAAGCCCGTATTCCTTCGCCATACATTCTAAAAACGATGACGCCACGACCAGCACGAGATCGTATATTTTTCCCAGTGGATGTCCTCAATGCTTCTCCTAAAACCATGTCTTCTAATACAGCATGTTTAGCAGCTGCATGACCATCAATTTTCCAATAGTCTTCTTTTGACATAATTTGACAAGGACCAAAAAATGAACTGGCATTGATTTTCGAACCAAGTGGTGTAAATAACCCTGTCGTCATCATCACAATTAAATTAAAAAATAAACTTAAACTTTCATAACTTTTTTTCATCATGTGATAGGGTTGAATCGATAACGGAGTTTGGTCTTTGTTAAATTCAGAAAGCATGACCTCAATACCTTTTGGTAGGATTTTTACATCCGCATCCAAAAACATTAAAACATCACCAGTTGCTACTTTAGCCCCTTGATAACAAGCCCAAGGTTTACCAAACCATCCCTTCGGTAATGGCGGTGCAGAAACAACTTTTGCACCCAAACTTTTTGCAAGGGCTGCGGTACCATCATTAGAGTTATCATCAACAACAATATATTCATGAATCAAGGATGCTTGTGCTTGAATCGATTGTAATAAAGGTGAGATTCTTTTGACTTCATTTCGGGCAGGAATGACAATAGATACTTTTCTGGTAATGGATGGTTTCGGTAATGAAAGTCGTTCCATTCTCCAAAGTAAAAATAGACCAACTGAACTCAAGCTCACCGATATAGCTAAAACCAACCAGTTCATTATTTCAATCTAACCACCTTCATTTACGCGTTGTTTTTTCACATTCAAATACGAAACGAAAGTTTGGAAACTGTTTTAGAAGCAATCTTCTAACAGCATCCATTTGATCTAAGTTCTTCAATACAATAATCATTTCTTGATGTAGTTTTTCTTTGATGATTCTAATGTCAATTATTTGTGTATCAAGATTGGCGGTTTTTAAAGATGAAAGAATGGGTGTTGTGATTTTTTCAACTTCTAATTTGTCTGTTATCATTGGGTCTACATGGATGGTGAATTCATAACCCCATTTTTGTTTCATTGTTTCTTCTAATTCATCAACCAAGTCATGCATTTTAATGAGGGATTGGGTGGCCGCTACTTCAAGGTGAAAGTTCAACATTTGATATTGAGGACCATAATCGTGAAATACAAACAGATGGCTTCCTAACACATCTGGGTATGACTTTAAAAACTGACGGATGCTTTCAATTTCTTGTTCATTTAAAGCTTCTCCTAAAACCCTGCGAACAGACTGAAGTAGGATTTGCCAAGCATTCCATCCCATTAAAAGAGAAATTACAAGTCCCGCGAGACCATCAATCGAAAAGGAAAATAAAGGTTGGAGTAACAAACTTAAGAACACGAGTGTGGAAATCAAAATATCAAAAAGATTATCAATCGCAAGTGCTCGCGTTGATAGTAGCTTCGTTTGTTTGAATAAATAATTTGAATACAGATACAAAATAAGTTTGGCGAAAATGGCAATAATGAGGACGAGATAAGCCCATAAAGACATCTCAACATTTGTTGGTGTGATAAAACGACGAATGGATTCTATCAAGAATTGTGCGCTTACTACAAGCATCACCACACCAATCGATAGAGAGGTTAAATATTCCCCTCTGCCATGGCCTTGGGGGTGATTTGCATCAGCCTGGCGATTAGAAAGTTTTTGACCTATCCAAAATATAAAACCACTCAATGAATCCGAAAAGTGATTAAAGCCATCGGAAATTAAGGCAACACTATTGATCAATAGTCCAATCACCAATTTACCAACAAATAAAGATAAATTAATCGTCATAGACCAGAAAGTGATTCGTCTTATTCTATGCTTACTTAGTGGTTTTAACATTCATTTATTATCTCATAAGTTAACTTTGAAAATAAACGCCTTGCATGATTTATAATTATCTTGGAGGAAAACTTATGACATTCGGTGGCATACATATTGGTATTATTGATGGCGTTATTGCTGCTCTTGCTTTATTGTTTGGATTATCTGGATTTAAAAATGGGTTTTTTAAAGAAATCGTTGGTGTTGGTTCCTTTATCGGTGCTGTAGTTCTTGCATATCTTTTGGCAAATTGGGTTGAAGATATTTTAGTTACGACCCAACTCTATCCATTGCTATTTACGAACTTAAGAAGTTCTGTTTTTACCGGCATGGGTTTATATGAGACTGTGATTGATAGCACGCAACCTGGAGCCTTAGATTTCCTCACAGATGGTTTAACCCAAATTGGTTTACCTGGTTTCTTAGCTTCACCGTTAGCTAATATTTTAATTACTTTTAACGGAACGCTTGGTGATGCACTTGCAACATCTTCAGCTTATTTCATTATTCTCATCTTAAGTTATTTGGGAACCTTTTTAATTGGGTGGTTATTACTCTTTATCATTGGTAGTCAATTGGTTAAATTAACCAACGATGTGAAAGCCTTTAAGTTTATTGATTCTATTCTTGGATTCCTTCTTGGCTTAGCGAGGGCGGGCGTTGTGATTGCAATTGCCTTATTGATTGCTATTCCTATAACCTTTGTCGTCCCCCAAGTGAACACCTTTATCACACAAGATCTAGCCTTAGGTGAGGATGTCTTTTCCGTTAGCAAATTCATCTATGAATTTGCCCTATCCTTGATTAGTGGATTAATTCCGGTTTAATTGCTCGTTTTTACTCGCAAAGAATGCTTGAAATGCCTTCAAGAAAGTTTTGTAGCATTATTGCTATGTCCTTTTGATATTTAGTGTAAAATTGAAACGTAATAGGGGTAAAAACTTATGAAAAATGAACGTTATGAATTAAATAAAAATCTCGCCCAAATGCTTAAGGGTGGTGTGATTATGGATGTTTCGAATGTGGAACAAGCAAAGATTGCAGAAGCTGCTGGGGCCGTTGCTGTGATGGCGCTTGAAAGAATTCCTGCAGATATTCGAGCGGCTGGTGGTGTTGCAAGAATGTCAGACCCAAAGATGATTGAACAAATTCAAAAAGCCGTTTCCATTCCAGTAATGGCAAAGGTGAGAATTGGTCATTTTGTTGAAGCACAAATTTTAGAGGCATTAGAAATTGATTATATTGATGAATCTGAAGTTTTAACCATGGCAGATGACACGTTACACATCAACAAACAAAACTTTAGCGTTCCTTTCGTCTGTGGCGCTAAAGATCTTGGAGAAGCTTTAAGAAGAATTTCTGAA
>Ga0129333_10007084_pt1 | contig 10609 bp, 18 predicted proteins | sample CPB6_08_DNA_FD_94474 | JGI IMG/M metagenome (GOLD analysis project Ga0129333, IMG submission 94474) | Freshwater to marine salinity gradient microbial communities from Chesapeake Bay, USA - CPBay_Sum_0.6_0.8_DNA | ecosystem: Environmental > Aquatic > Marine > Coastal | place: USA: Chesapeake...
AACGAGTTTGGCATCCTGCACCGGGAAAGGTCGGGGAGAGAAATAAGAAGCTTCACAATCACTTCCCCGCCTGCCGGTGCCGCCACGATCACCGTCACCCTTGGCGGAAATTCCATTTCGGTGGCAATAAATGGAGGGGGATCGGTCAACCAAACTTCGTACCAACTGTCACAAGCCGACTATTCTCAAGTGGGTTCAGGGTGGAGCGCTGAATCCATCGACGGTATAGTGTACTTCATCTCCAAGATACCAGGTCCAATCGCTGGGACATTCAGCATGACGAATGGTGGTTCTATCGCAACAGTGGCGACCGTGCAGGTCGGTGAACTTCCGATCGAAACGTTCATTTCTCAGTCCCAGTGGAACATCGACAAATTTGATGGAAGCGGAGAGTCTAGATTCCGATTAGATCCAAGCTATGGAAACGTCTACGGCATCGGATACCAATACCTCGGCTTCGGTAACGCATTTTTTTCAATAGAAAACCCTGAATCCGGTCTGTTGTCGGCGTGTCATATGATAAAGAACGCCAACAGGAGAAAAACCGTAAACATCCGCAATCCTCAGATGACGGCGCGGTGGGCGGCGATCAACAGCGGTTCACTTGCAACCCCAGTTTCAATCAAGGGTGGTTCCGCTGGTGTGTTTACGGAAGGCATGGTAATCCGAAACATAGGTCCGGCCTTCGCGTCGGGATCTGCGAGGGTGGGGGCCACCTTAGACTTGGATACCAACCCTGTGCCGGTCATGTCGTTGAGGGCAAATACAATATTCAATGGGCAATGCAACTACGGAGAAATAAACCTGTTCAACCTGTCGATAGGAACCGACACGGGTTCGGCGTCGAGCACAATTTTGGTGGAAGTTTTTGTGTATAAAAATGCTATTCTGGGTGGACCTGCAAACTGGAAGCACGTCGATGCAATAAAATCAATCGCGGCAGTCGACTTGGCGGCGACTTCTTTCAGCATCGGTCCGCGGACTCAGCTCTTGAAAAACTTCATTGTGGCGGCAAACTCGGCAACGATAATGACTATTTCAGAAGAAAATTTCTTCCTATCCAGCGGAGAGACATTGACAATAGTCGCAAAGACAAATAAAAATACTTCGGATGCGTCGTTTTCAGTGTCTTGGTTCGAAGATCAATAAAATGGGATTTACAATGACGTGGTCACGATAGACAAGAACATCAAAATGATCACTGAATTTGGCGTATTTCTTCTTGACTATAAGCAAGTATTTTACCAGGATGATCAGACCAAACTATCATATATGATATATATTTTTTATCATTGCATACTTCAACTATTAGTCCAACAGGGAAAGAGGATAAGCTGTCTCTGTAACCTGGAAACCTAGAATATAGGTTGTTAGGTCTTATTTTAAAAGTAACCAGCTGACCAGCATTCATTCAATTTTATTCCATACTTCTTCTGTGTCTTCAACAAGCTCACCACTACACAGCAATATAAACCACCAGCGATGAACAGTATCTGCCCAGACGTTTGTACGTGAAGAAAGATTAATGACAATTCCAAAAAGCTCAGCTCCTGACCATAAAGACGGATCCCCCCTGACTAAATCTCCTGGTCTTAGCTTAGATTGCGTATCCAATAAAACTCTATCCATACTTTATGACCGCGTGTGAGAACCTGATAAAAAGTATCCTTATGATCCAGTAAGATGCCAAAGCCTGGAACGAGGTAAACCTTTTTATGAAAACCATATTCTCCCGGAAAATCCTTCCAGGCGGGAACTTTGTCTTCGGGGCAAAGCTTACTATTCATCGAGACTGTAACAAGAGACCCTATATTTGAATTCGATTCTTCCAAAGAAAGCAGCATCTTAACTTGAGATTTTCTTTAGAACAGTGAAGTGAACCCAGCCAGAAGATCCACAAGCAGTTACATATATGTATTTCTTCTTACTTTGCGGATTTAGAACGATGACAAAACTTCCTTCTTCAAGGAACTGATTTGAACGAATATCTTTTCTATCAGGAGTTAAGAAACAAAAAGAAGATGTACAAAGAAACAAGAGGTCGCCCGCCTTTAGGTCTTTCATGATATTTTTTGAAGAACTTCGATAATCTTTTCTTCTCCTCCCATCCTGATAGGAAACTCTATCAAACCATTCGCAGTCAGAAAGTTAAAGAAACAGTACTTATCAGACCACTTAGTTGTGCGAAAGCTTAAGTAAATTGCAAGAATTTCTAGAGACTTGGATGCTGCCCCAACGTGCAAGGGCATGGCGACCAAAACAAGATCTCCGCACCTAAGCTCCATGAAAGTTAACCATAGGTATGGTTAACACATACGATTTCTATATGAAGAAATAATGTCGACAGCTCCATACGAAGGATGGTCAAGATAAATTTCGTATATTATGCCTTTGTTATCAATGATGTGAGAAGTAACTTCTGAACCAAGATAGCTTGGTTTTTCAAGTACTACTCCAAAAGTATATTTTTCTTTAGGATTTTTTTCCTCAGATACTTCTGAAATATAGCCGACGAGATCTCCCTTGCAAAACTTGATCATGCCAATAGACCAACAGCTGGAAATCTTTCCTTTTCCCCTTTTTCGTAAAGGACTACTTCCCAGAAAGGAGAAACAGGAATTCTCTTTGACTTAAGGAGATTGAGGTGATTTTTTACATCATCTAAATTCTCCCAGCGCTTACCTTTTTTGGACCACTTAGGACCAAAGTATAAGTCGAAATCTTCGCAGAGACAGAGACCAGTTTCAATACTTTGAATGAAATATTTCTTCATAGCTCATTGACAAATTTGTGAATTTTCTGCATGTGTCATCGAACACATCTTGTCACAGTATTCACAATGACACTCGTTTACATCTTCAAGAAGATATTGATCATCGCAGACAAACAGACATGATTCTCTGAGATCATCTGATGTAAATTCATCAGGAATTATTGAATTTGTCTCGATGTCTTCCCAGGCCAATGTTTCACACGTTTGTGTACAGTCTACCCATGCAGCACACACGGTAGGAGGCCGACAATCCAGTTCTTCGTAAGAATAAGTAATGATTCCTTCTCCTGCAATGGCAGGCTTAAAGCTTAAGCAAGAATCAATTAAAAGACAAGAAACAAAGAATAAACTGAAATCATCTAGTCTTTTCATCATTAAGATAATTATTACATTTCTATGTCAATGTTCATAGAAATGACATAAATCAAATCAAAGAACGATTAATTCTTCTGGGCCTACCCTACCCCAGTAAGAAGCAGGAGCGACTTTGCAGGTTATGTTTTTTGACACTGAAAGTTCACAGGCGAGGTGTGTGTGACCCGAGAGAACGACGAGCCTTTCAGGTCTATCTTTCATAATTTTTTCTATTTCTTGTCCAAGCGCAACATTGGTGTTGTAAGGTAACCAGAAGTCTTCTATCAGTTTCCAGTCAGATCTTGTCGCTTCAGGCCATGGAGGAAAGTGCGTAGCTAAGTAAACTGTCTCATATTCTTCCAGCGCAGACTTGATCTTCCTGCCTAAGATCATTGCAGATCTTTTTGCTCTTTCTCGCCAAGCACAAACCTGTTGAATGTGCGTTGAAATTCCAAAAAAATCTAGGTTTATAAGTCTATCTATGTTCCACCACGTTAGGTCAGGATCTCCTACCATTGCGTCGTACCAGCCTTCGTCTCCGACAAGCGCGGCGTCTTTGCTAATCGGAACAAAATCAACGTCTGAAAGCCAGACTAAATTTTTGTGCTTAGAACAGAGACGTCTTACGTCAGACTCAACGGAATCCCTGTGGCGCCAGTAATAATCGTGATTCCCAAGGACAAAATAAATTTGTCCATCGTAATGGTCAGAAAGATATTTTAAGTCCGACTCAAGCATCAAACCGTTGCTGATATCACCTGTCAAGATGAGACCATCAGAATCAATTGTCTTTAATTTACCTATAAATCTTCGCTTCATAAAAGGAAGCAAAGACATATTCAAGTGTGTGTCGCTGAGCCAGACATATTTCTTGGATTTCATCTTGGGATAAATAAGAAATCAATTATCAATTTTTCTGATTGTAAATGCTAGTAACACAGTATTCACACCTTTGTAACATTAGATACATCTTTAGAAATAAGGTAAAGAGATTGTTTTATTTTTGGAGCCAAGAGAGACATTAGGTTGTCGATATCAACATTCTTCATTTCTTCTGCTGTGACAGGATCCATTTTTAAGACATCTCCATCCCACTGAATTACCTCTGTCATTTCTGATAATTGACGATGAATTCCTTCCCTAATTCCAGTATAGATCATCGAATCAATTAAGGACGCTGTCCATCTGTTAACCTGGTCTCTTCTAACTGAATCTTTAGTGCTTAAATCTAATTCAGAGCTAACAATCATCGACAAAGATTGAATGACATCTCCGATGAAAGAGCCTCTATAGTTTCTTATTTCATCTAGAATCTGTTGTGTTACTTTTTCGTGATCTTCGTTCCACGCAGCCTTTAGCCTCCTGTCTACCAAAAATTTCTTTGAAGGCCCACCGGCAGGATTAGGTAAAGTTAGCTCGATTTTCATCGACAATCGTGGCTTCATGTAATTTATGTACGAAAATAGAAAAAAGAGTAAACCCAAAAAATCCACAAATAATTAGCATGGAGGTGTCTCATGATGTTATCAAAAGTCGACTACGATAAGCTGACCGCCGAAATAAAGAGAGAATTTCCTGACTTTGAAGTAATTCCAAAGAATTCTTCAAAACTCATGAAGACTATAGACTGGTTTCTTCGAACGATAACTTTCGGAAAAATGAATAAATTCATGACTGAATTTACGACAACTCTGGGAAACAAGATCTACGTTTCCACAGAATGGGACAATAGAAGCATTACGACACAGATGTCAACGCTTCGACACGAAAGAGTCCACATGAGACAAGCAAAGAAATATGGAAGGTTTCTATTTTCTTTAGCATACCTCTTATTTCCATTTCCTGTCGGATTTGCTTATTTTCGAGCAAAAGCAGAAATGGAAGCATACGAAGAAACGCTGAGGGCAATGCATGAATTTTATGGACCTTCTGTTTTCACAAAGGCAACAAAGGAAGTAATTTTAAGTTACTTTACAGGTCCCGAATATTTCTGGATGTGGCCGTGGCGGAGCGACCTCGAATCTTGGTACGACAATTTCGTAGATAAACTTTTGAACAAGTAGTAAATAGTTCAAAAATTACTAGGGCTGAACAATAGCTATCTTAGTGGCTGGAGCTCAGCCCCTCCGGCCGGGAGGACCCGATGAAAAACATTGGGCGTCTGATAAAAGTCGGAGTTTTTTCGTTTTTGGTTGGTTGTTTCGTCAATCCTACAACGGTACCCGAAGCAAATCCGGAAGTTCCGTACAACTCAGAACGCTATAAAAAAATAGAAGAAGAAAAGAAAAAAACAGTGGCGCTAGTCATTGTTGACGACGATGGTCTTTTTGCATACTGTGCAGGAGTGTGGGTCAAGAGCGGAATGATACTCACAGCAAATCACTGCGTCGAAGAGCTAAAGACGATAGTCTTCTATGCTACAGAAGATGACTTTAAGAAGAAAAAGCCAAGAATGGCGATGATAGCATCGATCGACGAAGACAATGACCTCGCATTGCTATTCGTAGATCCATCATCAGAACCAGAGCACGACAACGTAGACATGACAAAACAACCAAGACTAGACATTGGTCAGGACGTCGACATCATTGGACACACTGCAGGCTATCCATGGAGCTATGCACGTGGGCAGGTTTCAGCAATAAGAATTGGCATCGAAGGACCTGACAATATCAAGCCAGACAAAGTAGTTCAAATCTCTGCTCCTGTCTGGATGGGCAATTCGGGTGGCGGTGTCTTCGACGGCAACGGCAACTTCATCGGCATCTGCTCTTGGATATCTCGGCGCGGTCCTTTTCTCTCTTTCTTTATTCATAAAGAAGCTGTTGAAAAGTTTTTAGTTGGAAAAGACATTCCGATCTAATTTTCTCCGCCATCTCCAATATTTGAGCAATGAACCATCTGACGGGGGATCTTCACCTAGCTTGCCAAGGAAGAAGATCTCCCACATTTTTGCAGCGTATTCTCCGATTCCCGGAAGCTTTCGTGCATGATCCCAGTCTTTTTTGACGTAAGAAGCGGTCATCTTAAATAGACGATCCGTCCTTCTGTTCTTGAAGCCTAGAAAAGCGATCAGGCTAGCTACTTCATCAACATTAGCTTTCAGGAAAAGGTCTGGGCTCGGCCAACGACGAAAGAATTCGGGCATTACTTTTTCTATCTGTTTTCTTGTCGTACAATTCAACATGATGCAGACGACCAAACACTTCCACTCATCAGGATACAAGTCTTCTTGAAGAAGTCCGTGAGGACTCCGCGGAGGAATCCAATTATTAATTCTCATTGTTTTTCTGAAGGTCAATCAGTACGCTCAATCAAGGTTCTAAAAAAGTCTCCAAAAGTTCCTCTTAGAAGTTCTTCTGGTTCAGACCACTTAGCAAATCCTTCTTCTGATCCTCTGACTTTTCCCGTGTAGTCAAGAACCTCGAAAGCAACGCAGATCTTCGATCTACTTGGACCTACGAAAACTTCGACCATCTCGCCCGCAGTCAATCCCGTTTCTTCTCTCAGTTCTCTTCTCGCGGCTTCTTCAGGAGTCTCTCCAGGTTCTATACCTCCGCCGGGTAGATTCAGGTCGTAGACGTCCGAGCCACGTGACACAGACAGAAGCTTTCCATCTGGTCTCTTAACAATAAGACAAACTGACTGAGGCGCTTCGGACTCTTCAGCAGCTTCATCCGACAAGACGTTTCCTCTACTTCCTATAACAAACATTCCGCTTCTGATGTTGCCAGGAGCATCCATCCTGCGAGAACCTTTCATGTAATAGTCCCCGACAACTTCAGAAATAAAATTTCTAATAAGAGTTTTTTGAGTATTCTTGATCAAGTAATTCACCCATCTAACTAAGAATGTTCAGTCTTCTTCTTTGATATTTTCTTCCCATTCTTTTACTAGATTGATAGTTCTATCGTTATTGATAACTTTTTCAAGAATCTTTGACAAGATAGATTCATCTATCTTTGATGATTGAGGAATTTTTTCAAACTCTTCTGCGAAGAGTTCTCTCAGCTTCAGAGTAGTTTCTTTTATGTCATCTTCTTCTGCAAACTTTATATAAGGTTCCTTATTTTCATTTTTTCGAAAATAAAGTTTCATTACTTCCTTGAAGATTATGGGAATATACTTCTTGTCAATTTTTATTTCTCCAAGAATTGTTGAAACGACGCCCTTCCACTTGTTGAAAAGCAACCCAGACTCATCACCAGAACGTCTTCCACCCCTGCCTGATCGAGAGCCTCTGCTAACCCAGGATGTTATTGTATACTCGTATTCTTCAATAACTTTTTTTATGATTCTATTAAGATCTTCTTGCGTTATGGACCTTTCAATGTCCTGACGCGCTATGTCTTCTTTGGATTCTATGCCTAGTTCTTCTGCAGTTTCTTTTATAATTCTATCTTCAAAAGCCTCTATCATTCTTCGAACGACACGCCTAACTTCATTTGGAGTAGTATAAGATGCATAAGGTCTTTTTTCGGAATCTGTCTCACTTTCTTTTGAATCTGGAATGGTAAGCAACAGGGCGGAAATGTCCCTTTTCAAAAGATCAATCCAGCCTCTTGGAATAAGATTCACCATTCTCTCTGGAATAAATTTATCAAAGATGTTATTCAGAAAACCCCCAGCTTTTTTAGCAATCTTGCTTCCTACTTCTTTCTTAAATGTAGCAAATTGCCTTTCAGCCCAAGTGTCTCCCTTAGTTCCACCCTTAAAGATTCCCTTGACAGCACTTGCAATTCCCGATGCTGCTTTCTTAGCACTTCCAACAACTCTTTCATCAAGAGTTGATCGTGTAGAAAGAACTTCTGAGATGTATTCTTTTAGAATTTTTTCCTGTCTATTCATCTATTTCGTCAGATAAGTATACAGTCTACTTATTCTTAAAGTGGACATGTTGTAGGATATAACACATACAATGTTACCCGGTGATCTTATTGTACCAACTGAAAAAAAGAAAGATTTGGCACTCTGGAGAAACAGGCTCTTGACAGATGACAACGATGGATTTGTATGTGACGTCCCTGGGACCAGTATCCTGCTTCTCGTAGAAATCATCCAGATGCCAAAAGAGGCCTGGGTTTCGGATAAATGGAAAAAAGCTTGTCATGTAATCGCCCCCAGCGGAGTTTCCGGCTGGGTTGGATCAGGCTGGGTTAGAAAGCTGAACGACGTCAGGACGGCCAGAGAGCTTCGAAAGGGGAGATGAACTTGGTCCACGAAGCTTCTTTTGTGATCGATTGAAAACCAAACGATTCGAATGCTTCCTTTACGGGTTCCCAGCCTCGCTGCGGTGTAGAAGATGTCATCTGTTCTAGTTCTTCGTCTGACCATGCACGAAGCGTGATGAGGTCGTAGTTTCGCTGAAAGATAGATGCTTTGTCAGGATCGCTGAGAAACTCTATGAGAAGGTCCGGGTCGGAAGCAATTTTCTCTGCCGTTTTGTCACCGACACCAGGCACACCCGGAATGTTGTCGGTCGGGTCACCGCGGAGCGCTTTCCAGGTAACGTAGGGATGGTCAGGACATTTTACGAAATCTTTCTTAACCGGATTATAAAGGGAAATATGCGAATATTCCTGCAGCAACTGGATGAAGTCTGTGTCGGATGACACAATGATCCAAGGGACTGCAGTCGAAGAAGTCCGAACGAGATTGGCGATTGTATCGTCGGCTTCCGAAGTCGGGTGACGAACGACACACACGGGGAAGTGTTTGGTGAGAAGATCAAGAATGATGTCCTTTTGTCTAAAGAACTTCATGAGACCTTCGTGCCGAGGATCGTTCTCAGCGATGACTCGATTTGCCTTGTACTCAGTCAAGGAAGCGTGTCGGGCGATCGGCCGGCCTTCGAGCACGACATAGATTCGATTAGGTTTAAATTGATCGACAAGAGCCTTAAACTGCCTGAAGAAGTTGAAGACAACCGGGTAGTCACCTGCCTGGAATCCACTTCGAGCACGGTGTGCCAGATTCATGAAGTCGACACAAAGGATGGTCATGTATCCTTTGTATCACTTGTTGTGAAAGTTGTCACTTCAATAGTTTGTTAATGATTTTGAGCGTAAACGCTGGGCCTGAAGTCGAGATACATTCCACACCTGCGTCATAAACAGCCCTGTCATTTCCACCAGGAAACAATGCGTCCCCGATGAAAAGCATCTCAGTCAGAGAGATTCCCAAATGACTTTGAAGGTTCTTGATTCCATGAGACTTGTCGATGCCCTTTCGAGTCACGTCGATAGAAGTAGATCCACCCGTCCTGATCTCGAACTCAGGAAGCATCGGCGACAGTTTCTCGATCATTGAGAGTCTCTTTGAGAAGTCGGGATCCCAAGCTTTCTTTTCTTCCGTCGGTGCAGACTGACCCATGACAGAAAAAGTTATCTGAGTTCCTCTGTCCTCAAGACGTTCACCCCAAACCTTGGAAGGAAAACTAAGCTGCGGGTCGGCGAGAAGCTTGTCGAAAGCACCTTTGATTCTACAGCTTTCTTCGAGTGTCATTTCCTCTGAATAAACCTTGCCCCAGACGCCGCCAGAAAATTCGTAAAAACTCGTCCCTGATGTTGGTAATAAATAAAGACCCGATTTTTCTGTGTTTGTTAGCTTGACACGAGAAAGGACCTGAGACTCGAATTGAGGCCAGGCTCCACCGGAGATAATTGCAACTTTATATTGCTTCAGCAGATTCTTCAGAGCAAGACCCATACGCTTTTCTAGCGGAGATTTACTCTCCGCTAGCGTACCGTCAAGGTCAAAAATTACTAGTTTAGATTTTTTGTCATTCATGTCTTAATGGATCAAATTCGTCTAATTGTTTCTGTGCTTCAAGCTCCAGCTCAGACATTTGCTGAGGCGTTAGTTCTTCTACAGAAATTTGACTCCACCTTGCTGGCTGTAAGCCTCTTCCTCCCTGCTTGGAAGCATAGGGAGAACCGCTCCACATTGCAGGTGCAAAAAGCATGTACTCAATATGCGGGTCTACCGAAGGATCTTCGTCGCGCGCCTGCTACGCGACAACAACAAGCTGCATTCCACCCACTTCTGCTTCAAACACTACGCCATAGTCTCCCGAATAACCAGCGACAGGATTGATGAAACGCTCAACAGCTGCCAAGGCTTCTTCTTTTGAAGACATACTTGACATATTGATAGCTGCTTCTCTTATCAGACTTCTAAGACGTGAAAGCTTGATCTTCATTATTAACTCCGTAAACCTACACGGCTAAATATTACTTCTTGATGTATTTTTTGATAACATTTTTTGAAGTTCGCTCCACGGGTGGTACAAAGTCCATCTCGAGAAGATCGAAGAAGTCTTGTTCCTCCGGAATCCATAGCTGCTCGCCTGTCGTCATTGTTGGCATGCATTCCGTCATGCGTCCTCCATCGGAGACTTTCTTCCAACGACCGAAGATTCCAGGAGTGAATCCGTTAAATGTATTGCCATCAGGCCCAACGCCGCTACCAGTTCGCATCATG
>Ga0129333_10007085_pt1 | contig 10606 bp, 5 predicted proteins | sample CPB6_08_DNA_FD_94474 | JGI IMG/M metagenome (GOLD analysis project Ga0129333, IMG submission 94474) | Freshwater to marine salinity gradient microbial communities from Chesapeake Bay, USA - CPBay_Sum_0.6_0.8_DNA | ecosystem: Environmental > Aquatic > Marine > Coastal | place: USA: Chesapeake Bay...
GAGATCTTGCGCGAAAAATATGTGCAAGCCGAGATCGGTGTTACAGGAGCCAATTTTATTGTAAGCGATGTGGGCGGCATTGCCGTAACCGAAAACGAAGGCAATGCAAGGTTAAGCTGTGCCTGGCCCGATACACATATCGTTATTGCTGGAATCGAAAAAGTGATCCCCTCTATCAACGATCTGGGTTTGTTTTGGCCGTTGCTGGCCACTTTTGGAACCGGGCAGCAGGTAACCGTGTACAATTCGCTGGTAACCGGTCCTCGTCAGCCAGGTGAATCCGATGGGCCTACCGATATGTACGTGATCTTGCTAGATAACGGACGCACCAATATACTTGCCGACGAACGCCAACGAGAAAGTTTGTATTGTATTCGTTGTGGCGCTTGCTTGAATGCCTGTCCTATTTATAAAAATATCGGCGGACATGCCTATGGGGTTACGTACAGCGGGCCTATCGGATCGGTCATTACACCTCATTTGCAAGGTATGGACGAGTATAAGCACCTGAGCTTTGCCTCTTCGTTGTGTGGTAACTGCACCGAAGTGTGTGCCGTCAAGATCAATTTACATGAACTGTTACTGGAGAATCGTTACGAGTCTGTCCGTGCCGGAAAGACCGAATTGCTCGAGAAGATCGCCTGGCGTGCGTGGAAGCAGGCCATGCTGTTTCGTCCGGCCTTGAACCTGGCTACAGGTAAAATGAAAAATTGGTTCGTTAATAAAGTCGTGACCGGTTGGACTGCACAACGTGGCGAATTACAATTTCCGGAGAAAACCTTCAACCAGCGCTGGAAAGAAAAATTCGGCGATCGCTAATTTCTCTACTATTCTTTCATCGCACTCAGACACCTTCAGTCTCGGGTTGTTCAACAGGTGCACCTGCTTTAAATGCTTTATTGACCATCCATACCCCCAAGAGGGTAACGAGTCCGCCCAATAAAATATAGGCGGTGATCCTATCATCGAAAAGAAGGGCCCCGCATACTAATGCTACTACCGGATTTACATAAGCATAGATCGACGCTTGTTCGGTAGGAAGATGCTGCAATGCATATAAGTAAGCGATAAAGGAAAGAACCGATCCAAAAAATACGAGATACCCTATCACCATCCAGGAACGAATCGGGATAGCAGACAGCGGTATCGCCCATCCGGTGCCCTGTGTAAAGCTCGTCAGTATTATTCCCGATAATAACATTTGTATGCCCAAACTAAAATAGGGGTTAAAGTGCGTGGCTTGTTTTTTGGTATACAAGGTTGCAAAGGCCCAGGTCCAGGTGGCGATCAGCGATAGCGTAATACCGAACCGAAAATCAGGATCCAAAAAATCACGGAGGTGATCATAAAATATGATGCAGACGCCACCGAATCCCAGTAAAAGACCAGCGATGGCTTTAGCAGGCATTTTTTCTTTTTGTGTAAAGAAACCGATAATGACAAGCCAGAGTGGAAAAATGGCACCCATGATCGAGCCAAGCCCCGCTGAAATATATTTTACGCCCCAGGTGCTAAGGCCATTACTCAAAATAAAATTCAACACGCAAAGCAATAGGATCGGTCTCCATTCCTTGCCCCGCGGCAAGGCAGCTCCTTTGTACAGAAAAAAACATACATAAAGGACTCCGGCTGCCAATTGACGCATACCAGCCAGTTGAAGTGCCGGAATATGACGGGTACCTTCTTTTGATGCTACCCAGGTAGTGCCCCATAAAAAGCAAACGGCGGCCAGCGCCAGAATCGCTTTGGGCCGGGGATTATGCTGGGTGGATATTGACAAGAAGAGAAAGATTAATGCTTAAAATGTCGCTGTCCTGTCATAACGAGTATCAGTTGATGTTGCTGACAGTAATCAATGGAATCTTGGTCACGAATGGAACCGCCGGGTTGAATAAATGCTTTGATACCGGCTTGATGTCCCAGTTGCACGCAATCACTGAAAGGAAAGAAAGCGTCACTGGCCATTACGGCACCCTGCAGGTCAGCCGTAAATTGTTTGGCTTTGTCAAGTGCCTGGCGGAGCGAATCGATACGGCTGGTCTGCCCGCAGCCTTTCCCGATCAGTTGTTTATTTTTTACCAATGCAATGGCGTTCGATTTTAAATGCTTAGCGATCAGGTTGGCGAATAACAGATCGTCTTTGACCGTGTCACTGCAAGCAGGACCTGCCACTTGCTTCCATTCATTAATATTCCCCTTATCGCATTCTTGTACTAGCACTCCGTTTAGAACCGAACGAAATTGTCGCGTCGCATTCTGCTGCGGATGCAGCTGAAGGAGTATCCGATTCTTTTTTGCTTGTAAAAGAGTAAGGGCATCTTGTTCAAAAGCGGGGGCCATCAATACTTCGAAGAAAATATCCTGAATTGAGTTAGCGGTTTCTTTATCGATCGGGCGGTTACAAATGAGCACCCCTCCAAAGGCACTTTCCGGATCGCCGGCCAGTGCCGCCTGCCAAGCATCAAAAACAGCAGGCCGTTGTGCCACTCCGCAAACATTATTATGCTTGATGATAGCGAAACAAGTTGTATCGAATTCTCCGATCAGTTGCAGGGCCGCTTCTACATCGAGCAGATTATTATAGGAGAGCTCTTTGCCGTGCAATTGTGTAAAGAGTTCTTCGGTACGGCCGTAGAATAAAGCGGCCTGGTGCGGGTTCTCTCCGTAGCGGAGCGAACGCGAGGTGCTTATAGCAGCCACAAAGCCGATGGTGCCCTGTGGATCGAAATACTGTGCAATGGCGGCATCGTATTGTGCTACGATGGCAAAAGCATGGGCTGCCAATTGTTTTCGTTGGGCCAGGTTGATGATCCCTTTTTGCTCTTGCAAAAGCCGTAATAGAAAGTCATATTCTTTTTTTGCAGCAATCACCGCTACATCATTGAAGTTTTTAGCAGCGGCCCTGATCATAGAGGGGCCGCCGATATCAATTTTTTCTATGATGGCTTTTTCTTCATTCGTGGCCTTTACCGTTTCTTCGAAAGGATAAAGATCTACGATCACCAAGTCGATAGCAGGAATCTGATGTTGCTGCATCTCCTGTAGATGGGTAACATCATCTCGTTTGCCCAGAATACCTCCAAACACAGAGGGGTGTAAGGTTTTGACACGGCCGCCTAAGATAGATGGATAACCCGTTAGCTTTTCAACCGGCGTAACCGGTACACCCAGCTCGGTAATAAAGGCTTGCGTACCACCAGTAGAGTAGATCGTTACTCCTAATTCATGTAGTTGATGAATGATGGGTTCCAGGCCGTCTTTATAAAAGACGGAAATGAGTGCGGAGCGAATTTGTTTTTCCATTGCAGAAAGCAGGGCTGTTAAGAGGAGGCGAAGGTACTCTATCGAAGGGAGCTAACAAAGGCGCCATTACGCTTTGTATCGTGCACCGCTATGTGCACACTATCGAGTAAAGCCAACCAGCGCTGGCGAGTACGCTCCCCGGTAGAGCCATCGATTACGACTTTTCTGATTTTTCTGTTTAATACCCACTGTTCGCCATGGTATGGAGCCCGGTGGCCGATGATCAGCAGATCGATCGGCTTTGAGTCGGGTGCCGGAGGTATTCGCTCTTTATCGGCCAGCCAAATTGTTGTGTTGCCATACTGGACTTGCTGAGTATAGACTAATGGGGTTACTTGTCGAATCCCCGCCAACAGTCTGGACGGTCCGATGATATACTGAGCCCTCTCAGGCTCTTTTTTTTCTTTACTGTCTACAAGGCCTATACAATGCGTTCCATCGATCAGATCGATAGCCGTAGTACCTGGTATATGATATACGATCATATGTCTTTGTCTGCTTTGCCGGTATTGTTGTGTTATTTGTAAGCTCAGCAGCGAAAGTCCGATAAGCATGGTCAACAGTCTTCCTGTCTTGCTCTTATTGATGATCCAATGAGTCGCTGCCAAAAAAAATCCAAACAGCAGGATCGTCTCGGGCAAACTCCATTGTAAGTCCGTAAGTAATAATCCCGGAATCGATTCTAGCCATCTCACGTATTGATTCAGTAGCCCGATCAAAAAGGCAATACCTTGTCCGATCCATCCTGCCAGCATTGGTAGCGGACTACAAGCCAGTAATAACAAAAGCGCAGCCAGTATGATACTGGACAGGGGTACGGCGATCAGGTTACCAATTAAAAAGGCCCCGGGAAATTGATGGAAATAGTATAAGGATAGCGGCGTGGTAAAAACTTGGGCGGCGATACTTACCGCGATCAGCTGCCCGGGCGCATGCCACCAGATCGTTGTAAAGCTGAACTGCTTCGAGAGATTTTTTCCCACTAACAGTATGCCGAGCACAGCAGCAAATGAAAGTTGAAAGCCCAGGTCCCAGAGCCAAAATGGGTTATAGCATAATAATAAGAAAGCTGACACCATCAGTGTATTAAGTGAGTTTCCTTTTCGTTTTAGGAGTTCTCCTAAGGCAACTGAGCTGAACAGTAAGGTGGCCCTGAGCAATGAGGGGGTTCCGCCGGCCAGCAAGCTGAATAACCAAAGAATACCCAGGATCAGCATTTGTATCAGCTGTCGGATCCACCGATCTTGGTTCAAGGGGCGCAAGCACCAGCTTACTATTCCACCGATGAGTGCCAGGTGCATACCCGATATCGCAATAATATGTACGACACCTGTATTGCTGTAGGAGCGGCTGATTGCCGGATCGAGGTCTTGCCGATATCCGATCAGTAATGCTTCGGCCAATCCTGCTGCTGCCGGATCGGGGATTGTTCGTTGCAGCAGACTGATAATTTTTTTTCGAAGTTGATTCAGTTTTCTTTTCCAAGAGAACCTATGTAGTTTGTCCGCCACCACTTGGTACTCATCCGGTCTGAGAAAAAGCTGGTGAGAAATACCCTTCATCAACTGGTATTCTTTCCAGTTACGTTCGCCTGGATTTTTGGGAGGATCTATTGGCATGGGGACTCGGCTGGACCGAATTGTATCTCCAGTTTCAAGCGGTATCGTATTACTATCCTTTTTCAGGTATAATAATAGTTTCCCCTTTAGGGTTGTTTCGGTATGCTGTTGATATCGCTTCCGAACCTCGGCTACTACTGCATAGGTTTTTGGTTTTTCGACAGGGTCCTCACAAACTATGTATTCCCAAACCGCACTGCTGTCAGAAGTGGCCGCCGCCCCCAGCCAATAGGGATCTTGGCGAATATCTTCTTTGATACAGAGCCAGCTGCCTGCCGAAAAAAAGAGCAGGCTACTTCCTAATAATGCGAATGGTGCAGACTGTCTTCGCGGTGTATCAGACCAGTAGGAGATACTTAGCAAAAGAACGGCTCCGGCTATCGATGTAATAAAAGGGAACCAACTGGGTTGCGGTAGATACCACTGACACATGATCCCCGCTGCCAGGGCCAGCACAGGTCTTGCCATGGGCACGCGGTACCAATAATAAAGAAGGGTAGGATGCACCAACAAGAAAATACTGTCGGTGCAGGCAGTATGCCAGTGGTAAACCTCCTGCTTATTTGCTTAAATACATACTTCTGTCTTTGTAGAGCTGACGGAAGTATGGATCACGCAGGTCCTCGATAAACCGAATAGCTTCTCCGGTCGATTTCATTTCGGGGCCAAGTTCTTTATTTACCCCCGGGAACTTATTGAAACTAAAGACCGGTTCTTTGATAGCAAAGCCAGTGAGATTTTTTTTCATGGTAAAATCCCTTAGCTTATGTGTTCCCAGCATAACCTTAGTAGCAATATTCAGATAAGGGATCTGGTATGCCTTTGCGATAAAAGGAGTCGTGCGTGACGCACGGGGGTTCGCTTCGATCACAAATACCTTTCCGTCTTTGATAGCGAATTGGATATTGATGAGTCCGCGAATTTCAAGTGCCCGGGCAATTTTTTCGGCATACTCCTCCATTTTCTGTACAATCAGCGGCGATAAATTAAAGGCGGGTAATACGGCATTGCTGTCGCCCGAGTGGATCCCGGCCGGTTCGATATGTTCCATCACGCCCATCACATGAAACGATTCTCCGTCAAAGATGGCGTCGATTTCGGCTTCTTGGCAGCGATCTAAAAAGTGATCGATCAAAATTTTATTACCGGGAATATGCTTAAGTAAACTCACCACGGCTCGTTCCACTTCTTCATTGTTAATAACAATACGCATTCGTTGTCCGCCCAAAACATAGGATGGTCGGACCAGTACCGGATAACCGACTTTGTTGGCTACTTCGATAGCATCATCTACTGACCAGGCGGTGCCGTATTCAGGATAAGGGATCGCTAATTCTTTCAGCATATCACTGAAACGCCCTCTGTCTTCGGCAATATCCAGACTGTCGAAAGAAGTGCCAATAATACGAATCCCTTTTTTGTGTAGTCGCTCGGCAAGCTTAAGGGCTGTTTGGCCACCCAATTGTACGATCACTCCCTCGGGTTTTTCATGCTCAACGATCTCCCAAAGATGCTCCCAATAGACGGGCTCGAAGTAAAGCTTATCAGCTATATCAAAGTCGGTTGAAACCGTTTCGGGATTGCAATTGACCATGATCGCTTCGAAACCGGCCTCCTTGATGGCCAGCAGCCCGTGCACACAGCAATAGTCGAACTCGATGCCCTGCCCGATGCGGTTGGGGCCCGATCCGAGTACAATGATCTTTTTCTTATTGCTGACGAGACTTTCGTTATGCTGTCCTCGTTCGAAGGTCGAGTAGAAATAGGGTGTTTTGGCCTCGAACTCTGCTGCACAGGTATCTACCATTTTATAGACCCGGGTCAGTCCAAGCTTTTTTCTTTTTTCGTAGATGGCATCCTCGTCACCGTTACGAAGGATACGCGCGATCTGTTCATCACTGAATCCATGTCCTTTTGCTTTTTCGAGTAGGGCTGCGGGCAACTCCTCCAGGCTATAGGTCGAAAGTTCTTTTTCGATGTTCACGATCTTTTGGATCTCATAGAGGAACCAGCGGTCAATACCATTGGTGGCTTTAGAGATCGAACCCACTGAAATGCCAGCCTGTAGGGCGTCTTTGATACGGAACAGGCGGTCCCACTTTGGTGTTTTGATGTACTCCAGTAACTCTTCGGCCCGCATAAGGCTTTTTCCATAATAGCCAAGCCCAACCGCGTTGTTCTCTAAACTCTGGCAGGCTTTTTGGATCGCCTCTGTAAAACTTCTTCCGATACCCATCACTTCACCCACACTTTTCATTTGCAGTCCCAGGGTATCGTTGGCGCCCTTGAACTTATCGAAATTCCAACGCGGAATCTTTACAATCACATAGTCAAGTGCCGGTTCAAAGTAGGCCGAGGTGGTTTTGGTAATTTGATTTTGCAATTCGTCGAGATGATATCCGATAGCTAGTTTAGCCGCGATCTTGGCGATCGGATAACCCGTAGCCTTACTGGCCAGCGCCGAGGAGCGGCTAACCCTGGGATTGATCTCGATTGCAATAATCTCTTCTGTGTCGGGGTTAAGCGCAAATTGTACATTACATCCTCCGGCAAAATTGCCCAGATCACGCATCATGCGGATCGCCGTGTTGCGCATCAATTGCATGGCCGTATCACTGAGTGTCATCGCCGGGGCCACCGTAATGGAATCACCTGTATGCACTCCCATCGGGTCAAAGTTCTCAACGGTACAGATAATACAAACATTATTAGCGGCATCACGCAGTAGTTCCAATTCAAATTCTTTCCAGCCCAATACGGCTTTTTCTACCAGCACTTCGTGAATGGGAGAGGCTTGCAATCCTCGATTGAGGGCTTCATCGAGGTCTTCCTTATCGTGCACAAATCCGCCGCCGGTGCCTCCCAGTGTGAAAGAAGGTCTGATCACCAGCGGGAAACCGATCTCTTGTGCAAATTCTTTTCCTTCCAGAAAAGAGTTGGCAGTTTTGGCAGTGGCGACAGTTACTCCCAACTCTATCATCCACTGTCTGAATTTCTCTCTGTCTTCGGCCTTATCGATGGCTTTGATATCGACCCCGATCAATCGTACATTATATTGTTTCCAAAGGCCAAGTTCCTCCGCTTCTTTTGCCAGGTTCAAAGCCGTTTGCCCTCCCATGGTCGGCAGCACCGCATCGATCTGGTTTTCTTTGAGGATCTTCTCTATGCTTTCCACTGTCAGGGGCAGCAGGTACACTCTGTCAGCCATCATGGGGTCAGTCATGATAGTGGCAGGGTTACTATTGATCAGCACCACATGTATTCCCTCTTCACGCAGACTGCGGGCAGCCTGGGTGCCGGAGTAATCGAACTCACAGGCCTGTCCGATAATAATGGGGCCTGATCCGATGATCAGTACCGAGCGAAGGGAGTTGTCTTTTGGCATTTTTTATTTTTTCGACGGGGGCGTTAAAAAAAAACAAATTGTGCAAAGCTAAGGGAATGCAGCTATTTTCTATTACTAAATGCTGGTATTTTCTTTCCCGAAGCCCGCTATTTTTGTGCATGCGCAGAATTTTACTTGTAGCAGGGTGCTGGCTGCTTCTTGGGGTGGTCAGAGCTCAGCAGCCTCCTTACCCGAAGGGCTATTTTATCAATCCTCTCTCTATTCCCATGGAGTTGACGGCCAACTTTGGTGAGCTGCGCAGCGATCACTGGCATATGGGACTCGATATTCGCACCAAGAGCCGGGAGAATCTTCCGGTAATGGCTGCCGCAGGCGGTTATATCGCTGCGATCGGCATCAGACCCCTGAGTTTTGGACGGTATATTGAGATACGGCACCCTAACGGGCTTGCTACACTCTATGCGCATCTGAACGATTTTGCTCCAGCTATCGAAGAGTATGTTACCCGAAAGCAGTACGAGAAAGAGTCCTGGGCGATCGAACTTCGGTTTACACCCGATCAATTCCCCGTTCAACAAGGACAACTTATTGCTTTTAGTGGAAACACCGGCGGGTCAGCCGGCCCACACCTGCATTTTGAGATCCTGGATACTAAAAGTTCTAAACGACTTAATCCTTTATTGTTCGGATTTCCTTTACAAGACCAGGTGCCACCCCTTATCAAAAAAATAGCGCTTTATGATCGTAGCCGAAGTATGAGCAATCAGTCACCCTACATGTTCACGCTTCGCAAAACGACAATTGGCTACGGGCCCGAGACCGGAAAAATCATAAAGACCCCTCACCGAAAACTCAGTTTTGCCCTGGAGGCTGTCGACCAAGTCAGTGGCTCTCCTAATCCTAACGGTATTTATAGTGCTACCCTGTTTTTTGATGATAAAAAGATAGCGGGATTTACGTTGGATAGTATCGATTACGAAGAGACGGGATATATCAATGCTCATATCGACTACTCTCATAAAAAAAGGGGAGGCACCTATTTTCAACACCTTACTCCCTTGCGCGGAGAGGCCAGCGGTGTCTACCAGCTCTTTTCATCGAATGGCATGGTCTCGCTAGAGGATACAGCGATACATGATGTGGTGATCAAGGTCAATGACGCGTATGGAAATGAATCAACCATATGCTTTCAATTGCAATTCACTCCCTTGCTTACAGCAGGTATCCCGCTGCCTAAAAAAGAAGAGCCATCCTTTTTATACATTTTACCGGATGCCGATTTTTCTTTCAAGCGATCGGAGCTGGAATTGCACCTGCCTGCTGGTGCTGTTTATGACAGTGTGCCTTTCTTTTACCAAACAGAGGCAGGCCCATGGCAACCGGGAGCACTTAGCTCACGTTATCGATTAAATGACAGAACATGGCCTCTGCATCGCGATCTGCAGCTCAAGTTCAAAGTCACAAAGCCGATCCCTGATTCGCTCCAGCAAAAACTCGTTTTGCAACACAGCGATGATGCGACCACAAGGAGTAAGCCCGCGTCTTATCACCAAGGGTGGGTTACGGCATCGTTCGGGAATTTTGGATCTTTTCAGGTTTTTATCGATACTGTAGCGCCCGTTGTTCAACTGACGGGCAAAGGCGATACGATCGATCTGAGCGCCAATAAGGCCATTGTTTTTACCCCCACTGATAATTTTGGATCGATCAGGTCTTTTCGCGCCGAACTAAATGGGCAATGGCTGCGTTTTACTAATGATAAAGGCAAAAACTGGGTGTATCCTTTTGATGAACGATGCCCATATGGGACCCATCAGTTGACCGTTACCGTAGAAGATGGAGTGGGTAACCGAACTACCCGCAACTGGTATATCAAGCGGGGTCCCTACCAGCCGCCTGTCAAAAAGAAAAAATATACACCAAAACGCAAACGATGACTCCCTTACAACCAGGTGATAAAGCCCCTTCTTTCAGCGGTATCGATCAGGACGGAAATAAGATCTCTCTCTCTACTTTCAAAGGGAAAAAGTTGATCTTGTATTGTTACCCCAAAGATCTGACCGCTACTTGCACGGTGCAGGCCTGCAACCTTCGCGATCATTATAAATTATTGACTAAAAAAGGGTATGCGGTTGTGGGTGTTAGCCCCGATGACCAAACTTTACATCGAAAATTTCGAGAAAAAAATGCCTTGCCTTTTACATTGCTGGCCGACACGGAGCAAAAAATACTCAAGGCCTATGGAGTATGGGCAGAAAAATCGATGTACGGAAGAAAATACATGGGGGTATTACGCACTACGTTTATCATCAACGAAAAAGGCATCATTGAACGCATC
>Ga0129333_10007088_pt1 | contig 10602 bp, 7 predicted proteins | sample CPB6_08_DNA_FD_94474 | JGI IMG/M metagenome (GOLD analysis project Ga0129333, IMG submission 94474) | Freshwater to marine salinity gradient microbial communities from Chesapeake Bay, USA - CPBay_Sum_0.6_0.8_DNA | ecosystem: Environmental > Aquatic > Marine > Coastal | place: USA: Chesapeake Bay...
AATATAATTTTCTTTCAACCGTTAATAATAAAACTAACTATAAAAAAGGATAATATGATGAAAAAAATAATAATGACCTTATTATTATCTCTATTAGTAACAAATGCTAATGCAGGTATATATGGTTGGAGTACACCCAATTTAAGTGGTGGATATAATTACTTCAGCTCTGATAAGGGAATGTATGGATGGTCTACACCTAATTTAGGTGGTGGATATAACTACTTCAGCACAGACAAAGGAATGAGCGGATGGTCTACACCTAATTTAGGTGGCGGATATAACTACTTTAAAACCAGATAAAGTAAACCAAAAAGTCCTTAAATTATTTTAAGGACTTTTTGAATAAAAAAACTTTTCAAACGTTAATTAAATAGCAACAACAAACAAAGGAAAATAAAATGAAAAAAATAGTAAATGCAATTGCAGCTTTTGCAATACTTGCAACAAGCTTAACTGCTTTAACAACTACATCTGCTAAAGCTGGTTACTACTCTTCAAGCCCAAATGCGTTTGGCGGTTATAACACAAGATGGGTAAGAGAAGGCATAGATTCATATAATAAACGTTGGTAATTAAATTTAACACCCTCTTATTAATTATAAGAGGGTGTTATTTAAAAATAATTATAATGGTAAATAAATTTACAAATAAAAAAATCTTAATAGTAGTAACGCTATTTTTTTTAAGCAATTGTTCAGCAAATACATATTCAAATTTTGATAATAATAATTCAAAAAACAATGTAGCTTTTTCAAAAGAAAATAATTATGTCAGCTGCGGAAGCTCCAGTTACTACCTATACAATAATTACTCTTACCAAGACTCAAAATATAATTTTAGATGTCAAAATCCTTCGCAAAATCAAAAAAAATATGGGTATTACGATACAAATAGTAGAAAATGGATCAATATTTATGCAAAAAAATGAGCACAAATTCACTACCATTTAACAAATACAAGAACAATTTAGATTTAAGTATTTATGATATTATTAATGTTATGAAGAACAGTCTTAATCAAGATTTTATTAAAAGCTTAGTTGTTATAGCTGCGGGTATATCAAAAAATTCTGATCCTTATGAACTGGTAAACGGTGCGTTTGAATATATTAAAAAAAATTGGGAAAAATACGAAGAACATCCTAACCTTAAAGCTATTGCAGTGTTAAAAATGAAAGGTTTGTTCATTGATGAGATAAGAAAAAATAAAAATTTTGATAATAATTTAGTCAATAAAGATGGTTCAGATATTGAAATAAGCGATTCATCGCAGATTGATATTGTCGATAGAATTCAAATTAGCACCGAGTACTCAAAAGTTCTTAAAATTATACAGGGCATGGGTGATAAATGCAGAGAAATTCTTATGCTGGCTGCTGATGAAATGGATATGAGGGAAATGCAAATTAAAACAGGAGTTAATAGTCTTGGCACAGTTCTAAGCAGATTATCAAATTGTAGAAAAGAATTAAGAGAAAGAATGTTAAATGCTTGATGAAATTAAAATAATGCAATTTGCTGATGGAACTTTAGATTCATCTGAAAGAGAAGTTGTAAAAAAAGAAATTGAAAGTAACTTAAAATATAAAAGGATCTTAGAAGATTATATTTATACTGGAGAAATTTTAAATAACTTAGGCAAAGAGATAAAATCTAAACCTCTTCCTACATACTTGAGTAATAAAATTTTTGAATTTAATAAAAATAAAGTACAGTTAGCTAAAAAAAAACAGTTTAGCTTTAATTTCTTTGATATTTTTAAAATAAAGTATTCTGCAGTGGCCGCAGGCTTTGTACTTTTTTTTGTAGGTGGTTACACAACAAGTCATTATTTAATTGCTGATAAATATGACTTCAGAAATATGCAAGAAGTAAATAACATCGCAGATAATCAGCCGATATTTAGGGGGGCTAAAAAAAATATTGAAACAGGCTTGGATACTTCTGTAGAATTTTATCAAATTTTTAATATTGAAAAATTTAATAAAGAAATAAATACAAAAATGAAAAATTCTCAAAATAATGAAAAAATTAACATTCAATTTTCAAAAAATAATATGATTGAACTAATTGTTGGTAATAATTTTAAAAATAATAAAGATCAAAACTGTAAAAATTTGAATTTACAGAAAAAAATTAAAATTACAGAAACAAGTGATCCAATAAACGCTTCGATCAGTATCTGTATACAAAAAAATGAATGGAAGTTTGTAAGTCTTAATATAAGTTAAATAATTACGCTTTTTCCCACTTATCAACTTTACCATCTTGGTTATAATCGTAACCTACATGAGTTGGTTTGCCGGACTTATTAAATACTATTACTTTATCACCCTTCCCGTCTCCATTTGTATCAAGGACCATGCTATCCCAATTTCCATCCTCATCATTATCAAATAAAGCAGCTTCTATTACACCATTTTCATCTTCGTCAATAAATGCCTTATCAATAATTCCATTTTTATTTGCATCAAAATACCAAGTGTCTATTACTCCATTCTTATTATAATCAGACTCGCCTACTGCATCTGGAAACTTTTTTGAAACAATTTTTGATTTTGAAACTATTTCATTAGATTTATTTTTATTAATATAATTGTCTTTATTTCTTATTATTTTATTAGCCTCATCAATAGCAACTGCAAAGTTTAAATTTTCACCTTCCGCCTTCATTGTATTAACTCCAATAATTTTTCCTTGAGGGCTAAATAAAGGTCCTCCCGAATTGCCTGGACTTATGGGCGTTTGAGTTTGAATAAGAGTTGCTGATCTTTGTTGGTTAGATGAAAATTTCCATGAATAATTTTGTCTTATTTGACTAACCACTCCTTTTGTATACGACCAATATAAATTATTTGGATGTCCTATTGCATGGACCTCATCTCCAATTTTAATATCTTGATAACTACCAACTGGAATTGGCGTAATAGATTTAGGTAAATTATTTAATTTTAGTATTGCAAGATCGCTGCTTGGATTTACAAGTTCAACTTTTGCAATATATTTATCACCAACTTTTCTATCTGGGTTTTTAGGCTTTGTATAAATTTCAATATCACCATTTAAATTATTTTCAATTACGTGATAGTTTGTAACAATATAACCGTCTCTACTTATTAATGATCCAGTTCCTGTTCCACCTTTTTTACTATCGTTTTTATCTCTAGAAACAATTAAAAAAATACTATTAGAATATTCAGAATAAATATTTTTTCCAGATCCTCTAAATTCTAAATTTTCATTTAATTTTATATTTTTTGTTAGAGTTGTCATATATTGCTCTGAACGATCTAACTCTTTAATACTTGCTAATGGATTATACTTTAAAAAATCCTCATCTATCTTTACTGCGGTCTCAGGTTTTCTGAGCTCTCTTTTATTTTCAGATCCTATTTTTCCACCTCTAAAATTTAATTTATCATCTTTAGAGTATGAGTTTGAAATTAAAAAAAAAATTAGAAAAAGTATAGAAATCTTAATTTTCATAGTTAAAAATAATCAGTAATTTAAAAAAAGTATTCTTAATTAATATATTAAATTTCATTAACATACTAAAGTTATATTCTTTGGTTAACAGTTATCGAAAATGCTCCCCAAAACATAGGGTGATCATAATTTGGGTGATTTTTTCTAAAGCTATCTATTGAATTTCTTAATGATTTTGCTCCATTTATATTTTTTTTGATAAAATTCTCAAAAAATTTAGTGGTTATTTTTTCGGTACTTATTGTTTCGACATACCAGTGAGAAGATACTACTGCTGAGGAACCGGAAAAAATAAAAGAATTAACAAGTCCTGAAAAAGCATTTGAATCTTTATCATTATCTAAAGCAGTATTGCATGCTGATAATAAAACGAGCTTGCTATTTAGTCTTAATTTTAAGATTTCTCTATTTGTTAAAAAACCATTATCAATATCAGATATTTCATTAGGCGTGGTCAGAGCTAGGCCTGTAAATTCCCTGTTTCCACTATCCTCGAGCGTAACGCCGTGTGTTGCAAAAACTATATATCCATAATCAGATAAATTAGTTTCTTTTATTGTTCTCTCATTTGCTTCTATTCTTAAAAAGTTTTTTATATTTATTTTTGAAAAATTTTTAGATATTGAAAGTATCTCATTTTCAGTATTAGGAATGTTTTTTAGAATAAGATTTTCTTTAAGTCCCCTGTATAAAAGTCCTGCATACTCATCATTAATTTTACCTCTATTGTCACTAAAATCAGGATTACCTACACCTAAAAATTTCTTTGAATTAGAAAATTTTTTAATATCAAAAAAATAATTTAGTGAAGCAAGGTTATAAATAAAAAAATTTTCATAATTAAAAATAAATTTCTTTTGCTCAGAAAAATAACCAAGAATATTTAAAGGAATAGAATTTAACGACGTATTTGTCTTTACAAGAATTTTTTTTTCTTTTTCGAGATTTAAATCTTTAAATAATCTTGAATATAAAAATTGAGCTTCTTTATAATTAAAAGCAGATTTTAATGTGCTATAATTATCAATTGAATTTTTAATATTTTTAATATGATTATTTAAATCATCTTTAAAAATAATTTTCTTAACACTATATTTCTTTGAATCTACAAAAATTCTAAAAATTTCATGGTTATTTTTATTTATAAAAAATATTAAATATTCATCATTTTTTATATTTTTTTGAATTTTATCTAAAGAATATATCTTCAAATTTTCACTATAATTTTTTATATTTAGTTTGGAAATTAATATTTCTTTTTTTTCTTCCAAATAGATTATTTTATCCAAAAATTTCTCATTAGGATTTTGTTTTAAATATTTTATATCGTAAGAGATTTCCTGAACTTCTTTAACTAAATCTGAATTTAAAAAGTCACGATTCTTTAAATTAGTTGCTGCAAAATCAATTTCATGCATTGAAAGCAACTGTGAAACTTGAAAATGTATTTCTTTATTAAAATTTTTTATTTCAAGGTACTCAATTAAAGTTGGTGTAAAAGATTTTATTAATGAGACATATTCATCATTAAACTCATTTATACTTTCTACAAATTTTATTATGCGGCTGGTAATTAACGATAAGTCTTTATTATAAATTATTTTTGTATCTTCGGAAGTATTTATATGATCCTGAAACAAATTTAAAAAAGTTCTTTTTAAATAATAATAATCTAAAAAATCTAATTTGTCATAATTTTGCTCTAAAATACTATTTGCAGCTAATAATTGCCGCTTAGACACTGAAGTGTTTTTTTTATAAAAATTAATTTGAGCTTCAGTAAAATTAAATAATAACTGATTATAATTTGTTTTAGCTAAATTATTTTTTATTAGATCGTAAATTTCTTCAGCGCCAACTATATTATCTTCCTTTAAATACGTTTGAATTAACTGACCTATTGCTTGAAAATGATCTAAAGGATTAAATTTATTTTTTTTTACCAAATTGTAATGAAGCTCTAAATATTTTTTAGCTTCATCTTTATCGCTTAAAAAAAGACCTAAATTACCTACTGAAATAACATAATTTACATTATTTAATTTTCTCAAATTAAATTCATCAACCGAATCTTTCACAAATTTAATTGCTTTATTTTTTTCATCCAAATCCCAATACAATATGCCAATTAAATTTAGTAAATTTGGATAAAAAGAAGGGTCATGATTATCTATATAAATTTTATTTTCATTATAAAGACTCAATGCTTTTAAATAATTTTGTTCTGATTTTAAAAAATCCCCTAAATTATTATGAACAAAGCCTAATTGCGAAAAAGCAAAAATTAAATCACGATTAATTTTACTGTTTCTTTTATCTTCCGTAATTACAAATTCATCTTGATCAACTAATTTTTCAATTTTAATTGACTCTTCTAAAATATTTAAAGCTAGATGTGAATTTCCATTATTCATTAACGTTACAGCCACTGAAGACAAAATGTCACTTTTAATAGCATTTTTTTTTGGGAAATAATCTTTTTCTAAATCTGTTTTTATTTTTGAAATTAGAAATTTTGTTTTTTCATAATTTTGAGCATTTTCTTCTATTTCTAAAATTGTTAAGAATATCTCTGCAGGAATATAAAATTTTATTTTTTCAAATTTTTTTTTAGCCTCTTCAAATTCATATTCTCCATAATGTTTTTGGCCTTGTCTATATATAGCCATATAGTTTCCTTGAATGGCAGCTTTTTGTAAGTTTTTTTTTGTTACATTGTCATCATATTTTAACCATCCATTTTCTTGCGCCAATAAAGTATATAATTGAGCTCCATGATATTCTTGCTGACTTGAAAAATCTAAATATATTTTCGCTTCCTCAAATTTTTTGTTTGCAAACAGAACATAAGCATAATTAAAATTTTTTATTGCATTATCTTTATCAGCATCTAATTCCTTTTTGCATATTTCCAATGCAATTTTTTTAATCTCATCTTTTTGCTCAAAAATATTAATGTCACTTGATAAAATTTTTTGATAATTAATTTTATTTAAAGCAAACTTTGTAAAATCTTCACATCTGTTACTTTCGGCTTTGAGTGAGACCGAAAATAAATTGATGAAATAAATTAAAAAAATAAAAACTTTAAATTTCTTTTTCATTAAAAATACATCTAATCTGTGCCGCCAACTAAAACGAAGGGAGCCCAAAAAATAGGATGAGAGGTTGAATTATCATTTATCATTGTAATTTTAGTTTCTCTTAATGAATCAGAAAAATTTAAATTTCTTTTTAAATTAGTAAAAGTATTCTTCATTAAATCTGCCGTTGAATTATCCTCCACATACCAATGCGATACTAACAAACTGCGGGCGCCAGCATAAAAAAAAGAGCTTGCTAATCCAGATAATCCCTCTGCTGAAGGCCCGTTATCACCTCCTGCAGTGTTGCAGGCTGATAAAATTACAAGATCTGCATCTAAATTTAGTTTTTTAATTTCTGATGAAGTTAAGATACCGTCGTCTTCTATTGAACCTTCGGAAGGAGGGGTAGTGATCAATCCTGACTCATTTATGCTAGTGAGTTCGTTAGCTACTACACCATGAGTTGCGAATGACAATACATTATATTTGGATAAATTAATTGATTTAATAGTTTTTTCATTAAAATTATCTTTTAAATAAACATCTCCATTACCAAAATATTTTAATATTGCTTTAAGTTCATCGCTGGTTTTTGGCAATTCTGGTAATTTTCTTATCTCGTTCACATCAACTACTCCCCTTTGAAAAATTTTATTAACATCAACTACATTTTCAACAACGGTTTCCTTTGTGACCTGCATTAGCTTTGGATCTCCAAAACCTACAAAGTTATTTTTAATTTCTTTTTTTTTAAAATTTTTCATTACATAAAATGAACTAATAGATGGATAATAAACAATATTATGCTTTTTAATTAGCCATTTGGAGTTTTGAAAAGAATTATCTTTTGGAATTTCACTAACTAATATTTCAAATGGAATGCTTAATAAAGAACCATGCGGGACAATAATTAATTTTTCCTTATCTTTTAAATACTTCTCAAACGGCTTTATTAATTCTGCATATAATTTAGCGGAAGTATCAAAATCAAATTGAGAAAGATTGTTGTCATTATAATTTATTGATGTTCTTAATTTCTTTACTAAAGTAGGAATTTTATTGTTATTGTAGTATTTGTAAAAAAATTTAAAATCATTTTTTGTAACTATTCCATAGTATAAAGTATCTACGTAAGAGATATAGTATAAAATCGCTTCATTATTCTTTAAAGAACTTTGGACTTGTTTAATATTAATGTCCTGATAAATAAAACTGTCTCCTTTTAACAATTTTCCAAGCTCTAGTTCATTTTTCAAAATTTCTATTTCTTTTCTTGCTTTTTCGATGGTAACTACTAGCTCTTTTTTTTCTTCTTGATTACTCGCATACATTGGAATTTTAGAATATTCTTCTATTTTTAAATCAAGGAGTCTTAGTTTTTCTTGTTTTTGAGTATCTTCAAAAAAATTACGTTTCAACATTTTTCCAGTATCAACGGAAACTTGTGTTGTTCTAAGTGTTTCAGTTAAATTAAAGATCGCATTTTCGATTGTATCGAAAGTTTTTTCTTTAAAGAAATTTTTAAACTGTTTATCCTCTCCTTTGTTATCAAATTTATCAGCCGCTACATAAAGAAAGGACCAAATTTGTGCAAAATATTCTTTTGCTTCTATATTGGATGTTTCGTTTAGATATCCTTTGGAGTAATCGTTTATAATATTATATATATCATTTAAATTCTGAAATTTTTCTTTATTATTTTTTTTTCCACTATTTGCTAGTGCTAATGAATCAAGAAGAATTAAATTGCTAGGATCTTTTATACCAAGATTTTTTTCAGATATTTTTAGGCCTTCTTTTGCAAAGAATAATGCTTGATCATAATTATTATTAAACGCCTCAGTTTTAGATAATCCAGCATATAAGATAATTTTACTTTTCGGTGAACTAAATTGAGAATTTTCTAATGCTAACTTATAATATTGATTTGCTTTTTTATAATCTCCAAGTAAGAAATATCTTTCGGCAATATTTGATCTTGTGGTTGATAAACTCCTGTTATTTTTAAATTTTTTTCCAAGCATTTCTGCCTCAAGATAAAATTTTAAAGCGTTTTGAGTGTCTTCAATTAAAGAATATGAAAATCCAAGATTTCCTACTACTTCAGGTTTGATTCTTGCTATATCTGAGATATTTTCATCAATAAATTTTATCAACTCTATATAGCCATTTATTGCATTTTGGGGTTGACCAGATTTGGCTACAAATAAATAATAATCATTCATAGTTAGTGCATAAACATCTCTAAATCTACTATCTGTTGGATCAATTAAATTTACTGACTCAATCATCAATTCTTGTGCTTTTTTATTATTACCAATTTCCGCATACATCACACTAAGTGAGCCTCTAGCATTAACTCTTTGCCTTATAAAACTTCTATTAGATTTTGGCTCTAGTAATAAAAATTTTTCTAAAATTTCTATTGATTTATTTAAATTAAAAACAGAGGTTACATTTGCAAGAGATATCATTTGTCCTAAACAACGTTCATCCCTTTCACTAAATTTTTTTATACATTGAATATAAGAATCTTCAACCAAAGGTAATGCTTTATCAAATTGATTTTTTAAAAGATAAATTCCACTTAAATTATCTTTTGTAATAAAAACTTCATTCTTAATTTCATTTAATTTTGAATTTTCTGAAACTTTTAAAACATCTAAATAAGTTTTTTCTGCATCATTAAGAAATTTTTCATTAGCAGTTGACTCAAATTTTTGAGTTAGATTTAATGCAAGGTCATTCTGAATTAATAACTCCCACCTAAGTATTTTATTATTAATATCTAGAGTATTTGACGCGTTTTTTTTTGACTTTATAAAAAGTAAATTTTTATTATGAATTTCGATTGATTTATCATAATTATTATTTTTAAAATATATTGTGGCTAACTCATGATTAAATTTAAGCTCACCAAAAATATCGTTTTTATAATATAAATTTAAATCAATTATTTTTTGAATTTCTAAAAGAGTTTGCAATGCAAAATCATAATAACCTTGATCGTATAACAAATTATAAACTTGAAAATATGCATCAAAATACTCAAAAGTTTTTTCTCCGTATTGGGTTTTCATATAAACAAGATGTTTCTCTCGTAGTATTCTTGCCTTTTTTAAATCCCCTGATTTATTATACAGACTAGATAAAATTGAATAATTATAATTTAAAAGATTTTCTTTATTTATAAGATCTTTGTCTTCAGAGATTTCAATGTTTTTTTCGTAAAGTTTAATAGCCTTTTCTAGATCACCAAAATCAATATAAAAATTTCCTAGTCTTGCAAATGCACCGGCTAAATTTTTTTTTCTATCAAATTCGTAGTTATCAATTGATTTTACATCCGCCAACGGAATGGTGAATAATTCCTTTTCTAATTCAAGGGATTTTTTTGCTAATTCGTATGCTTCTTTTTTTTTTTTGCAATTCCTATTTAAAATATCAATTCTTCTATTAAGACTATAAACTCTGAATATTTTTATTAGATTATTATTTGTAAAAGTTTTTTCTGAGCCATACTTTTCTTCATCTTCAAGACTTGTTTTTCTATTTTCTTCAAGAGCTTCTTCACATTTTCCTTCATCGGTAAGCTTTATTTCTTTTTCAAATTCAGCATATGTTATTGAAGAAATAATTAAAAAAATATTAACATAAATAAATAAGTTAAATTTTTTTAAAAGATTATTTCTCATTACTATTAGCGTTTAAGAGATTTCCAAAAGTTATATAAAATGTTATATTTTATTATGACTTTATCAGAGTCCATTAAAACTTGCTTTCAAAAGTATGCAGTATTTAATGGGAGAGCCAAAAGATCGGAATACTGGTACTTTTTTCTATTCGGATTTTTAAGTACGGTCTGTCTTTCAATTTTAGATATGGCTTTATTTCCAAAAAATGAAAATGGTGTCCTCAGCTTAATTTTTGCTCTTGTAACTTTTATCCCCTTTATTTCCGCAGCTTGCAGAAGATTACATGACGTTAACCGCTCAGGTTGGTGGCAGCTATTACCTTATGGAATTATG
>Ga0129333_10007090_pt1 | contig 10602 bp, 9 predicted proteins | sample CPB6_08_DNA_FD_94474 | JGI IMG/M metagenome (GOLD analysis project Ga0129333, IMG submission 94474) | Freshwater to marine salinity gradient microbial communities from Chesapeake Bay, USA - CPBay_Sum_0.6_0.8_DNA | ecosystem: Environmental > Aquatic > Marine > Coastal | place: USA: Chesapeake Bay...
CAAAGCGCAATACGAGAATTACTTTCAGGAACATCCGGAAGCAATTACGAAAAATGCCGTGTTTGGCGAGCTGAACAAATTCGAATGGAAGTTATTGCACCGAAAGCATATTAATCACCATTTCGATCAGTTTGGATTATTAGAAAAATAAAAAGTATAAAAATAAAAGTTCCCCTCCTTAAAAAGGAGGGGTGCCCGATAGGGCGGGGTGGTTTGTGTTAGGGATAGCAGTGAAAATCCCGCAGGCTTGCGATAGCAAGTTGAGGAATTGTAGCGAATAGCCCGACCCGAAGGGAAACACCAAAAAATATAAATACAAAAAGCGATTTTATGAGTACAGAAGAAGCATACGTAAAAAAGCATATTGAAAATAAAGTAGCCACGATCGAGTTTTTTCATCCGGCGCATAACAGTTTACCGGGAAAAATTTTGGCGCAATTAGCCGATACGATTACAGAAGTTGGTCAAAATGATGAGGTTTTAGTGATTGTCTTAAAATCTGGCGGAAATCGTACATTCTGCGCCGGGGCAAGTTTTACAGAACTCATTTCGATCAATGATGAGCAAACGGGAGAAAAATTCTTTATGGGTTTTGCCAACGTGATCAATGCAATGCGTAAATGTCCGAAATTTATTATTGGTCGTGTACAAGGTAAAACTGTCGGCGGCGGCGTTGGTTTGGCATCGGCAATGGATTATTGTATGGCTACCAAATTTGCAGCAATCAAATTAAGTGAATTGAATATTGGTATTGGTCCGTTTGTCGTTGGTCCGGCAGTAGAGCGTAAATTAGGCATAAGCGGAATGTCGCAAATTGCTATTGATGCCAATTCATTCTATTCGCCAGAATGGGCGCAACAAAAAGGTTTGTACGCGCAAGTTTACGATACTACAGAAGAATTAGATGAAGCGATTGAAGCCTTTGCCCAAAATTTATGTAACTACAATCCGGAAGCCGTTAAAGAAATGAAGCAAATGTTTTGGCGTGGCACCGAAGATTGGGATGAATTGCTTAACGAACGCGCAAAAATTAGCGGACGATTGGTGTTAAGTGAGTTCACGAAAAAGAAGTTGGAGAAGTATCAATAAATTTCCTGCGCAGGCAGGAATCTCTTTGATCGTGATTTTAAATGAATGAAGTTTGGTACATCTATATTATGACAAACAAACCAAATGGCGTTTTGTATATTGGTGTTACCGATAATTTAGAAGAAAGAGTAAAAGAGCATAAATTAAAAATTTATTCCAAAGCATTTACTGCAAGATACAATTGTGATATGCTTGTTTATCTAGAGGAAATTGAAGGTGGAGCAGAAGCAATTAAGCGAGAAAAGCAATTTAAAAAGTGGAAAAGAGATTGGAAAATCAAATTAATTGAAGAAATGAATCCTAGTTGGATTGATATTTCAGAAAATTGGAATATTGATTTTACGAAATCTAGATTAAGAAAATAACGTTAAACGATAATAAGATTCCTGCCTCCGCAGGAATAGTACATATGATCTATTCATTCAAAAACCACATCCCCGTCATTCACGAAAGCAGTTTTGTGCATCCGTTGGCGGTAGTAACCGGTAATGTAATAATCGGGAAAGACTGTTATATTGGTCCGGGAGCGGCAATTCGTGGCGATTGGGGAGAAATAATATTAGAAGATGGCGTTAACGTACAAGAAAATTGTACCGTTCATATGTTTCCAGGCAAAAGTATTGTGCTTAAAAAAGGAGCGCACGTAGGTCACGGAGCTATTATTCACGGCGCCAATTTGGGCGAAAACTGCTTGATCGGGATGAATTCGGTGATTATGGATGATGCTGAAATTGGTGATGAATGTATCGTCGGTGCGATGACATTTGTAAAAGCAGAAACCCGCATTCCAAAACGAAGTTTAGTAGTTGGTAATCCTGCAAAAATTATTAAAGAAGTCTCTGATGAAATGATCGCTTGGAAAACAGCCGGAACAAAACTCTACCAACGTTTACCGGCAGATTGTCACGATAGTTTGCGCGAGGTTGAACCTTTACGAGAAATTCCTAAAGATCGTCCCGAGCAAGAGAACTTTTACCAAACCTTAAACGAGTTTAGGGAAAAATAAGATTAAATTTGAAGAGCAATTTCCAAAAAAGGAATATTCAGTAATGAAAGAAATTGAAATTAAACTCCCCAAGATGGGAGAAAGTATAGCAGAAGGAACCATAATTAGTTGGTCGGTTGCGGTAGGAGATGAAGTAGAACAAGACCAAACCATTCTTGAAGTAGCTACCGATAAAGTAGATTCTGAAGTTCCGGCGCCGGCAACAGGAACGATCACTCAGCTTTTAGTCGAGCCCGATCAAGTGGTAAAAGTCGGGCAGGTAATTGCCAAGATGCAAGCAGGCGAAGTAAAAGCTTCTAAAGAAAAACCGACTCCTTCAGCATCAAAAGATTCAGCAAAAGAAATTTCTCAAAAACCGGCACCACAAGTTCCTAAAAAGCAAAACGCTTCAACTTCGAATTCTTCTTCAAGTTATACGTTGAATGCAAATCAAAATACATTTTTTTCACCTTTAGTGGTGAGTATTGCTAAGCAACATCACATTAGTTTTGAAGAGTTGGCAAGAATCCCGGCAACAGGAAATGACGGTCGATTACGAAAAAGCGATATTTTTAAATATATAGAAAAAGGGCGTCCGGCACAATTTGCACAACCCGTTCCTGAAGCTTCTGGTTTTCAAGTGCCTAATTTAAAATTAGATAAAGGCAAAGGTAAAATTGTCGAGATGGATCGTATGCGCCAAATGATTGCCGATCATATGGTGTTTTCAAAACATACTTCACCACACGTAACCGCTTACGTAGAAGCCGATCTAACCGATATGGTGAATTGGAGAAATGCGAATAAAAAAGCTTTTCAAGAGAAGTACGGAGAAAAACTTACGTTCACGCCACTTTTTGTTGAAGCAGTAGCTAAAGCGGTGAAAGATTTTCCGATGATCAATGTTTCGATCGATGGTAAAAATATCATTGTAAAAGATGAAATTAATATCGGGATGGCAACAGCCTTACCTAGCGGAAATTTAATTGTTCCCGTGGTAAAAAATGCCGACCAAAAAGACTTGAAAACAATCGCTGCAGAAGTAAATGCACTTGCTGAAAAAGCACGAAATAATAAACTAAAACACGACGAAACCAGCGGAAGTACCTTCACTATTTCTAATGTAGGAACCTTCGGAAGCTTGATGGGAACACCGATCATCAATCAGCCGGAAGTCGCTATTCTCGCTACGGGAATTATCAAGAAACGAGCAGAAGTGATGGAGTATGAAGATGGTGATAAAATTGAGATCAGGCAAATGATGTATTTGTCCTTATCGTTCGATCACCGAGTGGTCGATGGCTTTCTAGGCGGAAGTTTCTTAAGACGAGTCGCCGACTATTTTGAAGATTTTAAAGCAGATCGAAAAATATAAATCAAATCGTCACCCTGAACTTGATTCAGGGTCTCATCATAGATTAAAAATAATTAGGATGTGATGCTGAAATCTAAGATTCAAAGCAGTTAATCAAATTCAGCATGACGCAAAAATTGAAGTCAGACGTTTTAGACTTCATTTAAATTAAAAATATAATGATAAACAAAGATATCCTTAAAAAAGCCTTTCGTCACCTTTGTACAGCGAAGGCGATGACCGAGTTATACGAAGAGAACTTTAAGGTAGTTTCTAAATATGTACACGCAACCTCGCGCGGCCACGAAGTCATTCAAACCGCAGTCGGGATGCAGTTGTTGCCGCAAGATTATGTGTTTCCGTATTACCGAGACGATTCGATTTTATTGTCGATCGGGATGGAACCCAAAGATTTGATGTTGCAGTTGTTCGCCAAAAAAGACGATCCTTTTTCTGGCGGAAGAACCTATTATTCGCATCCAAGTTTGCGTGATGATGATAAACCTAAAGTTCCGCATCAAAGTTCAGCCACAGGAATGCAGGCTATTCCGGCTACGGGAGTCGCGATGGGAATGCATTACCGCGAAAGCGGTAATCTCTTCGAGGAAGACGAGAAATACGGGTTTTTAGTAAATCCATCAAACAATAAAGATAAAGATTCCCGTCTACACGGGAATATGCCGGTTGTGGTTTGCTCACTCGGTGACGCTTGTGTAACCGAAGGAGAAGTGGCAGAAGCCTTTCAAATGGCGGTGTTGAAGAAATTACCTATTCTTTACGTCGTGCAAGATAATGGTTGGGATATTTCTGCGAACGAGAAAGAAACCCGAGCGCAAAATGCTGCAGAATACGCAAGAGGTTTTAATGGTTTAGAAGCGATTTCGATTGACGGAACTAATTTTGAAGAAAGTTACAGCACGGTCAAAAATGCGATTGAAACGATTCGGGAAGAACGAAGACCAATGCTTATTCATGCGAAAGTTCCGTTACTAAATCATCACACTTCAGGAGTTCGAATGGAATTTTATCGCGACGATTTAGAAGAAGCAAAAACGCGCGATCCTTTTCCGAAGATGAAAAAATATTTAGCTGAAAATGGCTTTACCGAAGATGAATTGGAAGCGATTGAAGCTTTGGCTCGTGTGAAAGTAAAAGAAGATTATATAGAAGCTGAAAAAGCCGAAGATCCTTCACCGGAAGATTTATTTACACACGATTTTGCACCTACAACGATTACCGAAGAAAAAGGAGAACGCTCTCCGGAAGGCGGTGAAAAAGTAGTGATGGTCGATTGTGCTTTGCATGCTATTGAAGAGATTATGCAAAACGATAAAACTAGCTTACTATATGGTCAAGATGTGGGTGGTCGTTTAGGCGGTGTTTTTCGTGAAGCAGCAACCTTAGCGCAGAAATTTGGGGATAATCGGGTTTTTAATACGCCAATTCAAGAAGCATTCATTATTGGCTCGACGGTTGGGATGAGTGCCGTTGGTTTAAAACCGATTGTAGAAGTTCAGTTTGCCGATTATATTTGGCCGGGACTTAATCAATTATTTACCGAAGTAAGCAGAAGCTGCTATTTATCAAACGGCAAATGGCCGGTTTCGATGGTGCTACGTGTGCCAATTGGTGCTTATGGTAGTGGTGGTCCTTATCATTCTTCTTCCGTAGAAAGTGTGGTGACCAATATTCGCGGACTCAAAATTGCGTATCCAAGCAACGGGGCCGATTTAAAAGGATTATTGAAAGCTGCATATCACGATCCAAATCCGGTGGTGATCTTTGAACATAAAGGTTTGTATTGGAGCAAAGTTCCCGGTACTAAAGGCGCAACGTCTATCGAGCCTGCAGCAGATTATGTATTGCCATTCGGTAAAGCTTGGGTTTTACAAGAGATTTGGAAACAAGAAGAAAAAGAAACCATTGCTATCGTAACTTACGGAATGGGCGTGCATTGGGCAATGAATGCTTCCGAAGAATTAGGAATGCAAGACCAGATTGAAGTGATCGATCTACGAACCCTTGCTCCGCTCGATGAAGAAACTGTGATGAAATCGGTTAAAAAATGCGGTAAATGTTTAGTAGTAACCGAAGAACCTTCTAACAATACGTTTGCCAGAGCACTTTCGGGGAAAATTCAGGAAGAATGTTTTAAATATTTAGACGCTCCGGTGATGACGATCGGTTCAGAAAATATGCCGGCAATCCCGTTAAACTCAACTTTAGAAGAAACAATGATTCCTTCCACAGCAAAAGTGAAAAAGAAAATTGAAGAACTTTTAGCTTACTAATTCAAGTGATTTATAAAGAAATACATCATAATTATTTTATAAGCACCTCTTTTGGGGTGCTTATTCTTTTAGCTATACTTTCTATAGTTAAGGTTATCGCATCTTCAGGTAATCAACTGGTTTTAATACCTCTTATTTTAGTAGTTCTAGCGTTAGGTTTGATGCTTTATAATTTCTATCGATTAAAAATTATAGTAGACGAGGATCAACTCTATTTACAGCTAGGAAAAGGAAAATTGATCAAGCAATTTTCAATAAGTGAGATTGAGCCAGAAAGTGTTAGTCTAACAAAAATTCCTTGGTATTATGTTGGTGGTTTTAAACTAGCTCCAGGTAATAAAACAAACTTTGCGATAAAACCTGGGAAAGCTGTTTCGTTTCAATTAAAAAATTCCGCAAAAAAAATTCTGATAGGAAGCGTTCAACCAAAAAAACTTCAACACGCGTTAAAATCTCATTTAAGGCAAGTTAATCTTCGTTAAACTCGCTGTTAAGCAACGTTAATTACTTCAGCATCTTCTAGATAAAGTCTAACTTTAAAATAAAAAAGTTATGAAATTTACAGAAGAAGTAGCTAAAAAGCTAAACAACTTGTTAGAGAAAAACTATGATGCAGAAAAAGGATATCAAGATGCCGCAGAGCGAATTGAAAACCCAACAATGAAAGACTTTCTGCAAAAACAAGCACAAAAACGTTACGATTTTGGTCACGAAATTAAGACTGAAATTAAAAACTACGGAGAAGAACCCGATAAAGGCGGAAGTGCCAAAGGAACTGTTCACAGAGCCTGGATGGATTTAAAAGCGGCCGTAGCTTCGAGTAGCGAAGAGCAAGTGATGGAAGAAGTTCAACGTGGCGAACAATCTGCCATTAATGAATATAACGAAGTAATTTCTGAAACTAGTTTACCACCATCGGTACAACAAGTTTTAACCAAACAGCGTGATCAAATTGTAGAAGCGCAGCAAAGTGCTAAAAATTTTGAAGTCGTATCGTAACTAAACAATTGAAATAAAAAAATCCTCTTCAATTCGAAGAGGATTTTTTTATGCTTATTTCTTTTCGCTTCCCGGTGGGTAGCGTTCTATAATTTTTTGAACCATTTCATTAATACGTTCAATTTTATCATCCATATCCATCGTTAGCGCTCCCGTTCCCATTCCTTGCCAAACCAATTCCATCGATTCAGCATCGATCAAATCAATATACAAAGTACCTTCGGTCGTTCTCGAAACAGTATTGTAACCATTTCCCCAATACCAAGGGCTCCAGCCCCAACCGTAACCCCAACCAAAATTATTTTGGTAGATGTTTACGTTCTCTTTAGTCTTGGTGAAAATACTTACAAGCAAGTCAGGTTTTTCAGATTTTGAGAATCCTTTCTCGGTCATTTCAGCTTCAATAGCACGTAAAATACGCTTCTTATCTAAATCTGAAACGTCTGCTTTATCGATGCCTGGCTTGTAGAATGCAAAACTTTGGTATTGATTAAAGTTTGCTTCACGATCGTAGTCTGAAGCTACTCGTACCGAACTACATGAAGTTAGCACTAGTAAAAAGGCTAACGGAGCTAAAAAGTTTTTTATTTTCATAACAAATTGTTTTAGGGCGTTCGGGCGGGCTCTCGCGAGTCGCTTTTTTATTTTGTTTAAATCAACAAAACAAAAAGAGCTTCAACAAATCACTCCATCCCTAACGCAGGGTTAACTTAGCAAGCTCGGGTCTACTTTGTTGGGCAGAGTTACTTTTAAATTAGGCTCGTTATCCATCGCTCGTTTAATAGCAAAAATGGCTTCATCATTTCTAGCCCAAGATCTTCTGGAAATTCCGTTGTTTACATCCCAAAAAAGCATTGACTCTAAGCGTCTTGCAGCATCTTTACTACCATCAAGAAGCATACCAAAACCACCATTAATCACTTCTCCCCAGCCAACGCCGCCGCCGTTGTGAATACTTACCCAAGTTGCGCCTCTAAAGCTATCACCAATCACATTTTGTATCGCCATATCTGCGGTAAAGCGACTACCATCGTAAATATTAGAAGTTTCACGATAAGGAGAATCTGTTCCAGAAACATCGTGATGATCTCTACCTAACACTACCGGAGCAATTTTACCGGCTTCAATCGCCTCGTTAAAAGCCTTAGCAATTTTAATTCTTCCTTCGGCATCTGCATATAAAATCCGCGCTTGAGAACCAACCACGAGTTTGTTTTCTTGCGCACCTTTGATCCAAGTGATATTATCTTGCATTTGCTGCTGAATTTCTTCCGGAGCGTCTTTTTTCAATTCTTCTAGAACCGAAGTTGCAATTTCATCGGTTTTCAGTAAATCTTCAGCTTTCCCAGAAGTACAAACCCATCTAAACGGCCCAAAACCATAATCGAAACACATAGGTCCCATAATGTCTTGCACGTAGCTTGGGTATTTAAAGTTTTTGCCGTCTTTACTCATAATATCTGCTCCGGCGCGAGAGGCTTCTAGCAAGAACGCATTTCCGTAGTCAAAAAAGTAAGTTCCTTTAGCGGTATGCTTATTAATGGCATCTGCTTGTCGTTTTAAACTGCGCTGCACTTCTTTTTTAAACTGCTCAGGATTGTTGGCCATCATTTCATTAGCTTCTTCGTAAGAAAGGCCAACCGGATAATAACCACCCGCCCAAGGATTGTGCAATGAGGTTTGATCGCTGCCTAAGTCGATATGCAGATTTTCTTCATCAAACTTTTCCCAAACGTCAACGATATTTCCGGCATAAGCGATCGAAATAGTTTCTTTATCTTCTTGTGCTTTTCGCACTCGAATCACCAAATCCTCTACATTTTCAATAACCTCTTTCACCCAACCTTGTGCATGTCTTGTTTTGGTAGCTTTTGGGTTTACTTCTGCACAAACCGTTACACAACCGGCAATATCACCGGCTTTAGGTTGCGCGCCACTCATCCCACCAAGTCCGGAGGTAACAAAAAGTCCGCCTTTAGGTTCTTTTTTAATTTTTCTAAATCCGTTAAGAACAGTGATCGTAGTTCCGTGAACAATACCTTGTGGACCAATATACATATAACTTCCTGCAGTCATTTGTCCGTATTGTGTCACGCCAAGCGCATTGAATTTTTCCCAATCGTCGGGTTGTGAGTAATTTGGGATCATCATTCCGTTGGTAACGACTACTCTTGGCGCATCTTTATGGGAAGGAAATAAACCCATCGGGTGACCACTGTACATCGTAAGCGTTTGCTCATCGGTCATCTCGGCTAAATATTTCATCGTTAATAAATACTGCGCCCAGTTCTGAAAAACTGCTCCGTTACCGCCATAAGTAATCAATTCGTGCGGATGTTGCGCTACCGCATAATCCAAGTTATTTTGAATCATGAGCATAATAGCTTTTGCCTGTTGACTTTCTCCCGGATATTCGTCAATAGGACGTGCATACATTTTATAATCGGGACGAAAGCGATACATGTAAATTCTTCCGTAGGTTTCTAATTCTTCTTTGAACTCAGGAAGTAAGGTGGCGTGATGTTGAGGTTCAAAATAGCGTAAGGCGTTTTTCAGTGCCAATTTTTTCTCGTCTTCCGATAAGATTTCTTTTCGCTTCGGTGCGTGATTTATAGTGGTATCGTATTCTTTCTTAGGAGGTAATTCGTTGGGAATTCCTTGTAATAGGGTTTGTTTGAAATCTAGCATTTTGTTTTTCGATTTTAGTTAATGACTGAATTTGATGAGAAATACTAAATCAACTATGGATATCGAATGTCAACTCGATGTCGACTATAAACAATTGCAATTTTAAATTTTAATACTAAGTGTTTCATTTGTTAGTTTTTGAAACTATCTGTTTTTTTATCATAACCATAAGGGCAATGTCTGCAACCGCTTTTGCAGCAATAACCACGTTTTAAATGGTATTGTTCGGTGAAACAACGGTAACCCTCGGGGGTTAAGTAATAATCTCCTTCTTCTATGGGAATGCGTTTACTCATAATTATTCCCAAAAATAAGGATTAAATTTTGGAAATATGTAAATAAAAAACCTTCCTGAGTGAGAAAGGTTTGATTATTTGTAATATAATAATGATTATTGATGAGCGAGAAGCGTTTGCATTTGTGCATCAAGTTTGGCAATACGTTCTTCTTGAGATTCTATAATGTCTTGTTGCTCGTTCATCGCTTTAGTTAAAATAGGAATTATTCTACTATAATCCATCATCAAGACTTCTTCTGTGGCAAGTTCATCATCTTCTTCAATATTCGAATGATTAGGAAGAGTTTTGCTGGCAGTAATTTCTGGTAAAATCTCTTTTACTTCTTGCGCGATAAAACCGTATTGTTTTTTAGAACTTAGATTTAAGTTTTTATATTTTTCTGTATCGTAATAATACTCTTTGGCTTTTAGCTGTTTAATGACCTGTAATGCATTTTGCATATCTTTAATGTCATATTTAAGCTTTCTATCTGAAAGATTATAAGAGCCTCCAGTACGTCCTAGATCACCTTGAGCGAGAATTGCGAAACCACTCATGTCATAATCTTCAGAACTTGGTTCTCTACCGTAAACGCCAACACCATCATTAATTAAGGTTTGGCCATAAACTCCATAACCAAAACCATTGCTATGGCGACCTAAAACACCAACACCATCATCAAAATCTTCACTTGTATAACCGGTGATAGCATCGTCACCTGTGTTTCCTTGAACAAAAAACATATCGTCAGATTGTGGGTTAGCCATTGCATTTACAGAAAAACGTCCATCTTCGTGAACGGTTGCTCTTAAAATGTTATTAGTATGAAATCTTAGATCGTGATTGTCTGTGGTTCCTATAAAATTAACACTTTCATCGGTTCCTGCATTACCAGTAGTTTTCCAAAAGTTATCTTCA
>Ga0129333_10007091_pt1 | contig 10601 bp, 8 predicted proteins | sample CPB6_08_DNA_FD_94474 | JGI IMG/M metagenome (GOLD analysis project Ga0129333, IMG submission 94474) | Freshwater to marine salinity gradient microbial communities from Chesapeake Bay, USA - CPBay_Sum_0.6_0.8_DNA | ecosystem: Environmental > Aquatic > Marine > Coastal | place: USA: Chesapeake Bay...
AAGATTATCATATACCAGATAGAATGCGCGTGACCTATGTAGAATACAAGGACAAGGACAAGGTTGATAGCTCCGCAAACATTGTGCTGTTCATAGGAACCTACAAGGATATGGATGATGCTAAGATAAAGGACACATCTTGCTTATACATAATACACGATCTTACAGAAACCACGAGAGTGAACACTCTGGTAGTATCATTGCAGATGGAACACATCCTTTCATGGAAAAATGACAAAGTAATAAAGTGGGAGCCTTCTTATGTGTTAGAGCAGGCGATTATACAATGCTATGGCAGAAACGCATACAATATATACATGAGCACGATTGAATCATACACAGCATATGACATACAGCAAGAATACAACAGGTACCCGGATGTAATTGCTGAAGTATGTTATGGAAAAACCCTCGATAAACAGGTGGAGCATATTTTTGGAACAAAAGCAGACCATAAAAACAAGGAGTGGATCTACAACAAACTAAAAAAACTAAATGTCTCGAGTGGTTCTGGTATTCTTTGGGTTGTAGAACAAGACCAGAAAGAACCTCTAGAGAAGCTGCTACACGAAAACACACTCTATAGAGACATACTCGCCAGCAATTTTAGGAAACACCAGGTGATTACGCACTCCGCGGATTTGATGAACAGTGATGCAGGGTGCTCCTGGATTGTGTGTCTTACAAACAGAATAGCTTTTCATGAGCTGTATAAATATGTATCAGGATGTTTCACAAAGGTAGAGTCGCCAAACAAACTTGTTGTCATCAGCAATGATCCAGAGATGGTTGTGAAGATGCAAAATAGGAATAATGTTTATTAAAAAATCTTAAAAATTTTGCAGCGCACCATGAGCCGCTAACGCAGTCTCGGGCCCTTATGCGATTAACATTCGAAAAAAACGCCAAAATTTGAGGGGGCCCGAGAGCGTGAGCCAGCGACTCTAAACAGTCTCTAGGACATACGGGACGTTATCTGCCATATTCACAAGATTGAGGAACAGCTGTATCTCCATGTTCTCTTCCATGGCACCGTAATCATTAGTCTCTATCGCTTTGCGGATGTTCTCCGCAAGGTCATCAGCATCAATCAGCGCCTTCTTCCACTTGCGAACAAGATATGCGTTCGCCTTCACACACACTGCCGCCTCCTTGGGAAGCAGCTTTTCGTTGTGAAGCTCCTGGAAAGTTGCCTCTAGCAGCTTTATCTGGCAGTGCGTCTTGTTCTTCGCATCCTTTGCCGCATAGGTCACCGTCTTCGTCCATTGCACCTCCTTGGTGTCCATCTTGAAGAACGACAGCTTTCCCGTGTAGTCCTTCACCTTAGGCCCACTCATCTCCATCAGCAGCTGATGAGTGACAGGCAGCGCAGCGTTGTTCGCAAGACGCTTTACCCTGTTCTCAGTCTTTGACTTTGCCGCCGACACAGGCATCTTCCTCTTAGGTGCTGCCCCAAGCTGCTCCAGATATGGATCAAATAGCATCTCCACGGCACACTTCATGCGAAGGTCACCAATACGGACGGCACGCTTCTTCTCATTCTTATAAAGTGGCTTTACCGACAAGTCGTCATCCATCTCGATCCAATATCCAGGTGGATAGGCGTAACCTGGAAGCTCCTCCACACACAGCGCAAATAGCTGGGCTACTGGTTTCATAATCTGGTTCGTGATGTAGAATCTGTAATCTGGCACAAGCTTCATCTCACGGATATACTCTGGATGCTCTATGCGATCTCCTTGAAGCTGAGCGTCAGGAGCGTGGATATACACATAGGGGATGCGGTCATTTACAGCAGGGCGGTTGCCCTCATCACGCTCCCCCATGCGATCAGCCAGCACCTTGTGCGCGATCTTTGTAGGGTCTTTGTATTCTGCCTTCAGAGTCTTTGTGATAATCAGCTCCTCTAGCGGCACCTTGCCATCCACCAGTTCCTGTAGCTGCCCTTTCAGAAACTCTACAGAGGCATTCAGGTCGTGATGGTTCAGCAGGATGTCAATGATTCCACCATATATCTTTTTCACAATAGGAGCATTGTCACGACGCTTCAGCACAATACCCATAGACTTCTGTTTTGGTTTCTTTTTAGGGTCATCCTCGTAAAGATTGCCAACATAGCGTTTCTTAGAAAGGATGATGAAGGGGAACAGGGTCTTCTCATAGGCAAGACTCTCAGGCTCAGGCAGATACTTAGAGCCATCGGGCAGGTAGTAACTGTTAATCTCCTTCTCGGTTCTCTGCCCTGCCTTGATGGCATATGGAAGCGCCTCCATGCCCTTTACAAGCTCTCCATTATCATCCCTATTTTTGAATTTTACGAAGATTGAGTCCGTCAGGTTGTCCTGTAGTTTTCACTACAGGCTGGACTGTATCTTAAGCCATGTCAGGGTTGCTAACCCATCATTCATGACCCACACCCGTTCAGTCTCTGACGCCCTGCCATGCCCTAGCATATCGGGTTTAGGCAGTAAGCAAGCAGATCGCCCAATCCCTATCATTTTTACCATACCCAAGTCTTTACTCTTGGCCAGTCGCATGTTTCCAGTGCGACCTTGGTAGATAGGTCTCTAAGGGGTTTCCCGCTACAAGGTGTGTCGCAGCGCTTTCGCGCCACTAGGCAGTAAGACTGGTTTACCGTGACTATATCACGCAGCTGCCTCTTGGGGACATGACTCTATCCCCGTAAATTACCTCAGCGCCGTAACGCTCCTCCACAAACTTCTTGGCAAGCATAATCATCTCGCGCCCAGTCGCCGTAGTACAGGCAGCAATGTCCTTTAGGAAGATTGGACTGGTGCGGCTCCCAATCTGCCCATACAGAGAGTTGGCAGTGACCTTGTACGCCAGCTGGAGGGCATCCAAAACCGCCTGCTCGAAGCTGCTATATGCTTCCTGCCGAGAAACCACAACGTTTCCTGGCATCTTTGTTTTCTCTCCTGTATCCACATTCACGATCTCCACTGTCCCATCAGGCAGGTCTTTTACAAGACCTACAGCGACACGGCCGTCTGTAAGGGTGAGCCGCTGGTACTCGATCTTCTTGCGTGTATTCTTGCGCTGGTTCAGCAGCTTCTGGAGGATGCTGGGGATGATGCCCTTCTCCCCATTTGGCAGCTGGGCAAAGGTGCATTCCTTCTTCCCCACTACATGCTTGTCGTCACCCTTGCCCTCATATATGTCATAGGTCACCGTGACATAGCTGATGCCCTTGTCTTGCATGTTGGCATACTTGGGGTTATTCACAAAGCAGTCATGCGACAGGTTGCGGGCAATCATACTGGATGGATACAGAGAGGAGTAATCCAGGACCGTGATAGGGTCCTCTAGGTACATCCCCTCCTGCGGGTCAAGCACAATGGCACCTTCATATCCCTCCTCATCCTCTATCATCTCATCCTGGAAGTCGCGCAGAAGGGGGATAAGGTACTGCCTGGAGCGACACTCCTTTGCCACAAGGCTGAAGATCTTGATGCCCTGACCCCGCATAAACAGGTAGCTTAGGGGCACCGAACAGACATTCCCCATACCAACATTGTTCTCCAGCACCTTCAGCTTGTGGAGCAGTCGATTCGCAAGAGCACAATCCTGCAAACAGTACCGGGCAATCACGCACCGGTCTGCCGAGCTTCCATAGAACTTCTCGAAAATCTCCCTTGGCTTCAGGTCATCCTTCTGGTCTCCTAAGAACACCTGCGCCACCGTATCCAGCTTGTAGCTATCCAGCTTCTGGTCGCGCTGCATCACCTTTAGCATATCTACCGAGACCACACCATCCATGTCCATGTAGTAGAGGAAGTTGTCCCCCAGCGCTGAAGACGACAGCCGCTGCTCCAGCAGGGTCGTTCTACGCTCTGTTAGCCTTCCTAGGCCTGTGCCAAACTCCTCATCAATCCCAAGCTCCACAGCGCGCTCCCACATGTAACGCATATCAAAACCAAAGATGTTGTAGCCCGTAAGGATGTCGGGGTCAAGGCGAGTTAGGAAGAACTTCCACGCCTGGAGCACCTCCTCCTCCGTCTTATAATGCTCCACCTGAGTTCCCTCGATTTCATCACAAGTGTTCAGCGTGACAATGTGGCGATACACAATCTCATCAGACCCATACTTGTGGATGGTCGTGCCAATCTGGATGACATGGTCTCCCTCTAGCTTTGGTAATACACCCTTCCAGGTGATTTTTGGCTTATCAAACTTATTCTCTGTTTTCACCTCCACATATGTTCCTAGAAGCACCAGGATGTCCTTTGTAATCTTCTCATACACTGCATTCGTCATGGAACGGCTTGGAGCGTCCTCATCATCACTTGGCACGTCATCATCCGCCGCAGCCGAGTTGCTCTTGATACCCGTAGCACATTTCAGATTCTCAAGAACATCATCTATCACAGGGGCGAGTAACTGTTTTAGATTTTTACGAGATGTTTTGTCCTTAGGATAGACACGATGGACAATGATATTGTTCTCAAGAGGAACGTCCTTCTCAAATGCATCAAGAATCAGGTCCTCGATGTTTTGTTTTGTCATGTTCTTTGGGTTGGCACGCGCAACCTGTATCAGCTCCAGCGCAAGCTTGCGGTAGTCCTTGCGTGCCACAGGAAAATCCCCATGGCTACTGGAACACTCAATATCAAAGGCTGCAATAAGCAGCGGGGCAATTTTGTTGATATTCTTGGCTTTTAGCTTTTTATAGGACACTGTAACGTTATATGAGGCACGCGACACAGAGCTATCCAGCAACTCATACTGCTGCTTTGGCAACTCTACCCAACCACATGGCTCAATGTTCTGCTCGTGAATGAGGCGAAGGAAGGGGTCAATGTTGGTCTCATACAGCTTGAAAGTATCGCTTATGCCCTTGCGGATATCAGTACGAATGCGGTCTGCAAAGTAACGCTTGAGACTGTTGAAGAGCGCGAGGGACTTCACACGCACCTTCATAAACGGAAACTCCTCTCCATGCGTAAATCCCCAGAAGTCCTTGCGCTTCACAAGCTTCATATAGACGAGATGGTTCTTGAGGCGCTTTGGGATGATGCTGCGCATGTAGCCATTGCTTGTTTCTATCTGCTTCTCCTCCAGCTCCACACGAAAGACCTGGATGGCCTCCTTGATCTGTTTGTCCGTCTTGCCAACCCACCATTTCTCAGGCATCCTCACAAAGAAGTATGGTTCGAATTCAGTAACCTCACAGCATACTGAGTGACCGCTCTCCGTGCACCCATACATATACACAGTGTATAGGTCGGCCTCCTTCTTCCAATCAGGCTCCAAGTTTAGATGACGCTTTGCTTTGTCATTTTCAGGAATAAACCAGTCAGTGATTTGAAACAATAGTGAGCTCTTTTCGGGTTTGAGTTTGGGTGGAGTTGTACGAGGAAACTCCATTTTATAGCAACTAATCGTTTATCTGTCTTACTTGTTAAATAAAAGTTATGGCGTCAAATTTTCTGTTGAGATTGTAATGGACATAGCAGGAGTTTTAGTCGTATTACTTATAATAGCACTTGCTTGGCTACTATGGGACACGTACGCCAACGGTGAGGTTGAGTATGTAAAATCTGGTGTAGATGGAAAGGAGTATCTTGTACAAAGCCTTCCAGACAAAAAAGAGGCAGCTGACCTGCTAGCACAGATTATTGCGAACCTTCAAAAATTGGTAAAGCATCTGGAAGAGACACAGGCAGATGATGAGCGAACCGTGCGAATTGTCAAGAACTTTAACGCGAATGCCATCAGTGAGGGTAGTGAAAACGCAAAATACACAAGTTACAGTGTGAATAAAGGCGAAAAGGTAGTTCTTTGCCTGCGCTCACGTGACAAAAGCAACAAGCTTATGGATCTTAATACCATGATGTTCGTGGCCCTACACGAGCTCAGCCATATTAGCTCTAAAACGATAGGACACGATGAGACTTTCTGGAACAATTTCAAATGGCTCCTCCAGAATTCCGTCCAGATTGGTATCTATCAGGAGCAGGACTTTAAGCAGAAGCCTGTAGAATACTGTGGTATCCAGATTACTGATTCTCCTCTCTATCACTAAAAAATGAATAATATGAATAAAAATATTAATAATGAATTATTAAATACATTTTATATCTTAATATAATTAAGAAGATGTCATCCACTCGCATACCGAAAAATATTAAGGATATTATGAGAACCATAACAGATGCTAATGCATTGGCATGGTTCTCTAATAAAACGAAGAACCCTAAGTACAACACCGATATCTTGGTAAATGGTCCTACATACAAGGCCTATAAGCTAAGATACAATCAAGTTATAGGTACAGAGGCAGAAAAAGAAGCAATTTTCAACGCCCAGCAAGAGGAAGAAGCCTTGGAGACACGCGAGAAGGCTCTGCGCATATTTATGCTATCAAACAAGGATAAGCTAAGTGCCACAAAGTTGGCCGCAACTAACAGGTCATTGATGGAGTATTTCAACGAAATAAATAAATCCTCAAGAGCTCCTCCTGATCCCCTAAACATAGATAATGTAGATGAGTATGTTAAGACCTACCTGGTTTATAATAATTATAATAATGTACGAATATCACTAGATGATGATGCAAAGAAACATCTAATATCTATCATAAACAATGTAATCAGTAAAATTCATAAAATAGTAAAACCTGTCAAGAGTAATCCGAAAAACCATGAAAAATATATTGGCTCTATTATTAGTCTTATTAAAAGAAATCCATCCATAGTTAACAACCTTTACACCTCATTAAAAGAGCGTTCTTACCGTTCTGTGTTAAAAACCTATTTCTTTAATATATATTACACAATGATTGAATTGTTATTAAACAGTGATGAAACCCTTAATACTGATTACAAGCCATTCCTGATGAGGCCTATCCATGATAGATACGATGTGAATGAATTTGCAGCGCTTGTCATGGCAGCTTATGCAGATGCAAGTATGGAGCAAGTTATTGCTTCGGCAATATCGCGACACGGCATTCCTTCAACAAATACAAGACAGTCTTTGGTTCTTCAGCGTGAAGATTTTGCCTAGAGGAATTCACATTTACATTAATTTTTATCGTTAAAATAGCAATCCAATATACTATAAACGCTGACATGAGAAAAATTGAAACGAATATAAAGCTTATAGGATATAGGATATAAGTAACTAAAGTAGAACACCCTCAGTGGAACCAGAAAAAACAACCATGAGCGTCGAGCTAAAGGCTGACATTATCAACAATGAGGAGCGTGCCTATGTCCTCGGCTGGATTGCTCTGGTCGGAGACAAGGCTCCAGACGCCCTCAAGCACCGTGAGGCAGACTGGCTCAAAGCTGTGGTAGGAAGCTACATCAACCTCAAGGAAGCCAGCGATCGTCTCAACCTCAAGGAAATGCCAGCATGGCTCCGTACCAATCTGCCTCTTGGCTGGGCGTTCGTGCGCGGATACTTTGACCACCACGGTCAGATTAGCGACCCTGATGTGACACCTATGTGCAAGATGTATGGCAATGTAGATATGCTGACCTCTATTGCGGACTTCTCAGCTATTCCTGCCATCAGGATTGGGTTCCACGGAGCGGCAAACAGCGACCAGAAGCGCCCCAAGCCCGTGCTCCTCTTCAAGGGAACTAATGCGATTGACCTCCTCGGTCGTATGTATGACAAGGCACGCATCTTCTGGGCGAAGCGTAGGTCTCAGTACTTTGACCTTCTCTCGGCTGACATCAAGCGTGTGCCTCATGTCTATTTCACAAAGACCCTCCCGAACACGGTGGTTCCCACCAAAGCTCACCCCAGCGATGTTGGGTACGACCTCACCATTGTGGCGGAGCACAAGAAGGTCAATAGTGTCACCACGATGTACGATACCGGTCTCAAGGTTCGTGTGGAGAATGGCTGGTACATCGAGGTAGTCCCGCGCAGCTCTATCATCAAGTCTGGCTACATGCTTACCAACGGGCAGGGCATCATCGACCCCAGCTACCAGGGCAACATCCTTGTGGCTCTCACCAAGGTCGATCCTGATGCTGTCCCTATCGAGCTACCATACCGTGGGTTCCAGGTCATCCTACGCCGCCACCACCATGCAATCTGGATGGAAAGTGATGGAAATGGAGAAACTCTGCGGCATGATGGAGGATTTGGCTCAAGCGGAAACTAAACTAAAAAGAATATAATTCAACTTATATTAAAGAATCCTGTATTTTAGGTATTTACGAGGTGTAGCTGTATGCCTGAAACAGACACACAGGATGATGTTTTTTTGAATGATGTGTGGTCATTGTATTTCCACAATCCTGATGACAATTCGTGGGATGAGAGTAGCTACATACGACTATGTGACATTAGCTCCGTGAATGATATCATTCATATATACAAGGCCTACAAAGACCTGTGGCAGCATGGCATGTTCTTCTTCATGCGCGAACACATCAAGCCCATGTGGGAGGATCCATCTAACCGTGATGGAGGTTGTATGTCCTTCAAGATCATGAAGTATGACCTTAACAATATGTGGTTTGAGGTTATTTCCAAGATACTGGGAGAGTGTTTTGTGGTAGAGAAGGACAGGGCACATCTCTGGTCTAAAATTTCAGGTGTTTCTATCAGTTCCAAGCGCAGCTACTGCATATGCCGGATCTGGATAGCTGACAAAAAATACGGGGAACCACAGTGGTATGATATGGATATTGTGCCAACATATACACAGATACTCTTTAAGGCACACAATGAAAACAAAGATTTTGTTGTAGCAGAAGCAACCTCATAAGCCTTACATGTTGTCATCTGACTGCGCAAGAACAAACTTCGCCTCTCCAAGACTGGCAACACTGTAACGCAGCACCAACGGGAAATTGTTTTTTAGGAATATCTCTACGACATTGCAGAGGTTCGTGCACTTAGTAAACATAGACAGGTACTTTAGCGAAAAAACACCCTGTATAATCTCATGAGACTTAGTAGATCCACTCTTCACAATACTGAGACCCTGGTTCTTATCTACACCCAGGATGGTCTCCTGCGTACAGAAATCACCCTTGCAGCTAAAGCACAACTGCTTCTCCACATTGCGTATCTCAATAAAATCGGCAAGGTTATGCATATCACGCACAATCTTCTGGAAATCCACAGAAGGCATCGTAATAACCGTGGGGAAATCGGCAGGTGGGATGCTGATATTTAGCACGTTAATATCGAACATTGATAGCTTGTAATTGGTGCGAACATTCTTGTCAGGGTTCTCGATGCGGATGCCAAGTGAGTTAGGATCATCACGCTCCACAAACAGGGTAAGAACATCATTGTTGCCTATCGTCTTTATAAGCATGTGGAACTTCAGCATGTTGATACCCACATAGAGCTTCTTCTCGCATGTGTAGGTCTCAAAACGGTCGGCATCCAACTTTAGATGGACGAGCACCACATGGGTGTTATCCATTGCTACGATTTTCATGCCTGTCTCATCAAACTCGAGATTGACGTCCATGAGGATTTCCTTGAGAGCATCAATTACCTGCTTGAATGTGGTTGCCTGCATGGTTTTAATCTCAAGCAGGTAGGGCGAGGCCTCGCTTGATCCAGCGTCATCTTCCATTTCTAACAAAATCAAATCTAATTACATCTCCATAATGCCTCATCTTTAAATCCTTATTCATTCTCACATGTGCGGATGATAGGAGAAACGATGCTGGTTGTTTCAACACTTGCTCCTGAGTTGTTCTGCCGCTTCATAATGTCCTTCATAGCCTCTGTAGCGGCAGCATCAAACTCGTCGCACATATGGCGCACCTCCTCCCATTTTTTAGCATTCTCACCAGTAGGCTCTTTTTTCTTTGGAGGAGGAGGCAGGTTCCACAGGTCTGCCAGTGCCTGGCTGATGTTACGCTTTGCCTTGTGATAGGCTAGCTTTGCTGTCGCATAATCAACCTCAGGAGGTGCCTGCTGCAATATCTCTTCTATGGCTTTCTTGTCATTTAGCAAACTATCCATATTATGTGTTGCTACAATAAACAAAATAAATCCTTAGGTCTGTTATGGCTTATAGATTCTCGGTCACCTCATAGGCTATAGCCTCATATGGATGCTCGTAACTCACAGATGTTAGCACAATATCAGAGATTGAGGATGGGGTGTCTGAACTGTAATAGGCAACCATCTCCTTCTTCGTGCTAGGGTCTATATAAATCCACGGATCAAGGTCCGGATTGGCACGGATACGGGGAACACCATAGCGCTCTTTCCACTGGATGTACCCACGCTCTTTTAGCAATGCCAAGGTCTCTACAGGATGAAGACGCTGCTGTATGTGTATCTTCTCGTGTATGAGCGTCTTCACAAGCTCCTGCTCATCGCCTACAAGGCGTCCCAGCATGTCTGTAGAAAGGAAGATGACATTGAGACGTGTATGAGGCAGACCATCCTCATAGGTGGTGCCCTCGGTCTTAGCAAAAATCCAAGGTATCCTCTTGAGATTCTCCGCAAAAGTTGGGCAACCATCTAGCTTTATGCCCTCTATGATGCTATCAGCACGCTTTGCCGCCTTGGTAAGCACAAAAACTTCGGTAGAAATAAAAGAACGCGCTGAATTGGCACTAGCCTCCTCATACTCCTGATAAGAAGCA
>Ga0129333_10007094_pt1 | contig 10598 bp, 11 predicted proteins | sample CPB6_08_DNA_FD_94474 | JGI IMG/M metagenome (GOLD analysis project Ga0129333, IMG submission 94474) | Freshwater to marine salinity gradient microbial communities from Chesapeake Bay, USA - CPBay_Sum_0.6_0.8_DNA | ecosystem: Environmental > Aquatic > Marine > Coastal | place: USA: Chesapeake...
TAACTGAAAGAGCAGCTGAAAAAGTCAAGCACAATCTTACTCGTCGAGGACGAGGTCTAGGGATAAGGATAGGTGTTAAAACCACAGGATGTTCCGGCCTAGCTTATGTGTTAGAATATGTTGACGTGCAGCCATTAACTAGAGATCAATTCGTATATGAGAACCACGGTGTGAAAGTTTGGGTTGATGGTAGAAGTCTAGTTTATCTTAACGGTTTAGAAATGGATTGGGTTAAACAAGGCCTCAACGAAGGATTTGAGTTTAAAAATCCAAACGAAAAGGCTAAATGTGGTTGCGGTGAGAGCTTCAATGTATGAAAATTTCACATTTAGTTACAAATGGGTGTAGTTGGACTTACGGTCAAGATCTTCCTAATCCGTTAATTCAATCTTGGCCTGCAAGGCTATCGAAACTTCTAGGGTTACCTGTTGTAAACTTAGCTGTACCCGGAAGTGGGAATGACAGTATCTATAGAAGAACTGCGGAGTATCTTAGCTTAGATTTAGCAAACCAAGTTAAGCCTTTAGTAGTTATTGCATGGAGTCAATATTGGAGAACAGAATTTTGGAATAAACCTCTTCCTGGTTCTCCTAGTAACATTAGAGCCGATTATAGTCACATTTACATACCCAACGATGGCGATGAACTAACTTCGATTCAAAAGGCTCTATTAGATCAGTGGGATTTTGAATTTCATTTTAAAAGAGCTTTATTAATAAAGTTTTCAATGTACAATCTACTAAGAAATTTTAATATTCCATATATCATGGTTGATTATACAGGGGATTGGAGAGAGTATAAAGAAAAGGTATCAATTAAGGACTCGTGGTACTCTAGTATTATTAAGTTTTTAGAAAAAGATTCGAATCATCTTAATTTTCCATTACATCATGTTTCAGAACCCTACCCAAGGATTACAGGCCATGATGGGCCCGAAGGATCATCTGCTATAGCCGAACGCCTTAAATATGAAATAGAATTACGCTACCAACTTGAACACGACACTGAAGCAGAATATTATACACTAAAAGACTACTGCCCTTACCGACGATTTGTGGGTCGTGCAGAACGAAATATATGGGAATTACATGATCAAGGCAATATTCAATTACCAACCAATAACAAGAACTAACACAGCAGCCGGTAGGCTTTACAATACTCCTAGCGGACATAAAGTTCCAAGTGTTACAACTATCCTCGACAAGACGAAGTCTGAAGAAGCTCGACGGGCTCTTCAACAATGGAAAGAACGAGTAGGTGAACAAAAGGCCAGAGAAATTACCACAGAAGCAGCAGGTCGTGGCACAAGGATGCATAAGTTTTTAGAAGATTTCATGAAAACTGGACAGCTCAACGAGCCAGGTACTAACCCTTACAGCCAGCAAAGTCATAGAATGGCTAGGTCAGTTATAGATCAAGGTCTGTGCCATGTTAACGAAGCTTGGGGAATGGAAGTTCCTTTATATTTTGATCGTATCTATGCAGGAACTACAGATTGTGTAGGACTGTGGAAAGGCAAGCCGGCTATTATTGATTTTAAGCAAAGTAATAAAGCTAAGAAAAAAGAATGGATTGAAGATTACTTCCTACAGATGTGTGCGTATGCAGAAGCACATAATGAAACTCACGGCACTGATATCAAAACTGGCGTAGTTCAAATGTGTGTAGCACCTAAAGATCTAGAGGATCTACCAGTTTATCAAGAATTTGTCATCGAGTTTGACGAGTTCGAGCATTTTCGAAACAAATGGTGGGCTAGAGTAGAAGAATACTACATGAAATTCGGATAAATATCCAAAAGAGGACATTTTCATGGCTGTTATTCAAATTTCCAAAATACAAGTTCGTAGAGGCAGAGAAAACGAAACTGGAGTTCCGCAGTTAGCCAGCGGTGAATTTGGATGGGCAGTTGATACTCAGAATCTTTATATAGGTAGTGGTAGTGTAGCAGAAGGGGCTCCTTCTGTAGACAATATCAAGATCCTTACTGAAAAAGACAATATCTTACTCTTTGCAGAAACATATGCCTACAGAAGAAATGATCCGTATGTGCTAACAGGAGATACAGGGACTACAGAAAGAAGCCTTCAAGATAGACTAGACGAGCAAGTTTCAATTTATAGTTTTGGTGCTGTTGACAGCGGCAGCGATGATCAAACTGAAGCAATACAGCGAGCAATAGATCAACTTTACTTAAACTTTGCCACTAAAGGTGAAGAAAATTCTAGGGTTAAACTATTATTCGGACCGGGTGTCTATAAGATTAGTAGTCCTTTAAGAATTCCCCCTTATGCCTATCTCGTAGGATCTGGAAAAGACAGTACAATTATTCAGCAAGAAGGAAATTTTCCAGTAGCAATTACAGTGTCAGATGACAGCGACCCAGGGAGCTATACAGACCTTAATGATATTACCAGTACAAATTATCCTAGATATATTGTTATAGAAAACATGCATCTTAAAAATACCACTGCTAACAGTGGTCTAGTACTCGATGCTGCTCAGCATGTTGTTATTGATAATTGCAAACTTTCAGGAAGTTGGACGCACGGCGACGGAAGCTCGTTGTTTGAAGATTCTGCAATTGTGTTAAATGCTGTTTCAACTCTAGTAACCTGTTCTGATATACAGATCACTAATTGTGAACTAATGAACTTTGGGTTTGGTATAGAAAGCTCTTATGACATTAACAATGTTCATATAAAAAATTCTCGATTTAACAATCTTCATAAAGGTATTGTGTTTGGTCAAAATTCCGATGGAACTAGTCCAGGACAGCAACAAGGCGGATTTTACTGTGTGTTTGCCGATAACTTTTTTACAGACATTGACAGAGAAGCTGTGTTAATTATAAAAGGCCGTTATAATAGAAGCACCGGTAATACTTTTGTTCGTGTAGGCTACGATGGCGGAAATCCTGAAACTGTAGTAAGTCCAATAATTTATTTTGAAGATTACGAAAATTCCAGCATCAATGATATCTTTGAAAGAACACGAGACCTCGGCACTGGTTCTAGTTATGACAGCTATCCCTACCTTCCAGAGGTAAAAGGTAAAGGTTATAGTGTTTTCAACAACTCAGTTGTGATTACCCCTGGACACAATCCAACTTCTGCTAAAATATTTAGAATCCCAGGAATCGAAACTGCACAATATAAGCTAAGATACCTTTATAATAGTGCTAATGCAGAAGTTGTGAGAAAAGGTGAACTAGATCTACTTATAGATAGAACAAATAATCCTGCTACAGTAAATCTTATAGAAAATTACGATGTCTATGGAAATTCTACAAACTTTACTAATCTTTCATTTAGTGCTCATCTTGTTGACTCTGGAGACAGTGACACTGATACAGACACTGTAGAGATACGAGCGCAAAATACTACTGCATTTGATCAAGGTACTCTAGTTTTCTTTTTTGATAAGCTGTCATAATCCACCAAAACAATCGCTTTTCTTGTAATTTTTTTGTAAAATTGCTAAGAGACTTTACGGTAAAAAATCTATTTAAAAACAATAACTTAGATGTTTTATACCTTTTTCTACCAGATACTAAATATTTTTTCTTAAAAAATGAAAACAAACATATGAGCAATATTACAGTAATAAAAAGAGACGGTTCAAGAGAACCTTTGATGATAGAAAAATGGCAAGCCCAGATAGCTAAGGTATGCCAAGGAATTGCAGATGTAAGCCAAAGTATGGTAGAAATTAAAGCCCAGTTACATTTTTATGATGGCATTACTACAAAAGAAATTGACGGCATTACTCTTCGAGCTATAGTTGACCTTATTGATATTGAGTCGAACCCGGATGTTGGACACACTAATTATCAGTATGTTGCTGGTAAGCAAAGATTAAGTATGCTACGAAAAGATGTCTACGGAACCTACGATGTACCTCATCTGTATGAACTAGTAAAGAAAAATGTCTCAGTTGGTCTGTACTCGTCAGAGCTTCTTGAATGGTACAGTGAAGACGATTGGAATAAAATGAATGACATGATAGATCATTCAAAAGATGAGCAATACAGCTATGCTGCCATTGAACAACTTATTGAAAAATATCTAGTCAAAAATCGTTCTACTAGCGAAATCTATGAAACACCGCAAGTTCGCTACATGATTGCAGCGGCAACAGTTTTTCATAAAGAAGAACCTAATAACGCAAGAATGCGCTACATCAAGGAATATTACAATGCGGCTTCAGACGGCTTATTCACTCTTGCCACCCCTGTGCTCGCTGGGCTTGGCACTCCCACTAAGCAGTTCAGTAGTTGTGTACTCATTCGCAGTGATGATGATCTTGACTCCATTTTTGCTAGTGGCGAAATGATGGCAAAGTATGCTAGCAAGAGAGCTGGCATTGGACTTGAGATAGGGAGGCTTAGACCGCTAGGTAGTCCTATTCGTGGTGGTGAGATTATGCACACGGGTATGATTCCATTCCTCAAAAAGTGGTTCGGTGATTTAAGGAGTTGCAGTCAAGGTGGAATACGCAATGCTAGTGCCACTGTTTTTTATCCTATTTGGCACTATCAGTTTGATGATCTTATTGTACTTAAAAACAATCAAGGAACAGAAGAAACCAGGGTACGACATATGGACTATGGAGTAGTCCTATCTGCCCTGTTCTGGCGTAGATTTAAAAATAAAGAAAACATTACTTTCTTTGACCCTAATGAGGTTCCAGATCTCTATGAAGCATTTTATAGAGACACTGATTTATTTGAAGAACTATATATTAAATATGAACACACTTTAGGTCTCCGCAAAAAGACTATGAGTGCTGAGGAAGTATTTAAGGGAGGCATACTTAAGGAAAGAACTGATACAGGACGCATATATCTTGTGTTCATAGATAATGTATTGAACCAAGGTCCATTCGATCCCCTACATCATCCCATATACCAAAGTAATTTATGCTGTGAAATCCTGCTTCCGACACGCACATTCAAAAGACTTGATGACCCAGAAGGTAGAATCGCTTTATGCACCTTGGGGTCAATTAACTGGGGAAGTTTCCGCAATCCTGAAGATATGCGTCGTGCTTGCCGTATACTCCAGCGCAGCCTTTGTAACATACTTGATTATCAAGACTTTTTAAGCATACAGAGCAAACTAAGCAATGATGAAATACAGCCATTAGGCATTGGTGTAACTAACTTGGCCTATTGGCACGCCAAACGTGGTCTTAAGTATGGTGAGAAAGATGCTCTAGCAGAAGTTAAAAGTTGGATGGAGCATCAGGCCTATTACCTAACAGAAGCCACAGTGGAGTTGGCCAAGGAACGCGGTGCCTGCAAAGATAGTCGTTTAACCTACTATGGGAAGGGCATCTTCCCATGGGAGCGTAGGGCCAAAGGCGCAAATGAGCTAACAGACTTTACCCCAGAACTTGATTGGGAACCGTTGCGTAAGGAGATGAAAGAGCATGGAGTACGAAATGCAACACTTATGGCCATTGCTCCTGTTGAATCTAGCAGTGTGGTTATCAACTCTACTAATGGCATTGAGATGCCTATGTCGCTTATCTCAACTAAAGAAAGCAAGGCAGGATCTTTTACACAAGTAGTTCCTGAATATCATAAGTTAAAGAACAAGTATCAACTAATGTGGGATCAAACAGACTGCATTGGATATATTAAAACAGCCGCAGTTCTTGCTGCTTATGTAGATCAAAGTATTAGTACAAATACATTTTACAATCCTGCTCACTTTTCTGATCGTAAAGTTCCTACTACACTGATAGCTAAAAATCTCATGCAAGCACATCTATGGGGAATTAAGACCTTCTATTATAGCCTCGTGAATAAGCAAGGATCAAAATCCACAGATGAAATTCCTCCTAATATGCAACTTGAACAAATTGATTTTGATGACGAAGAATCATGCGAAAGTTGTAAACTTTGATTAATAAATAATAGTATTATTATTGTCTATTAGATAAATAATAGTATGAATTACAAAAAACACTACGATATGTTAATTGAAAGAAGCCGCACAAGAACTCTTACAGGCTATGTTGAGAAACATCATATTATTCCTAAGTGCCTGGGCGGTTCTGACGATAAGGATAATATTGCAATATTAACACCAGAAGAACATTTTTTAGCACATCAACTATTAGTTAAAATATATCCTAATAGTACTCCTTTAATAAATGCCGCAATTATAATGACAACTCATCATACTGAATTCAGGGCAAATAATAAATTATTTGGTTGGTTGAGACGCCGGGCATCTGAATACAGAAAGGAGTGGTTGATAGAGAATGGGCACCCTAAGGGAATGTTAGGAAAAAATCACAAACTTGAAAACATTAATAAGATTACATCGGGTATAAAACAAAAAGCAATTGAAAAGAGGGTAGAAGTATACGCCTATAATTTAGATGGGTCGTTTTATAAAAAGTACAATTCTTTAATAGAATGTGCTACAGACTTAAAAACAAATGCGTCGAACGTAAAGTATACAGCAGAAGGAAACTTTGGTCATTGTAAACAAAAACAAATAAGATATGAGTTTTTTGAAAGCATAGAGCCATATGTTAAACCATCTCCCCTCAAAGGTAAAAAGAAAACTGAAGAACACAGATTAAATCAAAGCAAAGCAATGAAGGGTCGTACTCGCAGTGATGGGTGGAAGGCAGCACATAGCAATGCAATGAAAGAATATCACGCAAGGAATAAAAATAAATGAGCAAACAACAATATAACCTACACACAAAGACAGACTACCTACATCGTAAAATGTTCCTTGACCCAGCAGGTCCAGTAACAATACAGAGATTCGAAGAAGTCAAATACAATAAAATAGCAGACTACGAGAAAACAGCCCGAGGCTTCTTTTGGGTACCTGAAGAAATCAGCCTTACTAAAGATGCACAAGATTTTAAAAATGCCAGTGATGCAGTTAAACACATCTTTACTAGCAATCTATTACGCCAAACAGCATTAGATAGTCTACAAGGGCGCGGACCCAGTCAAATCTTTACCCCGGTCGTAAGCCTACCAGAACTAGAGGCATTGGTTTATAACTGGACATTCTTTGAAACTAATATTCATAGTCGCAGTTATAGTCATATTATCCGTAACATTTACAATGTTCCTAAAGAAGTCTTTAATACAATTCATGATACTAAAGAAATCGTTGATATGGCAAGTAGTGTTGGGGAATACTACGATAGACTACATCAAATTAATTGCCGAGTAGAAGCAGGTGAAAAGATTGACGAAGCAACCCACATTAAAGCAATTTGGTTAGCCCTTAATGCCAGCTATGCCCTAGAAGCCTTCCGCTTTATGGTATCGTTCGCTACAAGTCTAGCAATGGTTGAAAACAAAATCTTTATCGGTAATGGTAACATTATCAGTCTTATCCTACAGGATGAATTATTACACAAAGGTTGGACAGGTTGGCTAATTAATCAAGTAGTTAAAGAAGATTCTAGGTTTGCTAGTATCAAAGCAGAATGTGAACAAGAAGTGTATACCATGTATATGGATGTTATCAGAGAAGAAAAAGCATGGGCAGATTATCTATTCCAAAAAGGTCCAGTAATAGGGTTAAATGCTGCTATCCTTAAAGATTTCGTAGATTACACTGCTGCCGGTGCTCTTAAAGAAATTGGTATTAAGTATAATCACCCTGCTCCAAAGTCAACACCTATTCCATGGTTTAATAAGCATAGCGACACTAGTAAAAAACAAACAGCTCTTCAAGAAAACGAATCAACTAATTATGTAATTGGAATCATGTCGGATTCTATGAACTACGATGAATTACCAACAATTTAAGAGGATTGAAATGGCCAAAGTTATTTGTGAAACTGTTGTTTTAAAATTTAGTCGTTTAGTAAAAGATCATGAAGAAACTGAACTTTTAAATGACGATATGCTGCCTACTCTTGAGCAAGTAGCTCAGGAATTAGTCGGTGACAATATCATTGTAGAAGTGGAGAAAGCATAATGAATACTGCTATTGTATGGTCAAAGTACCACTGCCCTTATTGCGAACGAGCAGTTAATCTTTTAAAATCTAAAGGTATCCAGTACGAAGAAAGAAAAATCGGTGACGGGTACACTAAAGAAGAATTATTAGAAGCTGTTCCTAATGCAAGATCTGTTCCGCAAATTTTTATTAATCAAAAGCATATTGGTGGCTACGACGATTTATTAAAATATATCGAGCAAACCATGGAGAGTCAAAGTAGTTTTTAATGACTAAGATTAAAAAAGCTTTCTTTTTCGTATTAGGTTGTCTGTGTCTAATCATGGCGTATATAGGAGTAGTTACTCCGGGGTTGCCCTATAGTCCATTTGTAGTTGCCGCAGCCTACTGCTTTGCTAGAAGCTCGGAAAGAATGTATAATTGGATAATGAATCATAGAATTTTCGGTCCTTTTATCACTAACTGGAGCCAAAAACGAGTATTTCCAATTAGACTAAAGTTTTTTATGCTTGGTAGTATGAGTGTAAGCTTAATTTTAATGTACACTAGCGGAGTTCCTATTAAAGGAATTATATATACAGCTATTTTTATGGCTTGTGTGGCTATCTGGGCTTGGAGATATCCAAGCAGTGTAGAAGAATACGATCAACGAATCAGTGAAGGTCGTAAAATAGGTTGGTTTAAATAAGAGGAAAACATGTTAATCACAAAAGGTGTCGCTGTTGGCGAAGTAGTAACAATTAAATTATACTCAGGTGAAGAACTAGTAGGTAAGTTATCAGAAGAAAATGACACATATTATGTGATCAGTAAGCCAATGGTGCTTAGTATGACTCCACAGGGAATAGGTATGATGCCTTATCTCATTACTGTTGAACCAGATAAAGATGTTCCAATTAAAAAAACTGGAGTTAGCGTGATCTTAGAAAGTGCTCGTGAATTTGCTAATCAATATGTACAAGGAACTACTGGGATTGCTCTAAGATAACCCGATAAATATCTTATACGAGGAGGATTTTATGGGAGTTGTTATAGATGGGTACACACTAATACAAAGTCCTCCACCTCCTAATACTGATTTTCCATTTTACTTTCCTTTTAAAAACGGAGCAGAATGGCGTGCTCCTGTAACATTTACCCCTTCATCTAATAGTAAACCTGGGGATAGTTTTAGTTATAGCTACGAGTACAGAAATACCTTTAACTGGGCAGGTAATGGGGGCAGTGTAGAAATATATAACAATTTTAGCTTTACTGTAGGTGCTACAATAGTAAAACCATCACATATCCCTAACCCTGCACACGACTTACCTCAGACAATACCTACATATGACGGAGAAGGTAGTTACACAGGACACATTCCTAACCCTGCCTATGATCCAATACCATACTTGTGGTACAATGATGAAGAAGATGAAGAAATTATCGAAGTACAATGCACTGACATTAGTATGCCAAGGAGACCCCGGTTTCTAGATCATGTCACATTGACAATTGGGTCAGATAACTGTGTTGCTAGTGGATTTTATGATATGATTCCAACTGGAACTATGAAATATGTTGATCATTTATCTTCAGCTACTATCGGTGACGGAGCTCCTTTTACTTCTCCAAGAATATTAACAGAATATGACATTACAGAATGCCCTACTCGTCCAGTTTCGGAAATCTACTATTGGACAAATGATCTTAATTATTTAATTACCTATAGTTATGAGTTACTAACAAACAAAGGAACTAAAAGGACCTACACTACAACACAGACCTTATTTCAAGATTGGACAAGAATAAGAGATTGGGTCACACAGCATCATCTAAATCCTGTTCAATTTGTAGCTGCTCCTAGTGCGTATTCGATAAATCAAATTATCGGCGACAGCGGTAAAAATACTACGACCTGGTAAAATGTCTAACAGTAAAAATGTCACAAGATTAGGAGATGTCTGCACAGGGCACGGGTGTTTTCCTCCTCGTCCAAATGCACAGGGCAGTCCTAATGTCTTTGTTAATTTTCTAGCTACGCATAGAAGAACTGATTATTGGATTGCACATTGCTGTGGTGGGTGCCACTCTAGTAATCTAGCCAAAGGTAGTCCTACTGTTTTTGCAAATTTTCTTGATGTGTCTCGAATTGGGGACCCGGTAATGTGTGGTAGTGCTGTAGCTCAAGGTAGTCCTAATGTCTATGCCGGAGACTACTCAAGCATTTCATCTGGGGGTGATGTAGTAGTAACTCTAGCATATCCTGCCTTAATAGAAAATTTTACAGATTATAAAAATATACAACCTAGTACCTTATTTTCGAAACCCGATAGTCCTCCTGTAACTGGACAACAAGCTTATCCGCAAGACAAACTAGACGGAGTACTAGGCAATCCAGATCAATACTACAAACCAGAAAATGCACAGTCCGGAGCAAAACCTAATTTTGCCGGAACTCCAGAAAATGCCACTGATAATATAGTCGATAATGAGCCTCCAGTGCAGTGTAAAGGCAACGGAGTAAATGTATTACCATTTTTACAAAAATGTCTAGCAGAAGCCAAAGAAGGTAAATGGCGTGAAACTGGGCAAGCTGGTAATCCTAGTAATCCAAACATACTAGGAATGTGGAAAAATCTAGGACTTTCATTTAGCAGCGATCAA
>Ga0129333_10007095_pt1 | contig 10598 bp, 7 predicted proteins | sample CPB6_08_DNA_FD_94474 | JGI IMG/M metagenome (GOLD analysis project Ga0129333, IMG submission 94474) | Freshwater to marine salinity gradient microbial communities from Chesapeake Bay, USA - CPBay_Sum_0.6_0.8_DNA | ecosystem: Environmental > Aquatic > Marine > Coastal | place: USA: Chesapeake Bay...
AATCCAGGGGCCCACCTGAGCCATGGTGGTTTCTGCGGTGGAACCAGAGCATTGACTATTACCCACCTGTAAATCTAAACCGTGGGCTAACCGCCAAGCCACCTCCGCATCTTGTCCTTTCAGATCTAAAAGTGGGGAAGGGGAGAGCATAGGGATTCTCTAATAAGGGAACAGGGATAGGACAGGGGATAGATGCAGGGATTATTGCGGTCATCGTGACCGCTACAGTGATAGTTACAGGATAATCACACATAGAGTAGGGTCACAGTCTTTACCTCCAATCTTTGCCTCCAAATGGCGCAAATCTTCGACAAGCCCGGGACGCAAATGCCTAGCCCTAGGTTTTGGTATCTTAAGATACAAAAAAAAACAGGATTGCTCTTTACAGTTTTAATAAACTGATACAAAAAGAAATAAAAGACTAGGATGAGGCTAGGACTAGGTACTGTTGCTTAGGGAAAAGCGCTTATATCAATTATTATTGATGGGTAGGCAATTTAGAATAACAACTCTCAACAGGCATATAGTCAAACTAGCATCCCTAGAATCTCTGCATTTTTGTGCTGGTTCAATATAGGATTACAACCCTAAGTTTGAGGCATTTGTGTGAGTAGTTTAGTGACACGTCAGCCGGGTGATAAGCTCAGCAAATTTGAACAAGTGAAGGCCGCCAAGGATGGTTTAGCGGTTCAAAATGAACTTGAGCATTTTGCCCAAATTGGCTGGGAGGAGATGGATAAAGACGATCGAGAAATGCGCTTAAAATGGCTCGGTGTTTTCTTCCGTCCCGTTACGCCAGGTCGGTTTATGTTACGTCTTCGGCTCCCTAATGGAGTAATCCGCAGTGAACAACTCCGGGTTCTAGGCGAGGTGATTCAGGGGTACGGAGCAGAGGGCAGTGCTGACATTACCACCCGCCAAAATTTACAATTGCGGGGCATTCAAATTGAGGATATTCCCCCTATTTTTAAACGGATGGAAGCGGTGGGGTTAACCTCCATTCAATCCGGTATGGATAACGTCAGAAACATCACGGGCTCTCCCGTTGCGGGGCTAGATGCGGAGGAAATTTTTGATACCCAAGATCTGATCGCCCAAGTCCAAAATATGATTACCAATGGGGGTAAAGGGAATCCTGAATTTACCAATTTGCCCCGTAAGTTTAACATTGCGATCGAAGGAAGTCGGGACAATTCAGTTCACGCAGAAATTAATGATATTGCCTTTGTACCTGCATTTCGAGATGGAAATTTTGGCTTTAATGTCTTAGTGGGGGGCTTTTTCTCCGCCACCCGTTGCGAAGCAGCCATTCCCTTAAAGGCTTGGGTTGAGCCCAATCAACAGGTAGTCGATCTCTGTCGAGCGATTTTGGAAGTGTTTCGGGATCATGGCCCCCGTGCCAACCGCCAAAAATCTCGCTTAATGTGGCTGATTGATGAATGGGGGCTAGAGAAATTCAGACAGGAAGTGGCCGCAAAATTAAGTTGGGAACTATTGCCCGCAGCAGAAAAAGATGAACTCACCCAGGAAAAACGGGATCATCTGGGGGTTCATCCCCAAAAACAAGCGGGTTTGAATTATGTGGGGCTTTGTGTGCCGGTGGGACGGTTGCACAGTGAAGACCTCTTAGCATTGGCTCGCTTAAGTGAGGACTATGGTACGGGGGAAGTCCGCTTAACCGTGGAACAAAATGTGATCATTCCTAATATTAAGAGCGATCGTTTAGATGCCTTTTTAGCGGAACCCCTTGTTCAAAAATTTTCCCCAAATCCTACCCCCCTTGTGCGATCGGTGGTGTCCTGTACCGGGGCTCAATTCTGTGGCTTTGCGATCGTAGAAACCAAACAACGGGCCATCCGCATTGCTCAGGAATTAGAAGCAGAATTAGAAATTCCCCGATCGGTGCGAATGCATTGGACGGGCTGCCCCAATTCCTGTGGTCAACCCCAGGTGGCGGAAATTGGTTTCATTGGCACTAAAGTCAAGGGCAAAGATGGCAAACCCACGGAAGGGGTAGATATTTATACCGGGGGAAAAGTGGGCAAAGAAGCCAAACTTGGAACCCTGTACCGTAAGGGGGTCGATTGTGAAGATCTCAAGCCCATTTTGCGAGATCTACTCATCCAAAACTTCGGGGCCACTCCCCGATCGTCTACCGTTTAAGCTTAGGGTTTAAGCCTATGACCTAAATCTAGGATCTCAATGTATGATCTCAACCTGTGATCTCAACCGACGATCTAAGCCTACGGTTTCAGGCTCCAAATTTAGGACTAGGAATTTTTCATCATCGGGGATAATTTGATCGGTTTTCAAGGATTCTAAATCTCGCCAATTGTTCTAAAGAATGGACTGAAATAATTTACTCCTCCTTGTCTTACTGGTATAAAATAACCTGGGGCTAATTTGGGAAAAAGAAGTGCTAATCATTTCGCATTTCTCCCAGAGGAGGTGAGTAGAATTGCTAACGGCAACCCTGTTAACCCTAACTTCCACCATCAACATTTTGGAGCATTAAAAAATGTCAGTTTCCAGACGCAAATTTTTGATTACTGCTGGTGCAACTACTGCGGCGACCCTTTTAGCCCACGGTTGTAGTTCCTCTCCTACTCCCCCTGAACCCCCTGCCGCTAGCCCGGAAGCTGGCACCAGTAGCCCTGCCCCCAGCCCGGTGGCCAGTATCGAAGCCCCGGAAGTGACCGGAGCCAAACTTGGCTTTATTGCCCTCACGGATGCCGCGCCCCTGATTATTGCCAAGGTGAAAGGGTTGTTTGCTAAATATGGAATGCCCGATGTGGAAGTCCTTAAGCAAGCCTCTTGGGGAGCAACCCGCGATAACTTAGTGTTGGGCTCTGCCGGGGGTGGTATTGACGGGGCCCATATTCTGAGCCCTATTCCCTATCTGTTAACCACGGGTAAAGTGACCGATGGCAAACCCTTGCCCATGTATATCCTGGCTCGTCTGAACATCAATGGTCAGGGGATTGTGTTGTCCAACACCTATAAGGATTTGAACGTCAGCCTAGACAGCAGTCCCCTCAAGGAAGCCTTTGCCAAAGCCAAAGCAGGGGGCAAAGACATCAAAGTAGCGGTGACCTTCCCGGCGGGAAACCATGACTGCTGGACGCGCTATTGGCTGGCGGCGGGAGGGATTGACCCCGATAAAGAGGTATCAACGATCGTGGTGCCCCCGCCCCAAATGGTGGCCAACATGAAAGTGGATGCTATGGAAGCCTTCTGCGTGGGTGAACCCTGGCCCCTGCAAGCGGTGAACCAAGGGATTGGCTACGGAGCCCTGACCACCGGGGAACTCTGGAAAGATCACCCGGAAAAAGCCTTCTCGATGCGGGCGGACTGGGTAGATGCTAACCCCAAAGCCGCTAAAGCTCTGTTGATGGCCATTCAGGAAGCACAGCAATGGTGCGATCAAGACGCAAATAAAGACGAAATGTGCAACATTATTTCAGGACGGGAGTGGTTTAAGGTACCTGTGGAAGATATTCTCGATCGCTCTAAGGGGATCTTTAACCTCGGTACCGATCGCAAGATTACCGATACCACACTGATGCAAGCCTACTGGGCTCGTAACGCATCCTATCCCTTTAAGAGTCATGATTTGTGGTTCCTCACCGAAAATATTCGTTGGGGCTATTATGAGCCAGATTTAGACACCAAAGCGCTGGTAGATCAAGTCAACCGGGAAGACATTTGGAGGGAAGCCGCCAAAGCCCTAGGGGTCGCAGAAGCAGAGATTCCCACCAGTAGCTCTCGCGGCGTTGAAACCTTCTTTGATGGGGTTAAGTTTGACCCTGAAAATCCCACAGAATACCTCAATGGATTAGCCATTAAAAAGGTTTAGCTCTACCCCCCTTAATCCCCCCTTGTAAAGGGGGGAAACTCCGAGCCAATCCGTGGCTTGTACGAGGGGGAAAACTCCAATCCGATCCTCCCCCTTACCAAGGGGGAATTAGAGGGGGTGCCAGATCTTGAAAAGCTTGTTGAACTTTTAAACTTTTTTTATTCTGTTGTGTTGCTATGGCCCAAAGTTCTAGTCGATCAAAGCCTTCTGTAAATCCCCTGCTGTCTAAGTTTTTAGAGCAGTTGAGAAAAGTAGGTCTTTCTGCTGCTGCGATTTTGATCTTCTTGATCCTGTGGCAACTCTTTTGCATGAGTCCTACCGCAACTTTGCCCGGGCCCATTCAAGTTTTAGAAGATACATGGGAATTAATTATTGATCCGTTTTTTGATAATGGTGGAACGGATGTGGGGCTATTCTGGCAAATTCTCGCTAGTTTGAAACGGGTAGCGATCGGCTTTAGTCTGTCCACGATCGTGGGGATTTTAGTTGGGATGATTATCGGTAGTAACCGTTTAATCTATGACGCGATCGACCCCATTTTTCAGGTGTTAAGAACGGTGCCCCCCCTGGCGTGGCTCCCCATTTCCCTGGCTGCCTTTCAAGATAGTCAACCCTCCGCCATCTTCGTTATTTTCATCACTGCCATTTGGCCCATTATCATTAATACCGCCGTTGGAGTTCAGCAGGTTCCCCAAGACTATCGGAACGTTGCCCTCGTCTTACAATTGCCCCAGTGGAAGTATTTTACAGAGATTCTCTTTCCCGCCACCATTCCCTATATTTTTACGGGCTTAAGAATTGGGGTAGGGCTCTCTTGGCTGGCGATCGTTGCGGCGGAAATGCTCATTGGTGGGGTCGGCATTGGCTTCTTTATTTGGGATGCCTGGAACAGTTCCCTGATTAGTGAAATTATTTTAGCCCTGATTTACGTTGGCATTGTGGGGTTACTCCTCGATCGCTCCGTGGAACTCATCGGTAACTTTTTCCTCAAAGGACAACAAAAATAGGGGATTTTCATGAGTGTTTTTGTAGAAGTGGATCAAGTCGATAAGGTTTTTACCTTACCCGGTGGCGGTGAATATATTGCCCTCAAGGGGATCGACTTAAAAATTAAACAGGGAGAATTTATTTCTCTGATTGGACATTCCGGCTGTGGCAAATCCACGTTGTTAAACATTGTGGCCGGGCTGGATCAAGCTACCCGTGGCGGTATTGTGTTAGAAGGTCGGGAGATTAGTAAACCCGGCCCCGATCGCATGGTGGTTTTTCAAAACTACTCCTTGTTACCCTGGAAAACGGTTCGTGAAAATATTGCCCTAGCGGTGGATTCTGCCCTCCATCACCAACCCAAAGGCGATCGACGGGGCATTGTGGAGCAGCATATTGACCTGGTGGGCTTACGTCACGCCGCCAATAAATATCCTCATGAACTCTCTGGAGGGATGAAACAACGGGTGGCCATTGCCCGTGCCCTCTCCATCCGTCCCAAGGTGTTGCTGCTGGATGAACCCTTTGGAGCCCTGGATGCCCTCACCCGTGGCAACCTCCAGGAGCAACTGATGCGGATTTGTCAGGAGGGGAACGTCACCGCCATTATGGTGACCCATGATGTGGATGAAGCCCTACTCCTGTCCGATCGGGTGGTCATGCTCACCAACGGCCCCCAAGCCCGCATCGGTCAAATTCTAGAGGTTTCCATCCCCCGCCCCCGCGATCGGATGGAGGTGGTGAAACATCACCGCTACTATGCCCTACGCAATGAAATTATTTACTTTCTGAATCAACAAAAGCGGTCTAAAACCAAATTTACCCCCGCTGCTGCCGTGGCTCGTCATGGTTTGGAAAAAGTCAACCTCAACCTCGGCTTTATTCCCCTCACGGACTGTGCCCCCCTCGTGGTTGCCCAGGAAATGGGCTTTTTCAAAGAATACGGTTTAGAGCAGGTTACCCTCTCCCGCGAACCCAGTTGGGCCTCAGTCTCCGAAGGCATCCGAGACGATCGGTTAGACGGAGCGATTATGGTGGCGGGAATGCCCCTTGCCATGACCCTAGGGGTGGGGGGTAAGCCCGTATTACCCATGATTACCGCCATGGTGGTGAGCCGCAATGGGAACGCCATCACCCTGAGTAATAAAACCAAAGCCGCCGGGGTCAGAACCCTTGCAGACTTCAAAGCTTTTATAGACTCCAATTCCGGCAAAGAAGTGTTAGGGGTTGTGCATCCGGCCTCCATGCAAAACCTGCTGCTGCGCTACTGGCTAGCGGCGGGCGATATCGACCCGGATCGGGATGTGGAAATTGCCGTCATTCCACCCCCCCAAATGGTCTCCACCCTCAAAGCGGGCAGTATTGACGGTTACTGCGTTGGGGAACCCTGGAATAGTTGGGCGGTGCAAGAAGAACTAGGGTTTGTCATTGCCACAGACTTAGAACTCTGGATGGCTCACCCCGAAAAGGTTTTAGGCGTTCGGGAAGATTGGGTGTTGAAATACCCCGAAACTCACCTAGCCCTTGTCAAAGCCCTGATGAATGCCTGTGAATATTGCGACGATTTCCGCAATCGCCCGGCCATTTTGGAACTGCTGGCCCGTCCCGAATACGTGGGTGCGCCTGTGGAGTATATGCGTCCCGGCTTCATTGACCCTTACGATCGCGGCTTAGGACAAACCGCCTCTGCCCTACGGTTCAATCAGTTTTACGTCGATCGCACCAACTGCCCCGGTCGTGGCGAAGCCCTGTGGACTTTAACCCAACTGGCCCGCTGGAATTTAGCCCCCTTCCCCAAAAACTGGGTCGAAGTGCTAGAGCGAGTGCGCCGCCTCGATCTCTTTAGCGAAGCCGCCCGATCCGTCGGTTGGCCAGACATCGAACCTCCTCTTGCTCCCTTTGCCCTCTTTGACGGCATCACCTTCGACCCCAATGATCCCTTAGGGTATTTGGAAAAACTAGCCATCAAACGACCGTTTTCGATCGAAGAAATCCCTCTGCAATAGGAGAGAGGGAATAGGGAATAGGGAATAGGGAATAGTTATGAGTTTTGAATGTTGAGTTTTGAGTTTTGAGTTGAATTCTGTTGAGGGTCAGCGCTAACTGGAAGCTGAGAATTCGTTACTCAAACTGACCACCCCCTAACCCCTCCTAGGAGGGGAAGTGGACTAGAACTTAACTTTATTTCCTAACTCAAATCTATCTCCTAATTCCTAACTTAACGTGGGTTTGATGCCCCTCTACCCTCTTGGGAGAAGGGTTGGGGTGAGTTACAATGCACCCGTTAAACTCACGTCACATTAACTCAAAACTCAACACTCAAAACTCAAAACTATTTACTAACTCCTATGACAAACGAAAGCTTTTTAACCATTAGTAACGTTTCTAAAATCTACGACACTCCCAAAGGCCCCTATACCGTTTTAGAGAATGTTAGCTTTACCGTCAGAGAAGGGGAATTTGTCTGCATTATTGGACACTCTGGCTGCGGTAAAAGTACGTTATTAAATATGGTGGCAGGTTTTTCTCAGCCTTCTCAAGGGGTTGTTTATCTTCAGGATAAACCTGTGGCTAAACCAGGACCCGATCGGATGATGGTGTTTCAAAACTATTGTCTATTGCCCTGGAAAACTGCCTTTGAAAATGTATATCTGGCGGTGGAATCCGCTTACCCCAATAAAACCCGTCCCGAAAAAGTGGCCATTACCCATGAACACTTAAACCTGGTGGGACTCACGGAGGCAGCTAAAAAACACCCCGGTCAACTGTCTGGGGGGATGAAACAACGGGTGGCCATTGCGCGGGCGTTGGCCATTCGTCCTCAGGTCTTAATTTTGGATGAACCTTTTGGCGCTTTGGATGCCATTACCCGCGAGGAGTTACAGGACGAACTGCTGAAAATTTGGCGAGAACATCGCACCACGGTGTTAATGATTACCCACGATATTGATGAAGCCCTGTACCTCTCCGATCGGGTGGTGATGATGACCAATGGCCCCTCCGCCAAAATTGGCGAGGTTTTAGAGGTGGGTTTCCCGCGCCCTCGCAATCGTGCCCGGATGATGGAAGATCCGCGCTACTACGAATTGCGAAACTATGCCCTAGATTTTCTCTATCGTCGCTTTGCCCACCAAGACGACTAAGACCCTGCTTCTAAGGAGAGCTTGTAGTGAGGGCTTTAGCCCTCCAAACGTTCAGATTCAATGGGTTAATAATGGGTTAATATCGATCGCCTTAACGATGCTCTAACGCCTCGATCGTTTTGGGCACGGCAGCCGTTAGCACTTCAGGGCCAGACTCCGTAACCAAGACATTATCTTCAATGCGAATGCCGATTCCTTTCCAGCGATCGGGGATAGGGGGTTGCCCCTCGGCGGGTTCAATGTCAGGACGAATATAAAGACCGGGCTCCACGGTGACCACTTGACCTGGTTGGAACGGTTGCCAGGTTTCGCCAATTTTACAAATTCCCGCATCATGAACATCCAATCCCAGCCAGTGACCGGTGCGGTGCATATAAAAAGGCTTATACTTTTCCCCTTCAATCAGTTCCGAAATCTCCCCTTTCAATAACCCCAACGCCACTAAACCTTCCACTAAAACCCGTACCGCCACATCATGGTATTCATTCCAGGGTACGCCTACTCTCACCTTTTCGATCGCTTCTTCTTGGGCTTTTAAGACGATTTGATAGAGAACCTTCTGCTCCGGGGTAAAGGTTTTACCCACAGGAAACGTTCGGGTAATATCGGAGTTGTAATAGTGCCAAGAACAGCCCCCATCAATGAGCAGTAAATCCCCGTCTTCCATTTGCCGCGTGTTTTCAATGTAGTGCAAAATACAGGCATTGCCACCCGAAGCAACGATCGTGGGATAGGCTGGCCCCCAGGCCCCTTTGGTGCGAAAATGATGTTCCATCGCGGCTTGAATTTCATATTCAAAACAACCGGGTTGGGTCAAACCCATCGCCAGTTGATGGGCTTCAATGGCCCATTGGGACGCTTGGCGCATCAGCCGCAATTCTGCCTCACTTTTAATCGATCGTAGGGGGTTTAAAATTAAAGCTGGATCCTCTAGGGCGATCGGCGCAATGCCCCGTTTGTTCCAATATTTAAGCTGGGTTTGCCAATGTTGAATAATCCGATCGTTGAAGGAACGATCGTCACTAAATTGATAATAAATACGATCGGCTGTTGCAATATATTGGGGTAATTTTTCGTCTAAATCCTTAATTTCATAGACCACATCTGCCCCATAACGCTCCTTAGCCGCTTCGACCCCCACCCGATAGCCCGTCCAGGTTTCCTTTTCCCGATCTTTGGGTTGCACAAAAAGGATAAACCGATGTTCCGAATGATGGGGCGCAAACACCGCCACCGCATCCGCTTCATTAAATCCTGTTAGGTAGAAAAAGTTACTATCCTGACGGAAATTGTATTCCACATCATGGTGCATCACCGCCATCGGCGCACTGCGAAGAATCAAAGTACTCTGGGGAATTTTAGCCATTAAAGTTTCCCGACGCTGACGATATTCTTCGGGGGAGATGCAGAAAAAAGAGTCCATCATGGTTTCACTGGGCATTATTACCTAGGTCTATACCCCTATATTCTAGAGGTAAATCCCCAAATTTCCGAATCCTGAGTCCTTTGAATGTGGAGTGGCTGAGTGGCGAGTGGTGAGTGTGAGTGGTGAAAAATGGTGGGGGTTCGTCCAGGGATTTCCCCACAGTCATACAAGGTTATAAAAATCACAAAGATCTAGGGGTTTTAAGAACTTTTATCACTTTTTACTTTACAAAACTTTAGATTCTAAAAGTCTTACACCATAAGGGTTTGGGCAAGACAATCGTTATAAAATCAGGAAAATATTACTAAAGCGTGATTAAAGGCTTGACCTTGATAGCCACTCGGTTATAGATTCACAGAAGTCTGGTCAATCACACCCCAGTAACGCTGATGACATGCGATTTAGCCCAACAACTCCGGGAAGGAACTAAACATTCCCACACCGCCGCAGAAAATACCGCTTACATGAAATGCTTTCTGAAAGGCATCGTGGAGTGGGAGCCCTTTCGTAAGCTTTTAGCCAACCTGTACTTTGTCTACAGTGCCCTAGAGCAAGAATTACAACAGCATCAAGACCACGAAATGGTCGGAAAAACCTATTTCCCAGAACTGAACCGGGTGCAAAATCTAGAGCGAGATCTCGCTTTTTATTACGGTGAGAACTGGAAAGCGGAAATTGCGCCCTTACCGGAAGGGGAGGTTTATGTGAAGCGCATTCATGAGGTGGCCGCTTCCGATCCACTACTCCTCATTGCCCACGCCTATACCCGTTACCTCGGTGATCTCTCCGGCGGACAAGCCCTTCAGAAAATCATCCGATCGTCCCTGAAACTGCCGGACAATGAGGGCACTGCTATGCACGAATTTGAGCAACTCCCCACCCCGGAAGACAAACGAGCCTTTAAGGAACGTTATCGAGACACCCTAAACAGTCTTCCCCTTGATGCTGACACCATCCAACGCATCGTCGCCGAAGCCAACCTTGCCTTCCATCTCAACCGGGACGTAGTACATGGTTTAGAAGACGAAGTAAAAGCCGCTATCGGTGAGCACGTCTTTGACTTACTGACCCGTCAAGACATCCCCGGTGCCACAGAGCGCCCTTCTCACGCGGGCATGGTAGCGATCGTTTAATAGATAGATAAGTGCCAACCAAGATCCCCGGTTTCTCATAGAACGAAGCCCAA
>Ga0129333_10007097_pt1 | contig 10597 bp, 6 predicted proteins | sample CPB6_08_DNA_FD_94474 | JGI IMG/M metagenome (GOLD analysis project Ga0129333, IMG submission 94474) | Freshwater to marine salinity gradient microbial communities from Chesapeake Bay, USA - CPBay_Sum_0.6_0.8_DNA | ecosystem: Environmental > Aquatic > Marine > Coastal | place: USA: Chesapeake Bay...
ACGATTCGTACAAAAAGAAAACCCGCGATGTGGGTAGAAACATAGAAGTTCGTCGCGTACGAACCGGAGAATCGGCCGCCGTCAGAAAACGTGACCTCGGCCAGGGGCTCGTACTTTTTGTGGCAAAAGCGGTGATGCCAGAATTACGTCAGGTTGAGGTCTGGGGATATATCGACTATGACCACGCATGGGAAATTGGCGAGCCAGCGCCGTACTCACCAGAAGACACCAGACTCATACACCGCAGTCACCTCACTGTGCACTATGGTCATAACTGACATTGGATAAATCTAACCAGAAAGAAAGCACTATATGAATTTTGTGGACAGCCATGAAGTTTCTCTTGATGTATTGGGTGATGGGAAAGATATTTGGACTTGCAAATGGTCTGGTGGTGATAAAGTTCAAGTCTTCAGAGGCGACTTCATCAATAATCGCGTTCTTTACAATCACTTACTGACGCTTGATTGCAGCAGTTCGATGACTGTAGCAGAATTCTGCGAATGGGCTGAACAGTTGCTTCTTGGTCTAGTCAAACAGGAGTACAAGGAAGTATGAAAAAGAATCAGCAAAGAAAAGCACCGCAGCACAACCACCTTCTTATCAACGCCAAGACGCCGTTCCCGATTACCAACAAGCGGAGAATGAAAAAGTGGCTGAAGGGCCTTGTGGAAGAAATCGGGATGTACAGAATTGCTGGCCCCTTCGTTCATTACGTCGACAAGCCTGGCAACAAGGGACTGACGGCAGTGGTAATGATTGAAACCAGCCACATTGCCTTGCACATCTGGGATGAGCCAGTGCCTGCACATGTGCAGTTTGATATCTACACCTGCAGTGGGCTTGATGTTGAACTCACACTGCTGAAGATTGTAAGCGAACTGCAGATTACCCACATTGACTGGGTCTTTTATGACAGAGAAAAAGGTTTCAAGGAAGTCTCCAAGGGCAGTTCTGTTGGCGACATTATGAAGGGCTACAACAAGCCCCCAGCAATTTAGTCGCTTACTTTATTGAGCAGCGACATAACTAACTGCGCTCCAAGTTCGGATTCAGTGTCGGTCGAACCGCCGTCAACGGCGGTATTGACCACGCTTCGCTTTGAAGCAATCAATGAGTAAATCTCTTCGTCGATTGTTCCTGCGCAAAGGGCATATGTTGCCGTAACCGAGCCCTTTTGCCCCATGCGGTGCAAGCGTGAATACGTTTGGTCAAGGTCTGCTGGCGTCCACGGCAACTCAACAAAAATGATGTTTTGGGCGGCTGTAAGTGTGTGGCCTGTTTTGGCGGCCTGAATTGAAAGCGTTATCACTTGTGCTTTTTGGTCATTCTGAAATTTGTGCTTCGCGTCTTCTACTTCCTCGACACTCATCCCGCCCTGTATTTTTAATCCGCCGAAACGAGCAGCAAGTTCATCAACAATGTCTCTGTGGTGTGCAGCAATTACCACCTTGGAGCCACCGTCAGTTCGTTGCTGAACCCACTCGATGACGCTTTCCATCTTTGCTTTTGCTGCCAAGCGACGCAATACTGACAGTCTCACCAAGTTTTGAGCGTGCTCCGCTTTTATGCGTGCTATTACGGCAGCAGACCTAGGATTGGTTCCAAGTTCTTGCGCAATCTGTTTTGCTCGTTCGACAAGATACAGGACTATGTCTTTTTCTGCCTTAGCATATTCAGCCATTGCCGCAGTCGTTCCAACCAATGTCATCTCCTGATGGAATACCGGCGGTAGTTCGGTGAGAACCTGATTTTTGGTGCGGCGGATATAACAAACAGAGCGAAGTTTGTCATTTAGTTCTTCTAAGTTGGAAGAACCTTCGAGGTGCCACTGCCCCCATTTGTCTTGGAATGCCGCACAATAACGGCGATAAAACCCCCATACGCCGCCAAAGTCTTTAATCTTGCCCAATATGTCGAGTTGAGCCACGTACTCGGCGGGGCGGTTAGTAACTGGGGTTCCAGTCAGGCAAAGCACTGGAGTGCCAGATGGAGAAGAGCCGACGATTTTGCGCGCTGACTTTGTGCGCTTTGCGGTCAATGTCTTGCAGTAATGACTCTCATCCAATACATACGCATTGTGCCCAATGAGATGTGACTCCCAATAAGAGATATTTGAATACCCGACCACGAGAACGTCATAGTCGTTACGAGATGGGAATTCTTTTTGCCCTTTGCCCGCAAGCACTGTTGAAACTCGCCTGTTTGGTAACCACTTGCCGTATTCGGCCTTCCAGTTGAGAACAAGGTTTGGTGGACACATGACTACCGCTGGGTAACAAGGGGTTCCGTCTGATTCCAATGTCTCTAGTGTCGCTATCGCCTGCAGGGTTTTACCAAGACCCATCTCGTCGGCAATGAAGCAGCGTTTAGCCCTCTTGGCATAAGCAACGCCAGCCTTTTGATACGGCAAAAGACTGTTTTCAAGTTTGGTGTCGCCAACCCTGATTTCTGCTTCAGTAGCCCTAGACGCTTCATTGAGTTCCAGCAACTGCGCATTGATTTCCGAGGCCTTCATAATTACTTCTGGCGATACAGACTTGCCAAAGCGCTGTGCCCACTGGATGCTTTCGTTTATCGCAGTCAGCGGGGCGCGCCATGCGCCGGTCTGCTTGTCCCATGTAACGGAAGGTATTTGTTTTACCGACCTAACCATCACGGGGTCGTATGGGAACGAAATGTAGATGTCGCCGTCTTTTTCGTATACCCCCATATCGGCTGCACCACGCCTAGCCGGGAGTGTAAAGAGCAAGACCTCATTGTCTATGTGAAACCCATGTTTGGTCGCAAATGACCGTGCTTGGGAAACTTGAGCAACAGGACAGCGCCACAGTCGGGCCACTTTGTCCCACTTGCAGTCTGGTATCCGCTTGACTTCGGCTACCTGCTCTTGGTCATATGGGAAATCCAGAGCAAGGGTGTCATTATCCAAAAATAGCCGTGCCATTGGGCTCAATTTTATCTCCAATCTATGTAGTCTGTGGTGGTGGGAAAAAATGCGGCGTTCGACATTCCCTCTTTACGTTCTTCGTTCCTCAAAGATAAGGAATACGGAGAGCAAGGAGAAGCACTCGTATCATCGTTCCTAGAATGCATTTCCGAAGGCGATTTTGAGGTAAAAAGCGATAGATACAGGAACGGGCGTATGGCCATAGAGACTGACCAAAATCCGAGGGCAGTCCTAGACGAACAAGGCAATCCAATCTGGGTGAAAAGCGGGATAAATCTAACCAAAGCGAAGTGGTGGGTATATATTTTTTCGCCCGATGGTGCTTTCGTCGTCGTTTCAGTTGACAGGCTCAAAAAATACTTGCGAGCCAATAAACATATATTCAATGAATCAACCAAAATCAATTTCGGGAAACCAGACAATCCAGCAAAAGGGTTCCTTTTGTACCCACAACACGTTCAGGATATGATGACCAATCCTGCGTTTGGATAAATCTAACCAGAAGTTCGAAGTTCGAAAATTGTGGTGTAGGTGCGCCCGCGCACACCGAGCGCGTCAAAAAAGTCCCGCACGATTGTGGTCTATGGGGTTGGCAAACACCCGTTCGCTTGCGACATAGCCGAACACTTGTTCGCCCCTTGCCAATAGCGCCCCGATGACCACAAAGGACACGCTGAACAACCCCACGCCCAACCATAGCACAGGACAAACACACGTCCCGTTTGCCCAAGTAGTGCGCCAATAATCAAGGTGTGTGGCAGCGATAGTCACAACCAACGCCATACACGCCCCGTTTGACGCATCAGTCGTGTGTCGCAGTCGCACAACGCCACATCACTATGCCCCGTTTGACGCATAGTGTTGTGTGTTGTAGCGCATACGCATACGCAGTCGCTCATCACCTAGCCCCGTAGCGCATACGCATACGCATACGCACACGCATACGCAAGCGCATACGCCCCGTATTCATTAGTCTTTTTGAGTGTGTCGCATACACACTTTGTATCGCTTGTTGTATCTAGCCCCGTAGCGCATAGACATAGCACCACATACATACACACATACGCCCCGCGTGCGCGTGTGCGTGTGTACGCATACGCATACGCATACGCACTGTGTATGTGTGTCGCATAGTGCTTCGCATACACACGCCCCGTTGAGTTTTTCGCTAGGCGTACGGGCGGCTTGCGGGTACACACACCACTAGCCCATAGCACGACCCACTGTGTATCTAGCCCCGTAGGTACTAGGTGTACCCCCATAAGGGGGTGTACCCCTACCCCTGTGTGTGGTGTATCCAGCCCCGTAGGCACTGTGCCCTAACCATACCCCCTGTATGTAGCCCCTTGTATGTAGCCCCCATCTAGCCCCGTAGCCCATACAACATTTCGTAAAGGAGTTCGTACTTAGCCGCCCCGTAGTTCCAGCAAGGCTCACGGGTGGCTTATGGGTGCTTACAACCACCCCACTCACACCCACCTAGCCCCGTAGGTGCTTGGCTAAACACACACGCCGTTTCTGTGTCGCTCATCATCTAGCCCCGTAAGGGGTTATCACCACCTACTAATACCACATCTCCGCTTATGAGAGTGTGTCACTATGCCCCGTATGTCGTATGAGAGACTGATTGCGACACAAGAAACGCTTGTCTACTTGCGTCCCGAATAACACAACAATAAAACACCACTTGTAGACACGCAGTAATCAGCCCCGTACAACACAAGGATTTTTGAGGCTTTTTCAGCGTTTCTAGTGCTTTCCTTGACGCACTCAGCCCCGTGCCATAATAAGAGAACCCGATTACGCCAAAAAGGACTTGTGTGACGCAACTCGGCCCCGAAAACAAAGACATTTACGAAGTTGAGGTCAAAGACGGCAATCGTCTAGGTCGTCGCTTGTCTCGGGGCTTGAGGTCGCTATCAACAAGCATAGGAAACACCGCAAGACCGGGACTGATTACAGAACCCTTTGACCCCAACGCATACGACGGCGACGGTGATGGTCAGATACAAGACCGCACACAGTGGCAGCGTCCCGCAGTGCTAAGAAGTCAGTCAGTACCCAAGCCAGACCTGCCAGAAGCACCTCAGGTCGGGACCGAAACAGAAACAGAAAAAACACAAAAAGAGACACGAAAACTCGTTGAGGCAGCAGAGCGAGCCGGGACTCGTATTTCGCCAGAACGCTCACGGGTGGCTGTGGGCACACTACGCAGTAGCACTGAGACACCGTTGCTTGACCCTGAGTGGCGACGCACAGCAACGCCCCGAGAACTCGCTGAGGTCATAGTTCCTAACACGCTCGCAGAAGCAGATGAACTAGCAGAGCAGATTTCAGTGCCCCGCAGTGCTTATGATAACGAAGCAGATTACCAAAACGCACTAAAACTTTACCGAAGAACTCGGGACGCAGAAAGACTTGTGGCAAAGCGTCGTATGGAAGCAGTTGTCGGGACATATGAACGAAAACACCCAAAAACAACCAAACCTGGCTCTTTTGAGCGGGACATAAGAGATGACCACATTGAGTGGGATAAAAACCTCAAAAAAATCTTTGGCGACCAAAGCGAATGGGCGAAGCAAATCGGGGCAGATGGCAAACGAGGCACTATCCAAACGCAGTTTGAGTTTTTGACTGAATACCTACAAGAACTCTCTCGGGACCCCGTAAAAAACGCAGAGATAATCAAACTTATTGCCGAAGTGATAGCGGCTTTTCAGTCGGGACAGTTTCCAACACACGGCGCTTTTTGGTACACGGACAATGGGCGACCACAGCACTTCCCACTCAGCCCCGTGGAATACATACTTTCCCGTTTGTTTATGGAACACGCAAACAACCCGCAAGAGTTTTTGACGATAGGTGATGTTCGGGGCTCGGTCACTCCTTCGGGTGACGCTGATGTCGTTCTCGGGTGGGCAACACACTTCCTTGACGAGTATCAGAAGTTCTATGAAGCGCGCAAAGGGCCCCGTGCGCTGTCTAAGCAACAAATCAAGAACAGATTAGAAACAGCAATGCTTTCTGGGTCAAGAGCAGGCTTTTTCGGGACCCTTTTTGCTGGCAGACACAAGCCAAACCACCACTACGCAGCAGCGCACTCAATGCAAATGAGTGACGACCCTCGGGACTTTGTGCTACTACGGGCGCTACTACAAAGAACACTAGAAGAAAACCCTGAGTTTTTGGAAGCAGTAAGACAGTTCGGTCACCCACCAATCTACGTCCCGCACCGTGCTTTTCACTTTGTTGCCCCGCCAAGAGAGTTCCAAGAGAAGTTTTTGCTTGTTCCAGAAAGCGAACTAACACCATCTGAGTTGCGGGACAAACTTATCTCTGGGAAAGAGTACGAAAAAGGCATTCTGGAAGCGGCGGACGCACAAGGAAGAAACAGAGATGTCTCTTTCGGGGCTGGTGGGCTTTTGGGCGTCAATGTTGGTTTGGGCGGTCAGTATTCGTTTAGCGACAGTCAAATAATGCTTACGCCAATGATGTTGATAAGCACTATGCTCAACCGCCCCGAAGCAGATGAAGGCATAATCAATATGACCGGGACATCTGGCGCATACACGCTTATTGGAGAACCAGCAATCCTCATACACGAGTTTGGTCATCACGTTGATTGGACTTTGCGCAACACGTTGTACGGGGCCTTGTGGGAGAGAAGGAAGCGAGGTATTCAGGCTTTTGCTAATGACCCCAACAAGAACACCAGCCCCGATGTATTCAAGGAGTTTGTTCGCCAACAGGTGGAAGAGTTCAGAGATGAACTTAGAACCTACACGGGCATAGTCAATCCAAATGACCCACGCAAAATCCACGGGGCCTCAGACCGACAAAATGTTCACAGGGCTCGCCTAGAACAGGCTGGAACAACAGTTCGCAGAATGAGCCCAGACGAAGTGCCAGTCGGGACTCGCTTGTTTAATCCAGCGACACTAACTGACGAAGAACTTGACGAACAGATAGCCGAGATAGCGGGGCAGTTGGATGAAGCGCACGGGCTAACAACTTTGCTGACCGCAAGACAGCAGGGCACACAAAGCCCAACCGACATAGGCAACGCAAGCATAAACAGCCCCGAGCCTTATGTGACCACACCATACGGAAACTCAAGCACAGTTGAGCGTTTTGCTGAGATAACCGCGTTTGTTCTGTCCCGCAATGGACAAAAACAACCCGTTGCGGTGAATAACGCCGCCGTGCTTTTGTGGGCTCGCATCCTAGACAATGCGGAAATAGAACTACAAGACACCGTTTCTCAGTCCCGTCGCAAAAAACTTCCTACGGGTGGATACTCAGACGAAATGGAAGACATCACAGACCGCATAATCTCGGACATAAAGATTGTTTCCCCAGATGTTGCGAGACAGCCTGACGGTCACCGTCCCGGTTTACAGTCATCAACTTCTTCGTCTGACTTCCGTTTTAATCCAGATGAGCGCAGTATGTTGCGGTCCCGCAGCAACATAGGCATAGATACAGACGAACGCCTCTACGCACAAGATGAGCCGATAGGAGTAATGGACTTCATCAATCGGCCCCGTGTCTACTCAATAGGTGACCATCATTTCTACGACAATGAAGTTCGTTATGGTTCGCAGATTGGTTTTGCTCTTAGACGAAGGCTTGGTGAGCAAGCGGGGCGTAGGTTTACCAACAGAAACAGACCACATCACGGCGATTTGGTGCGAGCAGTCTCAGCAACTCAGTTTGGTATGTTCATTGACGACCTTCCGACGTACGACACAACCACAGCGGGACAATTAGAAGTTCTTCGTGGGTTCGTCACGGGCAAAATAGCAAGATTACGCCCCGAACAGCGTTCACAGATAGAAGAAGCACTGAGAGATGCCACGCGAATACACTCCGCTATCTACGGCGCAACACCGAACAAGCGGGACACATACAGGGCAGTAAAGATTGATAGGGAAACTTTCTTGGAAAGCATTGCCATTGGCGACGAAATACCAATGCCAATTACGTCTTTCAGCCCCGATAAGCCAGATAACAGCGAAAGCGTCGTAATAAAACTAGAAAAGGGCGCAAAGACGCTGGAAGTCGGCAATAAACAGGTTTTGACGCAGGGCAACTTTGAGGTTGTTTCTATTGATGACGACGGGGCCCGTGTGGTGGCGACACTGCGCCACAAGGAAACCTTTGACCCTCGCCACGACGCACTGCGACCAGTCGACAGGTTTTCGGACAAACCAAACGCAATGCGCAAGATGGGCAGTTACATGCCCCGCTACACCAAAGACGAACAGCAAAAGATGGAAGTTGATTTAGAGCGCAGAAAAGAAAGAGCCGCCGTGTTCGGCTTGCGCTCAACAACGGGAAGGGTCCCGGAAGATTTGAGCGACAAAGAGATTGACGACTTCCTTGACGAAGAAGTGAACCTGTTTGAAGAGAAACGAGTCCCGAAAGCCATAGTTGATAAAGCCAAGAAGCGATTGCGTGATTACATAGAGCAGAGCACGGCTCGTCGTTTCAGTAAAGCCAAGCAGGCACTTATCCAAAAGTACGGGACTGATAAGCCGTGGGGAAAGGACGCAGACGCAATACGCAAATGGAGAGCAATCGACAAAGAAACCGCCGCACGGGTAAGCACAGTTCTAAAACGCAGCCTAATCGACGCACTTTGGAATAGAACTCGGGACATGGTCAATGTCGACACGGGTGAATTGTTTGACGATACAAAAGTTGGCTCAGCCAGAATAGTCGAGAGGTTCGGCTATTACATAAACGACTACGAAGGTATTGACTTGTCAGCGGGACAGATTAAGCACCTTCTCGAAACTGGTCAGTTCGTTTACTGGAGACGGGACGATGAACTGTTCCCAACTGAGAAAATGGTAATTAATTTGCCAATAAACTCGCCAGAAATGGCAGAACTTAAACAGGTTCTAGAAACCACACTTCCAGCATTGGAGGCGATGTCTCGTGCCTACTTGCTCGATGGTTCAGCCAACGTCCCGAATGCCAACAGAAGCATTTGGGAAGACCCAAAGATTGGTGGACAAATAGTTCACAATAACGAGGAGTGGAACATAGTCCCGAATGGCAAGGGGGTTTACGCAGTGTTCCAGCCAGATGGTTCTGAAAGCGTAAGCCTTGTCGTTAATGCGTCGTTTGGGGTTGGACGTACGCAACACAACGGGACCACTGGCTTTAGCCGTAAAGTTGGACTTGACCGGGACGGGAACATTGTCGTTGGTCACGACCGTTTTTGGATGGGAAGCAAGGACAGGGCACGAAAGAGTTCTGGCGTAGCAACGCTGTTTAACCAGCATTCGTTTTTGTGGTGGAAGCAACACGAAGGGACTGAGGTCGTGGTCCCGAATGCTGTAAGTGACGGAGTTCTTGTGTGGCCCCGTCAGGGTTTCCGTCGTACTGACCAAACAAGAAGGCAAGCGTTAAGTGAACAGAGCGACTTTTTCCAAATAGTCAGGGCTTTGGTTCTGAAAGCAAAGCGCCCAGAACTTTTTGAGGCGAATTGGGCAGACGACGGGACGTCATCTGATGAAGGGGCGAAGTTTGTAAGGCTTATTGACGACATTGACGGACAGTACGGATTGGATAATCCAGAGTTCGCCAAGCGTCTAATCAATTGGCTTGCCCTTGCTCGTGAAACCAACGATAATCAAAGCCCCGAAACAGACCTCATAAACATCTTGGCAAACATTATTGAGCCACGAGAACTAACGGAAACGCAACTACTCAATTGGAGTGAATTGTTTGACCAAGCATCAAACCATAACACATTGGGTATGTTTTTGAATCGGGACGACAACGACAACGATTATCTGCCTTCGTTCGTTATCCCAGACCCGACTGACGACACGGACCCGATAGAAATACAGCGCCAAATAGAGCGTGGAAGACTGTTGCGACAGGAGTTGGAGAACTCTCAGGCCCCGAGCCAAGTCGAAAGAGACATCTACTTCCCAGAAGACGACCCCGAAAACCCAGGGGCTCGTCTGCTTGGGGAAAGACAAGCGGGGCGGCTATTCGCCGCAGTGAACATTGGGGACACCACAAGTAGTTCTGATACACGAACCTTTTCCTCGGCCCGAGCATTTATGTATTCGAGAGAGGGTTCTGGCTTCAATGTCCCGCCACAACTCCTAACACGAGTAGAGACAGAAGAAAGAATAAGTCAAGGTCGCATACCTCTTTACGGGTGGATTGACCTTTCTCGCATTGGCGGCAGCGAAACATACAACAGACAAGAACTTTATGAACAACGAGTTCGCAACAACCTTGTTGGCCTAGCGGGGCCGAGTGAGGTAATGCGCTTTACCGATAAGCCGTTCGAACACCTTGACGATTTTTATGACATCAACAATCCGATTGACGACCCAGCATCGGTTCGCAGCGGAATGCTTGGCTACCTAGCCCCGTGGGCTCGCATCTACAAAGGACGACAAAATGGTTTGACACGATTGTTCTGGGGTGACAGCACCGAAGTTTCTATCGCACGAGATATGCGGGACAAACGAGATTTTGATGGCTTGATGCGTTCTCTTATTAAAAAGTTTGGCGGAGAATACGAATCCAACATAATGGGCGATGATGTTGTTATCGTACAGGCAAAGGAAGCATCTCTTCCGTCTGGCGACTCTGAAGACTCAAAGTCTGCCCGCA
>Ga0129333_10007098_pt1 | contig 10596 bp, 13 predicted proteins | sample CPB6_08_DNA_FD_94474 | JGI IMG/M metagenome (GOLD analysis project Ga0129333, IMG submission 94474) | Freshwater to marine salinity gradient microbial communities from Chesapeake Bay, USA - CPBay_Sum_0.6_0.8_DNA | ecosystem: Environmental > Aquatic > Marine > Coastal | place: USA: Chesapeake...
TCATTCCCCATTTGATAAGCCAGTAGGCGTTATCCACGGTGTCTGCCGCCCACTTCGTACAAGGGTGGTTGCGAAATGCACCTTTCTCTGTCGAATAGGGCGTCCCGTCTGTCTTTCCCAGAGTTCCGTAAGAATGATACCAAGGAGAAGCAACGATGCTAAGCATCTGACAACACTCCAACGGCATCTTGACAATATGTTTGTCTGGAAGATAGATAGCACTTTCTGCAGGCCATGGAGATGTTACAAAGATATTCATCGGACTTGAATGATAATGTTCTTACAACCTTGTGATTTGACTACACTTTCATACCAGATTGCATCATCAATCGAAAGGAAATCTCCTGCTGTTTGCTTTGAGAATCCTTTCTTTTTCGGTTTCAGGTATGTAACTTGGTACGTTGCCATTGTCTACAAAAACCTCAATTTCAACTTGATCATTCCAATGTCTCACAACACCTGCAACAATGGCAACGTTTGTGAGGAGATATGTTGCAAAGATTAACGTGCGAACAAACGCAACTTTATCTGCAACATCATCTTTCTTATGGGCTTTCTCACCCAATGCCTTAGCCCACAGTCTCCACATGTTTAATCAATGATAGTTGTCTTTCAAGTTCCACCTTAACAGGAATGAGTTTCTGTGTCAAGTACATCTCCCAGTCATTTCCTGCGATCAAATTACTGATATTGTCAACTTGCATTAGAGCAAGAATCAATCTAGTTTGTTCAGTCATTTTTTAGGCTTTGAATTGCGAGTAGAGTTTCTAGGGGAATCCACGCTGGATTTTCTTCTGCGAACTGTACTTGAACCTCTGTTACTTTTTGACTTAGGCTTTTGTTCCACGTTTCCCGTGTGTTTTTTACTGCGTACAATGGGTTTTGCATCTTTATAAGTAATTTTGGTGGGTTTCTTAGACAGTTTATACTTTTCTAGATATTTTTGCAAGTGTTCCTCACACTCAAACCAACAGATTTTAGATTCCCTATCGTCCGAATATTCCAATCGAACTGGAAACTTTTCATATGGAAACAGATTTTCGTTAGACTTTTTCAAAACAAACAGAATTAAATTTACCAGTTATGCCTCGCAGTTCTATCTTAGTGTGTTGCGAGTGGATTTCTACCTTTTCGATACAATACTTATCACCAACGAAAAGGATGGGATTGGGATCATCGTTTGAACCCCAATTTATTTGTTCTCTAGAACAGCCAAGGAATACTACCTTATCTCCTTTTTTCATCGTCCTTAAACATCTTTTCGTACTTACGCATCATGAGTCGTTGCCCGATTGGATTAGTGAACCAAAATGGATGAAATCTAATTCTCCAAAAGATTCTTTCAATATTGACTTTGAGAATTTTAGTGAGTAGAATGATATAATCTCCGACATTCTGATCAATTACTATCATCACCGCAATAATAGTGAATATAGAAAACAGTGTATAATAGTAAATAGAAGTCATATAATCTTGATTCTTTCTATATTTAGAGCTTGATCAACCGAACAGTACCACATAAGTTTGCATTTGGCAACAGTTGACAAAGGATGGGTTCTGGGATACTATATACAAGTTAGATTCTTTCGGAGTTCACCCATGGCACTCACTTTCACTAAAAAGCGGTATCAAGTTGTTCTTCATTTGGAACTTCTAGATGATCTTGATCCATTTGAAGTGGATTGGCAAGAAAAGATCAGTAAAGCTCTTGATCTGCAACCAGCTGAAGAGGTTGTTATGGTTAAAATTAAGGAAGATGATGACATCTGGTGAAGGTAAAGGTGAAAGAAAACCCCTCCGAAAGGAGGGGTTTTTTATTATATTTTATCCACAATAGAGAACACAAGTGACAAGGAATGAACCATCATCATAAACCTTTTGTTTGATTGTACTAGTAATCTTACCAACAGTTTTTGATCTAATAATATCATCATCTTGAACTACTCCACATCCATTTCCGTCAGATTCAACTAAATCTCCAATTTCTGGCTCTTGATCTTCTGCCATTCTAATAAAATAGTTTCCAACAGCAGCACACTTCATATCGTTCCAAGTGTTGATCATTTCTTCTGGAACTTCATTGTCCCATCCAAGGAAAACACCAAAAACGGACTTTGATGCAGGAGTGTCATTAATTTTCACATTAACATGTTTATTTAAAGTTGAACCTTTCTCCTCTTCATATTCAACTAAAGCATCATAAGTATTTCCTTCATATTCAATCTGGACAATATCTCCAGCATCTGCTGGGCCATGATATGCTGCTATTTTTTCTACTGTAGTAGTTGCAATTCCAGAAACATTAGTCGAAGCTACTCCAACTGAAAACTTCGCTACTTTCCATTCAATGAGACTATTTACAGTTTCAAGAATAGTTCCAGGTAAAATTTCTGGTTTACTGTTGTCTTCTAATCTTCCCCAGTGAGAACCGAGAAATGGATTATAATCTATGGTGTTGGTGGTGGGAGTATAAGAAATCGTGCCTTGTTGAGTACCACTGGTTCTGAAAATAACTATATTAACAGATCCACCAATTATTGCATCTCTCCTGTTTATATTGCATGGAGCAGTAGCATCTGCAGCTATTCTTATACCATAAGAACCAGAAACTTGAACTCCTGTACCTGTACTACTTACATTGTTAATATTTGCACCCGAAGCAACACTACCTAAGTTAACTGCTGCTGCATCAATTATTGTCTCATATGCGTCAACAATAAGATCACCTATAAATTGATGACCAGTGTCAAGAATTGTGTCTCCTACTAAAGTAGAATCAGTAAGAGATGCCTCATTGATGGTTGGAAAATTATTAAATACAAGAGCACCAGAACCAGTCTCGCCAGTAACTGCTGATGCTAAGTTAGAAGATGAAGGTGTTGCTAAGAATGTTGCAACGTTAGCACCTAAACCAGAAAGATTTCCTATGACATATCCAGTACAATTTGTTAATATACCAGACTGAGGAATACCTAGAATTGGTGTTGTTAATGTAGGTGATGTTAAAGTCTTATTAGTTAATGTAACTGTATTGGTTGAAGTAGTAATGGTATCATCAAAGTTGGGCAATGCAAAAGATCTTGCTGCGTTAGGCCCAGTAAAAGTAATTTGTTGACTAAAAACAGGAATTACAGTGTTTGCATTGGGGATAGTTACAGTTCTAGTATTACTAGCACTAATGCCAGATAACTCAAATTGCATTTTCTTTGAGTTATCTGTGTTATCTTGGAATGATGTTGTCGAATCAGTAAAAGTTTTATTGGTTAATGTTTGCGTATAATCCGCAAAAATAAAGGTATCATTACCAGTTAACAAAGGTAAAGTAATTGTTCTATCTGATGATAGCTCATTTACTGCAAAATTATAAGTATTGGTAGAACTAGAATCATAAATTTTTGGTAAAGTTAAAATCTTATTGGTTATTGGAACAGAGTTATCCTCTGTAAGTACAATTTTACCCTCAATTGTAACCGTGCCAGCAGAAGAACGTGCAATTGTAGTGTCAGAAGCATGTCCAAGTTCAATACCACCACTCAAAGCAATTGAACCACCAACATCTAATTTTTGAGTTGGAGATGTGGAATTAACACCAATATTTCCAGTTGAAGTTGTAGTGATAATCGTACCTATACCACTAGAGTTTGGGCCTACATCCAAACCATTTTTAACTTTAAAATTTTTGTTAGCCAAGGTTCATTCTCCCCTTTTGAGCTTTTAATTATTTAGAATTGTGATATAATTAATAATAGAATTTTATTTCCCCAATGAATGCCCCAATTGATTATAATAATTTTGAATCTGTAAAATACTTTGATAACGTCTTTACTGATGAAGATTCGGAAAAAATCAGAGGATATTTAAACCAACCAAGATGGGAATTTGGGCATTGTAGTGTTGATGATTCCCCAATTAGATTTTGGGCGACAGATTTAATTCAAGAAGATTTTTTTACTCAACAATTATTTTCAACTATAAAAAGTTTAATTGGGAATAATTTTGAAATAATAAGATGTTATGCTAATGGGCAAACTGTTCTACAAGATGGAAGTTTTCATACAGATCACTCTGGGCCAGATCAATATACTTTTCTGTATTATCCAATGAAGGAATGGTATCCTCAATGGGAAGGTGAGACAGTATTTCGGTTACCATCTGGGAATTTAGAATATGTATTACCATTCCCAAATGGAGCAGTATTCTTTCCAGGTTGGTGGTATCACTATGGCAGATCACCATCCATAAGTTTTCTTGGTGGTATCAGACATTCAGTTGCATATAAGTTGCAAAAAACTTAATCAGAAAGAACCCAACTTTCACCATCCCATCTATACATGGTTCCATCACCATATAAGTCATAATCTATGTTTAAATCTGGTTCCCACTGGAATGTCTCAAGATTTAAAATATAAGTCTCATCATCACAGGGCGGAATAAAAGCATTTAAAGATTCATCATATGTAGAATTAATAGATGCTCTAGTATTTGTAATAGTCTGATCTAAAGAATATTCTACAAGTCTGCAAGATTCATCATAACCGATTAACATAGACTCTATCTCAGGTAAAACATATACCTCTTCTGGTAGATTTTCTCTATTAAATACTACATAATTTACGGGCGCATCTGGGAAGTTATTATTTAAGTATTCTTGAACATCTCCTGTGAGACTATCAACATATCCTACAGTTTCATCCTCATATTCTAATATAGATGATTCATGTTCATCTAATAAATTCCACACAGATCCATCATAAACCCAGGCATAAAAGTCTTTCCACTTTTGTTCTGTTATTGGTTCTGGATTCCTAGGAAATACGCATACATTAATAACTAAATTTTCAGTATTTAAAATAGCAAAATGTCTATATTCTTTTTGAATCTCTTCTTCGTTAATTTCTTCTTCCATTTTAGAAGGCGATTTTTAAATATTTATGTGAGAGAAATGAATTGAGACATACAAAATCTTCCTAATCCTCTAGGCAAGTCTTTATCCATCATTACTTCTTCAACTGAATGGAGAACAAATGATGGGAAAATAATTGTCAGGTTATGTTGTATTTCTATCTTTTCATTGTATTCACTAAAGACTAAATCACCACCACTAAACTGTTTTGGAGTTCTAAAAAACCAAGTGAGTGCTGTGTGAAAAGCATGATCATAATGGGGTTTATAGTACCCACCATTCTCATAGTAACTAATTAAAGTTGTATCAGAATTGCAATTTAGAATCGATTTATAACCAAAACTTAAACTTGAATAACATTCAAGATATTCTTTATTGAATATTTTTCTATTTACTTTTAAAATATTAGATATTTCTCTTTTGCTATATAAATTATCTAAAAATAATCCCCTATTCTCCTTTAAAATTATACCGTCTTTTTTTGCACTGTTAGTTTCTATAGGGCTTTCAAGTTTTTCCTCAAAATTTAAAAAATCAAGTTCTTGTTCGATAAGTTGTAGTTCAACTTCATCATACATCTTCTCGATTTTTAAATAAGGAAATGGATCAAAAATCTTTGTGATGATTTGATTCATTTACTCATTCCCAAATAAGGCCTTCCATCATAGAGATTATTTTTATATTCTCCATCAGCATTTACATAATGAAGAAAAGATTGAAGATACCATTTTTGAGTAAAAGGCGATCTCCAATGGTATAAATCACAACCATGATATAAACATAAATCTCCAGGATGCAATTCAATCTGAACTGCATCTTTTTTGTCTTCGGTTCTACTAAAATAAATTGGATTAATAGGTTCACCCTCGGGAATACCTAAGGCTAAAGTTGCTGATAACTCACAAGATGGCCTATCTCTATGAATAACTAATTCATCACCCTTTCCATACAATCTAGTGTAGGTATAAGTCGGTAAAAGAGAATACTCTGCAATCTCACTCAATTTTTTTGCAGATTCTGCAAGAATTGTATCCATCAACGGATCACCATAAAAAGAGTATGAATTCGGAGCTTGACTATCTCCTACACATGCAGTTCCAGATCGAATTCTTGTAAAAAAGTATTGATTAATAAAATCAACAAAATTTTTATCCAAAAAATTACGAATTACAAAATAACCATTTTCTTTAAAATTCATAACTACCTCATTTGAATGTAGGGCCATGAACCCAAGCAACTAGACTATATCTTTCACCTTTAGTCACTGGGGTTACCTCATGTAAAGTATAAGATGGAAATGTTACTGCAAGCCCCTTTTCTTTTTTAATAGTTGTTGGTTCATGTGATGTATGTAAATTCAATTCCCCACCCTCATATTCATCTGGTGAAGAAAGTTGAATAACCATACTTAGTTTTCTGTTATGAGGCATCTTCCAATTTATAGGATCAGTATGCCCCTTATAACAACCATTTTCTTCTGAAGAATAATATGTAAATTGAAGATTTTCAATCATTGTCAAGTCAAACTTAAAGAATTTTTCATTATTTGACAATATTACATCAGTTAGTCTTCTATAAATCCAACTTGTATAATCATTTTGCAAGATCCATGAATTAAAAGATCTTCGATGATCCAAACAATTTTCACCTGCACCAGTTGTAGATCTATTAATCATCAACCTTTTACCAATCACTATAATTCTTTCAATTTCTTCACATGTAAAAATATCAGTATTCCAACAAAGTTGCTGTTGTTGTTCAAGTTCATTTAAATACCAATACTCTCCCCAACTAGTTTTTATCGGATCGACTAAGGTATCAAAAGAATTTTTATTTGAAAAATATTCAAAAGCCATTCAATTAGATCTCACTTTTACTATGAATTATAACACAGATTATTTGAATTATTCTTTGCCTTTGGATTCAGATAAAGATTTAACTTCTTCATCTTCTACTTTTACAGACATCAAATTCTTCTGCTGATATTCGGTTAGATATTCTTTTTGTTCAAAATTCAGTTGATGTGGCGCAGAACCAATAGCATGAGAAAAGTCGGGAACAGTAGCGTCCCAAGTTCTCCAAGTTGAGAAATCTTTTTTCGGCCTAAGAGCTATTTCCAATCCACACAATGCAGCGACAGATTGAATCATTTCTACGGCTTCAACTGGATTTAGCAAGTACCAAAGGTGTGAAGAATCAGATCTCATTGAAAGTTCAAGTATTCCACCACCAGCGGATCCTACAGAATAAGCTCTTGCTCTATTTTGATTTTGTATAACTGAAACATACTCATTTTCTTCATGAGCCTGATTAATCTTTTTACGAATTTCCGATTCTTTCTTTTGTGGCATAACAAACCTCCATTTTTTTTATTTATTGATTGTTCCAGGTTATTGTTACATATCCAGTACCAGTAGGATTGGATCCTACCGTGATTGGATATGAAGCTCCTCTCGTAACTATAATATCATTTGCATTAGTTACACCTGCAGCAGAACCAGCATTACCTGGATTTGCATTTCCAGCAACTCCAGGATTACCAGCTGGCCATTGAGCTGCGACACTTGTTCCACCAGGATTACCATTAGAAGCTGGGCCAGTTCCACCTCCAGCACCACCACCTCCACCGCCGGCGACAGCATTAGGTGCAAGATTTTTTGTTGCGGAACCACCGGCTCCACCCTTACCAACGGTAGCAGTACCACCAGTTCCACCAGGCGCGGTTCTTGGAACTGGGTTGCCGGGATTAACTATCCCACCAGAATTTCCAGGATCCCCGTTTAGTCCGTTACTAGGTCCTCCAGCTCCACCATTTCCAACAGTAGCGGTTGCACCTGTAGCTTTGGAAGCACCATTTCCGCCGCCGCCGCCAGTACCACCAGGACCACCAGCACCGCCGCCTCCTGCGAATCCAGCTGTACCTGTATTGTAATTAAGACTTAAAGTTCCTGCTTGCCCAGGATTTCCTGTTCCACCATTACCTGCAGCACCACCACCAAAATTAACTCCAAGAGCACTAGATGTAGCACATGCTTGTCCAGCATTGCCATTACTGCCTGCATTTGCATTACCAGGGTTAGGAAGACTAATAGGATTAAGTTGCCCAGGATTTCCAGCACCACCAACTCTGCCGGCCTGCCCGCTCTGACCAGAATCGCCAGCCTGGGCGCTGGCAGGGGCCCCCTGGGAGCCGGTGCCGCCGAGGCCGCCCATGCCGCCAATGGGAGCAGGTTGACCTGTGTTGTCATTGCCGTCAGCGCCGGCGAAGCCGGCGAGCCCAGGCGTAGCTTGTCCATTACTATGACTTGCGCCTCCTCCTCCACCGCCGCCGCCACCGCCGCTGCCACCTTGGCCACGTTGTCCAGCGTTTCCATTGTTAATAACATTTCCCCCAGAACCAGTATTTCCAGGGTTTGCATTTCCAGCAACTCCAGGATTACCAGGAGTTCCTGCCCCACCTTTACCACTAATATTAACAATACCTACACGAGCGGGAGCAACCCAAGTTCCAGAGGTATTAAATGTAACGCTTCCTCCAAGTTCTTGTTTTCCTCGATAAGCCGCTCTTCTTGATATACTCATCTCTATTCAAGGTAAAACCAACCTGTTATTATATATTTAGATTTATTACCATGAACAACATTTCCTCTATGGGTATGAGTAAATGAAGCTGGGGCAATCATCATTGTATTTCTTTCTGGAGGAATTCTCAATCTTTGATATAAAAATTCAGTTTCTCCAGCATCTTCTATAGTATTTAAATAGGCAATGTAGAATAAACAACGAGAGGAATCTGCATCTGATCCCTGTTCTGAGTGCCAAACATGATATCCTGCACCTGGATCAGTTTTTTGCATTTTTAAACTAGTACATCTCAATCTCAAATTTTTTAGGATATCAAACTGACTTGTATATTCGTCAAAACAATTTTGCAATCCGTCTACAAAAAGTTTTATCGAAGAAGTCCCATTAAAGGGGCTTATTGAACTACCATTAAGATTCATATAATAATGATAATCTTCTTTCCTAGTTTTTTCAATATTTTCTTCTCTTTGCCTATCAGTACAGGCTCCATTAATCAACAATCTTTCAAACTCTTCAATTAAATGATCACAAAATCCATCTGGATATACATGACGATACATTCCAATGAAATCTTGATATTTTTGTTCCATACATTTACCTCAAATTTGAAAATTTAATCAAGTATAATTATATATAGATACTGCTCCGTACCATGTTGTTCCACTATTGGCAGTAAAGAATGTATAGACATCCGTTGCATTGGCTGTCCCCGTTCTATAACTAGATCCACTAGGAACTTGATTACTTGGCCATTTTACAGAAGCTGGCCAAGAAATTGTTCTATTTGCTGTTGCATCGTTTGTCAAAAGTAAAGTAAATGAAGAAGCACCTGCAGATGGATTACTAAATGTAAAAGTACAGTTACCTGTTAGTGTTGCAGTAACAAAAGTTCCATTATTCAAGTCAATTGTTGCTGCTGTTGATGTATTACCTACAGCATTAACTAATTCACCTACATTTCCAAGTCTAGAACTACTATCAACTACAGTATTCGAACTAATCTTATATGTTGTAGCAGTTACTGATCCACTAACAGTTAATCCAGAAGTAGTAAATCTTGCTCTTTCAGTACCAGAAGAATAAACACCAAATCCGTTAGAAGGAGTATTATCACTTCTGATGTTACCAAGAGACCAAAGATTTCCATACCAATCAAAGTTTAATAGTTTTACTGGTTGGTCTGTGGTATATGATGGTTGAGTAATATAAATTGAGTTTGATTCAGTTGCAGTTGCTAATGTAACTGTACCACTATTTGAAAGATTAGTTGCACTTGTAGCATTCCCAGACAATGTTGCTGTAACTGTGCCAGCACTGAAGTTTCCTGAGGAATCACGAGCAACTATAGTAGATGCTGTATTTGCTGAAGTTGCATTAGATGTTACTGTAAAAGTAGTGTTTCCACTTTGGTTTGCTGTAAATGAAGCCGATCCACTTAATCCAGTTCCAGAAACTCCAAGTGATAAAGTTCCATCTCCAACACTAGTTAAATAACTATTTGAATCAACTGAACCATCTGCTTTTAAAAATTGAGATGATGTTCCACCAGATTTTACAAATTGTGTTGCTGTGATAATACCAGCACTAATCGTTACTGAAGTTCCTACCCTAACTATGTCATTAACACCATCAAGAGTTATTGAACTAGTACCAATTGTTAGAATTCCAGTTATTCTAGCGTCACCAACAACATGAAGTTTTGATATTGGATTTGTGGTTCCTATGCCAACAGAACTAGAAATATAAGCACCACCATCAACCTGAAGTAGTTGTGATGCTGTTCCAGTTGACGTTGTTTTATTGACTAAAACGGTGGAACCTATTACAGCATTATTAGATGCATAGATATCTCTCCATCTTTGAGTTGAAGAACCTAAATCATAACTATTGTTTGCATTCGGAACTAAACTTGATACAAACTCACCACTGACGGCAATATCATCATTTGTATTATCTCCAAAATTTATATTTCCAGCAAATGTTGTGATTCCAGAAACATAAAGTTCTTGAGTAGTTAAATTAGTGGTTGATGTAACTCCAAGAGTTGAAACACCTGCAACATTAAAATTTCCCCCATAATATAAAGGACCTGTTCCAGTTCTTCCTAA
>Ga0129333_10007099_pt1 | contig 10596 bp, 19 predicted proteins | sample CPB6_08_DNA_FD_94474 | JGI IMG/M metagenome (GOLD analysis project Ga0129333, IMG submission 94474) | Freshwater to marine salinity gradient microbial communities from Chesapeake Bay, USA - CPBay_Sum_0.6_0.8_DNA | ecosystem: Environmental > Aquatic > Marine > Coastal | place: USA: Chesapeake...
CGCTCCGCCAACGCCTGAACCAGCGGCACAGCCCGCCCCGCCATGGAACGATCCGAGCTACTGATTGCTTTTCTGGCATTGGGCGCCGCGGTGATGAGCCTTGGCGCCTGGTTGTGGTCGACCCTGGGACAACGCCAGGGCTGAGGTCTCACCAGCGACGAACCGCGCGGTTCAACCGCGGCCACCAGCAGACTGTGCGCTACTGATCAACACCCTGGACAATGGGGGCGCCCCAAACACCAGCCATGGACCATCCCCTGGTGTTTGTGGTGGCTCCAGCCGCATGCCTCCCGGAAGCTGAGGCCACATGGGAAGACCTCGCCCTAGCCCAGAGCCAAGGGCCGGGTGGTGCCTTTGCCCTGCGCATCTTCACGGCAGGCACCACGGCCACCGACGATCTGGCCGATCTCCCCTGGTCAGGCGACAGCCCATCGCGCCGTTGTATCTGCGATGCCGTGGTGCCGCAGTTCGATCCGCGCAGCAACGCCATTGGCGTGTACCAGAGCGGAGCTGACCCCAACCAGTTCCACTGCCTCGATCGCTTCGAACTGAGCGAGGCCAGCAATGAAACCTGCTGGTTTTATCCCACCCACGACGGCACCTTTCTCAGCTGGGAGCGAGCCCTCACGATCGGGCTGGAGCCAGGCATGGTTCCGGCAGAAGCCCAACACCAACTCCCCAGCTCCTACGAACGCAGCCAGCTCACCCTGCTCTGGAGCCTGCTCGCCGACGATGTGAGCCTCACCTGCGTTGGCCTCACTTACGGCGGACAACGCATCGAATGGCCGCAAGTCCATCGCCATCCAGAGCCCATGGCCACCTGGAGCTTGTTCACGGTCGACACCCAGGGTGAGGTGACGCTCACCATCAACGGCTCGCAAACCGTGTTTCAGCCCGCGGCCTGAATTGGCACGGCTATCAAGGCGTGCAGGGGCCATTCGCGTTCACGATCACCTCATCGCCGAGCTTCACGCTGCTGAGCAACACTTTCAGGATCGGCGCCCCAAGATTCACGCATCCCCCAGTAATCCGCTGACCGATCCGGGCATCGTTGTTGCTGCCGTGGAGGGCGAAGCTATACCAGCGGAATTTGCCGTCGTAGGTGTTGAAGCGAAAAGGCTGTTTCACGCTCTTCACTGGAGCGAGGCTCACGTATCCGATGCCGTATTCCCCGATTTCCCCATCACCGCTGAAGTCAATCGAGTTCATGCTCTTGAACAGCATCTGCTTCAATTCAGCCTCGGTTTTGCCCGACTGCTTGATCAAGGCCGGATCCATCTCAAAGCGATCGTTGCTGAGAATGGCATTCACCTTGAAGGTGCCCAGCGGGGTATAGCCCTCCTCAAACCGGCTACCGGCGCAGGTCACGCCGTTTTTGCCATAGCCCACCTTGAAGATCTTGCGGTCTTCACCCAGCGGAAGCACGCCAAAACTCTTGGAAGAATCCTTGAGATCGAGGTTGATCTGGATCGGGCCGGTCACCACCGAGATCGGCTTGCTGGCCTTCTGCGCTGAGCTGCACCCCACCAGCGTTAGAGCCAGCCCCACCACAGCAAGCGACGGCAAGCGGAGCATGGCGGCCAGACAAGTGCGCCCATGATGCCGAACTAAACCGGCATCACCAGCAGACCATCACGCGGACTGGGGCTGGGAATCAACGCCAGGCTCAGATCCTGATCGGGCTGCAACTGCAGCTGCACCTGGCGCAGCAGGCCCACCGCCATCAAGCGGATTTCCAGCTCCGCCAGCGCCTTGCCGAGGCACACCCGCTCACCACCGCCAAACGGCAGCAGGGTGAGGCCGCTCTCGCCGTCGAGATGCCGCTCAGGCCGGAACTGATCGAGATCGTCCGCACCGCTTGCGCTGACGCGGTTGGAGGCGGCCAGGGCCACCTGCACCACGCGACCGGCCGGCACCTGCACGCCCGCAAGCACAAGCGGTGCGGTGGTGCGGCGGAAGAACCCACCCACAGGCGGATTCAGGCGCATCACCTCCTGCACCACCGCCGTGAGGCGCGGTGTGGACTCCCCCTCAAATCCAGGCCAGGGCAGAGCCTCGATTTCCTCCTGCAGCCAGGCCGCTTGTTGGGGATGCTGCAACAGGGCGGCCATCAGGCAACTCAGTGAAGAAGCCGTGGTTTCATAGCCGGCGAACAGCAGCAACAACAGCTGCTCCACCAGATCGTCGTCCGTGAGGGGCAAGCCGGCCTCATCGACGGCGCCACTGAGCAGATCCAGGCCACCGCTGCGTTGCTCCGGGGCACGCTGCAGCACCTGCTTCAACCGCTCCAGCAGCCGCGCCCGAGCCTGCAACGCGCGGGCAAATGGGCTCCCCGGAATCGCGATGGGCACGGAAAACAGTGCCCGCGTCCAGATCTCGAAATCGGCGAACAACGCCTCCACATCGCTGCCCTCCAGCCCCAACACCACCGAGGCGATCACGCTGAAGGCAAAGCGGCGCATCCGATCCACCAGCCTCAGCGGCTGGCGTGCCTCCTGCAGCTCGAGAGCCAAGCCATCCACCAATGCCACGATCTGCGGCGTGTAGCGCTTCAACGCCGCTGCGGAAAACAACTGCCCAACGGCCCGGCGGCGGGCCCGGTGGTCAGCACCGTTGCGGTTGGCCAGCGAACGGCTCCCCAAGAGTTGCCGCACGCTCTCGGGCCACCAGCCCTCGGTGGCCTCCGGCTGGGCCAGCAGCTCGCTGATCGCCTGTCCGCCGCGGATGAACACCAGCTGCTGCCCCACCAGCCGGGTTTCGAACACATCACCCAGCTGGGCAAAACGGCGACTGGCGAAATCCGGATCGCGGAAGAAGGCCCATGCCTCGAGCAGTCCCGTCACCGCCCCTGTGCTCGGCAGCGGCTGATGCGCTGTTTTACCCATGACAGCGATCGCCCCGCTGATGAGCATTGAAACAGCCGCTGCTCAAACCATGACAGGCATCTGGGAATTCGCCCATCCGCAGGCCATCGCCTGGGGTGTGGGTCTGGCCGTGTTGATCGCAGCCATCAGCGTGGAAGGCCTCGCTCTCTGGAACGCCACCCACCCCCATCACTGAGACGGGGCTCGATCAGAAGATCCCCAGGGTTTTCTTTTTGCAGTAGCCGGCGCCAATGTTCATCCAGCCGGAGGGGCAAGCCTCTCCGTTGGTGGGCTGCACCTGGTAGTAGATCGGCGAGTAGCAGCTCTGCTTCAGGTCATTCACGTAGCCCAGCGGGCACTGGTCGTAACCCGGCAGTTTGGGGATGCGGTTCTGGGCCATGACTGGGCTGGAGCTCAGCAGCGATGCACCCGCCAGAGCCAATCCCGCTGCAACGCGAAGCGATGTCACCGCTGACTGTTCAACTCGCCCAACCATAGGAAGAGGGTCTGAAACTGCCAGGATGACGGGCATGACTTTCACCGTCTACAGCCACGACGCCTGGGGGACAGCCGACGTGGGCCGATTCCCAACCCTGGAGCAGGCTCAAGAGGTGTTTCAGGCGCTGCAAAGCGACCGCTGGTTCTTGGCTGATGGCACGGTTCGTGGGCTGTCGATCGTGGAGAGCAGCAGCGGCGGCGGGGAGGCACGCACCATCGATACCTTCAGCTTTCCTGGCCGCTGAGGGTTGCCGGCGAGATCCTTAAAACAGTTGGATCGAATACTGCCGGCAAGCAATGGCTCTGGTCAGGATGCTCCTCCAAGGCGAAGGGAGCACCGATGGCGATGCAACGGATCTACCGGCTGATCGATGCGTGCTTTGAACCACACCAGCATCTCGACGATTGCTACGGCAGCCTGGATGACGCCATCAACGATGCAGTGGCCTGGCTTCAGCAGGTTGGAGCAGAACCGCAGCAACAACTGATTGGTGTTGAAGTGTGTGCTGCCAATGGCGATTGGCGCACCTGCAGGCTGCCTGCACCCCTGCTTTGCAGCCTGCCGATCTGACTCGTATCAAGCCGCCAGACAATCGCGCCAGGCCTGCTGACAATTCACCCGAAAACGCATTGGCGTCATGCCATAGCAGTGGCGAAAGATGGAACAGGCCTTGAAGATGTTGTCGAATCCAACCCGGCGCAGCAAGAACCCCAGATCAGCACCCGGATCATCAGCAATGGCGGTGTAGAGCAGGGCTGCCTTAACCGCCCAGATCTCTTCCTGAAGACAGGTGCCTTCCAGTTCAGCCAGGATCCACTCAGCACGCATCCGCGTCAGCCCGAGCTCCTCGCAAATCAGCTCCGGCGAGAGCAGCTCGAATCGCCGGTGGTGAATGGTGTGGCGAATGGCAGCCACATCTGCCTTGGCCTGCAGCGCATCAATCAACTCGCCATTGAAAAACTCAACCATGAGGGCTCCCAGGAAATGAGTTGGCCGGATGGATTAGAAGCAGCCAAACCGTAGGGCAAGAATCCGGAATCGAGCCAAGAATCTTGCTCTCCAGACACAGCAGAAACAACACAGATCCGTAGCAAAAGCTACTTAGCTCTGTTCCGTCTTTGTCCAATAGCGATACAGCCAAACACCGCCGCCGCCCCAGAGGAATGTCCAGAGCACAAAGGTGGTGGCGGTGCCGAGCTGACCCGTTTCCAGGGAATACACACCGGCATTGATCAGGCCGGCATCAATCAGAGATCCTCCGATCCCCCACCCCAGCACCCAGGTGAGCAAGAAGCCGATGGCCTGGAGATTTCCCGTCATGCCGCGGCGCTGTAACGGCGGTTCACTTCATCCCAGTTGAGCAGATCCCACCAGGCACTGATGTAGTCGGGCCGGCGGTTCTGGTAGTTGAGGTAATAGGCGTGCTCCCACACGTCGAGCCCGATCAAGGGCGTGCCGTGCTCAACCTCTGGCAGATCCATCAGCGGGTTGTCCTGATTGGCGGTGCTGGTGATCGCGAGGCCCCCATCCGGGGTGCGGATGAGCCAGGCCCAACCGGAACCAAACCGCGCTGCGGCCGCCTGACTGAACTGGGTCTGCATGGCCTTCAGCGACCCGAAGCTGGCCTCAATCGCCGCCAACAATTCAGGAGAAGGCTCGCCGCCCTGCCCCGGGGGCGCCATCACCGCCCAAAACTGGGTGTGATTCCAGTGGCCGCCGCCGTTGTTGCGCACGGCCACAGGAAATCGGGCGATCTGGCCCTGCAGGGCATCCACACTGAGCTTGGCCAGCTCAGGATTCGCCTTGATCTGGCCGTTGAGATTGGCCACGTAGGCACCGTGGTGCTTGTCGTGGTGGATGGTCATGGTGGTGCCGTCGATGACCGGCTCCAGAGCATCCGGGGAGTAGGGCAACGGTGGCAGCGTGAACTCCGCCGCAGCGGGAAGAGCCGCACCCACCATCAGCAGGAGGGCAAGCAAGCCGCGAAACAGGAAGCGCTGGATCACAGACCAAACAGTCAGCGATCCCCAGCCTGCCTTGGCATCAGAAGAGTTGGGTGGGCTGCGTGTGAGGAGTGCAGCCCACGTGCTCCTCTGCAATGAGCACCGCTCGGTCATGGCACCGGCGGCCCACAAGGCGCAAGCCCAGATGGATACTTGTATACAGCTGTTCTGTGGGTATGGCCGAAAAGCGCTGCACCTCAAGCCGCGACGGCAAGGTGCTTCTCTCCTGCTGGATCACCCAGGAGCTGCGCATGGAGCTCGATCGGGTCTGGGCGAGCAAAGGGCACAGGCCCCACGGCCGCACCCAGAAGGGCATGGAAGACATGATCGCGGCCTACTTGGCTGCTCATGCTCAACAGGAGTCCTGATCCATGGGCTCACACCACGACCACAGCCAGTCAGCTCAGGCGTTCCGCTGGAGCATCGCGCTCAATGCCGGACTCACGGCCCTGCAGCTGGTGATCGGCTTCGGATTTGGCTCCCTGGCCCTGATCGGTGATGCCCTGCACAACCTCGGAGATGTTGTCGGCCTGGTGCTCGGCTGGGGCGCCGACCAACTCAGTCGCCGCCCCGCCAGCGGACGCTTCACCTACGGCTATGGCCGCAGCACCCAGATCGCCGCACTGATCAACGGCTTCCTGATCTTTGCGGCCGGATCCGTGGTGGTGGTGGAAGCGATTCAGCGCCTTTTCCAGCCCGTGCCCCTGGTGGCCGGCCCCGTGGCCTGGGCCGCTGCCGCAGGGATCGTGATCAATCTGGTGTCGGCAAAGTTGTTCGGGCACAACCATCAGCACGACCTGAATCAGCGGGCAGCTGTGCTGCACCTGCTCACCGATGCGGCGGTGTCGGTCGCCGTACTGATCAGTGCCGTGGTGGTGGGCCTCACGGGTTGGCTGTGGCTCGATGCGCTCACCGCCATTGGCGTGGGTGCCGTTGTGGTCTGGAGTGCCGTGGATCTGCTGCGGGAGGCAATCGCCCTGAACCTCGATGCCGCACCCCGGCATGTGGATCTGGAGCAGGTGCAAGCAACGCTCTTGGCACTGCCTGCCATTCAGGCGGTTGAGGCGCTGCACATCTGGAGTGTCAGCACCTCACGCACCGCACTCACGGCCCATCTCGTGGTGGATCCACAAGCGCTCAAGACAGGCGAACTGAACCAACAACACCTGATCGAGCAGGCCCAGCACGCGCTTGCAGAGATCGGTATCCGTCAGAGCACCCTGCAAGTGGAAACCAGCCATCACCACTGCAACGAACACCGATGAAGCTGCTCCTCAGGCCCAAGGGCGGTGCGAGCGACAGAGCTCTGGGTGCCCTCAGCAGAAACCGGGCTCGACGTCTTGCAACACCAGCTCCCCAATCTCCGGCATGAGCACTCCGCTTCCTTCCGATCCCAGCGTGGCCGCCTTCGGGGCCAGCCTCACCGCCATCACCCTGGCGGAGCTGGGAGACAAGACCTTTTTCATGGCCTTGATCCTTGCGGCGCGGCACCGCGGCCGGGATGTCTTCATCGGCGCCTTCGGAGCCCTGACGGCCGTCACGCTGATTTCCCTGGGGCTCGGCTACGGCCTGCGGGAACTCCTCCCCACCAGCGTGGTGCCGTGGCTGGCCACGATTCTGTTTGTGGGCTTCGGCGCAAAGCTGCTGCTGGATGCCCAGCGCATGGCTGCCGATGAAGCCGAGGCAGAAGAGAAAGAAGCGGAGAAGGTGATCGATGCAGCGGAGAGCCGCTCGCGCATCAACACCACCTGGGCCGTGATCTGGGAGGCCTTCGCGTTGGTGTTCATCGCCGAGCTGGGCGATCGCACCCAATTCACAACGGTCTTTCTGGCCACCGCACCTGCCTTCACCTTTGCGGGGCTGCTGGCGGGAACCCTGGCGGGCCATGCCCTGGTGACCTGGCTGGCCGTGGGTGCCGGCAAGTGGATCGGCGGACGCATCAGCGAGCCCTTGCTCTATCGCCTCAGCGGCGGATTATTCATCGCCTTCGGTCTGTTTTCTCTGCATCAGGCCCTCAGCTGAGCCATGCCCCTAACGGCTCCCGATCAACCCTCGCCATCGGCTCGCCCAGGGGCGGGCGAGGTTGAGGCAGCACAGAGCAACGCAGGATGGAGGTCTTGCCGCTGATCGCCCTGGATGCCGACACCGCCCCCGATCGCCGGCCGCGAAGCTGAACTCCTGGCTCTGATGCAACAACCGCGTGCGCCGCGTGAGCCTGATCAACGGCGCCAGGGCATGCGGTCGGCCTTCGCCTGTGCCTTGCACATGCATCAGCCCACGATTCCAGCCGGGACCAATGGGGAGCTGATCTCGCATCTCCAATACATGCTGGAGCACCCGGGCGAAGGCGATAACCACAACGCCGAGCCCTTTGCGCAGTGCTACCGGCGCATGGCGGATCTGATGCCGCAGCTGATCAGCGAAGGCTGCGACCCGCGGATCATGCTCGATTACTCCGGCACCCTGCTCTGGGGATTCGAGCAGATGGGACGGCACGACATCCTCGATGCCCTCCGCTATCTCACCTGCGACCCGCTGATGCAGCGGCATGTGGAGTGGCTGGGCAGCTTCTGGGGACATGCCGTGGCCTCCTCCACGCCGCTGGCTGATCTCACGCTGCAGATTCAGGCGTGGCAACACCACTTCGCGGCCCTGTTCGGCGATGAAGCTCTGCAGCAGGTGAGGGGGTTTTCCCTGCCGGAGATGCATCTGCCCAATGACCCTGATGCCCTGCACGCCCTGGTGGCGGCCCTGAAGCGCTGCGGTTACCGCTGGCTACTGGTGCAGGAGCACAGCGTCGAACAGCTTGATGGCTCAGCCCTGAGCCATGCGCAATGCCTCGTGCCCCATCGGCTTGAGGCCCGCAACCGCGCCGGCGACATGGTGAGCATCACCGCTCTGATCAAGACCCAAGGTTCCGACACGAAGCTGGTGGGGCAGATGCAGCCCTTCTATGAAGCATTGGGACTGAGCCCTGTGCGCTTGGGTGCAGCGACCATCCCGCCATTGGTGATTCAAATCGCCGACGGTGAAAACGGTGGCGTGATGATGAACGAGTTCCCGTCTGCCTTCGTTCAGAGCTACCAGCGCATTCGCGATAGCTCCGGAGACACAGCAGCCGTGAACGGCAGCGAATACCTCGATCAACTGGAGGCGGCCGGTGTCAGCGAGCACGACTTCACTCCGATCCAGGCTGCTGGTCAACACGCTGTTTGGACGCAGGAGGAGTCATCACCTACGCCAACCCTGGAAGGCTCCTCCTGGACCAACAGCATCAGTTGGGTTGAGGGGTACGCCAACGTTCTGGAGCCGATGCAGGAGCTCAGCGCTCAATTCCATCGCCGTTTCGATCCTCGGATCGCCAGCGATCCAACGGTCACCTGCAGCAACGGCTATCAAAATGCGCTGCTGCACCTGCTCTTGCTGGAAACCAGCTGCTTCCGCTACTGGGGGCAAGGCACCTGGACCGATTACGCCCGCGACTTGCATCGCCGCGGCGGCGCGCTGATTGAACAGGCCGCCTGAGGCAGCCCCGGCGCCACCGAGCCCGAGAGACCTGCGCAATCTTTCGTTACAATCAGGCCAACAGCTTCCGCCCCAGTGGTCGCCACCGTTGCCATCGACTTTGTGAGCCTGCTGTTCGGCATCCCCCTGCGGCAGCTGGCAACGGCAGCCAGCCTGCTGCGGCTTATCCCTGGCTGAACACCGCCACGATCGCCATCACCAGCAATGCAATCGAGCTCAGGAAGCTGATGCCGAATCCGGGGCCACGCTTGCCTGGGGCCAGCCGATATCCCACTCCGTAGGCCACACGACCTCCGACCCAGATAAACCCAAGCAGGCAGGCCCAGCTTTCGCTGCCCATCAGGGCGGCCAGCCAGAACACAGGCAAAAAGAACACCAGCTGCTCGAGGGTGTTTTGCTGCACCCGCAGGGCGCACTCAAAGGGTTCCGGACCGGAGGTGGCCGGTGGCATCACCTTGTGCTTCACCCGCGCCTGACCCACCGCCATGGCCGTGCCCTGATACGTGATCAGGGCAGCAAGGGTCACCACCGCCGGCAAGACAGGAACGCTCATTCCACCCAATGATTCAGACGACTGTCCTAGCTCGGGTCTAACGGCTACAGGCTGCTCGCATCTCCTGCAGCGCACTGTTAGTGGTGCCTGAACCGCTGCTGGACAGGCTGGCCGCGATCATCTCGGCTTCGGCCCCCAGCACCGCGGTGTAACAGCTCCAAAGCTTGCGGCCCTCAGCCCAAGTCTTGAGGCGATGCGATTGCTCGAGGGCGACTCTGCAGTGGGCGGCTGCACCGGTTTCCCGGCAGCGCTGCGCCAACTGGGCATAGGCCGAAAGGTCCTGCGCTGCAGCCTGAGCGAGCAACAGGGGCACGAACAGCATCGGCAGCCACAGACCAAGCGGCACCCCTAAGACAAATCACGCCGAAACACAACAAAGCCCGGGGCTTGGGCCCCGGGCGTTTGCCTGCTCGGCTGATGTGCCCTCGGATTGGGGCCAGCGTTGCAATCGTGATGCTCGTGAACAACCTCGATGCATCGATCAAGGTCTTGAGTCTTTGGTTGTGGGGCGGAGCTGCCGGCGCTGGCACCTGGGGCCAGGTGTCTAGGGGGACGTCCCACTGGGTCCGGGGCACCTCAGGCGGTGCGGTGGACGGCGCGACTGGGCCGCGCTCGGGGGACATCAGAGATCCGTTGAGAGTGTTGGAGCAGGGGCCGGATCGTCAGCGCGCTCCTACCTGGTGCTCAGGGGGGGTGTCGTCCATCAATGGCGCCTCCGAATCCCGATGCCATCACGATGAACCCGCCGAGAAGCTGCGGCAACCGGCGGAAGGCGATCGACATTGCTCTTCACCGAGCGCAATCCGCCTTCATGAAGGGGGCTTCATGAAGGCGCGCGGCTCGACCCTCGCGCAGCCCCGACAGACCTGAGCAACACTGCTTTCACCTCAAACCCCTGCTGGTGTTGCAAGCACCCGAGGCCCTGGCGAAAACCACCCGCACCTTCAGTGGCTCCAATCCCGGGGAGGTCGAGAAAAACGCTCGTCAAGCTGGCTACAGCTATCCCGAAGGCGCCATGAACTGCTCCAGCCGCTACGAGCACCGCTGGGCAAAAGATTGATGCCGCACTCAGCTCAGGGCTGGGGGGCCAGCAACTGCTCCAGATACGTGCTCAAACGGAAGGTGGGTTCCCCCAGGTAGACGATGTCGGCA
>Ga0129333_10007100_pt1 | contig 10595 bp, 6 predicted proteins | sample CPB6_08_DNA_FD_94474 | JGI IMG/M metagenome (GOLD analysis project Ga0129333, IMG submission 94474) | Freshwater to marine salinity gradient microbial communities from Chesapeake Bay, USA - CPBay_Sum_0.6_0.8_DNA | ecosystem: Environmental > Aquatic > Marine > Coastal | place: USA: Chesapeake Bay...
CCTCACGGTCTTCGATGTCGTGCGGTTTGCCCGCCGCCGCGGCATTCTCTGCCAGGGCCGTGGCTCGGCCGCCAACTCGGCCGTCTGTTATTGCCTGGGGATCACGTCGGTCGATCCGGCGCGGATGAACGTGCTCTTCGAGCGGTTTGTGAGCCGCGAGCGGCGGGAGGCGCCCGACATCGACATCGACTTCGAGCACCATCGCCGCGAGGAGGTGCTGCAATACATCTACGACACCTACGGCCGCTCCCGCGCCGCGATGACGGCCGAAGTGATCTCCTACCGGCTGCGGTCTGCCGTTCGCGACCTCGCCAAGGCGCTCGGCTTCTCGCTCGACCGCGTCGATGCGATCGCGGCCGTGATCGACGTGGGCGATTCATGCGAGGATCTGCCGACGCGGCTGGCCGAGGCGGGGCTCGACCCCGCAAGCGACGCCTGCACGAGGCTTGCGACACTCGTCGGCCAGCTCGTCGGCTTTCCCCGCCATCTCGGCCAGCACGTCGGCGGCATGGTGATGACGCGGGGCGAGCTCCAGGATCTCGTGCCGATCCAGCCGGCCACGATGGAGGGTCGCTCGATCGTGCAGTGGAACAAGGACGACCTCGACGAGCTCGGCATCCTCAAGGTCGACTGCCTCGCGCTCGGGATGCTCACGGCGATCCACCGGGCATTCGACCTCGTGAAGGAGGCCGGTGGGCCCGATCTCACGCTCGCCACTGTGCCCGCCGAGGATCCGGCCGTCTACGAGATGATCTCACGGGCCGACACGGTGGGCGTGTTTCAGATCGAGAGCCGCGCCCAGATGAGCATGCTGCCGCGGCTCAAGCCCGCCTGCTTCTACGATCTCGTGATCGAGGTGGCGATCGTGCGGCCGGGGCCGATCCAGGGCGACATGGTGCATCCCTATCTCCGGCGGCGGGCGGGCGAGGAGCTGGTGACGTATCCCAACGACGCGATTCGCGAGGTGCTGGAGAAGACGCTCGGAGTGCCGCTCTTTCAGGAGCAGGCGATGCGGCTGGCGGTGGTGGCGGCGGGGTTTACGCCGGGCGAGGCCGACCAGCTCCGCCGCGCGATGGGCGCCTGGCGGCGACCGGGCGTGATCGACGAGTTTCACCGCAAACTCGTCGACGGCATGCTCGCCCGCGGCCTCTCGAAAGAGTTCGCCGAGCAGGTCTTCAACCAGATTCGGGGCTTCGGCGAATACGGCTTTCCGGAGTCGCATTCCGCGAGCTTCGCGCTGCTCGTGTACGTGTCGGCGTGGCTGAAATGCCATCATCCGGCGGCGTTCACGGCGGCGCTGCTCGGCAGCCAGCCGATGGGTTTTTACGCGCCCGCGCAGCTCGTCCGCGATGCCCGGGCCCACGGCGTGACGGTGCTGCCCGCCGATGTGAACGCCAGCGGATGGCACGCGTCGCTTGATACACGTGATGCGCGTGGAAAAAGCCATCCATGGCCTCTTTCCACTGTATCGACTACAGGAGACGCTACGGGTTTGCTGGTTCGAGAGCCGGCGATCCGGCTCGGGCTGGAGCAGGTGCACGGCCTTGGCGAGGAGGCGGGGCGACGGATCGAAGAGGCTCGCCGCGACGGCCCGTTTCGCCTGCCGCGGGATCTCGCCCGGCGGGCGGAGATCGATCGCGAGTCGCTCCTGCACCTGGCCCGGGCGGGGGCACTTTCGTCGCTTGGCCTCCACCGTCGCCGCGCCGTCTGGGAGGCGATGCAGCCGCAGGAGAAGTCCGGCTGCCAGCCGCTTCTTGAGGGGCTCGACGACGATGACGACGACGGCTGGCTGCTGCCGCCGACGACCCGGCAGGAGGAGGTGATCGCCGACTACAAAACCGGAGGCCTCTCGCTCGACGCTCATCCGCTCGAGTTCGAGCGGGGCTGGCTCGAGTCGCTCGGTGTGGCGCCGATTGCCGAGGCGGTGGCGGCGCCGGAAGGACGCCGCGTGAAGATCGCCGGCATCGTTCTCACCCGGCAGCGGCCGGCTACGGCGAAGGGGCTGTTCTTTCTCACGATCGAAGACGAGACCGGCGCGGCCAACGTGGTGGTCTATCCCGACGTCTGGGAGGCGGCGCCGCATCCGGCTCGCCGCGCGGCGGTGCTCGTGGTGAACGGCCGGATTCAGCGGCGGGGCGCGGTGGTGCACGTGCTGGCGACGCGGCTCGAGGCCGCAGCCCCCGCCCGCACCGGCCCGCACGACGGCTCCGCCCCGCCCCTCGCCGCGCTGCCGCGCATGTCGCGGGATTTCTGCTGACGAGCCTTGCCTCACGCCGCGGACGGGAAGCCCAATCGCGTAAGCGATGGGGACATATCGCGGTGGACGCTGCGATTCGGTGCGATGCCTGGCGCCGCTCTGTAGTGCCGCTCCTGCTGCTCATATTTGAACCTTGCCGGTCGAGGTGCCGCCGCAGCAAGCCGGAGGCATGCTCGGCGCCGGCGGGACTTGTGAGTTCTCTGCTCGATCGCGTTGGCGGACTCCAGCGATGCACAAGTCTCACCGGCTTCTGCGCGTGCCTCCGGCCGGCTGCTCCCCCCTTCGGAATCACATGGGAGGGGTGATGCAGCGAGGGGCTGCCCGTGCCAATCGAGCGGCGTAGGAAACCGAGCGGAGCCTGGAGGGCGAAGCAAGGTTTCCTTCGAGTGAGCGAGGGCAGGATGCCCGCAGCGAACGTCCGGCGAGATGACACGGGCAGCCCCGAGCGGCGCGGTCGGCATGTCCCCATCGCTTACGCGATTGGGCTTCCTGATGCAGCGAACGTCCGGCGAGATGGCACGGGCGGCCCCGAGCGGCGCGGTCGGCATGTCCCCATCGCTTACGCGATTGGGCTTCCTGATTGCGGCGCCGAGTGGCCCCAACGCCTCAGGCCGTACGACACGCGTACGTTTCCTGGCGGAGGCGAACGGCGTGGGGATTCTCGCGGCGTTTCGGGCCGCGTACAACACTCGCATGACTGCCTCCCCACGCGACCCCGTCGTTCGCACCGATCTCCCGCTCGGGCCCGTCATCCGCGGCAAGGTCCGCGACTGCTATCGGCTCTCGGGCGGACGGCACGGCGACGCGATGCTGATCGTGAGCACCGACCGGATCAGTGCCTTCGACTGGATTCTGCCCACGCCGATCCCCGACAAGGGCCGCGTGCTCACGGCGATTTCGGCGTTCTGGTTCGACCTGCTCTCGCGCGGGCCCGATCCGGTGGACCACCACCTGATCACCACCGACGTCGATGCGATGGACCTGCCGGCGACGGTCGACCGCGAGCCGCTCCGCGGCCGGACCATGCTCGTGAAGCGGGCCGAGGTGATTCCCTTCGAGTGCGTGGTCCGCGGCTGGCTCGCAGGCTCGGGGCTCGCGGAATACCGCCAGCACCGCACGGTCTGCGGCGCGGCGCTGCCGCCGGGCCTCGCTGCGGGTGGCCGGTTGCCCGCGCCGATCTTCACGCCCGCCACGAAGGCCGAGAGCGGCCACGATGAGAACGTGCCCTATGAGACGATGGCGGCGCGAATCGGCGGCGACCTCGCCGCCACGCTCCGCGACAAGAGCCTCGCCGTCTATGCGCGGGGGGCGGCCCACGCAGCACTTCGCAGGATCGTGGTCGCCGACACGAAGTTCGAATGGGGCCGACTCCCCGACGGCACGGTGCTCCTCGTGGACGAGGTGCTCACGCCCGACAGTTCGAGATTCTGGCCGGCTGATGCCGCCGGCTCGGGCCGCGTGCCCGACTCGTTCGACAAGCAGTTCGTCCGCGACTGGCTCGAGGCGAGCGGCTGGGACAAGGCGAGCGACCCCCCTGCCCTGCCGGCCGACGTCGTCGCCAAGACCCGCGCCAAATACCTCGAAGCCTGCCGCCTCCTCACCGGCTCGTTGCCCGACGGCGTGGCGTGACCACGTTTTGCCTGGAGAACGCGTTTTGCTGGGAGAAACGGGGGCGTGAAACGGTCTAGGGGTGCCTGGGATGGCCAACTAGAATCGCGTCGTTGATTGGTGCTCGATCCTCGCGTTGTTCGGATGCCCTGATGCTCCGCTACTGGACCGCCGGCGAATCCCACGGCCCCGCCCTCGTCGCCCTCGTGGACGGCTTTCCCGCCGGCCTCACCGTCGACACGGCTGCGATCGATCACGAACTCAAGCGGCGTCAGGGAGGCTATGGCCGCGGCGGCCGCCAGCGGATCGAGACCGACACGGTCGCCGTTCTCTCCGGCCTCTGGCGGGGCGTCACGCTCGGCAGCCCGTTGGCACTCGAGGTCGTCAACAAGGATTACAAGCTCGAACGGCTCGAGGAGGTCGATCGTCCGCGGCCCGGCCACGCCGACCTGCCCGGCTCGATCAAGCACCTCGGCGGCGTCCGCGCCGTACTCGAGCGGGCCAGCGCTCGCGAGACGGCGGCCCGTGTCGCCGCGGGCGGCCTCGCCCGGCAGTTGCTCTCCGCGTTTGGCATCGAGGTGGCCGGCTGGGTGACCGAACTCGGGCCCGTCGTGCTCGGCGGCCGCGCCGGCTCGCTCGCCGAACTCCGCGGCATCCGCGATTCCAGCGAGATCTACTCGCTCCATCCCGAACGCGACTCCGAGGTCACGACGCTCATCGACACGATCGGCAAGGAGGGCGACACGCTCGGCGGCATCGTCGAGGTGCGGGTCGACGGCCTGCCGGTCGGCCTCGGCACCCACGCCCAGTGGGACCGCAAGCTCGATGGGCGGCTCGCCCAGGCCGTGATGGCGGTGCAGGCGATCAAGGGCGTGGAGATCGGGATGGGCTTCGAGGCGGCCCGCCGCCGTGGTTCCGAAGTCCACGACCCGATCGGCTTCGACGCCGCGGCCCGCGCCACGCACACGCTCGGCTTCACGCGGCCCACCAACAATGCCGGTGGCCTCGAAGCGGGAATGACCAACGGCCAGCCGCTGGTCGTTCGCGCCGCGATGAAGCCGATCAGCACGCTCCGCAAGCCGCTCGGCTCGGTCAACCTCCGCACGAAGGAGCCCGAGGACGCCGCCTACGAACGCAGCGATGTCTGCGCCGTGAGCGCCGCGAGCGTGATCGTGGAGAACGTGGTGGCGTTCGAGGTGGCCGCGGCGCTCGTCGACAAGTTCGGCGGCGACAGTGTCGAGGAGATGAAGGCCCGCTGGGATCTCTACCACCAGCTGGCCCGCAACCGCTGATTCGGCCCCATGGATCGGGGCCCGGGAGGACAGGGATGTTCATCGAGCGGTCGGCCGGACGCATCCGGCTGACGAGGCTGGTTTTCGTGGTCATGGCCCTCGTGCCCTGCACGCTGCTCGCCGTCTGGGCGGCGCACCGTGGTTCGGCGGCGCATCGCAACGCGGTGCGGGCCACCTGGCAGGTGGCGGTGGGGCTTCCGCTCGATGTCGCGGCGATCACGCATCCCCGACCCGGAGTGATTGCGGCGACGGGCGTGGTCGTCCGATCGCAAGCGGGGCGGCCGCTGCTCGAGTTGCCGGCCGTGGAAGTCGAGTCGGCCGCGACCGAGGATCGTTTCGTCGTCCGCGGCGGGCGGATCGATGCCGCCGCGGCCGGGATGCTCGGAACGCTGGCGCGCGAGTGGCTCCGCAGCGACGCGCGGCATCCACGAAACTGCGTGATCGACGTGGCCGATGTGTCCTGGGGTGGCGTGGAGGCGGTCGCTGGTGCCGCGGAGAGCCTGCGGATCGAGTGCGTCGGCCAGGGGCCGGCCCGGGCGATCCGCGTCGTTCGAGGCGGTATGGACGACGAGGTGCGCGCCGTGCGGACGCTCGAGGGCGAGGGGCAGTCGATCGCGGAGCGGTTTGAAGTAGAGGGTCGCCTCTCCCGACCCGTTCCCGCATCCATGCTTGCCGCCATCGCAGGCCTGCCCGCCGACACGTCGGCCTCGATCGCCTCCCACGCCATGGTGTCGGGTGACCTGCAGGCCACGCATGACGCCGCCGGCTGGAGCGGTTCGGCGACGGGACGGCTCGACGGCCTCGATCTCGGCGGCTGCTGTGCCGCGGTGCAGGCCCGCGGTGCCGGAGAGGTCAGCGTCTCGCTCACGCGGTTCGCCTGGCGGAGCGGACGCCTGCTGGATGCATCGATCGTCTGTGAGTCCGGACCGGGGTGGGTCGATGCCGCACTCTTCGACCGGCTCGTGATCGCGCTGGGATGCAGGCCGGGCCCTGCCCCGCAGGCGTCAGCCGAAACGAGGTCCTTCGACTCCGCGGGATGTGTCCTGGAGCTCGACGGTGGCAGCGTGTCGGTGCGGCCGGCCGGTGGCGCGGGTGGACTCGCCGCCGCGCAGGGCGCCGTGCTGCTCCAGGCTCCCGCCGCGCCGGTCGCCTTCGAGCGGTTCGCCTGGATGGTGTCGCCCCCGGCGGCCACGTTCGTGCCTGCAGACGGCCCCGGAGCCTGGCTCATGTCGATCGTGCCTGGCCCGTCGAGCGGAACGCAGCGGGCCATGAACCCCTCCCAGCGGGAGGGGGGGCGAGGGTTTTGACGCAACTTTGACGCCCGTCCGACTCGCCCCTGACCGCGCCCTGCTGCCCAAATAAACCCGGTGGCGTCAGAGTAATGCCCATGCCGATGACGACGGCAGCGGGTGGCGCCACGCGAGGGGCGGCCCGTCATGTCGCGGCCACGGCCGATTCCGTGAAAAAGGGTTCCCCATGACGCCCCGCTCTTCCACCTCGGATGCTCCCGTCCTCGAACGCAAGCGCCGGAGTCCTGTCGTCGCCGACGTCGCCGATGACTTCGGCCGTTCAGCGATCCACGACCCTCGGGCCGACTCGTCGCAGCCCCACGTGGAACCGCGGCGCGAGGTCGAGCGGGTCCGCAACTGGTTGAGCGATCTCGACTGGCCCGCAGTCATCTGGATCGGTGCCGTGCACGCCGCAGCTCTGGCGGCGCCCTTCTACTTCACCTGGTCGGGTCTGGCGATCTGCCTCGCGCTCTACTGGGTCACCGGCGGGCTGGGGGTGTGCCTCGGCTACCACCGCCTGCTGACGCACGGCAGTTTCCAGACGTCGTCGCCGATGCGGTTTCTCTTTGCGTGGCTGGGTGGTATTTCGGGCGAGGGGTCGGCCGTCGCCTGGGTGGCGAACCACCGCAAGCATCACGCGTTCAGCGACCAGGAGGGCGACCCCCATTCGCCCCGCGACGGCGGCCTCTGGTCGCACATTCTCTGGATGTTTCCCGGCCATGCGCCGGGTGAACTCGAGGCCCATGCGAAGCGATGGGCGCCCGACCTCGTGAAGGACAAGGGCGTGCTCTTCCTGCACAACACCTTTCTGCTGTGGCACTTCCTCATCGGCGGAGCGCTGCTCGCGTCGGGGTGGCTGCTCCATGACCGCTTCACCGGCATTTCGTGGCTGCTCTGGGGGCTCGCGGTGAGGATGGTGATCGTGTTTCACGTCACCTGGTTCGTGAACTCCGCCAGTCACATGTGGGGCTACCGCAACTACGAGACCACCGACGACTCCCGCAACCTCTGGTGGGTCGGGCTGCTCGCCTTCGGCGAGGGCTGGCACAACAACCACCACGCCTACCAGCGCATGGCGGCCCACGGCCACCGCTGGTGGGAGTTCGACCCGACCTACTGGGTCATCCGCGGCATGGAAGCCGTTGGGCTCGCCTGGGACGTGGTCCACACCCCGCACGGCGTCGGTCGCAAGCCCGGCCGGCGGGCGGCTGCGAATCAGGCCTGAGAACGACCCCAGGTTGCAATTATCCGCCAGCCGGATAGACTCGCCGCCTGAATCCAACACCCACACAATCAATGCCACCCGCGGCGGGTGGATGACGGCTGATGTCGCTCACGAAAGAACGCAAAAAAGAGCTGATCGGTGCCAACCGGCGGGGAACCGCCGACACCGGTTCTGCCGAGATTCAGATCGCCCTGCTGACGGGGCGAATCTCGCACCTGACGGACCACTTCAAGAAGCACAGCAAGGACTTCGCCAGCCGGCGTGGCTTGCTCATGATGGTGAGCCGTCGTCGCAGGCTTCTCGACTACCTCAAGCGGGTCGCCCCGCAGCGGTATCTTGACATCATCCGCCGCCTGGAGATCCGCAAGTAGCGGATCCGCCCCGGGATTCCGGGGCGGCCATGGCTGGCGTTGATTGGGTCGGTCCATTCGACGGTCGCAGGGCACGGTGTCCGCGACCGCCGCGGGCCTCGGGTACGGATTCCGCGCGGACGCTCCGGTGCGTCCCGTGGGAGACGGATCAAACGGATTGAACCACCAGACGGCACGGCACCCCGACGCGACCCAGAGGTCGTGGGGCAGCCGGGCACAGAAAGAAGGAATGCAGACGTGAAGCAGCGTGTTGAACGACAGATCGGCGACAATGTGCTCGCGATTGAGACTGGCTTTTTGGCCAAGCAGGCGGCGGGCAGCGTGCTCGTCAGCTACGGGGAGACGGTCGTGCTCGTGGCCTCGGCCACTGGAGCGCCACGCCCCGGCATCGATTTCTTCCCCCTGACCTGCGACTACCGCGAGCGGGTCGCCGCCGCCGGCAAGTTCCCCGGTGGGTTCCTCAAGCGCGAGGGGCGGCCGACGCTCAAGGAAACGCTCACCGCCCGCCTGATGGACCGGCCGATTCGGCCGCTCTTTCCGGAGGGCTTCTATGACGAGGTCCAGGTTCAGGCCAACGTGCTGGCCAGCGATCGTCAGAACGACCCCGATGTGCTGGCGATGATCGGCGCGTCGGCGGCGCTCTGCATCTCCCCGCTTCCCTTCCAGGGCCCGCTCGGCAGCGTGCGGCTGGCGCAGGTCGACGGCCGCTTCGTGCCGTTCCCGACGATCGACCAACTCGAAGAGAGCGACCTCGATCTCATCGTCTCCGGGAGCCCCACGGCCGTCCTCATGATCGAGGGTTTTGCCCGTGAGATGCCCGAGGAGCGGATGCTCCAGGCGTTGGAGGAGGCCCATCGCATCATTCGCGTGATCTGCGAGATGCAGGAGGAACTCATCCGCACGGCGGGCAAGCCGAAGAAGGAATACGTCCTCGCCGACTACTCGGCGCTGCGCGACCGCCTCACTCGTGACTACCTCGGCGAGCTCAAGGCCGCCAAGGCGATCATGGGCAAGCAGGATCGCGGCCAGGCCGTGAAGGCGCTCAAGGAGAAGGCCAAGGCGGCCGTGGCTCCGTCGGAGCCGGGCTTCGGCTTCAAGCCGGGCGAGGCCGGCGGCATCAGCGACGCCGACTTCGCGCACGTCTGGCACGGTCTCGAGGAGCGGGCCGTCCGCGAACTGATCCTCGAAGGCAAGCGTCCCGACGGCCGCGACCACAAGTCGCTGCGGGCGCTGCACTGCGAGGTCGACCTGCTCCCCCGGGTGCACGGCTCGGCTCTCTTCCAGCGTGGCGAGACGCAGTCGCTCGTCACCATCACGCTCGGCACCGGCAAGGACGAGCAGCGGGTCGACGGCCTGATCGACGAGTACTCCAAGAAGTTCATGCTCGACTACTACTTCCCCTCCTTCTCGGTGGGCGAGGTGCGTCCGATCCGCGGCCCCGGCCGTCGTGAACTCGGCCACGGTGCGCTGGCCGAGCGGAGCGTGAAGCCGGTGCTGCCCGATCCGGACGTGTTCCCGTACACGATCCGCGTGATCTCCGACATCCTGGAGTCGAACGGCTCGAGCTCGATGGCGAGCGTTTGTGCCGCGACCCTCGGCCTGATGGCGGCGGGCGTGCCGATCTCGCACCCGGTCGCCGGCATCTCGGTCGGTCTCGTGAAGCAGAGCGAGCAGCACTGGGTGCTCCTCACCGACATCATCGGTGACGAAGACCACTACGGCGACATGGACTTCAAGATCGCCGGCTCGCAGAACGGCATCACCGGCATCCAGCTCGACCTCAAGATCAACGGCATCTCGCCGGCAATCATCGAGGCTACGCTGCGGCAGTCGCGTGAGGCCCGCCTCGAGATCCTGCGGACGATGCTCTCGGCGATCCGCCGGCCGCGTCCGGAGATCTCGCCGTGGGCGCCGCGTCTCCTGCGGACGCGGATCGATCCGCAGAAGATTGGCCTCCTGATCGGCCCGGGTGGCAAGACCATCCGCGGCATCCAGGAAAACACCGGAGCGAGCATCGAGGTCGAGGACGACGGCACGGTCACCGTGGCCAGCCACGACGCCGAAGGGGCGATGGCGGCCATGGCCCAGGTCGAGGCCCTCACGGCGTCGATCCAGGTTGGCCGGATCTACGAGGGTCGGGTCACGAGCATCAAGGACTTCGGCGCCTTCGTGGAACTCGTGCCCGGCAAGGACGGCCTCTGCCACGTGAGCGAACTCTCCGACGATTTCGTGAAGAGCGTCGCCGATGTCTGCCGGATCGGCGACATCATGCGGGTGAAGGTGATCGCGGTCGACGACCAGGATCGCGTGAAGCTCAGCCGCAAGGCGGTGCTCCGCGAGCAGGCCGAGGCTGCGGCGGGCAACCCGGCGGCGGAGTGACGGTCTTTCCAGGAGCCTCGTGAGAGCGGAGCCGGCCATGTCGTCCCCCGACGAACAGGACCGCTCGCGGGCTGAAACGTATGCGGAGTTTGCGGCTCTCGTGGGCGGTCTCGCCCACGAGATCCGCAACCCGCTGTCGACGATCCGGCTCAACATGGAGCTGCTCGCCGAGGA
>Ga0129333_10007101_pt1 | contig 10595 bp, 9 predicted proteins | sample CPB6_08_DNA_FD_94474 | JGI IMG/M metagenome (GOLD analysis project Ga0129333, IMG submission 94474) | Freshwater to marine salinity gradient microbial communities from Chesapeake Bay, USA - CPBay_Sum_0.6_0.8_DNA | ecosystem: Environmental > Aquatic > Marine > Coastal | place: USA: Chesapeake Bay...
CCACCATCATCGGCGGTCAGCTGGCGCGGCGCTATCGGCTGCCCTACAGGACCTCCAGCACCAATGCCGCCAACAGCGTCGATGCGCAGGCCGCCTATGAGACCGTGTTCTCGCTGTGGGCGGCCATCATGGGTGGTGGCAATGTGATCCAGCATGCGGCGGGCTGGATGGAAGGCGGCCTCGTTGCATCCTACGAAAAATTCGTGCTCGATGCCGACTTGCTGCAGATGGTGCAGGAGTTCCTGAAGCCCGTGCTGGTCAATTCCGAGGAAATGGGACGCGCGGCCATGCGCGAGGTGGGTCCGGGAGGCCACTTCTTCGGGGCGCAGCACACGCTTCAACGTTACGCGACGGCCTTCTATCAGCCGCTGATTTCCGACTGGCGCAACTTCCAGAACTGGGAGGCGGCAGGTTCGCCAACCGCCGCCACCAGGGCCAATGCGCTATGGAAACAGGCTCTGGCCGAATATCAGCTTCCGCCATTCGATGCCGACCGGCTCGCGGCCATCGACAGCTTCGTCGCCCGGCGCGTGGCGGAGGGCGGCGAGAAGACGGACTTCTAGACCCCGACGCCCCTGATACCGGCTGTTCCCGGGTGGAGAGCCGGGGTCCGGCCTTGACCCTGCGCACGGCTCTTGCTGAATGGGGGTATGACACCCGTGTCGTTCTATCATCTCGAGCGCCAGCCCCTTGAAGCGGTGCTGCCGAAGCTTCTGACGACAAGTCTGGAGCGCGGCTGGCGCGTAGTGGTTCAGGCGGGCTCCGAGGACCGGGCCGAGGCGCTGGCCCAGCAGCTGTGGGTGCATGATGAGGAAAGCTTCCTCCCGCATGGCACCAGGGCGGATGGCTATCCTGACCTGCAGCCGGTGTGGATCACGGCCGAGGATGAAAACCCCAACAATGCCAATGTGCGTTTCTATGTGGATGGGGCGCCCGTGGGTGAGATCGAGGGTCTTCTCCGCGCGGTGATCCTGTTCGACGGCCGGGATCCGGATGCGGTGGCCGCGGCCCGTGAGGGCTGGAAGCGGTTTCGCGCCGCAGGCCATGAGGTGAGCTACTGGCAGCAGGATGAACAGGGACGCTGGCAGAACCGCGCGGCGGGTTGAGTCCTACTCGAGCTGGGCGGCGAGCCACTGGTTCTCGGTGTCTTCGAGATCAGCGGCAAGCTTGGCGCGCAGCCGTGTGAAGTCGGCTGCTTTCATGGGCGCCTCGCTGTAGAGGGCAGGATCGGCCAGCGCGTCATCCAGAATGGCGATCTTGCCGCGCAACTCCTCCATCCGGCGGTCCAGTTTCTCGACCGTCTTCTGGGTGGCGGCGGAGGAGGGCCGCGGTGCCGGGCGTGATGCCGGCGCCTGCACCTTGCCGGCGGCGCGTTCGGCCCGGCGGTTTTCACGGGCGGTGTCGAGCACGAGCCGCGTGTAGTCATCCATGTCGCCGTCGAAGGGCTTCACCGTCCCGTCCTTCACCAGCCAGAGCGCGTCGGCGCAGGTCTCGATGATGTGGCGGTCGTGGCTGATGAGGATGACCGCGCCCTCATAGTCGTTGATTGCCATGATGAGCGCTTCGCGGCTGTCGACATCGAGGTGGTTGGTGGGCTCGTCGAGCACCAGCACATGCGGGGCATGAAAGGCGGCCAGCGCGAACAGCAGCCGGGCCTTCTCGCCGCCCGAGAGCGTGTCGCAGCGCGAATCCGCCAGTGCCGCGCCGAAGCCGTGGGCGCCGAGTTTCGCCCGGCGTCTCGATTCCGGTTCATCGGGCATGAGTTCGCTGAAATAGGAATATGGCGTGCGCTCGGGCGAGATTTCATCGAGCTGATGCTGGGCGAAGTAGCCGACGCTGAGGCGGGCCGGCGCGGTCATCTCGCCCGCCATGCAGGCCAGCTTTCCGCAGAGCAGCTTGGCGAAGGTCGATTTGCCGTTGCCGTTTGAGCCGAGCAGCGCGATGCGGTCGTCGGGGTCGAGCCGCAGCGTGATGTTCCTGAGAACCGCGCGGTCCGCGGCATATCCGACGCTCGCCTTGTCCCATTTCACCAGCGGTGGCGCGATGGCCTTTTCGGGATTGGGAAAGAAGAACGGCGCGACCCGGTCCTCGACCAGCTCGGCGATGGGCTCGAGCCTCGACAGCGCCTTGAGACGGCTCTGCGCCTGGCGCGCCTTGGAGGCCTTGTAGCGGAAGCGGTCGACGAAGGCCATCATGTGCTTGCGCTGGTCGTCCTGCTTCTTGCGCAGCTTCTGGGTGAGCGCCTGTTTCTCGCGCCGCTGGCGCTCGAAGCTGTCGTAATTGCCCTGATACAGCGTGAGCTTGCCGCGTTCGAGATGCAGGATGTGCCCCACAGCCTCGTTCAGCAGGTCGCGGTCATGGCTGATCAGCACGATGGTGTGCGGATAGTCGCGGATGAAGCTCTTGAGCCAGATGGCGCCCTCGAGATCGAGATAGTTGGTGGGCTCATCGAGCAGCAGCACGTCGGGAGCCGCGAACAGCGCGGCGGCCAGCGCCACGCGCATCCGCCAGCCGCCGGAGAGTGCCGAACAGGGACCCTCCTGGCGCTCGTCGCTGAAGCCGAGGCCGCTCAGGATCGTTGCTGCCCGCGCCCTGGCGCTGTGGGCGTCGATGTCGGCCAGCCGGATCTGGATCTCGGCGATGCGGTGGGGATCGGTCGCCGTTTCGGCCTCGGCCAGCAGCGCCGTGAGCTCGGCGTCCCCCGCGAGCACGGTGTCGATGAGGCTCTCCGGACCCCCCGGCGCCTCCTGGGCGACGGTGCCGATGCGGGCGTTGCGGGGCAGGGTGACCGCGCCCGCCTCGGCCGGGATCTCGCCCAGAATGAGCCGGAACAGGGTGGACTTGCCCACGCCATTGCGCCCGACAATCCCGACTTTGTGGCCTTCCGGAATGGCGACCGCCGCCTCCTCCAGAAGGAGACGCCCGCCGATCCGGTAGGTCAGTCCGTTGATGTGCAACATGGGCGGGGCTTGTAGCGCAAATTCACCGTCTGGGGAGCCGCTTTCCGCTGTCATCCAAAACGGTATTGACTGCGGCTGCGCTGCACCGCACAAGCGATCGGGCAAGCTGAGGAGCGTACATCAGGTGGCACACGCGAAGTCCATGAAGCCGGTGGGGGCCGCCCCGGTGGATGGCGCCTATCTGGACGAGATCACCATGATGCTGCGCGATCTGCTGCGCCAGGTCATCCGGGTGCGCGAGCCGGGCGTGCTGACGGTGATCGACGAGCCGGCCAATGCGCTGGCCCTGCCGCAGGACATGGTCGAGCACGCGCTGCAGGTGATCGGCATCTGGCTGCAGCTGCTCAACATTGCGGAGGAAAACGCCGCCATGCGGGCCCGCCGCCAGATGGAGACGCGCAGCGGCCCGGACCAGGTGCCGGGGTCCTTCTCGCATGCCTTTGCGACGGTTGCTGCGGCCGATGTCGCGCCCGAGGCGGTGCAGAGGGTGCTCGACACCATCGACGTGCAGCCGACGATCACCGCCCACCCCACCGAGGCCAAGCGGGTCACGGTTCTCGAAATCCACCGCCGCATCTATCTGAAGCTCTACGAACTCGAGAGCCCGCGCTGGACCCCGCGCGAGCGCGCCGGGCTCCTCAAGGCGCTGCGCAACGAGATCGACCTCCTGTGGCTCACCGGCGAGATCCGCCTCGAAAAGCCCACCGTCGAACAGGAGATCCACTGGGGCCTGCACTTCTTCCGCGAAACCCTGTTCGACCGCACGGTCAGCCTGTGCGATCTCATGGAGGCGGCGCTGCAGCGCCATTATCCCGAGACGCCGAGCCGGGTGCGCCCGCCCCTGCGCTATTCCTCGTGGATCGGCGGCGACCGCGACGGCAACCCCTTCGTCACGGCGGCCGTGACGCGCCATGCGCTGGTGGAGAACCGCGACGCCATTCTCGCCCGCCTCGACCAGCGGCTTGGCGATCTGGCCCAGCTGATTTCGCTCAGCGCCCGCGAGGTGGCGATCCCGCAGGACTTCCTCGACCGGGTGGAGCGCCAGACCGAACTCTCGGGCGAGGCGTCCGCCATCGCCTCGCGCAATGCCCACGAGCCGTTCCGCCGTTTCTTCACGGCCCTGCGCGCCAGGCTGGCCGCCACCTTCGCTCCCGGTGCGGCGGGCAAGGGCTTCCGCACCACCGATGAGCTCACCGGTGAACTGCTGGCCGCCGAGGAGGCGCTGTCGCGCCTGCAGTCGGTGTCGCTGGCCTCGAGCCTCCTGCGGCCCGTCCGCTGGGAGGTGGAGACCTTCGGCTTCCGCACCGTGAGCCTCGACATCCGGCAGAACACCACCGTCATCAACCGCGTGCTGCGCGAGATCTGGCGCAAGCTCAACCCGCTGGCCGACGGCGAGGGCCCTGAACCCGGAACGCCGGACTTTCAGGCCTGGATCGAGGAGGAGCTGGCAAAGCCCCTGGGCTTCCTGCCGCGTTTCCGCGGCATTTCCGAGGAAGCGCGCGAGCTCCTCGATCTGCTGGAACTCATCCGCGACACCATCGACGGCCCCGACCCGCAGGCGATCGGCGCCTTCATCCTGTCGATGACCCAGAGCGCCAGCGATGTCCTGGGCCTCTATCTTCTGGCCAAATATGCAGGCCTGTTCGCCGACGAGACGGCGCGGACGCTGTGCCGCATCCGCGTGGTGCCGCTGTTCGAGACCATCGACGATCTGCGGGCCGCGCCGCGCATCATGTCCGAGCTTCTGGCGCACCCTCTGGTCCAGTCCTCGCTGGCCGCGCAGGGTGGCCGCCAGGAGGTCATGCTGGGCTATTCCGACTCCAACAAGGACGGTGGCTTCTTCTGTGCCAGCTTCGAGCTGTTCGAGGCGCAGCGCCGCCTCATCCGCATCGGGCGCGATGCGGGAGTCGAGATCAGCTTTTTCCACGGGCGCGGCGGTTCGGTGAGCCGCGGCGGCGCGCCCACGGGCCGCGCCATCGCCGCGCAGCCTGCCGGCACGGTTGGCGCCCGCATGCGAGTCACCGAGCAGGGCGAGGTGGTGTCCTCCAAGTTCGCCAATCGCGGCACGGCACAGCACAATCTCGAAATTCTTGCCGCGGCGGTGTTCGTGCACGCCCTGAAGTCGATCGACGAGCCGGAGCTCAAGGTCAACGAAGACCACCAGAGCGCAGTGGAGTGGATCGCCCAGGCCTCGTTCCGGCATTATCGCAAGCTCGCCGAGGACAAGGCGCTGCTCGACTATTTCCACCAGGCCTCGCCGGTCGAGGAACTCGCCAATCTGAAACTGGGTTCGCGGCCCGCGCGGCGCTTCGGCGCCAAGGGCATTGGCGACCTGCGCGCCATTCCCTGGGTCTTCGCCTGGAGCCAGAACCGCCATTTGCTGACTGGCTGGTACGGGCTTGGCTATGCACTCGACGATTTCCTGGTGCCGCGCGGTGGCGCTGGCATGAAGCTCCTGCGCGACATGTACAACCGCTCCCGCGGCTTCCGCCTGGCGATCGACGAGGTCGAGAAGTCACTCTATCTCGCCGACATGAATGTCGCCGAGCAATATGCCGCTCTGGTTACCAACCGGACGGATGCCGAGCGCCTGTTCGCACTCATCCGCCATGAGCATGGCCGCACGGCACGCGCCATTCTCGAACTCACCGGCGAAAAGAAGCTGTGCGAACGCTTCGAGGGCCTGCAGCGCCGCTTCGAGCGCGTGCGGCCGATGGTGGAGCAGGCCAACCGCTGGCAGGTGCAACTCCTTCGGGAAACGCGTAGCGGCAAGGACAACGAGAAGCTGATGATGCCGCTGCTCATGACCATGAACTGCGTGGCTGCGGGCCTCGGCTGGACGGGTTGATCAGCGTGGCGCCGGGGGCTCGACGGTAAGCCCGTGTCCCAGCCCCTCGCGCTCGTCGAAGACAAAGCATGAGCCCTGCCACAGGCTGTCGGCTTCCGGAACTGTTTCGAGATATTTCAGGATGCCGCCCCTGAGGTGATGGACATTTTCGAAGCCATGGGCGCGCAGGAAGCTCGTCGCCTTTTCACAGCGGATGCCGCCGGTGCAGAACATGGCGATCTTTTGCTGCTCGCGGCCGGCGAGAGCGCGTGTCACGAAGGCGGGGAACTCGCCGAAGGACGTGGTTCCCGGGTCGATTGCACCCCGGAAGGTGCCGGCCGCCACCTCGAAGGCATTTCGCGTGTCGATCACCAGCACGCCGGGTTCCGAGATCAGGCGGTTCCAGTCGCAGGGGTCCACATAATGACCAGCCATGTGGCGCGGATCAATCCCTGCGACGCCCAGCGTGACGATCTCTTTCTTCAGCCGCACCTTCATGCGCCGGAAGGGCATGGTCTTGGCATGCGACGTCTTGCTTTCGAGGTCCGCGAACACCGGCATGGCGCGGATGCTGGCCATGACCTCCGTCATCTCCTGGGGCGCCCCCGCAATCGTGCCGTTGATGCCCTCGGGCGCCAGCAGGATGGTGCCCCTGATGCCCTTGTCCCGGCACATTGCGAGAATCGGGTCTTTCAGCGTCCGGAAATCGGGAAGTTCGACGAATTTGTAGAAGGCGCTGACGGAAAGGGTCATGACCGGTGAACCTACACCGCTCCGGCGGCGCTGTCTTGGGTGATGCCCCTTGCCCTGAGGCGCATTCTATCGTCTATTCCTGCGCGAGCACTGCAGAACAGGGAGAAACCATCATGAATCTGACGAAACGGACACTTCTGGCCGCTGCGGCCCTGATGTCGCTGAGCCTGCCCGCCGCGGCGGGCGCCATGATCGGCAATTGCGAGGTTTCGGGCGAGAAGGGCTCGATCCCCATCGCCAGCCCCGCCAAGGCCGGTCAGCTCACGGTCGAGGTGTCGCTCCCCGCCCCGATCTGGTGGAACGGCGACGCCCCCGAGACGATCAAGGACGGCATGGAATATTGCATGGCGGCTGAAATCGCCTGGCGCGCCGGCTTCGACAAGCTCGAGGTGGTCAATGTCGGCTGGGATGCGCTCATTGCGGGCCAGACCGAAGGCTTCGATCTCGCCATGTCGCAGATCTCGATCACCGACGAGCGCAAGAAGGTGCATGATTTCTCGGTTCCCTACTTCAGCTCCGATATCGGCGTCCTTGCCCGCAAGGACGCGCCGGTGGATGAGAAGTCCATCAAGTCGGCCAAGGTGGGCGTGCAGCAGGCCACGACCGGAGCTGCCTTCGCGCAGGACACACTGGGCCTCACCGACGTTCAGGTCTATCCGGACCAGGGCGACATGTTCACCGCGCTCCGCGCTGGCCAGATCGACGCCGCCATGACCGACACCTCGATCGTGCTCGCCGAGGAAGTGGCCAATCCGGACAAGGTTGCCGTCGTGGGCCAGTACAAGACCGGCGAGACCTATGGCGCCATCTATCCCAAGGGCAATGCCAACAACGCCACGCTCGACAAGATCATCCAGTCGATGATTGACGACGGCACGGTCGCGAAGCTCGGCGCCAGGTATCTTGCTGCGGCATGGGGCAAGGATCCCGCCGCTGTTCCCTACTTCAACCCGTGATCCCCGCGTCCCCGCCGGCCTGACCGGCGGGGACCTCCTCCGCACGTGACCCAGCCCGTTCCCGCCCGCCTGCCGCAGCGCGCCGATGGCCTCGCGCTGGCGGCGCTGCTGTTTGCCGGGCTGGCGACGCTGTCCGCCTATGGCGCGACCCGTCTGGTGGCATCGGCCCTCGCAGGACTTGGCGTCACGGGTGGTGTCTGGCAGGTGTTGCTGTGGCTTGCCATCGCCGCCACGGCGCTTCTCTTCCTGCCGGCATTGCGCGCCATGGGCGAATCCCGCAAGGCGGCTGTGGCGCTTGCGGCGGGCGATCTTGTCACGGCGCGCATCGCCAGCGCAGCGGCGCGCGATCATGGCTGGCTCACCTTCGGCTGGGGCGCCTTCGCACTCATCATCCTGGGATTTTCCAGCTTCGTGATGATGAATGACGTGGCCGTCGGCCACACTTTCTTCTATCTGCCGCTGATCGAGGACAAATGGTGGCAGGTGACGCGCCAGTTCCTGATCAACAATATCTTCATCTTCGTGGTGGCCGAGATCCTCGTGCTGGTGTGGGGTCTCATCGTGGCCCTTGCGCGGCTCATGCCGGGCAAGGCCGGCCAGCCGATCCGGGCGCTTGCCATTCTCTACTGCGACATCTTCCGTGGCCTTCCAGCCATCGTGACGCTCTATCTGATCGGCTTCGGCATCCCGACCTCCGGCCTGCCCGACCTGATCGTTCCCCACATCGTCGGACTGTTCACCGACCTCTCGGCGATGACCGTGGCCGAACAGCGCGCTGCCACGCGCATCCCCGTGACCTGGTGGTGCATCCTGGCCCTGACGCTGACCTATGGCGCCTATGTGGCTGAAGTCTACCGGGCGGGCATCGACAGCATCCACTGGAGTCAGATTTCGGCGGCCCGCTCGCTGGGCCTGTCCTACATGCAGACCATGCGCTACGTCGTCGTGCCGCAGGCGGTGCGCCGCATCATGGCGCCGCTGCTCAATGACTTCATCGGCCTCCAGAAGGACACCGCGCTTGTCCAGGTGGTGGGCGTGATTGATGCCTTCAATCAGTCGCGCATCATTGCATCCAATGCCTTCAACCTCTCGGCCGTCACCATCGTGGCGATCCTGTTCGTGGTCATCACCATTCCGCAGGCCCGCTTCGTCGATCGCCTGATCGAGCGCGACAATGCCCGCATGCGGGCAGGGGGCTGAGCCATGGCCTTTCTCGACATCCGCGATGTTCACAAGGAATTCGGCACAGTGCGTGTTCTGCGCGGCGTCAACCTGAGTGTCGACGAGCATCAGGTGGTCTGCCTCATCGGCGCCTCGGGTTGCGGCAAGTCCACGCTGCTCCGCTGCATCAATGGACTGGAGCCCATCCAGGGCGGCGAGATCCGGCTGATGGATGACCGCGTGTCGGGCCCGGGTGTTGACGTCAACCGGCTTCGCCGCGATGTCGGCATCGTGTTCCAGAGCTACAACCTGTTTCCGCACATGAGTGTCCTGGAAAATGTGACGCTCGCGCCCATCAAGGTGCTCAAGCTTGCGCCCGCCGAGGCCGAAGCCCGGGCCATGGCGCTCCTCAAGCGCATCGGGCTCGAGGCCAAGGCGCGCGAATATCCCGACCGGCTGTCGGGCGGCCAGCAACAGCGCGTGGCAATCGTGCGGGCGCTTGCCATGGAACCGAAGCTGATGCTTCTGGACGAGATCACCTCCGCACTTGATCCGGAACTGGTCTCCGAGGTGCTGAACATCGTGCGCGACCTTGCCCATCAGGGCATGACCATGCTGCTTGCCACCCATGAGATGGGCTTTGCCCGCGAAGTGGCTTCCAAGGTGTGCTTCCTGTCCGAGGGCGTGGTGCATGAAGAGGGTCCGCCCGACCAGATTTTCGCCAATCCGACGCAAGAGCGCACCCGGGCCTTCCTCAAGCGCATCATCGAAGCCGGACGGCTCTGAGGGCGCTTGCCAGCCGGGCGGCCTGCGGCTATACGGCGGCGCATTCCCAACAGACTGAACCGACGAGGATATTCATGGCCATCGAACGCACCTTCTCGATCATCAAGCCCGACGCCACGCGCCGTAACCTGACTGGCGCCATCAACGCCAAGATCGAGGGCGCAGGCCTGCGTATCGTCGGCCAGAAGCGTGTGCGCTGGGCCAAGGCCGACGCCGAGGCCTTCTATGCCGTTCACAAGGAACGTCCCTTCTTCAATGATCTCGTGGCCTTCATGATCTCCGGCCCGATCGTGGTGCAGGTGCTGGAAGGCGACAACGCGGTCGCCAGGTACCGTGAGGTGATGGGTGCCACCAATCCGGCCAATGCTGCACCCGGCACCATCCGCAAGGAATTCGCGGAATCGATCGAAGCCAATTCGGTGCATGGCTCGGACTCGCCGGAGAACGCGAAGATCGAGATCAACCAGGTCTTCAAGCCCGGCGAAATCACCGGCTGACGCCGTAGTCCCGTGTGGACGCTCCTCTACATCGCGGCGATCGTTCTCGTGAACTGGATGTTCACGGCGATCCCGCCATGGGCGACCCCGCTGGGCGATCTCTATCTCGCGAATGTTGTCGTGGGTTTCATTTTCGTGCTGCGCGATTATGCGCAGCGCGAAGTCGGCCACTACATCCTGCTTGGCACGGCGGTGGCAGGCGTCCTGACGTGGTTCATGGTCGATCCCGCCATCGCGCTGGCTTCCGTCACCGCCTTTGCGCTCTCCGAGACAGCAGACTGGGGCGTCTATTCCTTGCTGCGCCGCCCGCTCTCGCAGCGCATCCTGATCTCGAGCATCATCGCCGTGCCGCTCGACACGCTGGCCTTCCAGTATCTTGCCGGCTACCTGACGCCCGCAGCCTTCCTCACCGAGGTGGCGAGCAAGACCGTCGGCGTCTTCATCGTCTGGCAGCTTCTGCGTCTGCGTGATCAGCACCGCGCCACCACCGCCTGAACACAGGGGCGGCGCTACATCTCCGACAGTCGGGACGAAACAGGACATGTGACCTCCGGCTCTTTGGGGAAATGCAGAATAAAAGCATAAAATAGGAAGAAAGTCAAGATCTGTTTCCGGCTGGGTGATGGTTTTGCGGCGCGCAAGGCCTTGGGCTAAG
>Ga0129333_10007102_pt1 | contig 10595 bp, 9 predicted proteins | sample CPB6_08_DNA_FD_94474 | JGI IMG/M metagenome (GOLD analysis project Ga0129333, IMG submission 94474) | Freshwater to marine salinity gradient microbial communities from Chesapeake Bay, USA - CPBay_Sum_0.6_0.8_DNA | ecosystem: Environmental > Aquatic > Marine > Coastal | place: USA: Chesapeake Bay...
AACAGTATCATTTAAAATTTCATTGTTTGTCGTGGCATCGTACAGACGAATTCTCAAGTTTGGAATAGTTCCACCCCAACTTGCAACTTGTTGCCATGCAAATATCTTGCTGGCAGCTGAAGATTTGCTAAGTGAGGGCTGGTAATGGGAATCCTGCGAAGAATCTTCGTATGTTGCTGCTATTGAGTAAATGCGTGTCGGTGCACAAATTTCTCCCAAAATATCAAATGCAATCTTAAATTGTATATAATCACCAGATGCAGCTGCGTCTAAATCCGCTCCAACTGGAACTTCCGTCCACGCACCGCTATTATCATCTATTCCCGTTGTACGATACCATAATCTGTAAGACTCTACTGGGAATCCAAGCCCATAGTCTCCAGCATATTCCATGTGGTCAACATAAGTATGATATAGTTTGGACGCATCGGTTGTTGCTAGTTTTGGTGTAATAACACCTTGATTGCTTGTGCTGTTGTAATATGCATCAACACCAAACGGAAACACATACAACCAGTTTTGACCTGATGTTGTTGCGTTTGGTGCAGCAAACATCCATCCATCTTCTGTCCAAATTGTAAGTGCGCTCTGTGGAAACAGACCATCGCTTGCACCACTTGGTGTTGTGGTAAGTTTTACTCTGTTGAGGTTTGCACCAACATATTTTTCAAATTGACTTCCATCAGTAACATATGGCGTGAGATAGACACCAAAACGACCAGCCGTATTAGTGACAAACAAACGATCAATAGTGGAGGAATAATCCACTTGGCTCATACTGTTTAAGCCTGTGTATGTAACGCTGCCTCCAGGCGGAACTTCAAGCATTGCATCCACAAGCCAGTTGGTGCTTCCTCCCGTAAGATTTGCAACAGGGCAACGGTAGACTCTGGTTGTAGTAACAAAGAAGAAACTTTTTACTCCAGCTGCCGCACCATGCCCCACGGAAAAAATTCGTGAACAACTGTTCTGTGACATTGTACCTGTATAAGCCACAGTTCCAGTTCTTGTTGAGAAGGTACTTACGGTTGTTCCGTTAGAAGGTCCACCTGTTAGCGCACCGACAGTTAGGGCTGCTCTGATATTGTGCTTGACAATCATGCCAAATGTGCTTATGTGGTACAAATCGTGGTTTGTTGCACTCTTCCCGTCATCATCAATGGCAAGCCCCGCAGATCCAATATATGATCCTGCATGAATCGTGTGTGTTCCTGATCCTGCTGCGCTTATGGATTGGATGCTTCCGTTTAGTGCTGTAGAAACCGAAAACTGATTTGCTCCAAGATTTGTTGCTATGACATAATACGCCGTTGCAGCAAGCAATCCTGTAGGAAGTGTACCCGATGTAGTAAAATGAACCACATCACCCACAGCCAATCCGTGGTTGTTCAACGACAAAATATTTGCTGTTCCGCTATATGTAACAGTTGCGGTTGCGGTTCCCAATGTTCCAACGCCATCTCTCAGGAGATACGATGCACGAATATTGTCAACCGTAGTTGCTTCGGCAATTGTAGTACCTCCGCTGCTGAAGGTGCTGTAGTTGAGTCCTTTAATAAGATGTATGCCGCTGTTAATTAGCGTTGCGTTGGTGCAGGCAATTGCAATGCGAATCTCTTCAATCACATAAGCAGTTCCCGCAGAAAGATTTACAGCAGAGTTGATGGTCAGGGAGGTGTCATTTGTAATTGTTGATATTTCATACCATGTAGTTACTGCTTTGGGGTCTGTTGTTCCAAACCCGATTCTTGCACCAACAGCAATTCTGTCTGTTGTGAATTGTGTGCTGCTTCCTGCAATCGTAGTAGAAGAACCTGTTGTTGAAACTGTTCCGCTGCTGTGGGTATACACCATTGCTCTCAACGAACGAACAGTCTTGTTTCCTGCAACAGTTGTTCCTGACAGAGTGATGAACCCTCTGTATGTCAGAGTAGATGTATTTGAGTCAAATTCAGTCAAAGCAATTGTTCTTGTAGCAGCAACAGCAGCGTTAGATGCAGTAAAAATCCAATAGATGTTGTCCGACCACTTGTAGACATGGGGCATGAACTGTGAGCCTGATGTGAATATTTCGGGGATATTCACTATTGCAGCAGGCTTTGCGGAGATGTACTTGTCATCGTAGTTTGATCCCGTGGCTTGACGCAACAAAGAAGAAATTAATGTTTTTGTTGAATCATATCCAGCAGTAACGCCTACAGCTGGAAGGCCACCAGTAAATCCTGCTGTTAAACCCGAAAAATGATGTTCTACCGCTGCTCGCATTAAATTCTCCGTATTTTTATGAATAAACCTACGGATTCTACATCCGTATTACTATTTATGACAAAATCAACTATATCCCCGCCAGACAATCCAGACCACGCCGTGACACCTGTATTTGAATTTTTAAATTGCGATGTCAGTTTTGGATAATCGCCCCCAACTATTGAAGTTGTTGTGGGATAATTTGCGAATGAAGATTTTTTGACATCAAATTCAATTGTACCAGTTGCTCCACCTATAACATACCATTCCGTAACCTGACAATCATAAGCAATTTGCTTGAACCCTTTTTTTCCTGTTGAAATGACATCTGGGGTCGAATCCAAAAATATTCCAATATTATCCTCTGTTGGTCCGGTTGCACCAGTGTTTCCTTGTGGTCCCTGTGCTCCAGTAGATCCTGTACTTCCTTGTGGTCCGGTTGCACCAGTACCACCAACCACTCCATATGCTGCAGTTCCTTGTGTTGTTCCATCTGGAAAAAGAATATAACCGGGACCTTCAGCTTCTGTTAATTTTAAAATTGACGGTACTTCAAATTCTTTTGTTATGGTGTCATATCTCAAAGAACCGTCTGCTTGCAGATCATTCCCTGCAGAATTTGCAAACTGCAAGGCACCTGAAGTTGATTTTACTGAAATTCCACCTTCACCCCCACCAGTAATATCAATAGTTACATTTTTTCCAGTTCTTGTAACTGTTACACCAGCTCCGGTAAAATTAATATCATTTACTGATTTTAATACATAATTTCCATTGTTTTTGACCCCAACGGCACCGCCACCAGAAGAAGACATTGCATAAAGTTTATTGATTGCATTTTGTATATCTTTGCTTCCAATGTCTTTTAAAACTTTAGTAAATTTTTCAGATTCAAAATGCAATGTTCCATTTTCTAATTTTAATGGATATTCTGCATTTATAATTGTTGATTCACCAGGATCTCCCTTTGGTCCAACTGGTCCAATTGGTCCAATATCTCCGCGATCACCTTTTGGCCCCTGTATTCCCTGCAAACCTTGTGGGCCTTGTAATCCTTGTTCACCCGAATCTCCCTTTTCTCCGCGATCACCTTGGATTCCTTGTTCACCCCGTTCTCCTTTAGGACCAATTTCACCACGGTCACCTTTATCTCCCTTTGGTCCAACCGAGCCCTGTTTCCCTGCTTCTCCTTTAATTCCTTGAGGGCCAATTGGTCCAATTGGTCCAACAGAACCATTTTGGCCAGGTTCTCCCCGTTGGCCTTGTGGTCCCTGTGGACCCTGTGGCCCAATAGGTCCTCTTGGACCAACAGAACCAGACGGCCCCTGCTCTCCCTTTGGACCTTGAGGACCAACTTCACCTCTATCCCCTTTATCTCCCTTTAACCCCTGTTCTCCCGCAACCGGTGTTGTTTCTTTTATAATTACCTTTTCAATTACCTCAATTTTTGGTTTGGTAATTATTCTTTGGGATTCTTTTATTTCTGTTTTAATTATGACTTCTTCCAACAAATTTTTAATTTGATGTGAATTGCCATAAAGTTTTATTACTTTATTATTTGATTTTTGAATAAAATAATGTTCACTTACACCATGTCCCAATTGGTATTTTTCATCATAGGAACATGCTGTAATTTCTTTTAATAAAGAATTTTGGAGTAAATTGCCAAATGGTTTTTTTACCTTGTAAATTTTTCCTTCGACTGATTCATAAAGCATGTTTGACATAAACATGTCTTTAATTTTTGATGCGTTGCCCTCTATTAAATACTCTTCACCATCTGAATTTTTTAAAAATAATTGACTTATTCCTGTGCCAATCTTTATTTTTTTAGGATTGTTTAAATGCTCCACAATTTGATAATCACAGCCTAGCAGCAGTTCTGGGTGCGGCTTTATCAGTTTTAAAGATGTTTTGTTCTTTCCAAAGAACATTATTTGTTAATAGTTGTTAAATTACGGTATGTCTGTAGTTTTAGGCAAAACTTGAATATTTCCTCGTAATAATGTTATTACTGACTCGGTGCTGGCATCTAAAACTTTAAAATCATATTTACACATTCTATCCGTAGGCATTTCATTTGTAAAACTAGAACCAATACAAAAATTACAAGTTCCGCCAGTAGTTCCCGAAGCAACACCTATTCCACCAGTCAAACCAAGAGGAGTTGCCAAAGTCATGCCCTGCAAAACTCCTAATGTGTAATTGGCAACCAGTGGTGCTGGATAATATCCAGTTCTAACACTTAAATACACGACATCTTGCCCACCTGTAAAAATAAAAGTACTTCCGCTAATTGCATCAGTAAAAAATTTAGACCACCTGGCGGTGTCTCCTTGAACAACGGTTATGTCATAATTTTCTGGATACATTTTAAAAAATAATGACCTATATGCTAGGTCATTATTAAGTATTTATGATTTTTTAAAGGGTTACTGCAACTTTGTTTGGATCGTATTGCAATGTAGTTTTGTTTGCAGTATTTTTTACATTCTCCAAAACTTTTGCTTGTTGCTCAACCATCTTTTGCTGCCAATCTTGAATTACTTTGGCATACAAGTTTCTGTTGTTTGCCACTCTTTCTCTGTGTTCTGAGGGCAAGTGTGGCTCTGAGAGAAGCTTATCACATGCCGCAAGTCCCATATGATGTTTGCCAACGTGTGCTGCGGTGGTGGCCACTTCATCAAGAATGCCCCACAAATAGTTTGCAGTATCGACAAATAGAATGTGATCTGTTGGCATGGGAATGCTTAAACCCATGTGTGCCATGATAAATGCGTTCTTTGGTCTTTCATGCTTTCTATAAATGCATGACATGTGATACAGTGGCTCTACTCTAGTAGGAAGAGTTTCGTATGCTTTCATGAATGCATCAATCACTTGCTCAACTGGTTTTCCAAGTAATTCTCTGCAAATACCTACGCGCATCCATGAATAAAATACTTCTTCAATCCAGTTTCCCATCTTTGCTCTCTTTTCGTATTCAACCTCAGCAATGTCAAACATGTGAGCATCAAAGGCAGATTGAGCCAAGTAAAATTGTTTTCTTGGCTGTTCTGGATTTTCATCAATATATTTTTTAAGAATGTGATAATCGCGGCGGTATTTTTCTCTGTCATCCCCGTTTGTATCTCGCGAACGGCAACCCTCTGTACGAACTTCCCAAGCGTAGTCGCCCTCAAGCCGAGCAATGTTCATTGGTTGTTCACAGCAAGCATATTCGTGAAGAGGTTCTTCATACCACCATTTCTTCTTTGCTAAATTGAATACTTGTGCACGATACCATTCATATGGACCTCGTTTAATTTTTACGACATATCCATCAAGATTATCATCAAACTTATCAACTGGAAGTGTACCGGTAACAAAGTCATCTGCATCAATCATCAATGCCCATTTGGTTTTTCCATGGCAAGCAGCCAAAGCCTTGGATCTGTTTGTTCCGAAATCCGACCATTCGTGGTCAAGAATTTCACCAGGAATATTCTTTGAATCAAAAAACTTTTTAATGATTTCCTTGGTGTTGTCCGTTGAACCCGTATCACAAATAATGTAATAATCGATGAATGGTGCGACTGATTCAAGGCAACGTTCGATATTTGGTGCCTCGTTCTTTACGATCATGCTTAACGTTAAATTGTACATTGTCATCCTTATGAGTTAAAAAATTTACGAAGAGAACCTGGATTGAATTTGGGAATAAGATCCCAATCATCCTTTTCATTATAACGAATAATTTTTAATGCGTTTATTGGCATTTTATTTTCAATTTTTTGTTTATCAACTACTTCAAGAAGTTCCCAATCTTCCAAAAGTTTTACAATTGCATTTCTTCTTTTTATGTCTTCTTCAGACACATTTGATGGTAACCCATCCAGAGCAAACAATTCTTTGAAGTGTGCTAATATATAAACACCATTTTTGTGTATTAAATGGCAAGATTGATATAATACTTTTTTTCCTTTTGGAGATACACCAATACGCGACAAGGTTTCACGTACAACCATGAAATCCTCGTCGTCAAGTAATTTTACGTGTACTCCAACATTATTAAAAATTCTATCCGAAGCTTCTGACATAACTCACCTTTATCTATTAAATTTTGTGACCGCCTTTGTCCAAGGACTTTTTAATTTTGTCCAGGTCCTGCGGTCTAATAATATTTAGCACTTCTCTGGCTTTGGCTTCGCTATATCCAAAAGCTTCTTTTATTAAGGCAATATCTTCGTTTTCTTCTTTTTTGGCCCACAAAGAAAATCTTTTTTTCTTTCTTATGGAAAGTCTGTAAAAATCAAACTGGGCTTTTTGATCCAAAAAAGGATTGCAGTTTATTTCATTTGCATAAAAAATAGTATCACCAAAATAAGACAAGCTTCGATTTACCACATAAGCAGGATAAAACTTCTGGTCGGATTCATCTCCGTCCAGAAGTGGTTTTTTATCATAATTAATGCTGTTTAAAAAATCTTTTAGTTTCATCAGGCAAATTCACAATCCATCATAAGTTGAACAATAAGAGCCATGGTATTGATCTCTTGATCTGCTGCAAATGCTGCTTTGTATTGATATTCAGCAATGTACAAAATTGCTTGTGGTATTGAATTTGGCTTTAAACAGGAATACAATTCATTGTAAAGCCTTTTAAAAAACTCTGCGGTATTCAAATCAAGATTCTGCACCACCCATTTACGGCATGATGCAAAGTCCTTTGCTTTCATACTGTTTATCAATTCTTTATACGATTCTGTGCTACCCTGTGCAAGAATTCCGACATCAATTTTTCCAGAAGAAGAATACTTTTGAAGTTCATTGATGATTCTCCGAAAATCCGGAAAATGTTTTTTAATGAGGTTGGCAAGCACCGGCTGTTCGTATGGTATTTTTTCATTCGTAAGTATGTATTCGATTCTAGAGAACATCGCCTTTGCAATCTGTGCTTTTTCGGAACTAGGAACTGTAAAATCTATTCCTGTGCAACGTGAATGCAGAGGATCGATAATCCTGCTTTTGTAATTGCACGTGAGAATAAATCTGCAGTTTTTGTGAAACTCCTCTATGGCTCCTCGCAAAGCTGGCTGCATTGACTGTGGATTTGCGTAATCAAACTCATCCAAAATAATGACTTTCATGTTTCCATTCAAGGAAACCGTGGAAGCATAATGGCGAATTTTTGTGCGCAATGTATCTATGCCGTTGTCTTCTGAGCAGTTTATAACCATGCATTCAAGATCAAGATCTTTGGCCAAGGCTCTGGCAACGGTTGTTTTTCCGGTGCCAGCCTTGCCATAGAACAGCATGTTTGGAATTGTTCCTTCCTTGATCATACCATTGAAAACGGTATTCAAATCAATTGGAAGAATACAATCAGACAAAGACTTGGGTCGATACTTTTCGACCCAAAGCAAGTTGTTTATTTCAGACAAATTAACCTCTCTTGGTTCCGATATAGTAAGATAGATTCAAAGTCTTGTGCGTGAACTTGCTTATCACCGTATCGGTTAGTTCAACCAAATAAGAACCCGGTAGGAACTTGATTTCAGCAACATTGAGGGTTCCGCTGTAATCAGGACCATCGTAATTTTCGTTGATTACTACGGTAAAACTATTCGAACTGTTGTTTGAATCATCGTTTACAAGAATCTTAAGAATACCATCTTCACCAATAATTTGAACATCACTGACTTGTAGAATTCTGGATGCCTTTAGAATTTCATTTAGATCGTTTTCATCAAGATCAAATGAAACGCTAACAGGAGGCATCTTGAAATCCTTTGTAGGAACAGTCAAAAGCTCTGCTTCGCTGTAGTAATAACGAACTGAAGATCGTCCATTGGAGATGTCAACGTAGTTTTCATTAAACTCCAAATCCGGATTAGAAAACATGCTGATTACTCCAAGAAATTTGTTCAAATCCCATATTGCGATTTGGGTTTCAAATTCCTCTTGAACCACTGCATCGGCAAAGGTATTCTTCTGCGGTGAAATCGTTTTAATCCTGCTTCCTGGTTTGATCAGGATATTAGAATTGATTTCCGCAAAGTTTTTTAGAATGGTGTGTGTTTCTTTTGATAGGCGCATTTTAGTCACAGTTGTCATAATTATCTCTTTTCTTATAAATCATATCGTTGAGCTGTTGTTTCTGCTCATGGCGATTTCCACGTTTGTTGCGGTTCTCTTGCTTACGGCCAAAGTTGGATGTCTTCTTCTTCCTACGATTAGTAAATTTCTCAAAACTATCTTCATTCATGACTGTAATATATCTCCAATAATTTGTAAATCAAGTTTCAATCCACTGGAAACTGTCACCATCTTTAAAATAAATGTATTGCACACCAGAGTCACTTATCCAAATTTGATTTTCAATTGGACTTATTGGTGGGTTGGGGCCATGGAAGGGGTTTGAAATGGCGGTAATCTTCCAGCGATTTGGAAACAATATTGGACTTCCTGCAGTAGTCTCAAGGCATTGAAACACTTTTCCTTGATCAAGAACAACATCTCCTCTTGAATAAAGAATGGGATTTCCATTTGAATTTTTTGATTTATACTTTCCTCTAAACATCTATAATATTTAGATTTGAGTCTTAATTTTTGAAAAATTATTTTTCTTTTCAAAATGCATTTGTTGATCAAATTTGTCGGCCAATTGCTCTGATTTATGGCTTATGATATAAATTGAACATTTATTCTTCATCTTATTGAGTAGTTTTAGGAAAGATTCTGTTCCTGTGCTGTCCAAAGATGAATCGAGTATTTCATCAAAAATCAAAAGATTACAGTTTAGACTATTCTTCATTTTAGCAATTTCGCGCCAAGTCAACAGTATGGCCAAATCGATACGCTGTTTCTCTCCCTCAGAGAAAGAGGAATATGAAAATTCATCGCGGTATCTGGATTTGATTGTCTCCTTGAATTCTTCATCGATTGTGAAGTCAACGTAGAGATTGAGCTTGGCGAGGAACTTGTTGACAAGTCCGTTGATGATGGGCACGTAGTGCTTGATGATTCGGCTCTTAAGGCCACCATCTTTGAGAATATCATATACAACGTCGTGGTGAATTTGTTCATTGATAAGTGCCTGAAGTTTCTTCGAAAGTTCTTCTTTTTGAGATTCAGATTCTTCTAAACTTTTTTGCAGAGAAGCAATGTTGCTGGATGCTTCCTTTTCTTCTTTTTCTTTCTTCAGACGCTTTACGTTTTCTTCTCCATTGCCGATTCTGTAATCGATTCCCATGATATCACTGTCCAATTGATCCATGGTGGTCTTGATTTTTTCAGCTTCGTCTTGTGCATCTTGAAGTTTTTGACTCTTTTCTTTGGCTATCTTAATTGCCTTCTGGCACTCTAGGAGTTTTGCCTGCTTATCTGCAATGTGCTTTTCTTTTTGTGCTTGGGGAAGGTTTTGGCCGCAGCAATTGCATACAGCAGAAGTCTTTAACGATTCAATTTCCTCGTTTAAAGTAAATTCCATCGCTTCTGCTTTAGCCAACATAATTGGAACCTGTTTAAGAGATTCAATGGTTTTCTTTTGTTTTGCAAATTCGGCACCAAAGTGTCTCAATTGTTTGACGTGTTCCGCCGACTCAGATTTGCTGAGTTTGATGTTTTCTTCAAAAGACTTTATTTTTTCATCAATTACTTTAATGTCATCTGCATTATGCGTCTTGACTTGATCGATGAAACTTTTTTGGGATTTAATCTTTTCGTGAGCGATCTTTAAAAGGGAATCCTGTTCTGCTATATCAAACTTAAGTGAACTGAGCTGGCCCTTGACATAGGTATTCATATCTGCAAGGATGTCCAGATCAAGCAGACCCTCAATGATCTTTCTACGCTCTGCAGGAGTCAACTGCATGAAAGGCACAAAGTTTGACTTGCCAAGGATAACTACTTGTTTGAAAGCAGCGTAATTAAACCCAAGAATGTTTTCTTCAAAATTTTCTTGATAATCTTTGGATTTGGCGTTTTGATCTAAAAGTTCGCCATCTTTAAATATTTCAAAAAGTTTGGGACTCAGACCCCGTCGAACCAAATATTTTGATCCAGATCTGTTGAACTCTATCTCAACAACGCATTGCTTGCTGTTAACACTGTTGACCAGCTGAGGTATGTTAATAGGTCTAAAAGGCTTCCCAAAGAGTCCGAAGCAAAGGGAGTCCAAAAGGGCAAAGGACTTGCCGTGGCCGTTTATACCGGTTACTAGGGTCGTCTTATTGGTGTTTAAGTTGATCTCGCTGAAGTTGTTGCCGAACGAGCCAAAATTTTTAAAGCGAACACAAACAAATTCAATCATTCTTCATCCTTGGACAGAGCACTATTATACGCTGAGTTTATGATCTCTGCAAGCA
>Ga0129333_10007104_pt1 | contig 10595 bp, 5 predicted proteins | sample CPB6_08_DNA_FD_94474 | JGI IMG/M metagenome (GOLD analysis project Ga0129333, IMG submission 94474) | Freshwater to marine salinity gradient microbial communities from Chesapeake Bay, USA - CPBay_Sum_0.6_0.8_DNA | ecosystem: Environmental > Aquatic > Marine > Coastal | place: USA: Chesapeake Bay...
ACATTAAGAAAATATGTTGTTGCAGATAAACAACAGTGGGATATAGCTTGGACGATGGTTCCATCTTATAGAAATGAGACAGTGGATGGAGCTTGGGGGGCAGAAGATTTAAAAACATTTTATGAAAGTTCAGCAGGTCGTGGATCTTTTAAAATTAAAATTAATACTTCTCATAATCCTACAAATATAGAAGGTTCTAATTGGGAAGCAAATGCAAATACATATAATGTTGTTTTTACTTCATGTGATTTTACACTTGTAAAAAGAGGAATACAGCCTTTTTGGAATGTTAAGCTAAGCCTGGAGCAGGTATGATAACTGCTAGCAGTACTATAAAAGATATACTTAAATATAACACTACAGTCTCTACTACAGCTGGTGCACGGATTGAATATAATTTAAATACAATGGTTAGATATATAAAAGCAAACTCATCTGGAACAGATCATGCTTTATCTGGAGCATTTAAAAAATTATTTCCTATAGATACAATATATAAACCATTCAGACCGTTACTTCCTGGCATTAAATATTATATTTATACAACAGAAACATCTCCAGGAAATCAAACAGATACTCCAAAAAATTCTTTTGATCTCCCACGTACTATTGGTATGTCAGATAAACCAAGACTGTACTACCCTGGATCTGAAACTTATTATAAATATTGGGTTGGGCCTAAAAATGAAGACATAGATATTTCATTAGAATATTTTTCTGATGAATCTAATACTTTATCAAAAACAATAACCGCTAATAAAGTTGTTGCAAGATTTGAAACTTCTCATGATACGCCGACATCTTGGACTATAAAGGCCGTTAATTTAGAAGGACTAGAGGTGTCCCTAGCATCTGGCACAACTTTAAACTCAAAAGGAGAAGCAATAGTTTATTATAATGGAACCAATTGGTCAACAACAGAGCCTTCTTTATATACAACAACTCAATCATTTAAAAAAATATCTTTAACTGCAATAAACTCAAATACTGGAAAATTTTTGGGAGTATTAGAATTAAGTCCTAGATGGATTATAGATATAGATAGTGATGTAGAGTCTTTTGAAATTAATAAAGAGATGGATGATTCTTCAGAATCTTTACTCCCTGTAGGAAAATTAACTGCAAACACACTAAGTCTTAATATAAACAAATATCAGCAAGATATAAAAAATATATTTGAATACAATAGAGATTCTGAAATAGATAATAATAAAATATATTTATATAAAAATGCCATAATTTATCCATATGTAAATATTAAAGATGAAAATACTGACAATAAGATATATCAGGGAACATTTTATATGCACTCATGGGATATTTCAGAATTTGGTAGCGCACAAATTGTGGCTCTTGATGCCGCAAAAGTTTTACAAGAAACACTATCTCCAGAAATTTTAATAGAAGATGCTCCTATAACTTCTGTAATTAAAAGATTGCTAGATGCGTCAGGATTTTCAAATTATTATATATATGTTAAAAAAGATGAAGACGATAAGATCATAGATGAATCAATTCCATCTGTAAGATATTGGTGGTCAGACCAGGAAAAAACAGTATGGGAATGTTTACAAGAGCTATGCAGAGATATTCAAATGAATGCTTTTGTCGATGAAAACAATATGCTTAACTTTTACAGTAGAGATTATATATATGATAATCTAAAAGATGCCTCTTGGGATTTAACCAGTGAATCAGTAATAGAGGGTTCTAAAACTTTGTTGCCAAATATTGTAAATTTAAATTCAAGAGAATCTGCAGCTGGAAATGAAGTTAAAATATTATATCAAGTTCCATTTACATCACAGTATGATGGAGGATCTTCACCATTATGGCAATCAGAAGAGACATACTTGGGGGCGGGCACACTAGCGGAACAGTTAAATGAAAACGACACTAGTTATTTTAAGCTTAATAATACAAGCATAGATACGGCACAAAATCAACAAGCATTATATAATTTTAACGGATATGTTTTACTTAATAATGAAATTATTGAATACGATGGAGTTGAATATCAGTACACCCCATTAGAAGGCGGCAGTCCAATACCAGTTGATATTAAGTCACAGTCTGATATTTATAAATATAGGTCTTTGTCTAAAGCAGGGTACTCAAGCATATACGATCCAAACTCAGCACATTTTAGACCAACGGGTAGATATAAAATTAAAAACAGAGAAGCTTTGAACACTAAAAAGGCAACTCATCCAGCAAGCCCAGTATCTTTTATAAATGCATCTGGAGAATCTGATCCAAATAAATTTAATAGATATACTTTAAATATTGCTACATCTGCTGATGCACAAGAAAAACCAGGGACTGGCACATATAAGCCTCCAGCAAACAGAACATCTGCTTCTATACAAAAATCATTTTTAAGCCTTAGCAACCTGGACCAAAATAAAACTACTTTTGATATTGCTGTAAGATCTTTTGATTCTGTAGATACGACTAAATCTTATTTTTCTTTCGGAACCAAAATGTTTTTTGATAGTCAATTTGAAAGCCCCGCACAAATAGCAGGAATTTCATTTTTTTCAAATTCAAATGGAACAGAATCTTATCATTTGATAATTAGATCTACAGCGGCAGCAGGTATGGCAAAAGATATTATAATTGTAAAAAGATATAAGGTAGGATCAAACTACAAAGTAAAAGTTTTAAAGGATAGCCAAACAAGTCACCTTAATACACTAGCTGGAATATATGCTGGACAATCATATAGCGTTGATGTGTTATTAAAAAAAGAAACAGGAAAAAATACTATAACTATATTTATTAATGGATATAAGATAACAGCATATGATGTTACATTTGAAAGTGGAGAAAACGACATATTTCCAAATGCTCCTACAAAAAATTTAGGATTGCTTTGTGGACAAGGAATAGTTTATTTTGAATATGCTTATGCAAAAAATATAGAAGAATCTGAATATAAAAATCTTGTTAATAAAATGTCATACATTTATAATGGAGTTTATTCTGACGACACAATTTCTTTAATGTATGGAAATTTAATATATAATTTAGGAGAAACTTCAAAATCTACTAATGGAGCTTTATTTGAATTTGGTTCTGTTGCAAGAGAAATAAAAAAAGCAAAAGTAAGATATACGGATAGGCCAGGAAAGCCAATTCGTTTTTCTACTGCAAATAATAGATATGCAACAATGTTAGACTATAGAGTTCAACCTTTCACGGGTGAAGCGTATGTATTAAATAATACATCAACATTCATACCCTTAGATGACGCAAACTACTCTAGTTTTTATGTGCTAGGAGACTCTATACAGAAATCAAGTCCGCTTGAATATTATACTTATGACATATCTAACGTATCTGAGTCTGACAATAAAGAGCCTATAATTTTTCAATCAAATTGGATTCAATTTGAATCAGATGCAAAAAAATTAGCCGATTGGATTAAATCTACAATACTTAATAAGGGTAGATTCATAGATATGGAAATCTTTGGAAACCCATTGCTATCTCCTGGCGATATTATAACAATTAATTATCCGCTACAGTCTATGACAAAACAAAATGGTAAATATATTATAACTAAAGTAAACCATACTTATCAGGAGGGATTTAGTACGTCAATTAGCTGTAGGGCTATTTGATTTCTAAATGGTATAATAAAAATATGGCATCTAACCCACAAATTCCAGGAAAGCGACCCATAGTAACAGATGAGGTAGAGCTAGCGGAACCCTGGAAAGTAAAACCGCAAGGCGGAGGATTTATCCGCTCAGGGGCTTTTACTGGAGCTGGAAGAGGTGCTTCTGGAGGTGGAGGAACTGGCGGAGGCGGAGAAGAGCCTCCAACTGGTAAACGCCCATCTTTAACGGATATAACTTTAATAGGTTTTGAGTCATACGAAGATGTATCTGGATTAACTAGGTTTAAAGCTAAGTTTAGAGTCTATAACTCTAGTGGAGAATCAATTGATAAATTTGATGTGGCTCTAACACTATCTGATACGCAAGGAGGAAGATCATGATAACAAAATTTGGAAAAAGATTTTTAACAGATTTTGTAGCTGGTAATGTATCTTTTGCAAATAAAGATCTTGCCATTGGAATAGCAAATAGTATTGAGTACCCTTTGAGCACATCTAATAGCAGGCTTGGTTTTGAATTTTATAGATTACCAATTAAATTTGGCGGTATAGATATTGACACTTCTGTATCTCCAGCAAAATATACAGCAATATTTTCTGCTACATTGCCACCAAATATGTCAGGAAAAATTAATGAGTTGGGAATATATCCAAGTAATAGAACTTCAAAGAATAACTACGATAGCAGATTCATATCAGATTTTGAATTACCTTATGATTGGTCAGATACACCAAATTTAGATCAAACTAATTATAGAGTTGGAGACAGTTCTTTGACTTTTATTTCTAATGGCGCTTCTTCAAAAGAGTATAAATCTACAATAAGTGGATTTGATTTAGTAGGATATAGCAACTTAGATAGTTTATCTTTATCCTATAAGGTTAATGATTCAAACCTTAATTCAATAAAAGTAAGATTTTACAGCACATCATCTGATTATTTTGAATTTATATTTGATGATAATTCACAGGGATATCATATACAGAGTATTAATTTATCTGAAATGACAACTTTTGGCTCACCAGATAAGGCTAATATAAATACTTTAGGAATTACTGTTGTTCCAAGCGAAAGCCAATCTTCCGTTTCTTTAGACGGATTAAGAATAAACGATGAAGATACGTTTGACCCCTCTTATGGATTAATAGCTAGGTCCATTCTAGATTCAGAAATTGAAAAAGTTTTTGGAAGAGAGATGTTCATAGAGTTTAAGCTAGATGTAGCATTTGGAGATTGACATGGCAGAGCCATATGCAGATTTAGGTATTACGCAAAAGCAAGACGGAGACTACTGGGATATTGTAGTTCCAGATCTTGATGCTAATACAGATTATGCAGTTCAATTTGCATGGGTGTATTCTGATAAAGCTAAGGGTAATAGTCCTTATTCTGACTTTTTTGAATTTACAACTCCAGCTCCAGTAAGAACATGTCCAATAAATGTTGAAGCTACTTGGGATCAATCTACGGCAGACTTAAAGGTTGTTTGGGAAAAGCCATTTTTAACAGACGGAATAACTAGAGATAATAGAATAAAGCTATTTCAACTTACTTTAACTGCAAACGGTTTAGATATATTTATTCCTATTGCAGTAAAGTCTGATGTTAACAATTATTCTTATACCCTTTCTCAACAAAATAACATGGCAAATTTTGGAGGGGCATTTCAAGGAACTATTGTTGGAAAAATAACAAGTATATATGGAGATGGGTCTTCAGACGATTGCTTATTTACTATTCCAACATATGTTGATCCAGTTTGTACAGGCTCAATTGCTGACAATAAATGGTCTGTAATATCGATAGATAGTGGAATTTTAGTTTCATGGAATGACGATTTAACAAAAGCAGCTACATACAGAGAAACAAGAGTTTATGTTTCTGAAACAAATAGTCCATATAATTGGGTGCTCAGATACACTGGATTTGGACCAGCGTCTATAACCTTAGATACATTTGCTGATGTTTATGTAAAATTAAATCATTTATCAGATAGTAATTGTTTGTCTTTAGATTCTTCCGTTAAAACAGGTAAAGCATTTGATACTATAGAATTTGACAATACTCCACCAGATCCAGTTATAAATCCATCTGCTGCCTGGGATTTAAATAGAGATTTAATTGTTTCGTTTACTATGCCAGCAGATTCTAAAAAACTTCCTTCTTATGTTAAGGTACATTTAACTTACAATGGCGAAACAGAATATTTTGAAAAGACAGTCAATTCTACAACAGCAAATGCACTTACGTCTGTAAAAATAACAAGAAATGAAATAATAGATGGCTTTGGGGCAAATCCAACTTCATTTACTTCAGGATACGTAACAGATCTAGACATATATAGAAATGAAAATACTACCCAAGTAAATATTGCTAATCTTGCAACTGCCGTAAGGCCAAACCCATTAAGTGGAATATTAACAACAATAAATGTTTCTTCTACTGCAAACGGATATATTGTTTCTTCTAACTTTCATCCTAAAGCTACAGGCATTGATGTTTATCAAAGTAGTTTACAAAACGGCACATACACACTAGTTGCTTCATCAATATCTAGTCCAGTTATTGTTTATGACGAGGACAACGCTGGAAATTCTGTTTGGGTAAAAGCTAAATGGACATGTGAAGATGGAGATGCAGAGATGTCTGCTTCACAAGAAGTCGAGATATTAGATGTTGGCGCATTATCATTAATTGAAAATCCAGTTAAAATAAAAACAGATGGTTCCATATTTGCTGGAACACTTGATGCAAATGACGAACCAGTATTAGCTCAAGCAAGAATGGTTATAAATAAAAGAGGATTATTTTTATATGATGATAATGATGAAAATGGAATAGGCCCAACAACACAAATCATTGGAAAATGGGATAGTCAAAATTCACTTGCTCCAGCTACATTTATTACTAAAAAAGCTAAAATTGCTAACTGGATAATATCAGAAAATAAATTTGAAAATGTTTTAACATCATCAACAAAAACTTATACTGGAATATCTCCTAATGGAACTTATGCCTTTTGGGCAGGCGCAGGTGCAGCTGGTGGATATTCTTTAGATATAAATGACGACGCTAAATTTTCTGTTACACATTCTGGTAACGTAATAGCTCGTAATATAAAAATTCTCGGCGGCGAACTACAAATTGGTAGCAATGTTACAATTGATACTGAAGGAAAAATAATTGCAAAAGAAGTAGATTTATCTGGAGAGATAAAAGCTGCTTCTGGAATTATTGGAAATGTTGAAATAGGCGGAACAATAAATGGCATAGCATATAACGGACAAATGTTAATTAATTCAGGAGAAGGCTCTAAGGTAGAAATAGGAAAATACACAAGTGGTGATATTAAAAACCCACAAATTGGATTTTCAGGAATTCAAATAACAGGCTCAAATCAAAAATATGTCCAGCTAGATCCAGTAAATGGAATTATTGCAAATAAAGGAACGATTGCTGGTTGGACCATAGATAGCAATTCAATAAATAAATCAGGTAATGTTGGATTATATGCTCCAGATAATCCACAGGCAAACGATATAATGATTTGGGCAGGAACATCCAGGCTTGGAAATCCAGGTCCTAATTTTTCAGTAACATATTCAGGAGCATTAACTGCAAATGAAGCAACAATAAAAGGTTCTATTGAAGCAAGAGAAGGATATTTTGGAACATATAATGCAACAACTAAAACAATAACAGATGGTTGGAAAATTAATGGAAAATTCCTTCAATCATTTTCAAGCGCATTTAGTGACGTTAAAGTAAAATTAGATGGGCTGCAGGGCACAATTGCTGGTGGAAATATTGTTGGATCAAATGTATTTTTTATGGACCCAGATGATTGGTATACTGCTAACCCAGGCAGTGGAAGTGGAAATCCTGGAGGGGTAGATTATATTTCATCAACAGGTAATTTTAGATTAGCAGATGGTAATTTAACATACGATGGAAATGATTTTAAGGTTAAAACAGATTTAGTTGCATCAAATGTATTTCTTGGCGCTACAAAAACATTTGATGGCGACTATTTATTAGGAGCAAATGCTACAATAGGAAATGTAACTAAAAATGCTGGTAGTTTTAGCTTGGGTGGCGGGGATATTGTTTACAACTCTTCTACAGATGTTTTTGAAATAAACCCCACTGGTAAAACTTTTAGCAATTTTAAAATTAGATTAAACGTTACAAGTAACGAAGACGGAACATTCGGAGATTCAACTTTAGTACAAGATGCTAACGGTTATCTGACTACAGGAAGAGCATTTTATTACGGCGGCAATAATTATCCTAATGGTGCAACCTCAAGAAGTACAGCGCAAGGCGGAAGACCCTTTGTCGTTGGAGATGTATGGTTAAGTAGAAAGGCCTAATATGAGTTGGTGGAGAAAAACTAGCCCGACTGATACTGGCGCACATAACATTGATGATTGGGTTCAAATAAAAAGCATTTGGAGAAAAACATCAGAGCAAGATGCAGCTAACTCAGAGGCAAGTCAAAATCCATGGGTAGTAGACGGCTGGCTAAAAATTAAAAGTGCTTGGAGATTAAATTCAATAGTTTCTGGACTTTATACTTGGGTTAAAATATTTGCTGGATCGGATTTACCTACTCCACAAATCCCATATCCAGATTTATATTTTGTTTGGCCAGATGGATTTGAAACTATAGACGCTCCAATAAATGGATCAAAAATGTTTGGAACCAGAGGTTCTTGGACAGAGGATCCTACAGAATTTAGAATTAGAATTCAAGGAAAAGATCCTTTGAGCGACTGGTCAACATTATTTGATTACACAAAAACTTATACAGAATATTTAGAAACAGATTCTTATGATAGATTTCCTTCTAATTCAAATAGTTCTCAAAGACCAACAATATCTAAGGCACAAACAAGAGAAGGATATAAGTTTAGATTAATAGTAAATGTTAAAGCAGGAATAGATCCAGATACTGGAACTGCATTAGAAAATTCATTTTATACAGATCCTTTAATGCCTAGAATGGATTTTTATACGGCAGATTTTTCTGTTTATGACGAAGTTTCAGATGGTGCCAGCTTTTTGTGGACATATGCAGCAATTGCTCCAGGGAATACCGTAAACGATTCGCTAGATATTTTTTCTCAAAAAATAACTGTTTATGATGAGTTTGAAGAAACTCTAATACTTTCTCAAACAATTCCAGTAGGCACTACAATTTATAATCTTTCTAGCCCACTACTAGAACCAAATACTACCTATGTAGTAGAGCTAGAAGTAATTGGCAAGGATGGCCATTCAGAAACTGCAGAACCGACATACGATTATGCATATGTAGATTTAATTACAATAGTAGACGAACCAGAAAATTTAACACCCCCTACTTTAGAATTACAAGATGGAGAAGAGAATAAAACTGGATCAACATATAGATTATCCAGCGGAACATGGACCAATGATCCAACAGAATATAGATATCAGATAGAATTAAACGACCAGCAAGGAACTGTTTTAGCGTATTATCCTTCAGGGAATAGTTATACGTCAGATTTATATTTTGATTACACGTTTATAAATCCAACTACATCATCCGTAAGTGGTGCAGTTGTTGCATATAATGGAGCAGACAGTTTTCCAGCTTACTCTAATACAATAGGTCCAATAACACAGCTTCAATATACAATAACTTATGAAGAACTTGGGGGCACTTTAGTTTCTGATGATATAGTAGATGCTGGAGATACAGTTTACTTGCCAACAACTTCAAGAACAGGATACATATTTAATGGATGGTATACGGAACCATTGGGGGCAGGAACGTATGTTGGAGGAGGAGGACCAACTCCAACTCCATACACACCAGAAGATAACATAATTTTATACGCAGACTGGACTGGAATAGAATACACAGTAACTTGGAATAGAAATGATGGAACTTCAGATTTTACTTCTGATACTGTAGTTAGTGGAACCACTATATATGCACCAACTCCTTCATCCAGAGAGCATTATGATTTTACCAAGTGGAGAAACCCACAAACTGGAGGAGACCCAATATTTTTAAATGCTGGAGATTCCTGGTTAGTAACTTATTCTTTTCAATTTTATGCACAATGGGTTGCAAAAACATATACGGTTAATTTTAATTATGGTACGGGAACTGGATCTCCAGCATCTAGATCAGTTCAGTATCCAGGGTCTGTAACATTACCAACACCAGATTCTTCACCAGATTACATATTTAATGGTTGGTACACAGGAGAAAACGGGACAGGAACATTTGTGGGTGGCTCTGGCCCAACTCCGACACAGTATTACCCTACTTCAAATATAACATTATACGCAAGTTATACAATTAAACAACGTACTATTACATGGAACGCTAATGGAGGTACAGGCGGAGGAACAACTGGCCCATTTAATGCTGAACAGCACATACAGCTCCGTCACCAGGAACAAGAACTGGATATAATTTTTTGCATTGGAAAGATAGTGTATCTGGAGAATTTTCATATCAAGTTTCTGACGGAGGAAGTTTTACTCCACCGTTTGACGGAATTACATTCTATGCAAGGTGGCTAATTAAACAATATACTATTACATATAATGGTAATGGCGGAAGTCCATCCAGGTCTTCAGATATTGTAAATGCAGGATCTTCAATTACATTGCCGACTGCAAGTAGAAGTGGATACAATCTTAACGGATGGTATACCGCACCTTCTGGCGGTACATTTTTAGGAAACCCAGGAACTAGTTATACAGTTAATGACGATGTTACTATATATGCACAATGGGAACAAATAAATTATACAGTAACATGGAATGCAAATGGCGGCAGTGTTTCCCCCACATCAACAACTGGAACATGGGGCCAGGTAATTACAGCCCCAACACCAACAAGGTCTGGATACACTTTTGTTTACTGGAGAAACCCAGCCACTGGCGACATGCTTTATAACATAAATGCTGGAAGTAGTTGGACCA
>Ga0129333_10007105_pt1 | contig 10595 bp, 14 predicted proteins | sample CPB6_08_DNA_FD_94474 | JGI IMG/M metagenome (GOLD analysis project Ga0129333, IMG submission 94474) | Freshwater to marine salinity gradient microbial communities from Chesapeake Bay, USA - CPBay_Sum_0.6_0.8_DNA | ecosystem: Environmental > Aquatic > Marine > Coastal | place: USA: Chesapeake...
ACTCTATAACACTATAAAGCCACCTACTTACTGTAGGTGGCTTTTATGTTTTCAATAAACAATATTTTTGGTTACTCTCAATACATCAAATTAAAAGTTGGTGACCTAGTTAGTTGGTCAGAGTTGACAGACTATAACGGCCTTGCTATACCAGAGAAAATAAAGAAAATTGGTGTTATAAGTTCATTATATCTTGCTTATCGTGGAGATAGACAAGTAGCATTAGCAAAAGTATTGCAACTATCCGATGGTGGTAGTGAAAAGGAAATATTAGTCATTTCTCTTGAAATTGTTAACAAAACAAGAGAAAGTTTGAATATGTAAGCTATTTATAAAGAAAGAGGATTATCAATGAGAAAGCTCCGTATTGTTTTAAAAGAATCTAAAAATATAAGTTTATTAGAAGGTGTGTTCTCTGGAAGAGAGAATCAGTTTAAAGAATTCAAAGCTTTGGAAAAAATGCTTCAAACAAGTACAGATGAAAAAATAAAACAAAGTTGGAACAATATAAAATCTGAAAGAAGCTGGACTACTGGTACTCCTGTGGGAAATGATTCTTTATTTGTTAATTTTGCTAAACTAATCGCAGATTCGGAAGAAGCAGTAAGAATAGTGGCTAGCCAATCTTTTATTGATTCTATAAAACAAACAAGTCCTGCAACTAAATCTTTTTTTGGTTCTTATGGAAGCTCAGATGCTGATACTAGTAGATTAGATGAAACTCAATTGGTAGAATTAATAAAAGCATATTATAAAGCTTCTGTTCTACCGTTTTTATATCAAGAAAAAGAAGATAAAATCAATAGTGTTGATTATGCTTTTGGTAATTATTTACAAGGATTAATTACACAAATTAGACCAAGAGTGCAAATCGTTGCTAATGCAGCAAAAACTGTTGAAAGTAGAAAAACTGGTTTTGCAGCAAAAATTCGCACATCCTTATTGGGTGACTATCAAGATGAATTTGAGCAAGCTGTAAGACAATTAGCTAATCTATTTGGAAATGCAATTTCAGCCTTTATTAATAGAAAAAAAGAAGCTGATTCACTTTCTGTTGAAATTGTAGGTACAGGTGAAAGTCCTACGACTACTGCTCCTACTACAACTACCCCAACACCACCAGAAGGCGCAGGAGGTGGTGGAGGAGAGCCACCAGCACCACCACCAGAAGGTGCAGGTGGTGGTGGAGGAGAGCCACCACCACCAGCAGGCACACCAAGTTCTAGAGTCATTCCTATCTCCTCTGGTCTATATAGAGATTTAACTACTGGCGGTATTCCTCGTACTGTAGCTCTTGAGATTGTTAGAGCTTTGAGAGCCGATTTGGAACGCGCTGGTTATACACTACGCGAATCTTTAAATACTACAAAGCCAACCTTGACAGACATTCTTTTAAGAGAAGAATATTTATACACTTCTGCTCTTTATGATTTATTGTTGTTGGAAGGCGCACAAGCAGATAGAGAATCTAGTTACGACCGAGAAATTAGAGGTCTTCGTAGTGGTGTTGCAAACTTAGCTAGCGGTAATAATAGGAAAAAGAAATCTCAAAAAATTCAATCATTTAAAGATTTGGTAGATAAAATAAAACAATCTTATAAAAATAATGAAATAAGAAAAGACGGTGTTACAAGCATGATTGCAAATATTAATCGTGCTATGAATGAACTTGGTGCCGAACAAATTGATTTAGCCTCAGTAATTTCATCTGAACCAGAATCTCCACCTTCTACCCCAGATGCTTCTCCAGCTAAAGAAGAAAGTCCAGCAGAACCAGAGACACCAGAGGCGGCACCAGAACCATCTTCTGATAAATCTGTTGATTATTGGGACCAATATTTTGTGAAAAGATATGGTACACAACTTTATAGAATTCAAGCGATGGAAGCTCTTAAAGCAGGTAATTTTAAAGACTTTATTGATAAATATCTTAAATGGGTTCTTAATCAAAAGGTTGATATTGAAAAGAAAGCTGGCGTTAAACTAAGTGATATATCAAATATCAAAGAAGCAGTTAGTGATGATGAAGCTGAGAAAAAACAAAAATTAGCAGACACAAAAAAATATAATACAAATTTGGCAAATTTTGATAAAAAAACTGGCGGTACTTTCCTTAAGAATTATACAAATCTTATAAATGCTATAAGAAAAATAAAAGAATTATCTGACCTTACTGGATTTAATTCTCCAGAAACAGCAAAAGAGCTAGGTGATACAAAAGCTATAATGCAACATATCAAAGCAGCATTTCCAAAAGAAACTGGTTTTAATGATGATGTTCATAAAAAAATATTTGATTTATTTACAAAATACACAAAAGAAAAACTTAAACCATATGAACGTGGTTATAAATCTGCTGAGTCTAATAATCTTGTAAAAGATTTAGGTAAGAAAAAGGTTATTGACCAAAAAAATCTTGCACAATTTGTAAAAAGTTTAAATGGTAAAACAGAAGCTGATAGAGCAGCACTTAAGAAAATAAATGTTCAAAATGTTGCTGTAAAAACAATTAAAAACTTCTTATCAAATTATGGTATTAGATTGGGAGAGAACAGATATCAAGCTATAGCTAATGTTTTAATTACTGAGTCGGTTAAACACCATAATCTTGTAAGAGAATATCATGAGCATGTAAACAATAATCTACTTCCATATATGCAAAAGCAAATTGGTTTTAATAGACCACCAACAATTAATTTTGTTGACGACCCTATTAATGCACAAAATCCATTTGGAAAAACTGCTTTCTATGACCCACAACTAATGGAGATTACAGTTTACACAACTGGTAGACACCCAAAGGATATCATGCGCTCTGTAGCTCATGAAGTTATCCATCATGCTCAGAACTGTCGTGGTCAACTAGACCCACAAAGAATGGGCGAAGCATCGGAAGGTTATGCACAAAAGAACCCATACCTTCGTAAGCTTGAAGAAGAAGCTTACTTATTGGGCAATATGACATTCAGAGATTGGGAGGATGGTATGAAAAACAAACAACTAAATGAAGCACATGACTGTAATAAGGTGCATCCAAATAAATCTCATGCTGCTTACAAACGCGATGATGAAGCTAAGAATCAAGAGAAACCTCTTGACGAATGGATAAATGAAGAGCGTTGGGACTTATTGATGAAACGTTTCAAAATTGTATCAGAAAAACGCTTTGCAAACGACCCAAAATTAGATAAAGATGGTGATGGAAAACCAAAATGGGCAGATGAAGACGATGATGATGCAGAAGTAAATGAAAAAAAGCTTTCTAAATCTGAAACAAAAGAGAAAGAAAGAATTGTTAAGGGTATGAAGAAAAGTAAAGAAGATTTTGAAGAGAGATATCCCGGTCGCGGCAAAGAAGTAATGTATGCTACCGCAACCAAAAAAGCAATGGAGAAAAAATAAAATGAAAGCCACTAAATTGTTTAGATTAAGACAACAATGGGCAAAAACAGCAGAAGCAGTAACAGAAGCTGTTAAAACAACAATTGATGTTGTTACTGAAACAGCGAAAGAAGAAGTGGTAGAGCCAGTAGAGCAAGCTGTTGAACAAGTTAAAGAAGTAGTAAAGCCTAAAAAACAATCTAAAGTAGAAATTAAAGAAGTAAAAAATGAAACAACTACTGAATAATATTACAAGAAGTTTTATAGTTAATGAAGGTCGTAGTGAGCCAAGTACGCGCTCATACCTTCAGTCTATATCAGAGATTATAAACTCTATTTCGCCAAAGTCAAGGACAGATGAAAGAAGATTAGAAATAGCTAAAAGTCATTTGCTTGAAGTAAGAAGAAGTGTTATGAAGTTGGAAGAAAGAGTACAGGTTCTTGAAGAACAAGTCAAGGTCTTGGAAGAAGAAAAAAATAAAGATAAGGATATAGTCTAATGCTCCTAAAAGAAGGTGGTGCTGCTGGGCACTTACAACATTTGTATGACAATCGTGACTTGACATACAATGAGTTAGAGTCTATTCTAACAAAAGCATCACAAGGAAGCTTAATTGGAACTGAAAAGACTGATGGTTTCAATATCTATCTTGGCTATAATGATGGTAGAGCAAAGGCAGTACGAAATAAAACAGATTTTAGAAACAATGGTATGGATGCTCGCGATTTAATGAATCGTGAGTTTAAAGGTGGCGAAGGTATTAAAAAGATTTATAATGATGCGTTTGCGGCGTTTGAACAAGCAGTTCAAACACTTTCAGAACAAGAAAAGCAAATATTATTTGGAAAAGACGGAAGAACCTTCTTAAATACTGAGATTATGGCTGGCTTGACAAACGTAATTAACTATGATAGAAATGCTTTGTCCATACACCGTTCTGGACACAAACGTTATAAGCCAGAAACAGACGAAATAGAAGTAATACCACCAGAAGAGTTATCAAGAATATCACAAGTATTAGATAAAGCAACAGATAGATTTGAACAAGCACTATCTGGAGTTAATTTTAGAGTACAACAAACAGCATTACAGAAGTTACAAGGTGTTTCAGATAAAACAATATTAGACAATGTACTGAAACAGATACAAGATGCAGGATTCAGCGGTGATATGACCGTTGGAGATTATATGTATTCTCGCATATATCCAGCAGTTGCCCAAGAATTGGGAGACTTTCCTAAAGTAGCAGAGCAACTAACCAATAGACTACTTGGAAGACCAGCTAGTAATTTAACAGTATTGAGAAAAGAAGTAGGAAATCAACAAGTATTTATAGATAAAATAAGTAATATATTAGCTCAAGAAAAACAATTATTATCTCAAGCAATAGAACCAATAGAAAATGCTATACATGATTTTGCAGTTGAATTACTTAAAGGCGTACAATCAGCTTATGTTTTAAATCAAGAAGATGAAGTAGGAAGAATAAAAGCAGAAGTTGCAGATGCAATTCAAGCAATTCAAGCATATGAAGGTGAAGGTAAGGAAGAAGCTTGGGGTATATTAGCAAAACAATTAAAGAAATTAAAGAATATAGAAAATGTAAACACATCGGTAGAAGGATTTGTGTTTCAAATTGGTGACCAAGTTTATAAATTTACAGGTAACTTTGCTCCTGTAAATCAATTACTAGGACTATTCAGATATGGTAGAGGAAATCTACCACCACTTAAGAAATCAGCAGTTAATGAAGTATTAGACCAAGTTGGAAAACAATTAATTGCAATATATCCCGGTCGTTTTCACCCATTTCACAAAGGTCACAAAACAGCTTATGATGCATTAGCTAGTAAATATGGACCAGAAAACACTTATATTTTTACAAGTGGTAAGGTAGAATTACCAAAGTCTCCATTTACATTTGAAGAGAAACTTAAGATGATGCAATTAGCTGGTATTGACCCACAAAAAGTTGTTCGTGTCAATACCCCATATCATGCCAGAGAAATAGCATTTAACTTTTCAGATAAAGACCCTGCAAAAACCATAGTTGTTTATGGTGTCTCAGAAAAAGATATGAGAGAAGACCCAAGATTTGCATTTAAAGCAAAGCAAGATGGTAGTCAAAGTTATTTACAACCATATGCAGAAAACTATATAGAAACAATGGATAAACATGCTTATGTAACAACTGTTCCAACAGTTCAGTTTAATGTTCTTGGAGTACCCGCTACATCTGCATCAGAATTAAGAAGACAGTTTGCTTCATTAAATGAAGAAGACCAAGTTAAATTTATTACAGATTTATTTGGAAATTATAGTGAAGAAGTTCATGCTATAATGAGAAATAAATTAATGCCACAAGGCGTAAATGAAGACTTGTTTATTGATGAAGTTATGAATATACTACTAGAGATATCTCTTGGTGGAGGAGGCGCAGTTGAAGGCGCACCAATGATAAGTAACAAAGAAAAACCAAGAAAATATAACAGTAATGAACTGATAGACCTAGTAAACAAGGAATTAGAAAATGAATAACGAAGAACAAATGCTTAGACAATACATTCGTCAAGCAATTAGAATTAATCAAAATAGAAAATTAAACGAAGAGCGTAGAAGAATTCACGAAGAGAATAAACTACGTCATATCATTCGCAAACTATTAACAGAAGCTGGTGAGGACCAACCAAAACATGCTTCAACAGGTATAAATGTATTAGAAGATTTATTAAAGAAGATTATACCAGTAATTCAAGCCGATTTTAAAATTCTCACAACATCAGAAAATCAAAGAAAGTCATTTAGGTCACACATTCTTAATGCTGTGCAAAACTCTCTTTCTACTGAATATATGTATGTTGCTTCAAAAATTGAGGAAGCCGTTACAATTGGTGCTGGAGAAGACGGTAAACTAGGTATTTCAGATGAAGAAAAGTTTATTGACGTTCTTGGAAGTGACGAAACACCAGAAGAAGAGCAATTATCACCAGAAGACCAATTCTCACAAGGTCTAGAAGGTCAAAATCTAGACACTACTGGTAGAAATATGGCTATGCAAACTTATAAGAAGATTGAGAAATCTATTGCTGATGCATATTCATTATTAGATGATAATAAAGATAGAGAGTTATTCTATGATTATCTAATAACAAATCTTAAACTTTATTTTGATAAGTTTGAAGAAGAAATGGATGCAGTACCAGAAGCCGAGCCAACTACTCCAGAATACGAGCAAGAAAAGAAGCGTAAGGCAGAAGAAGACCAAGGTACAGCAGAACCATTAGCTGGCACAGGACCAGAAGAAGAGGCACCAGCCCCTCCTCCACCAGCATAGGTTAAAATGCATTGGGCGAAAAGAGATAGAGCAATAACAAAAGGCGTATATTACCGATTCTCTCATGCTGATAATTTAAGAAAGCAAAATAAATCCTCTCCAGAGTTTGAGTTTATGTTAAATAACCTTACTCTGGAGGAGATTATTGCTTTAAAGCTAGAACTAACAAGTAAATCTATAAATTATAAATTGTCTGGTATGAAGTTGTGGGCTTCTATACCATTTTTTTGTAAACAAGCAATGCTAAATTATGCTGCTTCAATATGTAAGTCACATCATGAGGCAGCATTGTTTCTAGGGTTAGATTATTCTCAGTATCTTGAGATATTGAAAAAGTATGGTAGTGAAGAATTGCTTAAGCTAAAAGCTAAAAGATAAACTATTTATTCAAAGGAATTATATATGAGTATATCAGATAAACAAAAGCGTGTGATTAATAACGTTTTATGCATATTTGAAACTGGTCGTTTACCAAGTAAAGAATCCTATTCTACTTGCTCTATTCTAAACGATGGAGCAGGTATATCATATGGAAAACATCAATGTACAGATAAGTCTGGTACATTGGACATAGTATGCAAGAAATACATTGAATTAAATGGTCAATATGCTCAAGAATTAAGCACTTATATGGTTCATTTAATGTCCAATGAATCTGCTAAATACAATTCTGATAGAAGCAAATATCCTTCATGGTTAGTATCTTTAATAAATCTTTTAAAAGTTGCTGGTGCAGACCCAATAATGCAAAGAGCGCAAGATGAAATATTTGATTCTCATTATTGGGCTACTGCTGTAAAACATGCAGAAAATATTGGTTTGCAAACTGCACTAGGATATTTAATTTGTTATGATAGCACCATTCATTCTGGTCCTGCTGGTGTCAAAATAATTCGTAATTTATTCCCACAGAAATCCCCAGCAAATGGTGGAGATGAAAAAGAATGGTGTCTAGCCTATATTAATGCTAGAAGAAATTGGCTTTTAAGCAGTCAAAACGAACTTGTAAGAAGAACTATTTATAGAATGGATGCGTTTAAAGCTATTGCTGATGCCAATAATTGGGAACTTAATACTCCCATGACCGTTCGTGGAGTTAGAATTCCGTAATGAAAATAAAGATAAAAGAATCTAAACAAACCAAACTTAAAGAAGCAATTGTAGTAGATAATGTACCAAATTCTTTATCTTCTGGATTTGTTAAATCATCATTTTTAGCAGAGTTGTTTAGATTTTTTCATTTAAGCTCTTTTTCTCTTCATAGGTCGAAAGAGACATTTACATTTAATCCAAGAGTTACAAGTAGACCTTACGAAGACTCAGATTCATTTGTAATCGAAGATAATTTCACACCACGTATTTCTTTGGCTACTTCTATTGAAGATGCCACAGAGGCATTGGTTGCAAGTCAAAGCGAACATTATTATGTATATGCTAGTGACATTGAATCAGAATTGGGTGATGAAATACCAGAATCTGAACTTATTCATCTTCCAGTACAAATGATAAAGTGTAAAGAAGATTTATCAACATATGATAATGAATATGGTCCACAATTTAATATGGTAAAATATTTAGCGGCTAAAAAATTGATACCAAAGAAAAGAAGATACGAAAGAGAGATTGATTATTTTCAAAGAACCGATGCTACAGCATATGATTCTCCAAACAGTCTACCACCAGAACATAAGAATAAATTCTTTGCATGTGTACCAGATTCTGAAGAAACTAATGAATATTGGTCAACAACTGATACTAAAATGTATTATTTAGGCACACACCACGCAAATAGTGGTGTTGTTCGCCTTTCTGCTCATGGTAGAAGACTAGTTCGTACTATTATGAAAGACCAAGGATACGATATTCCTTAAAAAAATTCCTTGACACCTTCTCCTATGGTGTTATAATCTATCTATCGTTGGGGTGTCGTCAAGTTGGTAAGACAGCAGACTTTGAATCTGCTTACCGAAGGTTCGAGTCCTTCCACCCCATCCACTTTGCTTGGAGGCCAAATGGCTAAACAGTTTGATAAATCTGAGTTTAAAAACAGAGTAGCAGAACAGGAGGCTAATGACCAGTTAGAAGATTTAGCCCACCTTCAAGAGAAAAAAAGAAAACTAGGTCGTACAGAGCTTTTTAAAAAAGTAGGTGAAAATGAGTCACAAAGCAGCACATAGTCATGGTAGGCGTAGACGTAAATTGGGTTCTAAAAAACGTCGCGCACGTAAGCTTCGTAAATAATTAAATAACCCTCCTATTTACTTATAGATAGGAGGGTTATTATTTGGTATACGTTATTGATATAATCACTTTCATCGACGGCAAGACCATTATAAATGGTATTAAAAAAGATAACATGGGTGTTGAATATGGTTACATGCTTGATTTTCAATCAATAGAAGAACTAGAAGCCGCAATGCGTAAAAGATGGGATATCAAAGGTAATATTAAGATTATAAAAAATGGAATACAAATTGGAGTTTTAAATGGGAGCTTATGATACAGTAATGGTTTCTGGTGGGTTTGACCCAATTCATAAAGGCCATGTAAGAATGATTTTAGAAGCATCACAATATGGAGATGTTATTGTTGTAGCAAACTCAGATGAATGGCTAACTCGTAAAAAAGGTAAACCATTTATGTCATGGGAAGAAAGAGCAGAAATTTTGAGTGCTATCAAAGGTGTTACTAAAGTAGTGCCCGTAGATGATTCGGATGGTTCTGTTTGTGAAGCAATTAGAACACATAAACCAACTTATTTTGCAAATGGTGGTGATAGGATTAGCGGTAATACGCCAGAAGTTGAATTGTGTAAGGAAATGGGTGTAACCCTTATTTGGCGTTGTGGTGGTGAGAAGATTCAATCATCATCAGATTTGATTTCTAATGCTAAAACGATTGAGGGTAAAAAAACTTCTTGACATTAGTTTAAGAATGGATATAATAGTGGAGTATTGGAAAGGTGACCGAGTGGTTTATGGTAGCGGTCTTGAAAACCGTCGTTGGCTAATACCCAACCGTGAGTTCAAATCTCACCCTTTCCGCCACTATGCTCTATAAAATTATTGACTTATTATTTATAATTGCAATAGAAATATTGCTTAATGAAAAGTATTTTTATACTTTTATGGCTATTTACATGGCCCTCGTAACGGGTTTGATATATAAAATATATAAAATGGAGAAAGAAGATGATTAGTTTGATTTTAGCACTCCTAATTGGATGTACCGCTGGAAAGGACGATTCTAGCGGAGTTGACAGCGTTGCAGATTCTGCACAAGCTGCTGAGTAATTAATTTAAAAAAGGAAAAAAATATGCTTACACTTATTATGACCGCCCTTCTCGCTTGCACACCAGAGAAGGCAGCAGAACCAGTAACACCAGTTGCTACACCACCAGTCGTTGTCGAGGCTGCACCAGCACCTTCAACAGAGACTGAGACTGTAACTACCGTAGTTGCAACCACAGAAGCAACCGCAGATACACCAGCAACTGTAGTCACAACTACACCAGCCGCAACTACTACTAGCGCAAAGTAATAAAGTAGAATAAGATTCCTATTGCGCCCCACGGCTCCCAACCGTGCAATCTGTGAAAGTCAGATGGTCAATAGGAATTTTTTTATTTAAAAGGAGCAAAATGCGTACCGAAACTCGTCGTAAGCGATATAATGAGAAGATTGCAAATGGATTTGTTACAAATTTTCCAATTTCTCTATGTGCTATTAATTTTCAATGTGATGAAAATCTAGCATACCTAATTCGCACCGCTGCTTGTTTTGGTTCAGAGAACCTGCATGTTATTGGTTCTCTTCCAAATTATGAGGAATTGCGTAGAAAGTCTGGCACTCTAAACCATTATGTGAATATGCATCAAT
>Ga0129333_10007106_pt1 | contig 10594 bp, 11 predicted proteins | sample CPB6_08_DNA_FD_94474 | JGI IMG/M metagenome (GOLD analysis project Ga0129333, IMG submission 94474) | Freshwater to marine salinity gradient microbial communities from Chesapeake Bay, USA - CPBay_Sum_0.6_0.8_DNA | ecosystem: Environmental > Aquatic > Marine > Coastal | place: USA: Chesapeake...
AACGGTCGGGTCACGGTTCAGGTGCGCTGCATTCTGAATGGCTATCGCCTCTCCTATCGGGGTGTGGTTCTCAATGCCCACGTCTACACGCTTCGTGAGGCTGAACTGGCGCGGCTCATGCCCGAGAAGGCGGCTGCCGATACCTCGAGGAAGCTCCTGTGTCCGATGCCCGGGCTTGTGATCTCGATCCCCGTCGAGGTCGGTCAGGAGGTCAAGGCGGGCGAGCCGCTCGCCATCGTCGAGGCTATGAAGATGGAGAACATCCTGCGGGCCGAACGCGATGTCACGGTGAAAGCCGTGAACGCCAGGAAGGGCGACAGCCTTCAGGTCGACGCCGTCATCATGGAATTCGCCTGACAGCCTGCCGCGTCAGCCCGCAGTCAGCCCCTCTTTTTCCAGCGCCTCCTTGACCGCGGGCCGTGCGCCGATACGGTCCATGTAGGCGATGATGTGCGCATAGGGCGAGAGGTCGAGCTTCACCCATTTGCTCCAGCCGAGAACCGTGAACGCATAGGCATCAGCCACGGAATAGCTGTCTCCCAGCAGATAGGGCTTCCGCGCCAGTTCGGCATCGAGCCAGCGCAGACGCCGGCTCACGCGGTCCACGATGGCCTTCTTGCCCTCTTCGGGCATGGCCGGATTGAACAGTCCACCGATCCCCTTGTGCAACTCGGAGGCGATGAAGTTGAGCGTCTCCATGGCGCGGTAGCGTTCCATGGTCCCGAAACGGGGCAGCAGGCTGGTATCCTTCGCCTTGTCTGCGAGATACTGCAGAATGGTCGATACCTCGGTGAGAACCTCGCCCTTGGCGATTTCGAGGGTCGGAACATAGCCCTTGCTGTTGACGGCGGTGAAATCCGCTCCGGCCTCGGTGGTCTTCGCACCGAGGTCGACCTTTTCGAGCGTATGGGGCTCCTTGAGCTCGTTGAGCACGATATGGGGCGCTAGCGAGCAGGCGCCAGGTGAATAGTAGAGCTTCATGGTTGTTCCCCTCCTCAATGGCTCGGAATTATAGGTTTCATGTAGCACCCGGGTGGATAATTTCCAGCCCGCCGGATGGACATGGGCCGTGATTGCGTCGATAATCGTCGCGTCGCAGCTGCGAGGATCTGACTATGCGCCGTCTGGGTTGTTTTCTGTTTTCTCTCCTCATGCTGGCCGCAGCATCCGGCCCTGCGAGGGCCGATTTCGTGAAGAACTTCAACGAGTGGCAACGGTTGGGGCCAGACGGCCAGGCGGCCTATGCGATGGCCATTTTTGATGTAATGACCGTTTTCGTCGATGGTGATCAATATGTGGCCGCCCGCGCCATGGGGCTGCGTGCCTGTGGCATGTCGCTACAGCTCAAGGCCTCGATGGTCGCTCAGACGATCAACAAGTTCTATGCCGATCATCCGGAGGCGCGTGTCGCGACCCCGTTCTTTGCTTTCAACAGCTATCTCGAGCGCGGCGCCTGCAGTCCCTTCATCAATGAGGCCCGCAAGGAAATGGGCCTGCCGCCGATGAAGGCGCCCCCCGTACCGGCGGCGGAGCAGTAGGCGCTCACACGCTCTGCCCGAATATCAGCCGGAATTGCCGCCGGAGGGCGTCGTCCAGGTCCGTCATGTCTGCGGCAAGACCGAGGTCCGCGAGGCTTGTCACGCCATGCTCGCGGATGCCGCAGGGAACAATGCCGCTGAAATGAGAGAGGTCGGGATTCAAGTTGATTGATATTCCGTGGAAGCTCACCCAGTGGCGAACCCGTATGCCGATGGCCGCGATCTTGTCTTCCTTTTGTCCCCGGCGCACCCAGACGCCGACCCGGTCTTCGCGTCGTTCACCGGTGATGCCGAATTCGCCGAGCGTAGCGATCACCCAGCGCTCGAGGCCTGCCACGAAAGCGCGTACGTCGCCACCACGCCGCCTCAGGTCCAGCATCACATAGGCAACGCGCTGTCCCGGTCCGTGATAGGTGAACTGCCCGCCGCGGCCGCTCCTGAACACCGGAAAGCGGTCCGGCTCCACCAGATCCTCGTCCCGCGCCGAAGTGCCAGCCGTGTAGAGCGGAGGGTGCTCGAGGAGCCAGATACGCTCCGGTTCAGTGCCGCGGGAGATGGCATCGACATGGGCGTCCATCCGCGAGAGTGCGTCCGGATAGGCCACAAGTCCGGGGGAAACGGTCCATTCCACCGGGTTTTCTGAAGCCAGTACGAGATTGATGTCGTTGCGCGCCGTCATGCCTGCAAGCTTTTCCCAGTTTAGACATTGCTGCGCAACCCATGTATTCTCGGGAGGCCTGACAGGGAGATATGACGGCCCATGATGAACCAATCGAAATCGGAGGCACTGTTCCGGCGCGGCATGGACGTTCTGGTCGAGGGGGTGTCGTCAGCTTCGCGTGGTCCCGCAACCTTCGGCACCCATCCCCGCTACATGTCGCATGGCGAGGGTCAGCGCCTCTATGATGTGGACGGCAATGCCTACATCGACTGGATGATGGCCTTCGGGGCACTGCCGCTTGGCCACGGGCATCCCCGGATCGTCGAGACGGTTTCCCGGGAGATCGCCCGCGGGTCGCACTTCGCCACGGCGCTGGAGGTCGAGGTCGAGGTGGCGGAGATGCTGGTGAAACTGCTTCCGCATGCAGACAAGGTTCGGTTTGCCAACACCGGCACCGAGGCGGCCATGGCTGCCTTTCGCCTGGCGCGCGGCCTTACCGGGCGACGCAAGATCATCAAATTCGAAGGTCATTATCATGGCTGGTGGGATCCGGTGATCGTCAACACCAATCCAATGCCGCCGACCATGTTCGGACCGAAGACGAACCCGATCCGAATCGTCGACAGCGCCGGTGTGCTGGAAGAGATGTGGCTCGATACCATCGTGGTGCCGTGGAACGACGTCGAAATGCTGGAGCGTGCTCTGGAGATACACGGGCGGGATACGGCCTGCGTTGTCACCGAGGGGATCATGGCCAACATGGGGGTCATTCTCCCGAAGCCTGGCTACCTGAACCGCGTTGAGCAGTTATGCCGCCAGTACGGCTGCCTGTTCTATCTTGACGAGACGGTGACCGGTTTCCGCGTGGCCCCCGGCGGCTGCGCCGAACTCTATGGACTGAAACCTGACATCGTCACCTACGGCAAGGCGCTCGGGGCAGGGCTTCCGATGGCCGCGATTACCGGTCCCGACCATGTCATGCAGGGGCTCGAATGGGGAAAGGTCTTGCATTATGGCACCCATAATGCTGGCCGGCTGACGTTGTCGGTCACCAAGACCATGCTGGAAGTCATGCTGGCCGACGATAAGGCGAACTACAAGAAGCTCGCCTACCTCGGGAACAGGATGGCTGATGAAATCCGCCGGGTTGCCAAGGGTCACAACCGCCACGGCGTCGTCGTCCAGGGCGTGAACTCCATGTTCCAGATCTTCTTTACCGACAAGGAGGAGATCAGTGACTGCCGCGATTTCTCTGCCCACGTGAACCGCACCAAGTTCCGGGACTTTGTGCTGAAGTTGTTTGAAAAGGGTGTCTACATGTCACCTTCCGCAACGCTTCATTCGCTGTCATCGATTGTCCATACGGAAGACGACATTGCGGTTACCGCCAGAGCCATAGGTGAAGTGCTGGACGAGTTGCCGTGACGGGCCTCGGCTTCATTGGTACGGGCCATCTGGCGTCATTTTTCGTTGAGGGCCTGTCAAGGGTTGATGCGGGCTATGACATCATGGTTTCTCCGCGCAACGCCGCCAGGGCCAGCGATCTGGCCCATCGCTTCGGGGTCGCCATCGCAGAGAACCAGCAGATTGCCGATCGCTGCGATCTCGTGGTGGCAAGCGTTCTTCCCAAAGATGCGGCGAACGTGCTGGGCGGCTTGCGATTCCGGGTTGGGCAGACGGTTCTGTCGGTTATGGCGGGTGTAAGCCTGTCTGAGCTTCGTGATCTGGTCGCGCCAGCCCAGGCCGTGGTTTCCATGATGCCGGGACTCGCCAATGCCTTCAACGCGGGGCCATCGGCAATGTATCCCGAAAATGTGGCGGCACGGTCCCTGCTGGAGAGGCTCGGACCGGTTCATGTCTATCACGATGAACATGGCTACACGGTCGCAAGCGTCATGGGCGCCTTTTCCGGCATGACGGTCCTGATGATGCGCGACGCAATGGACTGGTTTGCCTCTCGCGGGCTCGAGCCTGCGGATGCGCGTCGCCTGGTGGCTGAGGTTCTGAGGGGAAATTCCGCCATGCTGCTTGAGACACCGCTCGCGATGTCGGATGTGGCTCGCGGGGTGGTCACACCTGGCGGCATTACCGAGGAGGGTCGCAAGATCCTGGATTCCGGCGGGAGCTGGAGCGAAGCGCTGGATGCCGTTCTGGCGCGCGTATCAGCGCGCAGCTGAGGTCAGCCAATACGTCTCTGCGTCTCGCGACAAGCGGACGCCCGCCGTTCCGTCAGTCTCTCCCGCTGTTGCTGCCTATGTTCAGCGCAGCTGGTCGATCCATGGCTTTGCGAGATGGGTCGCATTGATGAAGGTCAGTCGATGGGTGCCGCCGTCGACAGGAAACATCTTGATCTTGCTTTCGGCCTCTGCGTCAGGCGTGCTGTTCATTGCCAGATGATAGTCATATGGGAGTCGGGCCACGCGAACCCGGATGACTTCGTCGGATGTGCCGTAATACATGCGGATCGGGGTCTTGAATTCCTGGCGGTAGGTTTCGCTCTCCGCCAGACACTTGCCATAGTCTGACGCTGCAAATTTTGCAGGATCGCGGAGTTCCTCCCTCAGGAACCTTATGTTCGGCACCCCGGCCAATTCGATCAAGATATTCAGAAGCGCCTCCGGGTTCCCTTGCGGAGTACCATAGGACCGCTCGTAGATGCTCTTGAAGGTATCATAATACTTTGGATTGATCGTCTTTCTTGCAAGATCTGCCGGCCCGATGAAGTTCTGGCAAGAGAAGACCGTCAGCGCGATGATGGTATTGATCCACTTCGCATCGCTTTCCATCGGGTGGAAGAGGGCGGCATTCAGCGCCGCCAGTGGATCGTTCGGGTTGGTAGCCGAGAAGGCGGCCCGAACCTTTATGCCCCTGGATTCAAACTTCTCCAGCAAGCCGGTCGTATTCAGGCCACCCTGTGACCAGCCGCCAAGGAAGAAGTCGGAAATCTTGATGTCGCTGTCCGCAAGGTAACGTTTGACGTCGAAGTAGAGGTCGAAGCTCGACTGTGCGGAGCTCTGCTTCATCATGTAGGATTCATTGTCGCTCGCGTTGCCCCCCAGTCCGAAGTAGTCGGCCGCCATCACCGCGTAGCCATTCCCGGCGAACAGCCCGACCATGTAGCGGGTCTCGTAGGAGTCGTCGTAGGTATCAAAGGGTGTCGGGTTATGCCGCTTGAAGGCGAAGGACGGCACCGCGTATTTCGGGAAGACCGTTCCATGTTGATAGGAGATCAGTCTGACGGACTTGAGATCGGCCAGCTTCGGAATGGCCAGAAGCCCCGTCACGGATATCCGGCGGTTGCCAAGTTCCGGGATATGTGAGTCGTATCGGACCGTGTAGATGTCGACCGCATTCGTGGCCTTCGAGACAGGGGGGAGCTGATATCCTGGTCCCGGTACCTCACGCGACAGGAACGTTGTGCGTTCCGCATCCAGTATGGCATTGAGTTCCTTGACGGAAACGGTCTTGAGGAACTTGAACTGGGCATTCTCCGCCAAGGCTGCGGAACAGGATACGACCAGGCAGAGCAGGGCGGCGATGAAACGCAAGACTTCCTCCATCAGCGAATACGCCACTCTTACCTCTGGATGTGGGCATGATGTCAATATAACCCTGGATTGTCTAACGAGTGAGGCCGGCAGTCATCCCGGCAGTGCCGGCCTTGCATTTCCTTGAGAAGGCTTCTAAGCACCCGTCCGTCAACTGCAACTCACACGCTGGGGCAGGCTTTGGCGCATGAGGCGGAAGCCTCCACATAGCGCCAGAACCATCCGGTGCCGGGGCGACCCGGTCACTTTCCCAGCGGCGGATCAACCGGAAAAGGACAAGACCTCATGGCTCTGCCAGAATTCACCATGCGTCAGCTTCTCGAAGCGGGCGTTCACTTCGGTCACCAGACGCATCGCTGGAACCCGAAGATGCGGAACTACATCTACGGAAGCCGCAACGGCATTCACATCATCGACCTGTCCCAGACCGTGCCCCTGCTGCACCAGGCTCTGGTCGCGGTCTCGGACACGGTGGCCAAGGGTGGCCGCGTGTTGTTTGTCGGCACCAAGCGTTCAGCCTCGGAGCAGGTGGCGGATGCGGCCAAGCGGTCGGCCCAGTACTATGTCAATTCACGCTGGCTGGGCGGCACGCTGACCAACTGGAAGACCATTTCCCACTCCATCAAGACCCTGCGCACCGTCGATGAGACGCTCTCGAAGGAAAACTCTGGTCTCACCAAGCGCGAGCTGCTCGAACTCACCCGCACCAAGGAGAAGCTCGACAAGGCTCTGGGCGGCATCAAGGACATGGGCGGCACGCCGGACATCGTCTTCGTGATCGACACCAACAAGGAGCAGATTGCCATCAAGGAGGCGAACCGGCTTGGCATTCCGGTGATCGCAGTCATCGACACCAACTCCGACCCTGCCGGCGTCACCTTCCCGATCCCGGGCAATGACGACGCGGGACGCGCCGTGGCACTCTATTGCGACCTGATCGCGCGGGCCTGCATCGAAGGCATCTCGCAGGCCCAGTCTGGCGCCGGCGTCGATGTCGGCGCGTCCGAGAACCCCGTTGCCGAGGACGTGTCCGCCGCCTGATCCAGGCCCGGCTTCGTCACGCAATCGACAAATGGGCCTGCCGTAACGTCGCGGTGGGCCCAGTTCCTGCAAATCACAAGAGGTAGAACATGGCCGAGATCACGGCTGGAATGGTCAAGGACCTGCGCGAGAAGACCGGCGTGGGCATGATGGACTGCAAGGCGGCGCTTGCCGCCACCAACGGCGACATGGAAGCCGCCGTCGATTGGCTGCGTGCCAAGGGGCTGGCCAAGGCCGCCAAGAAGTCGACCCGCGTGGCCGCCGAAGGTCTGGTTGCGGTTGCGGTTGACGGCACGACCGGTGCGGTGGTCGAGGTCAATTCCGAAACCGACTTCGTGGCCCGCAACGAGAAGTTCCAGGCCATGGTCACGGAAATCTCGAAGCTGGCGCTGAAGGCCGACGGCAACACGGAAAAGCTGAAGACCATGCACATGCCGGGGTCATCGCATGCTGTTGCCGAATATGTGGCCGAACTGGTGGCCTCGATCGGCGAGAACATGACGGTGCGCCGCACGGCCCTGCTCTCGGTGAAGGATGGCGTGATCGGATCCTATGTCCACAATCAGATCGCTCCCGGCGCTGGCAAGATCGGCGTGCTGGTGGCTCTTGAGTCGACCGGCAACAAGGCAGCACTGTCGGAGTTCGCCCGCCTGCTGTCGATGCATGTGGCTGCGACCAATCCCGTGGCCCTGACGCTTGAGCAGGTGCCGAAGGACGTGCTCGCACGTGAGAGCGCCATTCTCGAGGAAAAGAACGCCGGCAAGCCCGCCAATGTTCTGGAGAAGATCGTCGCCTCCGGGCTCAAGACCTTCGCGAAGGAGAACTGCCTCCTCGAGCAGGCCTATGTGCATGACGGCGCCAAGACCGTGACCCAGGCTATCGCCGAGGCTGCCAAGGCCGCGGGCGCGGACGTCAGGTTGACCGGCTTTGTTCGCATGCAGCTGGGCGAGGGCATCGAGAAGAAGGAAGACGACTTCGCCGCCGAGGTTGCCAAGATGTCCGGCGGCCAGTAGGCCTCGGGATACCACAGGTCGGCAGAAGGGCTCCGGACAGGGGCCCTTTTCTTTTTCGGGCCGGCGAGCATGACGAATCGCCTTGCCCGGCCTAATGTGCCGCCGCTTCAAGGGGTTCCGTGATGGCGGTCAAGACATACAAGCGCATTCTGCTCAAACTCTCGGGTGAGGTCCTGATGGGCAGCCAGCCCTATGGGATCGATCTCGACACTGTCGGGCGGCTCGCCGACGAGGTGCTCGCCTGCGCGGCCACCGGCACGCAGGTGGCGCTGGTCATCGGCGGCGGCAACATCTTCCGCGGTGTCGCCGGTGCCGCCAAAGGCATGGACCGCGTCTCCGCCGATCACATGGGCATCATGGCGACGGTGATGAACGCGCTCGCCATGCAGGGCGTGCTGACCCACAAGGGCATGGACGCCCGCGTGCTCTCGGCGATCGCCATGCCGACGGTCTGCGAGACCTATTCGCGCGCCAAGGGCATCCACCATCTCGAGTCTGGGCGGGTGATCATCTGCGCGGCTGGCACGGGGCTTCCCTTCTTCACCACCGACACGGGCGCGGCCCTTCGCGCCGCCGAACTGGGCTGTGACGCGCTGTTCAAGGGAACGAGCGTCGACGGCGTCTATTCCGCCGATCCCAAGACCGACCCCAGCGCCCGGCGCTTTGACCGCATCACTTTCGGGGAAATCCTGGCGCGTGATCTGCGCATCATGGATCCCGCCGCCATCGCCCTTGCGCGGGACAACGGGATTCCGGTAGTTGTCTTCTCCATCCGCAAGCCCGGCGCCGTGGTCGAAGTGGTCAATGGTGGCGGGCGATTTACGACCGTAACGAAGGACTGACGACATGGCACAGCCCCAGCCCTACAATGCGCAAGACATCAAGCGCCGCATGCATGGCGCGGTGGAGGCGCTGAAGCATGATTTCGGCGGCCTGCGCACCGGACGCGCTTCGTCCAGCCTCCTCGAACCCCTGCAGGTCGATGCCTATGGCGCGAACATGCCGATCAGCCAGGTCGGTTCGATCACGGTGCCTGAGCCGCGCATGCTGCAGATCAACGTCTGGGACCGCGGACTGGTCGTGGCCGTCGAAAAGGCGATCCGCGCCTCGAGCCTCGGCCTCAACCCACAGACCGAGGGCCAGGTCATCAGGCTGCGCATGCCCGACCTCACGCAGGAGCGGCGCAAGGAACTGGTCAAGGTCGCGCATCAATATGCCGAGAAGGCGCGGGTGGCGGCGCGCAATGTCCGCCGGGACGGCATGGATCACCTGAAGCAGCTCGAGAAGGCTCATCTCATGAGCGAGGATGACCACAAGAAGAAGGCCGACGAGGTCCAGAAGATGACCGACGACACGATCAAGGAGATCGAGCAGGCCCTCAAGTCCAAAGAGCAAGAGATCATGCAGGTCTGAGGCGGGTTCGGGGTCAATGACGGCGAGCGCTTCCAGCGGCGGACCTCCCCGGCACGTCGCCATCATCATGGATGGCAACGGACGCTGGGCTGCCATGCGCGGCCAGCCGCGCTCCGCGGGCCACCGACAGGGTGTGGAAGCGCTGCGCCGCACGGTGCGCGCCGCGTCAGACATGGGCATTGGCGTTCTGACACTCTACTCGTTCAGTACCGAGAACTGGTCACGGCCGGCGGGCGAGGTCCGCTTCCTCCTTGAACTCCTGCGCCGCTTCATCCGCACCGATGTCGCTGAACTCCATCAGTCCAATGTGCGCATCATGGTGATCGGCGACCGCGACGGTCTGGAGCCCGCGCTGCGCAAGCTCTTCGAGGAAGCCGAGGCCCTGACGCGCGAGAATACCGCGCTCAAGCTCGTCATCGCCTTCAATTACGGTGGCCGCCAGGAGATCACCCGCGCGGTCCAGGCTCTGGCCCAGAAAGTGGCCGAGGGCAAGATCGCGCCTGCAGACATCACCCCCGCCGTGATCGGCAATCACCTCGACACCGGCGGGCTGCCGGAGCCTGACCTTCTCATCCGCACTGGCGGTGAGCAGCGGCTGTCCAACTATCTGCTCTGGCAATGCGCCTATACGGAATTCGTGTTCCTGCCCGACTACTGGCCTGATTTCGACGCCGACCGGCTGCGCCACGCGGTAGAGGCCTTTCGCCAGCGGGACCGGCGCTTTGGCGGGCTGACCGCCCAGACCGCGTGATCGGGGTGACCGGTTCCTCCGATGCAAAATGGGGCGACCTCGGTGTCCGCGCACTCTCGGCTGCCGTCCTTATCCCTGCCGTTCTGGCGGATGTCTGGGCCGGTGGCATCTGGTTTCACCTCTTCGTCGCGCTGATCGGCGTTCTGATGGCTCAGGAATGGGTTGCAATCGTCCATCGCGGCGATCCTCTGCAATTTGCCCTGCATGCCGCCGGGGCCATGTGTGGAGCGCTGCTGCCGCTGGATGTGGGGCTCGGAGGCGGGCTGGCTGCCATTGTCGTCCTGGTCCTAGCCTCGGCAGGGCTTGCTGCGGTCCGCGCGCCGGGCGGCGCGGCGTGGAGCTATCTCGGTGTGCTCTATGTTTCTGTTCCCCCCATTGCGCTGGTGCTGCTGCGGGAAGACCCCGATCATGGAATTGCCGCCATTGTGCTGGTCATGGTCATGGTCTGGGCGGCTGATACCTTCGCCTATTTCTTCGGCCGCATTCTCGGCGGACCCAAGCTGGCGCCGCGCATCAGCCCGAAGAAGACGTGGGCGGGGCTTGCGGGCGCCATGACGGGAAGTGCGCTGGCCGGCCTCCTGGTGGGCGTGTGGCTCGCCGTTCCCTCACTGGCCGGACTGGTCGTGGTG
>Ga0129333_10007107_pt1 | contig 10594 bp, 19 predicted proteins | sample CPB6_08_DNA_FD_94474 | JGI IMG/M metagenome (GOLD analysis project Ga0129333, IMG submission 94474) | Freshwater to marine salinity gradient microbial communities from Chesapeake Bay, USA - CPBay_Sum_0.6_0.8_DNA | ecosystem: Environmental > Aquatic > Marine > Coastal | place: USA: Chesapeake...
AGTGCAGCGACGACGTCCGCGTCTGCATGGTGCTCGTCTTGCCTAAGATTCTTTGAGTTGAGCGCCTGACCTATGCGTTCATGTGTTGCCACTGTCACCTCCGAGTCGTGTGCGCATCAGCGGGATGAAGTCATCGAGCCTGAGCATCACGACAGGTCGCATGTCGCCATCGACTCGCATGATCACAACAGATACTTCACCAGCTGTTGAACCGGTCTCGCACTGACGCATGAAATCGAGCACGGCTAACTTGCGCCGACGCTTTACCTCGATACGGAACGGCGGCACGTTGATGTCCTCGCCGCTGTCTCTCGCCTGACCAAGCTTTCGCTTAACCTCGATGCCGAGTTGCACGCTCAGGTGAGATGCGATCTCGCGCTCCGTAGCCGCGCCTCGTTGTCGCTGTAGCTTCCCCATCACTTCACCTCCAGTCTGCCGCTGTCGAACAGCCAGCCGATCGTTTTGCGATGAGCGTCTTCCCAAATGGCGACGCGCTCCTCGCGAGTCCAGTTCTTGCCTTGGTCCAACTCCATGTGACAGCTGTTGCACATAGCGGCGACTCGATAGTCGTGCGCCTTGATGCCCTTGCCTTTGTCGTCGCGCAGCTGATTCGAATGCGCCGGCACGATGTTGCCGCCGGCGTTCCACGCACCGCACACGAAGCACTCAGGAGCGTGGTGGATATGGTCGAGCAGCTTGCGACTGCGATAGTTCAAACAGCACACCTCAGTTCGCGGATCTCGCTTTCAAGCTGTTGAACCCGACGCTCCAGAGACTTAATGTACGAGTCCTGCTGATTCAGATACGCACCCTGCGTATCGATCAGCTTGGCTTGCGCGATCGCGAGCGTGTCCGCTCGATCGACAGCTTCGCGAAGCACCGCGAGCTTCGTTGACTCTGGCTGCGTGCTCATAAGGCGGGCGTGAAGTATTGTTTGTGTGCGCGATACGGAATCTCGATGACCCGCTCGAACCTCTCTGCGACGTTGCCGTCGCGATCGATCTCGCTGCGAGAGTCGATCTCAAGATGGTCGAGCAAGAACTGGCGCGCGGTTTCTTCGCTGTTCACTGGCTCGAACGTGCGCGAGCTTGCCCAGCTCCAGAACTCCGGGTCCTTACAGAGCACAGCCGCGCGCTGCGCACCTGTTCGCCGCTGTTCAACAGGCTGTTCGTTCTCGTCGATCTGCACCATCACGCACATGAAGCGCTGTCCTGCGCGCTTGCCCTGTCTGATCGTGAAATCCTTGAACGGATGCGTGTCTGTGTCCTCACCGAGCAGGAACGTCACCGTCCTACCACGGGTTGATGACTCCGCCCAGTTAAGGAGCATTAGCTCCCCCTGAAATGCAATCTGCTGTTCGTCCACTGTTGCCTCACTGTTTGTACTTCGTCATCGCGCGACGCTTCTGCGCCGCGGTCATTGGCTTTTGCTGTGTTTTCGTGTCGACTGGTATTGTTTCGGGACGAGGAATATGGGTGTATGGCTCGCCCTCAGGTTGCGGCTCTCCCCACTCCGAGTCACGAACCTTGAGGTGCTTAATCTTGGACCCCGGGAAAGCTTCCATCAGCGATCGGATGTCGATAAACATCTGGTCAACAGCGGGGTCTTCACTGCGAACAGCTGTGAAATAGTCCTTGTCAGATTGCGTGAACTTCACCAGACAAACTCCTCTGCTTGTTCATTCAACGCTTTAGTCTCAGTCGCGATTAGTCCATTTGGCTTCACGCGCGGTACCTCAAACATCGGCGGTCGACCTTCCATCCGTCTGTCGTGGTAGCTGTTCGAATCCCGATCGAACCACAGCTTTACCGTCGCCTCCTCACCGCCGTCTCGCTGCTTAACAATGATGACGCTGGCGTCATAAGCTCGCTCCCATTCGGCGCGCTTCTCCATGGTCATTTCCTTGTCGCCGCGCTGCAGCTCCGCCTCTTTCTTTTTGTTTCGATAGACGATGATGGCGTTATCGACGCGGTCGGTGATCGACCCAGATCCCTTGATGTCGAACTTACCGGGAATAGTTTTCTCGTCCATCAACTTGCGAACGTGATGAACGATATGGATGTGGGCGCCAAGCTCGCGCGCGCTTGCACAGAGACTGAACACAAAGTCTTTCTGCGAGTTGTAGTCGTCCTCGCCTGAGACGCAGCACATGAGATTGTCTATGAAGAAGTGCTGCACCTTGTGTTCAAGCACGGCGTATCGAACGATGCCAAGCATGTCTTTGTTCGAGGCTGAGCCGCGCACGTCGGCGTACCACAGTCGGTCGCCGCACCACGCGAGAAAGTCTTTTACGTATTGCACTGAGGGGATGCCGCCCGCGGCTTGAAGGATCAGTCTCTTGTTGAGCGCTTCGGGTAGGAGCTCAAAGCTCGCTACGCCGCATCGGTATCCCTGCTGCATAAAGCCGAACATAACCTGTGAAATCACCATCGACTTGCCATGCCCGTTAGCGCCCGCCCAGACCGTGACTTCACCGGGGCGAAACTGGATATCGACGCGACCGAACGGCAGGCGAGCATGGTTGCCGGCGTTGTCGCCGAACATCCGCTCGATCGTCTCGTCGACGAAGTCCTGCGGACGTCGCATCTTGTGGTTCTTGGTTTCTGTCGACTTGAGATACGCCTCGAAGTCGATCGAGTCAGGGATGGTGTTATACATACGAAAACTCCGAGATCGCCCGATCGAAATACTCATCCCACTCAGCGTTCTCGAACTGCATGTACGGTTCGAACTCTAGCTGCCAGTCCCACGTACGACTGTCGTCGCGGTTCTGTACAGATTCGAGGGTAGGCATGTACGACACCGTGTATCCCTTGCGCTCAGCGTGAAACCACGCGCGCACCGGGAATGCCTCGCGACAGATCTTTTCGAAAACGCCGATCGTCGCGTGTTCTGCATTGCATACCACCATCACCGGAAGCTTCTTCAGAAATCGCCAATCGTATTCCTTGCCGGGAATCGCGCGCACTAATGCGTATGGTTTAACATCAAAGCGTATTCTTGGTGGCAAAAAAGAAACGACTACCAGTTCAGGCGCAAGCTTTCGCATTCGAGAGAGGAGAATCGACTCCCCCCCGAAAGGCAGGCGAGTCGACTCGATCATGTCCAAGCGCTCACGTCTTCCGTCTCGATGTCATCGAGGTAGCGCTTCTGACCAAGGTACGTGGAAGCATGCGGGACGAACTTGCCGCCGTCACGGGTCCACTGTTCTGTCAGCTTGACAGCTGCCAGATGGGTCATCACGGTGTCACGCTGGGCAAACAGTCCATGCCTTTTCCAAAGCTCAAAGGCGCGAGCTTTTCCGTCCTTTCTAGGGTATGCATCCCAGAACTCCTGCCAACCAGCCGCCAGTTCAGGCGAGTCTGATTCGACTTGGTCGGCATGCTTGTTTTTACCAACCAAAAACTTCGCAATTTGCTGGGCTTGATCTTCGGTAATTTTTATTGTGACCACGTCATCCGCGGTTTCGCCGACTAACTGACTGATAACAAATTCGTCGGCGGAGTGCGTGATCGAAATCGGGTTGTGTGTAAGGTTGCGCACGATCCACTTTCTCCCTGAGTGGTGTTGAAATTGGATCGAGTCTACTTAGCGGTATATGTGAAATCAATACCCATAAGTATTGCTAAAAGAAATAATTGACTATTGCCGCTCAAAAGTTTCTTCGGTATCGCAACCGAGCTGGGTGTGGATTCTTTGATGTCGGCTTTTCGACAGTTAGGGGCGAATTTATTGAAAGGGATACTCTCTTTTACCCTGACAACGCCTTGGACACCGCTCTCCTCCCCCCACCCCCCTCATGGCCCCCCCACCCCCCACGCCCAAAGGCGCGGAGTACGCATAGTGGAAGGGTGACCCAGCAGCTTTAGTTTCAGTTCGCGCCACCGCGCTCTCGTCCTGTGGTTTGCGTTCAGGATGAGAGAGTCGTCCCCCAGCGAACCTCGCTTTACATTCCGGCTCAGCGATATCGAGCCTCGCCCCCCGATCGGGTTGGGGGGCACCCCACCTAACTGGTCAGCTGGCGTTCAGCTTGTTCTTTACGAAGTCCCAGTCGAGCGCATCACGACGCGCGACGAGGTCACGGAAGTCGAGCTTGCCGCCGCTGTGCTTGTCGATGGCGATCGCCATCTGCAGCGAGACCGTATTTGCCTCGCGATAAACCAAGCTGGTTACGTAAGCGCCGGATACTCCGCACGTGTGACCTAAGCGGTCGCGCTCGATCTGTGTCAGCGATCGGATGTAAGCCTTGTGTGGCGCCTCAAATTGGGCGCCTTCTTGCACTGCAGCGAGTGCTTGGTCAGTCATTATCAGCTCCTTCGCACGTCAATACCGTTTGGTATTTTTTTGGATGGTATTCATGCCTCCGCGGGCGCGCAAGAATGTCTTTGCGTTTTTTTAGGAAACCGTTCCGTTTTGGTTCGAAACTGTACGGTAGCGCGTGGACAACCTTCTGGTATTACCGTACAGTGATCTCGAACTTAAAAGGCTGTATGAGGTAAGAGGTAGCCAAGATGAGTAGCATCTTTGACGTCCGTCGCGAGAACCTGCTGTCGTTGATACGTGACTCGTACCAAAACAACCGCGCAGAATTTTCGCGAAGCACAGGGAAGAACCCGAACCTAATCAACCTTGTCTTAACCAACAACCCAGAATACCGACGCAACATCGGGGAGAAGCTTGCTCGGGATATTGAGAAGCGCTGTGGTATTGCTGACGGCTGGCTGGATTCGCCCCGCGGGATGGGCATTCGTCGGGTAACGAAGGTCCCCATCCTGACCGACGCAGGGGACGTTCCTGATCGAGCTCCACTGGAGAGCGACTATCACGTCACTCTGCCGGTCGACGACCCTACGCTGGCTCTGCGCTCGACCGGGGCGGGAAACCTTGTCATCGTCATTGCGAAGGAATCCTGCATGGCGCCCGCGTTCCATGTCGGCGACTTTGTATGGGTCGACCTTGGGGTGAAGAAGATCTCAGGTGATGGTATCTACGTGATCCGGATGTCGGACGGTAGCCTCTTCCGACGCATTCAACAGCTGCCTACCGGTGAACTGCGGGTCAGCACTGACGACCCCGCTTACGCCCCGCAAATCCTCAAGGGCAAGGCTATTTCGAACTTACGAATTATCGGTAAGGCGACAGCCTGTAGCCACCGCACAGCCCTGTAAGGGCGGCTTACCCCTCTGAACGACCCGAAACGGTCGTTCTTTCCTTTTGCGTTTATTTAATACCGTTTGGTATTGACATCTCGATTCTGCGCCCATAGAGTCCGTCCTCATGGAATGCGACGACGACGGGCTGCAAGCGTGGCACCACCACGAAGAGCTGCTGCAGCAGCAATACGAGATGGCGCATCCCACCCGGTTTTTTCAACACAGCAAGGAGACGACAATGGGATTGGTCGCAAAAGATACGGGCGGCAGTGATCGTAAGTACGAGAACGCCCCCGCCGGCGCTCACGCTGCCCGGTGTTTCAGGGTGATCGACTTGGGCACCCAGACTTTTCAAGTCATGGGCGAAACCAAGCAGGCTCACCAGTGCGTGATTACGTGGGAGCTTGGTAAGACGATGGAGGACGGCAAACCGTTCACCATCAGCGAAAAGTACACCGTCTCGCTACATGAAAAGGCGAAGATGCGCAGCGTTCTCGAATCGTGGCGCGGTCGCAAGTTTACAGAGGCAGAGCGTAAGGGTTTCGAGCTGAAGAACTTGCTTGGAAAGGTGTGCTTTCTGAATATCGTGCATGCAAAGCGTGGCGATAAAACCTACGCCAACGTAGCGAGCGTCATGCCGGTTCCGGATGGCATCGCCTCCCCTGCTCCGGTCAACGAGACACTGTACTACGCGATCAACGAGCATCACTCAGGAATCTTCGAGCGTCTGCCGAAGTACTGCCGGGAGATGATCGTTAAATCGCCCGAGTACCAAATGATGAGCCTTGAAAGCATGAGCTCTTCCGGTAGCGGAGAGGAGATCAACGATGACATTCCCTTTTGAGTTGCAAGAGCAGAGATCGCTTAAAGCTAAAGTGCTTGCCGCAATCGATCAGCTCAATAAACCGTTTGACTCAGTTGAGATTGCCAACCTTACGAGTGTTACGCCAAGCCGGGTAAGCGCTTACCTGACTGGCATGTATCACCAGAAAATGCTGCGACGATCTCGCGATAGCGGTGCCTTAAATCGGCTGAAGTTTAGTTACGCCAAACCTGAGTGGGACATTCCCGGCTACGACCTGATCGATCGCCGAAAAACCGCCGCTCAAAAACGTAGACGGACTAACGCTTATAGCTCAGCGCCAACGCCGCAAGCTGCAACTACTCAGACATCGACTGTTCCACAGCTGTCGATCGTGCTGGGAGGCAAGCGGCTTGAGATGACGGTGAGAGAAGCCCGCGCTCTCCACTCTGAGCTTGGAGTTTTATTCGGTGACTTGGCGCGTACGGGTTAGTGACGAAGACCTCGCGCGGTTGCAGGAAGTGACCACGAAGCGCTGCGAGACCAAGTCGAAGCATGCAGTCGCTACTCAAAAGTACGACCGCCGGCGAACCGACTGGGAGATTTGCTACTTCGGGTTCATGGGAGAGGTCGGCGTCGCCCGCGCACTGTGCATCGAGCCTAACTGGTCGGTGCTCATTGGCGGTGATAGCGGCGCTGACGTTTCCTTCGGCGAAAAAATGCTGCAGGTAAAAACGCCGCTGACGAAGCAAACCCAAGACTGGCTTTACTTCAACGACGAAGAGCGCCTGTCTGCTGAATACGGCGTCCTTTGCAACATTGATGATTACGAGACTTCGGTACTGATCCGTGGCGCAGTACGAAAAGAAGATTTCCTAAGCTTGAGCGTAACGAAGAACTTCGGCTACGGCGAGCGGATTGCTGTTCATGCAAGCCAGATGGCTCCGATGGATGACCTGATATCCGCTGTGCAAGCCGTAAAGAAACAGACAGTAGGTGAACGATGCTAACAAATAAACTTAACTTGCCGAGCGCTGTCGTGACGGCTGTTCAGAACGATCCTTACAGTCGAGGTAACAGTAACATTAGTGTTACTCAGCTGATCACTCCGCCCTATCAGCGCAAGCTGCGACAGACTGTCGAGTCTGTTGAAGATGTGGCGGACAAACTGTTCGCCCTGTACGGGCAGATCGGTCACGGCATTCTCGAACGCGCCGGCTTGAAGAACGGATCGGATGTTGAGAACAGACTGTTCTCCGAGGTGAACGGGTGGACAGTGTCCGGACAGTACGACCTGATCGAAGACGGCGTACTCATGGACTACAAGTTCACGACGTTCTGGTCGGTGAAAGGCGACGAGCCGAAGCCTGAATGGGTGCAGCAGCTGAATTTGCTGCGTGTGCTGGCAATACGAAATGGTATTGAAGTACGCGCATTAAGGATTATTGCTTTACTGCGCGACCATCAAAAGTCCGCTGCAGAGCGTGATCCGGAGTACCCGCAGTTCCCGATCGTGCCGGTCGACATCCCGATGTGGGATCTCGCAGAAGCAGAGGCATTCATGTTGGAGCGCGTGAAGCTGCACCAGCTGGACAACCCCGATCCCTGCACCGACGAAGATCGATGGTTGCAGCCCGCCGTGTATGCGCTGAAGAAGAACGGCGTGAAGAAGGCGGTGAAGCTGTTTAACAACTTGCGGGACGCAGAAGCGGCGATGCCGGACGGCAAGGGCTACTTCGTTGAACACAGACCGGGTGAGTACCGGCGCTGCGCAAGCTACTGCAACGTCAGCCACGGGTGCCCGGTATGGCAGAAGACACAAGCGACGCCGTTTTAACGGCGCGTGGATGGAGGGATTGGTATGGCTTCCCGAAAAAAGATCTCTATAGCTGCCAGACGTGCGGCGTCGAAACCAAAAAAGGCACGGCGAACTGCGGTACCTGCGGCGCTCGGGCGCGCAAAGCGAAGCGGCGACGAGAAGCTCAGGAGCAACTCGCTGCGTCAGTTGCTGACCAGTGATGGTCTCGACGAACTTGTTACTTCAGATCTGCGCTCCATGCGTGACAGCTTGGAAGAGGACTATCGGCGTCGTGTTGACGGCAGCGGCATGGCGATCTTCGAGCAGGACAAGCTCAAAGATTGCCAGCTGCTCCTGCGGCACATCGATGCCATGACGATCGTGCTCGCCTATTACGGAGTGAAAGACTGACGCAGTGAACAAGCCAGCCCCCCCGGTACATCACTACAACCTAATGCAGTTAGGTTCCTAGAGCGGCGCGCCGGACGCCGAACTGCAGTCCGGCACTTATTCGGAGGATGATTTATGACCGAGAAGTACGACACGATGATGACTGCCGAAGAAGAGCAGTTCTGGCGCGAGATGAATAAGCCTATTGCGACCTCTCCTGCGACAGATACGTCCCTGACTAAACAGCTGTTCGAAGACAGCTACACAATCACCGCGAGCCACCGAAACTACAGCCGACCCTCGGTGCCTGCTCAAAAACAAGACGCCGTTAATCCAGATCACTACAAGCGTGGCGGCATCGAGTGCATCGATGGCATCCGTGCCGCCTTGACCCCTGAGGAATTTCGCGGCTACTGCAAAGGAAGCGCGATGGCGTACCTGTGGCGCGATGGAAAGAAGGACGACCCAGTGCAGGAAGCCGGCAAGGCGAACTGGTACGTCACGTGGCTACAAGGCAAGGACCCACGCAAATGACGTATGGCAGATACAACCCAAGGATCACGTTCGACCAGTACGTAATGTTGATGAAGCTGCGAGAGGAAACCGAGCTTGAGCGCGGCACTTTCCAGAAGCTGGTGCGAGAGTGGGGAGTGCCGCAGTCGACGCTGTCGACAGCTGTTAATCGCGGGATCAAGACGTATGAGTACAAACTTTGGAAACAGGGGGCGGAGATGTGCGCGAGCGGAATCGCCGCGCGGTCGAAGGAACTCAACAGCGGAAGGGAGATGACGTTGCTTGCCGGTACGCCCTAGAAACGAGACCGCAGATGACCTCGCGCGTGAGAACGCCGCCAAGCTGGCGGTCGAGTTCGCATTCAACTGCCAGCTGATCAAGCTGCAGGAAATGATCTACTCACTCGACTGGGTGCTGTTCGATGGTAACGGCAAAGTGCGCGCATTCTGTGAGTACAAGTACCGCCGTAACAGTAAGGGTAAGTACAAGACTCTGTTGCTTTCGAGCGGTAAGTGGACAAAGGCGATGAACCTGAGCCGAGAGCTGAATGTTCCGTTCGTAATGTTTGTCGAATGGACTGACGGAATCTTTTACAGCGTTCACAACGCGGGAGAACAGCTGTTGGTATCTGTTGGCGGTAACTCTCGGGGACAGCCCGGTGACATAGAGCCAACCGTTCATATCCCTGTCGATAGATTCATGGCATTGCCCGTGCTAGCCTCTTCGACGGGTACGCAGGCGCCGCTCTAGGAGTCAGATATGAGTGTGTACCTAAGAGGGCGTCTGTACTGGATCGAGTTGCGCGATCCAGCGGGTAATCGGATTCGGGAGTCAACCGAAACTGATGACCCGATTAAAGCTCATGCATATCACGACGTTCGAGTTCAGCAGTTGAAGCTTGGTCATTCCAAGGCGCCAACTTGGAGCGAGGCGGTCGCGAGATGGATGAGTGAGCGCTCTGATAAACGATCGCTGGATCGTGATCGTCAGATGGCAGATTGGCTGGATAAGTACTGGTCAGAAATGACCTTCGCCTCGATCACGGACGATGACATTCGTTTCGTGGTAGATCAGAAACGTCGCGAGACGAGTGCTTCGAACGCCAATCACTATCTGAAGTTCATCAAGGCATTGTTTAACAGGTCGATGGAGTGGAAGTGGGTTGCGTCGAACCCGGTGAGGATGAAGCCGTACAAGGTGAACAATCGCCGGGTACGGTTCCTGTCTGAGCAGGAGTACGCAAGGCTCATGGGTGAGCTGCCACGTCACTTGGCGGTCATGGCGGAGTTCTCGGTGCTGACCGGTTTGCGGAGGTCCAATGTGACGGGACTGAAGTGGAGCCGGGTGGACCTTGAGCGCCGCTTACTGTGGGTGTCTTCGAGCGACTACAAGTCGGGTCGGGACCACGGAATGCCACTCAGTGACAGGGCGGTCGAGATACTGCGCGGAGAGCAAGGTCAGCACCCGTTGTATGTTTTTACCTACAACGGGAAGCCGGTGACTCAGGTCAACACAAAGGCATGGCGGAAAGCCCTCAACCGGGCAGGCGTCAGTGACTTCAGGTGGCATGACCTGCGCCACACCTTCGCGAGCTATCACGCCATGAACGGAACCCCACTGCTCACGCTAAAGGCATTAGGAGGCTGGCAGAGCCTCGATATGGTGAACCGGTACGCACACCTCTCCTCGGAGGGATCGCGCTTATACGTCGCTAATAGCGCCGTACAGACGCAGTCTGGGGTGTGTGTGGGCGGTGTGGGGAATGTGGGTGCGAAACCGGGCTCATCGGGCGACCACCAATCAGCTCAACTGCGCGTAAGTGGTTGAACTGTAAGGAGAAGGTGGCGCGCCCGGCAGGAGTCGAACCTGCGACCTACGGCTTAGAAGTGCGTTAAGTTGCTTTTATAATCAACAACTTGTGGCGCTTGCGTACCCACG
>Ga0129333_10007108_pt1 | contig 10594 bp, 19 predicted proteins | sample CPB6_08_DNA_FD_94474 | JGI IMG/M metagenome (GOLD analysis project Ga0129333, IMG submission 94474) | Freshwater to marine salinity gradient microbial communities from Chesapeake Bay, USA - CPBay_Sum_0.6_0.8_DNA | ecosystem: Environmental > Aquatic > Marine > Coastal | place: USA: Chesapeake...
AATCAAATCTTTGCCAAGAGATACTATTACCCACGAGACCTTTCCAGAGGATTGAAGATGCTGAGGGAAGAATCGCTCTTTGTACTCTTGGCAGTATAAACTGGGGCGCATTTCGTAACCCACAAGACATGCGTAAGTGCTGTAGAATACTAGTACGTAGTCTCAGCAACTTACTCAACTATCAAGACTTCCTGAGTATTCAAAGTCAACTGGCTAACCAAGACTTTGAACCACTCGGGGTTGGCATCACCAACCTGGCATATTGGCATGCTCGCAAGAGTCTCAAGTACGGCGAACCAACTGCTTTAGCAGAAGTCAAGCGTTGGATGGAACATCAGGCCTATTACCTAACCGAAATGAGTGTAGAATTGGCTGAACAGCGTGGTGCTTGTAGTAAATCGTCGCAGACCTACTACGGTAGGGGAGTATTCCCCTGGGAACGACGTGCCCCGGGTGTCAATGATCTAACGGATTTCACTCCAAGTCTTGACTGGGAACCACTGCGTGCCAAACTGTTAAAGTTTGGAATTCGTAATGCTACATTAATGGCAGTAGCACCGGTTGAATCTAGTTCTGTGGTGCTTAATTCTACCAATGGCATCGAAATGCCCATGGAGCTGATATCTGTTAAAGAATCTAAAGCGGGGTCGTTTGTACAAGTGGTGCCCGAATATCGCCGCCTCAAAAGCAGATATCAATTGATGTGGGATCAGCGTGACTGTGCTGATTACCTTAAGACTGCGGCAGTGTTAGCAGCCTATGTTGATCAAAGTTTGAGTACCAATACATTTTATAATCCTGCTTACTTTGCCAACAACAAAGTGCCAGCAACATTGATAGCAAAGAACTTGATGCTGGCTTACAAATGGGGCATTAAAACCATCTACTACAGTTTGATCAACAAAGTCGGTGCCAAGGCCATTCTAGCCAATGCTCCTGCTACCATTGAAAAAACAATTACAAATATTCAAGTTGATGAAGATCAAGAAAATTGTGAAGCCTGTGTATTATGAATCAAGAATTAACTACTATCGAAAAAATTAGAAGTCTATTATTGGCCTATGGCGTGCCCAATGATATAGAAATCGAAGAAGAAGCAGAAGGTATGATCTTAGCCGCATTGAATCAAGACGACATTGCATCAGTTGGAATTGATGAGGAAGGCGGCCTTGTTATTGAGTTTAATGGAAATGAGTAAAGCACAATATAACTTACAGAAACAGACTAACTATCTAAAACGAACCATGTTTCTGGACCCTGAAGGTCCAGTTACAGTTCAACGATTTGAAGAAGTCAAATATCCTAAATTACAGAAATTCGAAGAAACTGCAAGAGGTTTCTTTTGGGTTCCTGAGGAAGTAACACTGACCAAAGACAAAATTGATTTCAAAGAAGCCAGTGATGCTGTTCGACATATTTTTACCAGCAATCTCTTGCGTCAAACTGCCTTAGACAGTATTCAAGGACGAGCACCTGCACAGGTGTTTAGTCCCGTGATTTCTATACCCGAACTAGAGGCTTTGGTCAATAATTGGAGTTTCTTTGAGACCAATATTCACAGTAAGAGTTACAGTCACATTATTCGTAATATCTACGGTGTACCCAAGGAAGAATTCAACAAGATTCACGACACCGCAGAAATTGTTAGCATGGCCGCCAGCATTGGACGTTACTATGATGAACTGCATCGTCTGAATTCTTTAAAAGAAGTTAACCCAGAACTGGTATCTGAACAAGAACACATTAAGGCTATTTGGCTGGCATTAAATGCCAGTTATGCGCTTGAAGCACTGCGTTTTATGGTGTCATTTGCCACTAGTTTGGCCATGGTAGAAAATCGTATATTCATTGGCAACGGTAATATCATTGCCTTGATTCTGCAGGATGAGATTCTACACGCAGATTGGACTGCGTGGATCATCAATCAAATAGTCAAAGAAGATTCACGTTTTGCCACGGCTGCTGAACAGACAAAGTCCGAAGTATATCAAATGTACATGGAAGTTGTCGCCGAAGAAAAGGATTGGGCTGATTATTTGTTTAAGAAGGGTGTGGTCATCGGCTTGAACAGTCAGATTCTCAAGGACTTTGTAGACTTTACTGCCTACACAAGGCTAAAAGACATTGGCATTAAGTACCAAGAAGATCATCCACGTTCGAGTCCTATTCCTTGGTTCAACAAACATGTCAATATAAATAAAAAACAAACAGCTTTACAGGAATCTGAAAGTACAAATTATGTTATCGGTGTTATGTCAGAAACTGTAGATCATGCTGCGCTGCCCGATATCTAAGGAGAAGTCATGGCCCGAATTAAAGAAGAAAAGATAATTGTTAGATTTAGTGTATTGCTTGGAGACGGCGAGAATCTCGAATCAAATTTAGTAGACGAAGATATCAAGAATGAAATCGAGCAACTTGCACAAGACATGGTATTAAACAAACTGTCCTTGCAAAACTCAGAAATTCGTTTGCTAGTTGAAACCACATTGGAAAATACCACCACTGTGCTTAACACATGATTCGTGAAGAATATTTAAGCATAAAACTGACAGGATTATTTCCCGACGATATTAATCCAGAATTCTATAACATGTACATGTTGTTAGATTTACCTGTGTTTGAGAAAATCGTTGAAAAGAAGATTAATCTTAAATTGAAAACTCAAAACACCATAGTAGTAACCAGTCAAGTAAGTTAGAATAGGAATTTAAATGCCTAAAATACATGAAGAATTAGTTGTGATCAGAGTGAGCAAATTGCTTAAGAATGATTCGGAAATTTCAAAATCCATTGTCGGTGATGATGTTCTTGATGCTTTGTCCAGTGTAGTCGATGAATTAATCAATGATAAAAGTATTGTAATAGAAGTAGAGAGGACTTGATGTTAACCATTTACAGTAAAGGTAATTGTCAATTTTGCGAAAAAGCCAAAGCACTATTGAAATTAAAAGATGTTGCATTTGAAGAAGTTCGTGTTGATGTAGATTCATCAGCTAGACAATTTTTAGTTGATCGCGGTCATAGAACTGTACCACAAATTTACCGCGGTGGGGAATTATTTGTTGAAGGCGGCTACAACGGGCTTGCTAATTTAACAGAAGATGATTTTCGAATGTTAAGGGGTAATTGATGTTACTTGAAAAATCAAAATACAAAGTTGGAGATATCATTAATCTCAAGTTGATCAGCGGCGACGAAGTAGTCGGCGAGTTAGTTCATCTCGATGATTATTCGTACAATCTTAAAAAACCTTGCGTGGTAGTTACCAGCCCCGAGGGCATCGGACTGATTCAAGCCATGTTTGGTTTAGATCCAGATCAGGAAACACTTAGATACAAAGAGCATCACATTGTGACTACCTGTAGTACTCACAGTAAAATGCGCGAGCATTACATTAGCATAACTTCAGCAACGGACTAAATTCTAATCATGAAAGCCGGTGGCGTAATTAACATCGTCAAGAAGATCCTTCCTGCGGACCCTAAGGTTATTATAAAAAATAAACCCGCGGCTCGTAGAGGTGATTTAGGAGGATTAACGCCATTGTTGGCCATTGCGGCCTCCGGCGGTTTAGCCGGGCTTGGACTAGCCATTCCTGCGCCATTCGCTGCTGCTTGTCAAGGATTTATCACCAGCGGTGTCAGTGGATTATGTCAAACTGCCTTAGGTGCTTGTGGGCCATTGGTACAATCGGCCTTGGGCAGTTTACCTGGTGGGTTGTCGGGTATAGCGTCTGGTATCACAGCTTCATCCTTGGGCGAACTTGGAATCAACACCGACAACGTAGTAGGAGGTTGTTTGACTCAAGCACAAGGCTTGTTTAGCAATGAAGTAACTGGGATAATGGAAACTGCGGCAGCTGCCAATAGTTTCTGTGAAGGTTCGTATGATTTCTGTGCTGCAATGAGTCAAGGGGCCGCATTGAATCTACCCGCCGGAGATTTAGGATTCAGTTTTAAAAGTTTAACAGACACAGTCACAGGTGGTATTACAAGACAATTTGGAGCGATCACTGACGAATTTAAAACTGTGTGCGCTAATTTTGCCAATGTTGGGACCATGTTGGATCCCACTGATTTAGCAAAAACTTGTACTCCGGCAGGATTTGCAGAAAATCTAATTAATCAAGGATTTGGTGAACCTGTACTATCGGCATTGAACCAAGTTGGTATAAACAACGTCGACGAACTTGTGGCCGGAAATGAGACCTTGATTAATCAGGCACTAGACTCAATTCCCAAAGAGCAAATTGCCGAGATTGTTGAAAAAACTGGTTTTCAGGGCACAATTGATAAACTCACTGATGTTATTAAAAATCCCGCAACATGGCTCGGCGAGCAAGCCAAACAATTCGCAGCCACCGGCGAAGAATTGACTAGAAAATTATCTAATGTCTTAGGTACCAACCCAGTGGTTAGTTCATTTGAGCAAATGGGTCAAACCTTACAGCAAATCAGCCAACCACAAATACCTTTATTAGATGCAGCCAACACTGATCGTAATACCTGGAATGACTATTTTGTGGATCCTGCCGAAGTCAAATCCAAAGTGGGTTCTGGCAGCGGTATTTTTGGTAATCCAACTTTGGCAGATGTGATTGGTGTTGCTGCAGGGCTTGGCTTCACTGATCGAATACTTAATATGACTGCCAGTCAACAGCGTGTTCTTGCCACTACCGAAGGACAGGCTCTACAAACTGCTCTTAATAATGCCATTGCCAATCCGGGCAATGATGCGGCCAACGCTGCTGCTATCACAGCAGCCGCAGCAGCATTTAATAATCCTACCAGTGAAGCCTTGGCCAAAGAAGTGTTTATACTCAATGAAAACTTCAATGGTGTAGCAAACAAGATCATTACCGAAAAACAAAATCTCATTGCTGCAAGAATCGATATCACCGAAAACACTGGTTCGGTAGATAGTTTGATGGCGTTTGTTCAAAGTCTACACGCCATGCACGAGGATCCTAAGTCACTGGGTTACGCAGATTTTGTCATTGCGCTGACTACCAATGACGTCTACGGTGAAGCCATTCGTGCTGCTATTTTAGAAGGAAAAAATTTAAAACTCTTAGAATTGCTCGGTGTTGTTTCTAATACCACATTAGACACCGATGCTTATGGTCAACAAGTCTTAGCACAAAGATCAAATAATACATGCTGCCCGCCTGTTAGTTAATTAAAAACAACAGGTCCAACTGGACCAGCAGTCAAAGTTCAAATTAGTTGTAATATATTTTCAACTATAGTATACTAAGGACTTCGTGTCCTCGGAAAGGAGATAATTATGAATAATTTATACACGAGTACCGAAAAGAAAGAATTTGGTCTCGAAAAGTATATACTTCGAGTAATGGCTATTATATTAATGGCCATGGGTCTCTATGGTTGTGTTAATCTTTTTAATTGGGTACTAGACAAAAAGTATCAACACTTAGAAGCCACAGTGGGCAATGAAATTACTGCCCAGTATCGTGAACGTCAACTGGCTTGTTTGGCCAGGAACATTTATTTCGAAGCCGGTAATGAACCATTCGAAGGAAAAGTGGCAGTGGCGCAAGTGACTTTAAATCGTGCCGAGGCTCGTGGATTTCCTGGTGATGTTTGTCAAGTGGTATATCAAAAAAATGTTTTTTATGAACGAGTTATTTGTCAATTTAGTTGGTATTGTGACCGCGAGAGCACAGGAAAAATCCTTAACAAATCAGTGTACCATGAAAGTATGGAGGTGGCTAAAAAAGTTTTACTAGAAGGATTCAGATTACCTAGTTTAACACAGGCTTTGTACTATCACGCAGACTATGTTAAGCCAGGTTGGAAAAAAGAGCGTATTACACAAATTGGTCGTCATATATTTTACAAATAAGGAATTAACATGAACAACGATGTAAGCCCGGTTACTCGAGCACTAGAATCCGTTCTTAACGTACCCGGCATGATTTTACAGTTTATTCAAGATCACTTGGTCAATGTCAGTGCTCATACCTTAGGATGGTTAACTATTGTGATGTTACACTTAAGCAGTGTTCCTACGCTGTTAGCAGTACTAACTCATCAAAGCGATAAAATGCCTCCAGTGGACATCATGCTGTTCATCTGGGGTGGACTAATTGCCATCTTTTTTAAGAGTTTGTTTGAACGAAATTATCTTTACATTGCCACAGTGTGTCTTGGCTTTGTTGGTCAAACTGTGTTGATGAGTTTAATTCTGTTTAAATAAACAGAGTTGATAATAGTCGCCGCTGGATTGGGTAAATACCCGTATAATTCTTTAATGGAGTTCCAAATGTCAAAAAGCGATCATGTGCAGGAAAATTCAGAAGAGTACAATAGTGCGGAACTCGAGGAGATAGATAGTTTGGATATCGAAGATACTGATGTGGGTTTTTTAATCGACAAAGAAGGCAATCTTAAGACCGTGTTTGGACCTGCGGCGGGATTTGAAAATCCCAGTGAAACTGTGGCTGCAATCTTGGAAATTTTTGGAATTAACGATCTTACAGCACCAAACCGTACTCTACACTAGTGCCTAAAATTTCAGCAGATTTGTGGCGTAAAAACCACAAAAATCAACTTGAAAAATAGACAATTTTGCTTGTTTTTTAGACATTAAGGTGTTGTTTTTGCACAACAATACCCCTACAAGTTGACAGGGTTAGCCCGTTTTGCTATACTACGAGTATGGACAAAGCAATTCGCACTCGTAAACGTAGACAAGACACTAAACATGCCTTGTACATGATTGTCAACGTAGTCACAAACGAGCACTATGTTGGCATCACAGTATGCGGCAGTCAAGTCAATCGTGCTCTTAAAATACGCTGGCAAAAGCATGTTCGCCGCGCACTAACAGAGAACAAGTCGTGGGCTCTGTGCAACAGCATAAGGTCGCATGGTGCCGACGCTCATGTTATACTATTGGTTGATGTAGTGCGCGGACGTAAACCCGCACATGCCGCAGAGCGCGAAATTGTAAACAGTTGTAATCCTGCACTAAACACGCACTAGGAGATAGCTATGCTTACAGTTGATAAAAACACCAGCGAAGCCCCAAACAAATGGTGGGCTGCTCAAGATGCCAGAATGCGTAACATTGCCAACAAAAGCCGTTGGGATGCAGGTGTTCAACGGCGTGTCAGTGCCATGCTTATGGCACTGGATAGCATTTATTCTGGTCGTATTTACGAGGCGTACGGTGTGCGCAGAGTTGCTATTAAAATTGATAGTCCTCAAGTGCGTGATCGCAAGTGGCTCCGTATTATGGAAACGGATTGGGCCGCTGAGGGAATTACCAAAACTGTTACACCTCGAGGTATACTGTATCAAGTTGCTAAGTTGTAAAATAACAACAAGTTGACACACCAGACCAATTTTGCTATACTAACGGTATACTGAAACAACGGAGATCAAAATGGCATACAAAGGTTTTTATCGTGCTCCTCGTGTTGTTAGCCCTGATGCTAGTCAGGAACCCCAAGTTCAAGCCCTTAGAAATGCAATGGGATCAATGACTGCTCGTGACGCAGAATTTGCTGGCAGTCTAGTCAGTAACTTTTATCGTTTTGGTCGTCTCAGCGACAAGCAGTTGGCATGGGTTGACACTCTTACTCAGCGTGTGACCAATCCTGCTCCTGCTGCACCTGCCGCTGTACAAGTCAATGTTCAGCGCATTCAAGACATGTTTGATCGCGCCGGACAAACTCTCAAGCGTATTAAGGTCAGGATTCAAAGTGTTGAAGGACAGCCTGTGTCTTTTAGTCGTGCAGGCGCCGCTAGCAAGTACGCTGGACAGATTTTAGTTACTGATGGAGGCCCGTTTGGTGCCAACCGGTATTTTGGTCGCATTGATACCAATGGTGACTTCCATGCCACTAGACAAGCCGGTGCCGATGTGTTAGCATTGGTACAAGAGTTTGCCGCAGCGCCTGAGGCTACTGCTGGCAAGTATGGACGTTTAACTGGTGGTTGCTCATTTTTGCAATCACAGTCTCAAAGATGCACGTAGCACAGAGTTGGGTTACGGCCCAGTGTGCGCTCGGCGTTTTGGTTTGGTACATTAATTGGAGGCTAAGGTGGATCAACCCTGGCAAGTTATCTCAGCATTAGAAACACACAATCTGCGTACCAACAAGGAGCAGATTATCGAGGCTCAAGCAGAAGCCGGCAACTCAGAGTTCTTTGAGGGTTGCCGCTTGGCTCTTGATCCCATGATCACCTTTGGTATTAAACAAGTGCCCGAGAAGAAGGCAACTGATCAACTAACCAGCGACCACGGTATGAACTGGGATACCTTTGCCTTGGCTGTCACAGGCTTTGTCAACAGAGAAATCACTGGCAACATGGCTCGTGACATGCTGAATCACATGATGTTGGCTAGTACACAAGAGCAGTGGAATTCATGGTACCGTCGTATCTTGATCAAAGATCTACGCTGTGGTGTTAGTGAAAAGACCATAAACAAGGTGGTAGACCGTGACTATCCTGGCTATAGCGTGCCTGTGTTTGGCTGTCAACTTGCTCATGATAGTGCTAATCACGAAAGCAAGGTTACAGGAAAAAAACTTGTCGAAGTCAAGTTGGATGGAGTTCGTGTTATCACTATTGTGCATCCAGACGGCAGGGTTGATCAGTTTAGTAGGAATGGTAAAGAACTTGTGAACTTTGCGCATGTCAAAGCACAGTTTCATGCCATTGCTCACCACCTTACCGAAGCCATGGTCTTTGATGGTGAAATCATGAGTGCCAGTTTCCAAGACTTGATGCGACAAGTTCACCGCAAGAGCAATGTCAAGGCCACGGATGCTGTACTGCATCTGTTTGATGCTGTGCCATTGGCAGACTTTGAGCGTGGTCGTAGTGATGCGCCACAGTACGAACGCAGTCATGCTCTCTGTGATTTTTATAAACAGTATGAGGCAGATCTTCCAAGTGTGCGTGTGCTAGGTCAAGAACTGGTAGACTTGGATACCGAGGAAGGACAGGCTCGCTATCGTGAGATCAATCGTGAAGCCATTGCGGGCGGCTACGAAGGTATCATGATCAAAGATACGGCAGCGCCGTACGAATGCAAGCGTACCGCATCCTGGTTGAAACTTAAACCCTTCATTGAAGTCAGCTTAAATATTGTTGACATCGAAGAGGGCACTGGTAAAAATGCAGGGCGTCTTGGTGCCCTAGTTTGTGAGGGCGAAGATGACGGACGAAGCATTAGGGTTAATGTCGGCAGTGGGTATAGCGATGATCTCCGTACTGATATTTGGGCCAATCTTGATCTGGTCATGGGACAGGTGGTTGAGGTTCGTGCGGACGCTGTCACTCAAAACCAGGATGGCAGCTATTCGCTTAGGTTTCCCAGGTTCCTACGTTTCCGTGGTTTCCAAATTGGAGAAAAATTGTAGTATGGATAAACAAATGATTAAAGACATGCTGTATGGTACCATTGTGGAAATGCAGAATAATAAAAAGTACTATTACTATAGCGCAATTGGTGTAGAGTACAGTCGCTGGCAGGATGAAGGCGAACAGCAACTAGTTCAGGCCATAAAACTAATCAGTGCTCGTGTGGATCAATTTGAACGCGATCGTATTCGAGCAGCCAGTCAACAATTGCTATTAGATGAACTAAAGAAGGATCACAAGTAATGGAATTAGTAGGCAACAACGAATTAGATCGTCATATGTGGCTAGAAAGTCTGCTACGTGAAGGCATTTATGAAGTTACTTTTACCAAAGTAGATGGTAGTACTCGTGTTATGCCCTGTACATTGAAACCAGAACTATTACCAGACCGTACACTAACAGAAACCACTGGCAAAGCCACTGCTAAACCATTGAAAATAGAAACCATGAGTGCTTGGGCCACTGATATCCAACAATGGCGCAGTTTCAGGGTTATGAATGTAGTTGAGATTAAACCATTATGAAGATTCAATTTACTAATATACCCGAACTACGAGAAGTATTTGCTTTAGACAAATGGAGCCGTGATCACATGGTTAGACTGTTAGGTAAGCGTCAAATTGGTTACGATATTGTGCAGACCACTATGGCGGCTCCGGCTTTTAGATTTAGAACACGAGAGGATTTTGATCTCGCCAAAAGATTGATACAAGAACATGAAATCAAAGATTGATCCCGCCGTTATTACACCTAAAATAGAACAATGCTCACCAACAACCTGGATCGTTACACTAGAGGAAGATCCCGAAACTGGTGATCTAGTTATGCCTATTCCCACAGAAGCACTTGATGCCAATGGGTGGCAAATAGGAGACACATTGACATGGAATATAGATGATGAAGGAACAGTCACACTCGTCCGCGATGTTGAGTCGCAGCCCGGATCGTAATACTTGGCAACCTACCAAGTATTTGGCTAGAATGGCCGAACAGGGGCGAACTCCGGAAAATGATGACGATGTAGGCGCCATGATGGACTTCTATAAGACGGAAGCAGAACGCAGATTTGAGCAAGAACAAGATCCTGCATGGCGTGAGCATAACATGGAGTATGACCTACGTACCAGTGAATTCATGTGCGAAAAGGTTCGTAGCAATGATTACTATGCACAGAATCTCTATGCTGCCATGTG
>Ga0129333_10007109_pt1 | contig 10593 bp, 9 predicted proteins | sample CPB6_08_DNA_FD_94474 | JGI IMG/M metagenome (GOLD analysis project Ga0129333, IMG submission 94474) | Freshwater to marine salinity gradient microbial communities from Chesapeake Bay, USA - CPBay_Sum_0.6_0.8_DNA | ecosystem: Environmental > Aquatic > Marine > Coastal | place: USA: Chesapeake Bay...
ACCGATCAAGAGATAAAGAAGGCTCGTGTCATTTTGTGGCGCGGTCACTGCTCGGTTCATGGCCGCTTCAGCATTGATAATGTAAATGAGATTAGAAAGCAGATCGAAGGAGTAAAGGTTCTCGTTCATCCTGAATGCCAGCATGCGGTAGTCAAGGCCGCTGATGTGGTTGGCAGCACCGAGATGATCATCAAGACCGTAGAGGAATCACCACGCGGGTCGATTTGGGCTGTTGGAACCGAGCTAAATCTTGTTAAACGCTTAGCTTCTACAAATCTGGATAAGAAGGTCTACTTTCTAGATAAAACAGTCTGTTACTGCTCAACTATGAATCGGATCGACCTACCTCACTTGGTCTGGGCTCTTGAATCTGTTCTAAATGGCAAAGTCGTTAATGAGATAAAGGTCGACCCAAAAATCGCGCAGCATGCACGAGTTGCGCTAGAGCGAATGCTCGCCCTACCTTAAGTTCATGGCTGAAAAAAAGGGTCGCCCAACTCCGAAGCGAAAAGAAGTTGAAGAGCAGCGTGTATTTCGAAGACTCGCGCCTGCGGCAACTAAGGAAGCCAAGAAGCAACAGAAAGCTCAGGCTCGTTTAGCTAGAGCGGCGCAACGCCAGGCTTACATGCGCGGTGATGAGAACGCGCTCCCGGTGCGTGATCGAGGCCCAGTAAGAAGATTCATCAGGGATTATGTTGATGCTCGCCGTTCAATCGGTGAATATTTTCTCCCCGTAATTGTGCTCGTACTTTTTATGACCGTGGTTCCGATACTTGAAGTTCAGCTAGCCGCGATAGTTTTGATGTACTCAGTTCTACTTTTCTCAATCATGGATGGATTTTTCTTAAGCCGTAAGATCAAACGCGAGGTAGCGGCGCGTTTTCCAGGAACATCCCTTAAGGGACTCGGGATGTATGGCTGGTTACGCTCAACTCAGATAAGAAAACTTCGTGCCCCTACTCCAAAAGTTAAACGAGGGGCGACCATCTAGTCGAGTTGTACTAGTTCAAGCTCGTGGATTTGGCGAGACCGTCTTTGTTGGATCCTTTTCAGGTAGCCCGCCTAAGACTCGATCAATCTCATTCATTGTTGAAGAATCCAACTTCACACCACTTGCTTTAACATTTTCTTTGATTTGGGCTGGTTTTGTTGCGCCAATGATTGCGCTCGAGACATTGGGATTTTGTAAGACCCAGGCAACGGCAAGTTGTGCAAGCGTCAATCCATTAGCATCAGCAACCGGCTTTAGATTTTGAACCGCTGAGAGAACTTCATCGCGCATCCAGCGTGAGATCATGTTTGCGCCACCTTTTTTATCGGTAGCGCGTGAACCTGCGGGTGGCTTCTTCCCCGGAAGATATTTTCCAGTTAATGCACCTTGGGCAATTGGTGACCAGACAATTTGGCCAATTCCTTTTTCTCTCGAAAGCGGGACAACCTCGCTCTCAATCACTCGCCAGAGCATCGAATACTGCGGTTGGCTTGAGACAAAACGCGTGTATCCGCGACTATCCTGAATCTTCAAGGCATCGCTTATCTGTTGCGCGGTCCACTCTGAGAAACCTATGTAGTGGACTTTTCCCTGACGGATCAGATCATCAAATGCACTGAGAGATTCCTCTAGCGGCGTTTCAAAATCAAATCTGTGCATCTGATACAGATCAAGATGATCGGTCTGCAGCCGCTTGAGCGAGGCGTGGACTGATTCCATAATGTGTTTTCTAGATAGGCCACGATCATTCTTTCCTGGACCAGTTGGCCAATAAACCTTGGTTAGTAGCTCATAGGACTCACGGCGTACGCCCTTAAGGGCCTTACCAAGGACCGTTTCGGCCCGGGTACCTGCATAAACGTCTGCAGTATCGAAAGTCGTGATTCCATTGTCGAAAGCCGCCCTGACGCATTTAATCGCCGCGTCCTGTTCGACCTGGGATCCATGGGTAATCCAATTGCCGTAGGTAATCTCACTTACATACATCCCTGAACTGCCGAGTCTCCTATATTCCATGTTTGCAAGCGTAGTGCCTCCTTGCTAGCTAGGTCTATTAGTGGTTTATTTCGCCCACAACTTAATAATCGTCGTCTCTGGGGAAGTCGGTGAAAATCCGACGCTGACCCGCAACCGTAAGCGTCCATCTGGGCGTAAGTCGGATTACCAGTTCGTCGATAACTAATTGACCACCCGTCGAGGTTTGCGGGGCGGAGATTTTTTTTCGCCATCGTGAGCACTCTTTCATTCTTGAAAGGTTCACATGTTTAAAAAGTTAGCTTTATTATTTGCAATCAGTTTAACTTTCTTACAAATCCCTAACGCCAGCGCCGAAAGCGGATACAGATATTGGGGTTACTTCCAAGCTCCTGCAGGAGCCACAAGTTGGACCGCGGCGATGACGGGACCATCCGTTGAAGTAAAGGATGGTGATGTCGAGGGCTGGACATTTACTGCTAGTAGCAATGACATTCCAGCAACTGCTCCAATGATGGACCCTGACTTCGCAGAGCTCTGTGCCGATGTATCCCAAGTTTCTGGCAAGGTGAGAGTCGGCTTAGTCGTTGACTTTGGGGCGGCTGAGATTGCTCCTGTGGGAGAGACTCCGCGCGAATTCTTCAAAGATTGCGTTCTAGTTAATGAAGGCTCAGTAGGTCTTGATGTTCTCAATGCAGTTTTAGAGGTGCGCGCTGCTGACTCAGGACTCATTTGTGGCATTGCAGGTTATCCAGCAGAGGAGTGTGGCGCTGAGATAGATATGTCCCTGCTTACAAGTTCCGCTAGTGAACCGGTAGCAATCGATGAAACTAGTGAAGCTGAGCCAGCTAGCAATAACTCGTTTGCCCTTGTTGGGCTTGCAGTAATCGCCTTACTCGTCGGCGTAGTAGCGCTTCGTAGACGATCATCAAAGTAACGAAAACGTAAAGCAAGAAATTGAAACGCGAAATTCATCCAGTCTTCTTCTGGTTGTGGGCGCTATGCCTAGTCACAGCCCTAATTAGGCTGGATGAAATAGCCTTCAACATCGCAGCGATAGCTACAACAATTGTGCTGGTGAAATTGGTGGGAGTTAAAGGATTACGTCGATCCACATTTTCTCTAGCGCTTCGTCTAGCAGGGCTCGCAGTTGCTATTCGAATGATCTTTGCGGTGCTCATTGGAGTACCGATGCCCGGGACGGTTGTATTCGCTATCCCTCAACTGCAACTTCCTAATTTTTTAGTTGGGATAAGGATTGGAGGCGATGTAACAACTCAACGCCTCTCGACAGCCTTTGAAGAAGCAACGCTCTTTGCGGGACTTATCATTGCCTTCGGCGCGGCTAATGCACTCACAACAGCCACCAAGATCTTAAAAGTTATTCCACGAAATCTATATGGCGTTGGCATAGCTGCCGCACTTGCCACAACCCTTACACCTCAATTAGCACATAGCATCGCTCGAGTAAGACAGGCGCAATTTCTTCGCGGTCAAGGCGAAAGTGGAATTAGAAGTTGGAAGAGAACCGCAACTCCAGTTTTTGAAGACTCCATTTCACGCTCCCTTGATCTCGCGGCAGCTTTAGAGGCTAGGGGTTATGGGGTCAACGAGCGACCCACTCGCTACCGTCCGATTAAGTGGGATGCTATTCATTCTCTTGCACTCTTTGCTGCGCTCTACCTCGCATTAGTTTTGCCCATCTTGGTTCTTCCAACCACTACCTCTATCGCCATTTTTGCAGCAATTCTTCTTACTCCAGTTGCGGTGTTTCGATGATTAGGTTTAACAATGTCTCGCTGATCTACCCAAACTCCGAGCAGACAATTATCGAAAACTTAAGTTTCTCCCTCTCCGAGAGCGAATTTGTTCTAGTTATTGGCCAGACGGGAGTGGGCAAGAGCAGCATCTTGCGATTAATGAATGGTCTTGTCCCTCATCACACCGGGGGAATTCTCTCAGGTGAAATTGAAGTAGCTGGCAGATCTACCAGATTATTAAAACCAGGTGAGCTTTCAGATGTCGTTGGAATCGTTGGGCAGAATCCAATTAATGGTTTCGTCTGTGAAATTGTGGAAGATGAGATTGCTTTTACTCTAGAGACTCTTGGTATCGCACCCGAGGTCATGCGTAAACGAGTTGAAGAGGTACTTGACCTTCTTGCATTAGCTGAGCTGCGCAATCGCGAAATCTCCACCCTAAGTGGCGGGGAACAACAACGCGTTGCCATTGCTGCTGCATTAGTTGCACAACCAAAAGTACTTTTGCTAGATGAGCCAACGAGCGCTCTTGATCCGATTGCTGCCGAAGAAGTCCTATCGATTCTGCATAGATTGGTTAATGACCTCGGACTTACTGTTGTCATCGCCGAGCATCGATTAGAGCGAGTAATCCAATTCGTCGATCGGATTCTCCTAATAAAAGATTCTGGGCAGGCCGAGATCGATACAACACGAACGATATTGGCCGATTCTCCTATCGCTCCCCCGCTTGTAGAACTCTCAAAAATAGTAGGCCTTTCAGATGTGGCATTGACTATCCGTGAGTTTCGTAAAGCAGCTCCAGATATCTCGCAACGTAGCGAGATTGCAAATAGCAGAACCGGTGAAGTTCTGGCAGTTATCAAGGGCCTCTCAGCCTCCTATAAAGAAGCTAACTCAGATTTCGCTCTTAGAGATTTGGACCTTGAGGTAAGAGCAAGTGAGATTCTTGCAATCATGGGAAGAAATGGGGCTGGCAAGTCAACACTTTTGAGATCTCTAGTCGGCCTCACTCCGATTCTTTCAGGGAGCGTTTCTGTAATCGGTAGAGATCCAAAGAATCTAAGCGGGAGTGAATTGATAAAGGCTGTAGGTTTTGTCCCCCAAGAAGCAGGCGACTTACTAATAGAAACTTCGATTGAGCGCGAATGTGCCCGAGCCGATCAAGATAATGGTTGCGCTAGAGGAACAACTTTAGGGATTTACTTGGAACTCACATCTGATTCGCGCCTTGATGTTCATCCCCGCGACCTCTCAGAAGGTCAAAAACTATCGCTGGCTCTAAGCCTCTTGTTATCGGCCAATCCGCGAATAATCGTCCTAGATGAACCGACCCGCGGCTTGGATTACCAAGCAAAACGAAAATTAATTTCAATTCTCAAGAAGATTTCCGCCGAGGGTCGCTCGGTAGTAATCGCTACCCATGACGTTGAACTGGTCGCAGAACTTGCAGATCGAGTTGCATTCCTAGCTGAAGGAGAGTTGATTTCCGAAGGTGATGTCCGCTCAGCTCTGACCTCTTCGCCAGCCTTTGCGCCTCAAGTTGCAAAGGCATTTCCTCAAGGCGGTCTGATAAATGTGAGTGAAGTAAAAGAGGCTCTTGAGGGATGAGGTTCATGAGCCGAAGGACCAACGTCTCCGTAATAGTTGCCTCTGTTAGTGCAATAGGCGTTTTTCTTTTTACCTGGCCCCTTTATCTAAACACTGAAGAATTTGGATTCACTGAATTTACACAAGCTACCTGGCTCTCAATTCCTATAGCCCTATTAGCTGTACTTATCCTTTTTCTCTCTATCAATTCGAGACTTCTAGATAGTAAGACTGTTGCCTTAGTTTCAGTTTTGGTGGGTTTAATTTCTGCACTGCGATTATTAGGGGCGGGTGCGGTTGGAATTGAGCCGATCTGGTTCTTGATCATCCTTTCAGCACGCGCTCTGGGCGCACAGCTCGGATTCGTAATTGCAGTGCTTGCAATTAGCGTAAGTGCACTTATATCTGGCGGAATTGGTCCGTGGTTACCTTTCCAGATTCTTGCGGCCGGTTGGATTGCACTTGGCGTTGGCTTGATTCCTAGCTTGAGAAATTTCCAATTAGAACGCATTGCTCTGGCAAGCTATGGCGTTCTTGCTTCATTCGCTTTCGGACTATTGATGGACCTTCAACTTTGGCCCTGGATTCTGGGAAGCGATACCCAGCTCTCCTATCAGCCTGGAGCATCAGTTATTGAGAATTCCTCGCGATTCATTACCTTCCATTTCGCAACAGCTCTCTCTTGGGACCTGCCTAGAGCGATTCTCACCTTCTCGCTGATTTTGATTACTGCCAAGCCAATTCTCTTTGCTCTCAAACGAGCACGCTATCGACTTGATTCAGTTGCACATTGGCGTGAATTCAACGCACACGCGAATTCGTAAACGGTGGCTTAACTACCTTTGCCCTTACCTGCTTACCCCGAATATCTACCGTGAGCTCAGTTCCAATCTCAACGCCTGGTTTTATCAGCGCAAGAGCAATACCGGCCTTAAGTGAAGGTGAGAAGGTGCCACTTGTTGTCTCGCCAATAAGTTCTTCGCCATTAAAAACTTTCATTCCAGCTCGCGGAATACCACGCTCTGAAAGAAGTAATCCACGAAGCAATCTATGTGGACCTATCTTCCTCTCGGTCTCGAGGGCGCTCTTTCCCCAAAAATCATTCTTCTTCCAACCTACGGCCCACGTTGCGCCAGCTTGAACCGGGGTAATTTCAAGTGAGAGTTCATGTCCATGAAGTGGGTAACCCATCTCAGTTCGAAGTGTGTCCCTAGCACCAAGGCCGGCGACTAATCCGCCTCTTGCATCTACCTGCTCATAAAGTGCGTTCCAAACAACAATCGCATCTTCCCATTTTGGCAAGATTTCAAAACCTAGTTCTCCTGTGTATCCAGTTCGGCAGATGATTACATCCTTTCCGGCGATGGTTCCAGTCGCAAAAGACATATATGAAAGTTCGGAGATAAACCCAAGAGAATGCAAAACATTTTCTGCCATTGGTCCCTGAAGTGCGAGAACTGCAAAGTTCAGGTGTCGATTTGTCACATGAACGCCTTGTGGCGCACTAGCTTCAAGGTGTCTGACGACCTCTGCAGTATTTGCAGCGTTTGGTACTAAAAAGATTTTTTCAGAATTCATTCGATATGCAATGAGATCATCAACTACCCCGCCACACTTTGAATCGCAGAGCATCGTGTATTGGGCCTGGCCATCCGAAATCTTAGATAAATCATTTGTGAGCGCTTCGTTTAAGAATTCCAGGGTGCCCGGACCACTAACTTCAGCTTTCCCGAGGTGAGAAACATCGAAAAGCCCAACTCGCTCGCGCACAGCGGTATGTTCATTGATGACGCCACCGCCACCATCGGCGGGGTATTCGATAGGCATTTCCCAGCCTCCAAAGTCAGCCATCTTTGCTCGAGCTGCAAGATGAAAGGCATGTAGAGGTGAATGCTTCAATGGCGCAGAATCCATCACTCGAATAACCTAGCGCAATGACCCCGACGATTCGCGCGACAGATGCTCAGTTAACAGGTGATGTCCTCGTTCTTGGACTTAAACGAGATGAGAAGAAGAAACTATCAATCTTGACTAGCGGAATTCGTTTTGATTCCGCCTCAATCCTCTCTGCACTAAATGAGATGGGGGCAAGTGGCGCTCTAGATGAAGTTGTAAAACTGCCCGGAGATGCAACGAAACTAATAGTTCTGACTGGATTAGGAAGCGGAGAGCTCACTCACGAGACTCTTAGGCGCGCAGCTGGAGCTGCTGCTCGTTCTCTGCTTGGCCAATCCAGTGCAACATTCGCCCTCCCTCATAAGAATCGAGAAGAAGCGACCGCAATTGCAGAGGGAGCCCTACTTGGATCATATGTTTTCGATGAATTTCGCGGTTCTACTAAGGCAGAGCGCAAATCACCTCTTACAAAAGTAGAAATTCATACAACGCTCGCAGGCGATAAAAAATTATCTGATGCACTCAAGAGGGCTGAGGTTTTAACTCGCTACACCCACTTGGTTCGTGATCTCGTCAATACTCCCCCAAGTCACCTAAACCCAATCTCCTTCGTCGCAAAGTTTCAACCATTAGCGAAAAAGCTGGGTCTGAAAGTAGAAGCACTAAATGAGGTTCAACTTAAAAAACTTGGATATGGCGGAATAATCGGTGTCGGCCAAGGTTCGGCAAATCCACCGCGATTGCTACACATTTCATATAGACCAAAAGGTGCCAAGAAGAGACTTGCCTATGTAGGTAAAGGAATCACATTTGATACCGGCGGTCTTGCACTGAAGCCAGCTCAAGGTATGGAGGCGATGAAGTCAGATATGAGCGGAGCGGCCGCGGTCTCAGCTGCAGTGCTTGCCATTGCCGAATTGAAGATTCCCATAGATATCGATGCCTGGGCTCCACTCGCCGAGAACATGGTCAGTGATAATGCGACGCGCCCGAGTGACATCATCAGTATCTACGGTGGAAAAACTGTTGAAGTCTTAAACCCTGATGCTGAGGGAAGATTAATCCTTGCCGACGCCCTTGTTCGCGCGGCAGAAGTTGGAAATAGAAATGGAAAATTAGACGGAATTGTCGATGTTGCAACCTTAACGGGAGCACAAGTTGTGGCACTGGGGACAAGAACTAGCGCAGTCATGACCAATAATGAAACTTTCCGTGACGAATTTTTAAAGAGTGTGGCTCGCAGCGGTGAACAGTTCTGGCCGATGCCACTTCCAGAAGAGTTAAGAGCTTCACTGGATTCCCCTGTTGCTGACCTGGCAAATATCGGCGAAAGAATGGGAGGAATGTTGGTTGCTGGTCTATTCCTAAAAGACTTCGTCTCTCCAGATCTGCCCTGGCTTCACTTGGATATCGCCGGTCCCGCATTTAATGACGCAAAACCGCATGGATACACGACTGTGGGCGGAACAGGTGTCGCACTTCGCACACTTCTCGCGTTTGCAGAGGACTTGATCAGCCAATAAGGCTGGCAAGATAGGCTCCAATATTGCTAAACAGGATTTGAGGTAAGCGTGGCTGATTTCGATCTAGTAATACTTGGTGGTGGCAGTGGCGGATATGCCTGCGCGCTCCGTGCCGCTCAGCTGGGACAGAAAGTTGTCCTGATCGAGAAGGACAAACTTGGTGGCACCTGCCTTCATAGGGGATGTATTCCGACTAAAGCTCTGCTCCATGCAGGCGAAATCGCAGATAACACCAGACATGCTGCTGAATTTGGCGTTAAAGCTGATTTTCATTCAATTGATATGGCAGGCGTGAACAGCTACAAAGATGGCGTCATTACTAAGTTACATAAAGGCCTACAGGGTTTAGTTAAGTCGAGGAATATCACTTACGTCGAGGGTGCAGGAAAGCTAGTTGCTAAAGACACTGTCGAAGTCAATGGACAGCGCTACACCGGAAAAAACGTCGTGCTTGCAACAGGTTCTTATGCAAAAACTCTTCCCGGTCTTGAGATTGATGGCACCCAAATCATGACCAGTGATCACGCAATGCATCTCAACCATGTTCCCAAATCTGTAATCGTTTTGGGTGGTGGCGTGATTGGTTGCGAGTTTGCTTCGGTCTGGAAGTCATTCGGAGCTGAAGTAACCATTATCGAAGCGTTGCCCCATTTGATAGCCCTTGAGGATGAATCATCTAGCAAGCAGTTAGAGCGAGCATTCCGCAAGCGTGGAATTAACTTTGAGTTGGGGACTCGATTCAAGTCGGCATCAAAGAGTGCATCTGGGGTGAGCGTCACTCTAGAAGATGGGAAGACATTTAATGCGGAGATTCTTCTAGTAGCCGTGGGCCGAGGTCCCACATCGGCGAACCTTGGCTATGAGGAACAAGGCATAAAAATGGATCGCGGATACATAATCGTCGACGATAAGTGTCGTACCAATGTTCCAGGAATCTATGCCGTCGGTGACTTGATTCCGACGTTGCAACTTGCACATGTTGGATTTGCCGAAGGAATCTTGGTTGCTGAAGAAATCGCTGGACTAAAGCCGCGCGCAATCAATTATGACGGAGTTCCAAGAGTGACCTACTCTGAACCAGAGGTCGCTTCGGTAGGGCTTACAACCGCTGCTGCAAAAGCTAAGGGAATTGATGTAGTGGAACTGAACTATGACCTTGCAGGAAATGGCAAGGCCCAAATCCTAAAAACTGCCGGATCCATAAAATTGGTGGCAGAGAAAAACGGTCCTGTACTAGGTATCCATATGGTGGGCGCTCGAGTCGGAGAGTTGCTAGCTGAGGCGCAGCTGATATTCAACTGGCAGGCCGAAGCCTTTGATGTTGCGCCTCTGATTCATGCTCATCCAACGCTCTCAGAAGCAATGGGTGAGGCTCATCTAGCGTTGGCTGGAAAACCTCTCCATGCGCATGGATAATCCACCAATTGAAGCAATCGAGATATTGAGAGGATGAGATGACTTTTTCGGTGAAGATGCCCGCACTAGGCGAGAGCGTCACAGAGGGAACCGTCACTCGTTGGCTCAAGGCGGAGGGGGATCAAGTCGCTCTCGATGAACCGCTGTTAGAAGTTTCTACCGACAAAGTTGATACTGAAATTCCATCACCAGCTGCTGGTGTCCTTGCAAAAATCGTAGTTGCAGTAGATCAAGTTGCAGCTGTTGGCGCTGAGCTAGCTGTAATTAGCGATGGCGCAAGTTCATCCGCTACTCCAACACCTGCTGCTCCAGTGACAGCACCGGCGCCAACGCAAGCTACTGCCCCAGCTCCTGCCCCAGCACCAGCACCAGCGCAATCCGGTAACGCCACAGTCGTCACCATGCCGGCGTTAGGCGAATCTGTATCTGAGGGAACAGTTAC
>Ga0129333_10007110_pt1 | contig 10591 bp, 7 predicted proteins | sample CPB6_08_DNA_FD_94474 | JGI IMG/M metagenome (GOLD analysis project Ga0129333, IMG submission 94474) | Freshwater to marine salinity gradient microbial communities from Chesapeake Bay, USA - CPBay_Sum_0.6_0.8_DNA | ecosystem: Environmental > Aquatic > Marine > Coastal | place: USA: Chesapeake Bay...
CAGGCGGCCGTCACTTATGGTTCCTCACTCAACTCAGCCGAGGCCAATCTGCTCTGCACCGACCGCTTCTGGCATTGCGCCCGACACTCGGCCTACGCGGCCGAGCGCCGCGCCTGCACGGCGACGGTCGACTGGCTGGCCGGATTCCGCTGGGCCGGCCTCGACGAAACCGCGGCGATCGGCCTCGCCGATCCCGGCGCGGGCACGCTCGGCTCGTACGCCGTGCGGAGCAACTCCAACCTGTTCGGCGGCCAGCTCGGCCTGCGTGGCCGTGCCGAGTGGCGGGGCTGGGCGCTCGAAGGCTGGCTCAAGGCGGCCCTCGCGGGGGCGGCGCTGTCGCAGTCACAAGACCCGATCGTGGATTCCGTGAGCGGCGTCGTCGTGCGCACCGGCCGGGGCTCGCAGACCGGCACGGTAGGCGGGATCTTCGACCTCGGTGGCGCGCTCGTCTACCGCATCGACGACACCTGGGGGCTGCGCTTCGGCTACTCGATGCTCTGGCTCACCGGCGTGGCGCTGGCCCCCGATCAGTTCGACTTCTCCAACAACCTGCAGGCGGGCACGGCCGTCGATGGCAACGCCACGCTCTGGCTGGGCGGCGGCACGCTCGGCCTCGAGGCCCGCTGGTGAACCGTCGTCAGGTCGTCGACAGCAGCTCGACGTCGAAGACGAGCGTGGAGTTGGCCGGGATGCCGGGCCGCGCCGAACTTCCATAGGCCAGGTTGGCGGGGATCACGAGCGTGCGCCGCGTGCCGACCGGCATCACCGCGAAGGCCTCATCCCAGCCGGCGATCACCTGTCCGGCGCCGAGCGTGAACGAGAACGGCGTGCCCCGGTCACGGGAACTGTCGAACTTGGTGCCATCGACGAGCCAGCCGGTGTAGTGGGCCTGGATCGTCTGCCCCGCCGTGGGCACGGGGCCCGTTCCCAGCGTGATGTCCCGATACTGGAGGCCGCTCGGGGTGGTCACGAATGTATAGGGCGTCCGCGGCGCCCCGACCGCCAGCGGGCCGGCGACCGTGGTGAACGAGCCGATGCGATTGCCTGCCTGGCCGAGTTCCACCATTCCGTAGGTGCCGCCCGGGTCCCCCTGCGTGGCCGCGAAGCCATCGATGCGGCCGTCGCCATTGCGATCGATGCCGGCGATCGACACCGGTGCGTTCGGCCGGGCCAACCCGGCGAAGGCATTAAAGCGGGCCAGTCGCGTGGCCGGGGCGGCGCCGTTGTAGATCTCCACGAGCCCGCCGAAGCCGCGGCGGCCCGCGATCACGAGATCCTCCGTGGCGTCGCCGTCGTAGCGGCCCGCCGACACCGTCACGCCACCGATCTGGCCGGCCGTGAACGGACGCACCTGGGCGACGACCGCGGGCGCGGACGAGACGTCGTAGACCTTGACGATGGGAGCCAAGCCACCGCCGCTGCCGACGGCGATCTCCACCTTGCCGTCGGGCGTGGAACTCGTGCGGACACCGGCCGAATAAGTGCCGAGATCGATCGCGGCCACGCTGCCACCGCCGTTGAAGGTGGGGCTAAACGCCGTGAACGAGCGGTACGGCACGTCCGACACGGGATCGGCCGCCGCGATCGAGCGGAACACATTGACACGTCCGGGCCCGCGGCTGGCGATCGCAATGAAATCGGCGCGGTTGTCGCCGTCGACGTCACCCACGGTGCCGGAGACACCAAACCGGTAATTCGGACCGAAAGGCTGCGTGCGATATGCCGTGAGTTCGGAGAGCGTGGTGGTGCTGCCCGAGACAATCTGTTCGAAGACGCGGACCTCCGCAATTCGGCCTGGCCCTGAGAAGGCGATGATCTCCTGGGTGCCGTTGGCATCGACGTCGCCCATCACCGCCTGGACGCCTCCGCGGAAGGCGGATTCGAAGGCCAACGTCTGGGCCACGACCGCACCGGTCTCTGCGTTCACGAGTTTGATGAACGGCTGGCTCGTGGCGCCGATCTCGCTGCCGACGGCCACCAGGCTGGCGAGCACCTGCCGGGGCTCCAGCCATTCGACTCCCACCGGGCGGCGCGGGGCCCGGATCCGGGACCGGGAAGTGGGACGGCGTGCCATGGACGGTTCTCCACATGGGGCTGAACGGCAGGACCTGTGGTCCCCCGTCTCTACGTCCATACATAGCCCGCGGTTCGGGGAGGAGCAATTTTCCGGCCGTGCGGCCGGGATTTCGCCGGAATGGTGGTCGCCCCCAGAGCCCGCCGGCCGCGGTTGGCCGGGGGTCGCCACCCCCTCGTGGCGGTCAGTCGAAGAGCAGCGGCTCGGGCATGAAGGTCACGACCGGGATCAGCAACGACACCAGCCCGAGCACCGTCCGCCCGGCCCCGAGCGGGCTGCCATCCTCACGGATCGGCGGATGATCGACTCCGAGCAGCGTCACGATCACCAGCATCAGCACCCAGTTGAATTGGCCTGTTACCACGACCGTGCCGATCGCCGCCACCAGCACCGCGCGGGCCACCCAGTTGCCGCGCCGGCCAAACACCGCGAAGCAGATATGGCCGCCGTCGAGCTGGCTGATCGGGATCATGTTGAGTCCCGTGACGAGCAGCCCCACCCAGCCGGCCATGAAGGCCGCGTTGGGTGACACGGTCATGCCCGCAGGCAGGTCGGGCCGCACGGCCTGCTGGATCCAGCGGGCCAGCGGGGCCAGGGCGAAAGGATTGGCCGCATCGGGGCTGCCCGTGAGCATGCCGGCGGCCAGCAGCGGCACGGCGACGACGAGCCCCGCCAGCGGGCCCGCCAGCGCGATGTCGAATAACTGCCGCCGAGTGGCCCGCGAGCCCTCCATGCCGATCACGGCGCCAAGCGTGCCCGTGAGCAGGATCGGCACGGGGATGAAGAACGGCAGCGTGGCGGGAATGCGATGCAGACGGGCGGCGATGAAGTGTCCTGCCTCGTGCGCCGTCAGCACCGCCATCACCGCCGCCATGTAGGCGAGTCCACGCTGCCAGTTGCCGGCCACGTCGACGGCCACGTCGTCGACGCCCAGCAGCAGCGGCCGCCAGCCCACCGCCCCGGCTGCGAACGTCGTCAGGCCCGTGAGCACGTAGAGCAGGCCCTGGAGCCGGACCGGCGGCCGCCGCGGGGCACGCAGCAGCGATTCCAGGTCGGGCGCGGACGACGGTGCGGAGGTGGGCATGGACGACTCTGGCAGAATACAGGTTTCGGACCGCATCTGGTAAAACCAGGTCCGTTTTCCTATCGCACCCGAGGAATCATCGATGCGCCACGCTCCGATCCACGCGACACGAGTCCTGCTCCTGGCGGCAGCCGCCTGCGGCTGGCAGTTCCGGTCGCTTTCAGCCGCCGACAAGTCGCCCGTGGTGGCCGTGATCGCCTGCGACGGCTACGCCGACATCAAGAAGCAGATCGCCTGGGTGGGCCAGCAGGTGGGCAATCCGAATCTGGCCGGGTTCGCCGAGTCGTTCCTGTTGCTCGCCACGCAGGGCAAGGGGCTCAAGGGTCTCGACACCGGCCGACCGCTGGGGATCGTGGTCACGGCCCAGGGCGAGATGCCGGTCGTGCACGGCTTCGTGCCGGTCAAGAATCTCGACGGGCTGCTCACGTCGTTGCAGGGCGTGATCGGCCCCGCCGTGGAGGAGGATGGCGTGCGGCGGATCGCGATGCCGGGCGGCGCGGGGCTGACGATCGTGGAGCAGGATGGCTGGGCGGTCGTCGCCCAGGAAGGGGCGAAAGGTGCGGCCGCCGATCCCGCCGCGCTCCTCGACCCGCTGGTCAAGTCGTTCTCGCTGGCCGTGCAGCTGTTCCCCAGCCGCATGCCCGACGCCATGCGGGCCCAACTCCAAGCTGCCCTCGAGCAGGCTCAACAAGCCGCCGCTGCACAGGGCCAGCCCGTGGATGGCGCGGCCATGCAGGCCGCCCTGGCCGGACTCCGCGAGACCGAGATGATCGTGCTCGGCATGAGCGTCGATCCGGCCAAGGAGCGGCTCTCTCTCGACATCCGCAACGTCATGACCGCGGACGCGAAGGCGGCGGCACTCTGGGCGGAAGCCATCAAGGCTCGATCCACGATCAGTCTTCCCGCCACGGGCGACGGCACGTCCCCCATGCTCGGCGCCCATCACGTGCAGGCCGTGCCCGCCGCCGCGCGGAAGGACATCGAGGCCGCGCTGGCACCGCTGCTGGCCGCCGAGGGCGCCGACGACCTGACGCAGGCCATCACCGGCGTGCTCGGCGACGTCTTCTCGGCCATGCTCGATGCCGGCGGCATCGAATCGGGGCTCATGATCGACACCGCCGCTGCCAGCGCCGAGAAGCCGCTGCCACAACTGACGGCGACGCTGCGCATCGCCGACGGCCCGGCGCTCGAGAAGAAGGTCAAGGCGCGGCTGGGCCGGAAGGGCGCCCTGCCGCCGACCGTGAAGGCGAAGTTCGACGTGGGAAAGGTGGGCCGGGCCAACCTGCACGAGATCGCGATCGGGATCGAGGATGGCGCCCGGTTGAGCAAACTCGGCGATGCGCTCACCGTCACGCTGGCGGTCTCTCCCGACCGGGCTTTCCTGCTTCTCGGCGGCGACGTGCCGAAGCGGACGGCCGCGGCGCTCGAGGCCGCGGGCAAGCCCGATCCGGACGCGCAGCCGATCACCACGATCAACCTGTCGCTGGCCGGGCTGCTGCGCTACGCGGCCCTGGCCGGGGAGGCCTTCGATCCGGACAACCCCCAGAACGCGCAACTCTCGGAGGTCGCGGCCGCTGTGGCCGAGAAGCCGAACACGCTCGTGCAACTGCTCGTGCGGCCGATCGATCGCGGCGTGTCGATGCTCTTGTCGGCGGACGCCGGGGCGCTGCAGGCGGTCGCGGCGCTGGTCGCGGCGGGCCAGACCGGCCCGGCCCGCCCCGCTGCCGTGCGCGAGTTCGAACTGCCTCCGGGCGCGGGCCTCCCCGCCCTGGCTCCCTGACGCCGTGGACTCGACAGCATGACCTCCACCACCCCGCAGGACGCCCGGCCCGCCATCCGTCGTGACATCGCCGGTGTGCCGGTCGTCGACCTTGCCCGCACGTTCGGCACACCGCTCTATGTGTATGACGCAGCGATGATCAGGCGCCGCTGCGCTGATCTCGCGGCCTGGGACACGGTGCGGTTCGCCCAGAAGGCCTGCTCGAACCTGGCAGTGCTCGATCTCGTGCGCCGGGCCGGCGTGATGGTGGATGCGGTGAGCACGGGGGAGATCCACCGCGCCTTGGCCGCGGGCTACCGGCCGCACGCTGCCGCCGCGGCGCTGGGGGCCGACGACCTGCCCCCCGTCCACCCCATCGTCTACACCGCCGACATCTTCGACCGCGACAGCCTCGAGACCGTGGTGCGGCACGGCATCCATTGCAACTGCGGCTCGGCCGACATGCTCGAGCAACTCGCCGCGCGGATGCCGGGCGCGAGCGTGACCCTGCGGGTCAATCCCGGCTTCGGCCACGGCCACAGCCAGAAGACGAACACCGGCGGCGAGGGCTCCAAGCATGGCATCTGGCACGAGGAGATCCCCGACGTCCTGCGGCGCGCCGAATGGGCCGGTCTCTCGGTGAGCGGCCTGCACATGCACATCGGCAGCGGCACGGACCTCGCGCACCTGGCCGAGGTCGCCGGGGCGCTGGAGCGGGTGGCCCTGGAGATCGGCCGGTCGCTGACCACGATCTCGGCCGGCGGTGGCCTCCCCATTCCCTACAAGCCGGGCGAAGTGCATGCCGACCTGGGCGGCTACTTCGACCTCTGGAACACGACCCGGCGGCGGCTCGAGGATCGATTTGGCCACCGCATCCGCCTGGAGATCGAACCGGGCCGCTACCTGACCGCCGAGTCGGGCTTCGTGATCACCGAGGTGCGGGCGATCAAGCGGCAGGGGAGCCGGAAGTACCTGCTCGTGGACGCCGGCTTCAACACGCTGGCCCGGCCGGTGCTCTACGGCTCCTACCATCCGATGAGCCTCTGCCCGGCGGACGCCGCCGCGGCCGGCGCGGACGAGGACGTGGCCGTGGGCGGGCCGCTCTGCGAGTCGGGCGACATCTTCACCCAGACCGACGGCGGCTTCGTGGCCACGCGGCAGCTGCCGGCGGCCGCGGTGGGCGACCTGCTCGTGATCGAGATCGCCGGTGCCTACGGATTCGTGATGGCGAGCAACTACAACTCCAAGCCGCTGCCGGCGGAGGTGCTCGTCGATGGCGGCCGGGAGCGGCTCGTGCGGGCCCGGCAGACCCCCGAGGACCTCGTGCGCGGCGAAACGGTCTGAGTCCGCGACGATTTCCGGCCTGTTTTTCAGCCGGCAGGCGCTCTGGCGGCAGGGGTGGATTTCCGCGATTCTCCCCTCGTCATGCTCATCTCGCACCGGCACAACTTCGCCTTCATCCACGTCCCCAAGACGGCCGGGTCGAGCGTGGCCTTCTCGCTGTGGCGGCTCCGCGATCAGGTCGACCACTACTGGGCCAACCGCTGGCTCGCCCGGGCGGGCATCCACTTCAACCATCTCGCCCCCTGGCCGCAGAAGAAGTTCCGCACGCACACTTCCGCGGACGTGCTCCGCCGGCAACTTCCCGCCGACGTGTTCGCCGGCCTGTTCAAGTTCGCCTTCGTGCGCAATCCCTGGGACCTGATGGTTTCCTATTGGCACTACCTGCGCCGGCCCTCCCGGCGGCACCACCGCCGCCGCCTCGCGGACCGGCTGCCTTCGTTCGAGGCCTACGTCCGCTACGAGATCCGCCGCGCCAAGATCTCGCAGAGCCGCATGCTCACCGACCAGCGGGGCCGTTTGCTGGTCGACTTCGTGGGTCGCTTCGAGACCCTGGAGGCGGACTTTTCACGGATCTGCCGCGTGATCGGCGTCGAGGTCGAACTGATGAAGGCCAACCGGGGCGAGCCCCACGACTACCGTGACCACTATACGGACCAACTCGCCGGCCTCGTGGCGGAGCACTTCGCCGCGGACATCGACCGCTTCGGCTACGCGTTCGAGGACGGCCCCCGACAGGCCCGGCCAGATTCCGCCCCCGCCCTGCAGCCCGCGGCGTGAGGGCCGGATCGGCGGGCCGGCGTTTGGACGCCGGGCCGCCGCGGGCTACGATTCCCCTGGATCCGATCGCTGCCCCGCCCCGCCCCCTTCTCCCGAAAACATCATGGCCAAGCAAGGACCCCGGAAGAAACTGCCCAAGGAGTTGGCGGTCATCAACGCCGACAACTGCACCGGCTGCGAGTCGTGCCTCGAGGTCTGCCCGGTCGACTGCATCATCAAGGTGCAGCAGTACGATCAGTTCCACAACCTCCAGAGTTGGTGCGAGATCGACATCGAGCGCTGCGTGGGCTGCGAGGTCTGCGTGCACATTCCCGGCAAGAAGTCGAACCCCTACGACCTCAAGGTCTGCCCCTGGGACGCCATCGAGATGGTGCCCACCGAGGAGGTGGCCGAGGTGGTCGCGCAGATCGGCGGTCCGCCGGAGTATGTCGAGAAGAACTGGGAACGGCTCGTCACCACGGCCCATCACCTGGCCGAGCTGAAGGCAGCAGCCGGCTAAAGCCGGCTGCGCACGCATGCGGAGCCATCCCTGGCCTCCGCATGCTCGGTCGACCGGGAAAACGCCAAAGGGTTTCCCGGTCGACAGCGTCGCCTCCTGCAACGGGCAGCAGCCGGCTCAAGCCTGCTGCGCACGCATGCAGCGGGAGCTGGCGGAGGCACGCGCAGGAGACGGTGAATCTTTGCGACTCACGGGTGACACGCCGTCGGTCATCCGAGCGCCCTGTAGCAAAATCCGCCGGCTCCGAGCATGTCTCCGCCAGCGGCCCACACCAATGAGCCCCGCCGTCCTGACGAGCGCCCATACGCCAGAGCTGGCGGAGGCACGCGCAGGAGACGGTGAATCTTTGCGACTCACGGGCGACACGCCGTCGGCCATCCGAGCACCCTGTAGCAAAATCCGCCGGCTCCGAGCATGTCTCCGCCAGCGGCCCACACCAAATGAGCCCCGCCGTCCTTTGACACGCGGAGCCTCGCCCTCTACAACATGGTGAGGTACATTTGTACACCTCTCGAGGACTGGCGTCATGGCCGTCACCGCAACCGCAGACGCATCGTTCCCGGACCACATCCGACTCGCCTGCGCGGCCGGTCTGGGCGGCACGGCGCGCCGGCGTCTGCTCGATCACTTCGGGTCGCCGCAGGCCGTGTTCGCGGCCAGCGTCGCAGATCTCAGGGCCGTCGCCGGGATCGGGCACAAGGCGGCCGTCGCCATCACCAAGGCCGCAGCCGATCCCGGTATCGAACGCCTGGCTTCGATCTGTGCGCAGCGCGGCGTCGACATGCTGATCGAGGGGGCGACCGACTATCCGGGGCTGCTTGCCCAGATCGACGACCCACCGGGCGTGCTCTTCGTGCGCGGCCGGCTCGAACCGTGCGACTCCATGGCGGTCGCGATCGTGGGGGCCCGTCACGCCACGGCCTATGGCCGCCGCGTGGCCTGGCAGCTTGCAGGGGGCCTGGCCCGGGCCGGTTACACGGTCGTGAGCGGCTTGGCCCGTGGCATCGACGCTGCCGCCCACCGCGGGGCCCTCGACGCGGGCGGCCGCACGATCGCCGTGCTCGGCACGGGAGTGCTCGAGATCTATCCGCCCGAACACGCGGAGCTCGCCTTGGAGATCGTCGCCCGTGGCGCTGTGGTCAGCGAAGCGCCGCCGTTCACGACCGCCCGCCGCGGTGTGTTCCCCCGGCGCAACCGCATCGTGTCCGGACTCTCCCTGGGCACGGTGGTCGTGGAGGCGGCCGAGCATTCCGGTGCTCTGATCACGGCCCGCCTGGCCGGAGAGCAGGGCCGAGAGGTGTTCGCCGTGCCGGGGGCGATCGACTGTCGGATGGCCCGCGGTTGCCATCGACTGATTCGCGACGGCGCGCGTCTCGTGGAGAGCGTCGACGACATCCTGGCTGAACTCGGGCCACTCTTTGAACCCACCGTCGCCGCCGACGGCCGCCGGATCCATGCTCCCGCCGAACTGCTGCTCGATGACGTCGAACGACGCGTGCTCGACGCCGTCGACAGCGGTGCGGGCACCGACATCGACGGGCTGGTGGCTGCCAGCGGCCTGGCGACATCGCAGGTGCTGGCCACGATCGGCGTGCTGGAGATGCGCCGCCTCGTGCGCCGGCTGCCCGGCAATCGCCTGGCGCGGGCCTGAGCGGTCGCGTTGTCTTCGCGGGCGCGGAAAGCGACGGCCGGGAGCCACCCGGCACGGCAGTTGCTTTTTCGTGCGGTGCAACAAACGGCGCCGCCGGCCGTTGGATCTCTGGCAAGGCATCGATCCCGCAGATTTCCATCCCACCTGATACGAAGGAGCCCCGCCATGGACGCCCGCCTGTCTTCCTCCACCGTGATCGATAATGCCTCGAACGTTGCAAATTGCTCCGCAGATTGCCGCACCGGCCACTCCCGTCGCAGCCTGAGACGGGCTGCAGCACCGCGTCGCCAGGTTCCCTTCGCCACGATCCTCGAACAGCTCGAGACCCGGTCGCTGATGGCGGCCAATCCGCTGGGCGGCCCGCCCGCGTTGCCCGTCCAGTCGTTCGACGGCACCGGCAACAACGTGGCCCATCTGGAATGGGGCAGCACCGACGAGCAGTTGCTGCGGCGCTCCGCGGCGGCCTACGGCGACGGCATCTCCTCGCCGTCCGGGTCCGACCGCCCCAGTGCCCGACTCGTCAGCAACCTGCTGTCGGCGAGCCCGGCGGATGGCATCACGAACGATCGCGACTACACCGCGATGGCGTATGCCTGGGGTCAGTTCCTCGACCACGACATCGGCCTCACCGACGGAGCCTCGCCGCGGGAGCGGTTCTCGATCGCCGTGCCCTCCGGCGATCCCTGGTTCGATCCCGCCGGCAGCGGAGCGATGACGATCTCCATGTCGCGGTCGGCCTGGGATGCGGCGACGGGCACGAGCACGAGCAACCCGCGGCAGCAACTCAACAGGATCACGGCCTTCATCGACGGATCGCAGGTCTACGGCTCGGATGCGACCCGCGCCGCGGCCCTCCGGGAGTTCGCCGGCGGCCGGCTCAAGACCAGTGATGGAAACCTGATGCCCTTCAACACGAGCGGGCTGGCCAATGCCAACGATGCCCACGTCGTCGCCGACAGCCAGCTGTTCCTGGCCGGAGACGTGCGGGCCAACGAAAACCCCGAACTCGTCTCGCTGCAGACGCTGTTCGTCCGGGAACACAACCGCATCGCCGCGGAGGCCGCAGCCCGGAATCCCGGCTGGTCGGACGAGCAGTTGTTCCAGCATGCGAGGCGCATGGTGATCGCCGAGCTGCAGCAGATCACCTACAACGAATTCCTGCCGGCGCTGCTGGGCGGGAACACGCCGGCCAGTGCCGCGCTGCGGTCCTATCGCGGCTATCGGCCCGACGTGAACCCGGGGATAGCCACCGAGTTCTCCACGGCCGGTTTCCGCGTCGGGCACAGCATGCTGGGCGCCGACATCCAGTTCATGGACGACCAGGGCAACCAGGTGCGTGACGAGATGCGGCTCAAGGACGCCTTCTTCGATCCACGGCCCGTGTCGGAGGTGGGAATCGATCC
>Ga0129333_10007112_pt1 | contig 10589 bp, 11 predicted proteins | sample CPB6_08_DNA_FD_94474 | JGI IMG/M metagenome (GOLD analysis project Ga0129333, IMG submission 94474) | Freshwater to marine salinity gradient microbial communities from Chesapeake Bay, USA - CPBay_Sum_0.6_0.8_DNA | ecosystem: Environmental > Aquatic > Marine > Coastal | place: USA: Chesapeake...
ACCAGGAACACCGCCATGGCGGCGGCCCAGGGGGCGGAGTAGGCCACGGCGATCCAGGGGCGCATGCCCAGGCGATAGGAGAGCTCCCACTGGCGGCCCATCCAGGCGGTGATGCCGATCAGGAAGTGAAACACCACCAGCTGATAAGGCCCGCCGTTGTAGAGCCACTCCTCCACGCTGGAGGCCTCCCACAGGGGGTAAAAGTGCAGGCCGATGGCATTGGAGCTCGGCACCACGGCGGCACTGATCAGGTTGTTGCCCGCCAGCAGTGAACCGCTCACCGGCTCGCGGATGCCATCGACATCCACCGGTGGTGCGGCCACAAAGGCCATCGCGAACACCACGGTGGCGGTGAGCAAGGTGGGAATCATCAGCACTCCGAACCAGCCGATGTAGAGGCGGTTGCTGGTGCTGGTGATCCATGCACAGAACCTCGACCAGGGGCGCACCCTGGCCGCACGAAACGTTGTTGTCATGGTGTTTGAAAGAGCGTTCTTCTGGTGATCAACCGCTGGCAGTGCTGCTTCGGATCAACGGCTTCTCAAGGGCCGAAGCAACCTGCGCGTTTGGTGAGCGGTGTCACCAGCTGCAGGCTGATGGATCGCGCCTGCGGTTGCGGTCTCTGCTGCATCACCGCCGCATCACGGCCGCGTCCATCGGGGGATGGCCATGCTGGAGCTGTCGCGCCGCTGCCATGACCGCCGCCTTTGTGATCCTGTTGGTGATCGGCGCTCTGGTGGTGCTGATCATGCCCAGCCAGGAGGAGTTCAGCTGGTTTTTGCGGCTGCGCCGGCCGGCCTGGCTCACCTTTGAAGGCTGGATCCCGGTGATCTGGTTGTTGATCTACGGCTGTTTCTATGCCTCGGCGTTGCTCAGTTGGAGCCGCAGCGGCAGTTGGTGGCTGATGGCGGGTTATCTGGCGCTGCTGCTGTTGGTGCAGAGCTACACCTGGCTGATCTGCCGCACCCGGCGCCTGGCCAATGGCACCGCGGTAGGCCTGGCGGGTTGGCTGTGGGGCGTGGCCCTGGCGGTGGTGGTGGCCGCCACGTCTCAACCGGCGGCCTTGCTGTTGATCCCCTATCTGCTCTGGAGCCCTGTGGGCACGCTGGTGACCTGGCAGATGCAGCGCCTCAACCGCTGATGCTGCGCATCTGCGCCAGCCCTTTGGCCTCCCGCTGCCGCTCAATCTCCCTAAACCAAGGGCAGAGAAGGCTCCGCCATGTTTTTGAGAACCCGTCAGGACGGCTCACTGATGGAGGTGTTGAGCCTGCCGCAGCTGTTTGATCCCTTTGCCAACCACCTGCAGGGACGGCTGCATGCCGGTGAGGAGCTGCAGGAGCCCGAGCTGTTCCTCAAAGCCGATCTGGTGTTCCCCTCCGGGGAGTCGCTGCCGCGCTGCTGGCTCGATCCCCACTACACCCATCCATAAGCCGCAGCACCTCTCGGTCGCTCACCGGCTCGAAGCGTTGATACCAGGCCCCCACAGCCCAGAGGTCGTCCACCTCCGCCAGGGCCACCAGACCATCGAGCTGCGGGCGCAAGGCGGCGGCTACACCCCGATCAATCACCGGCACCGCCAGCACCAGCCGGGATGGCTGAGCCTGGCGCAGCGATTGCAGTGCGGCGCGCACCGTCAGTCCCGTGGCCACGCCGTCGTCCACCAGCAGCAGGGGCCGGTTGCGCAGGGATGACAACGGTGGGTCGCCATAGAGGCGCTGACGGCGCTCTAGCTCCCGGGATTGCTCGGCCACAATCTGCTGCCGCAGGGCGGCATCGAGCCCATAGGCCCGGCTGGTGCTCTCCTCCCAGATCAGCACCCCGCCGGGTGCGATGGCCCCCAGCGCCAGCTCGGGTGCGTGGGGATGGGCGAGTTTGCGCACCGCCCAGCTGGCCAGGGGCAGCCCAAGGCTGCGGGCCACTTCGGCGGCCACCACGATGCCGCCCCGGGGCAGGCCCACCACCAAGGCTTCTGGCTGGCGCCGCCAGGCGGTGAGCTGCCGCGCCAAAGCCTGGCCAGCCTCAACGCGGTCATGCCAGAGCGCTGTTCGAACCATGGTGATGGGCCCTCCACTGGATGCGCAGTTGAACCGCCAGCAGTGGCGCCGGGATGCAAAGCAGCAGCCACCACCACAACTGTGATGGGATTGCCGCCATCTGGAAGGTGCGGGCCAGCGGCGGCCAGCCCTGCAGCACCACAAACACGATCACCTCTGTGGCAATGCCAAGCAGCAGCAGCCGGTTGCGGGGGCGCAGTCCCAGGCCGCCGCCGCGGCAGGCCAGGGCGGTGCCCACCTGGGCAAAGACGATCGAGCCAAAGGCCATTGCTGCGGCTTGGTGTTGGATCGCGACCAGGTCGGCGCTGGCCTGGTGGTGCAGCAGGGCGGGGGCGATGGCGCGCAGCTGGGGCAGGTTCACACCATGGCTCCACCATGTGAGCGCATAGCCGAGCATCGCCAACGTGCCTTCGAGCAGTCCGAGAAAGAGGTAGGCCTGGCGCAGCAGCGGTCGATCCAGCAGCGGTTGATCGCGGCGGCGCGGCGGCCGGTTCATCACATCCGGCAGCGGTGGGTCGGCTCCAAGGCCCAGGGCCGGCAGCAGATCGGTGCCCAAATCCACCGCCAGGATCTGCAGCACCGAGAGGGCGGCGGGGATGCGCAGCAGCAGCATCGTCATGAACGGCGCCACCTCCGCCACGTTGGAGGCCAGGATGTAGAGGATGAAACGGCGGATGTTGTCGTACACCCCTCGGCCGTGACGCACCGCCGAGACGATGGTGGCGAAGTTGTCGTCCACCAGCACGATGTCGGCGGCTTCGCGGGCTACATCGGTGCCGCTGCGGCCCATGGCGATGCCCACATCGGCGGCACGCAGGGCCGGTGCGTCATTGACGCCATCACCGGTGACCGCCACCACTTCCCCTAACGCCCGATAGGCCTGCACCAGCCGCAGTTTCTGCTCCGGCGCCATACGGGCGAACACCAACCGTGAGCGGAACTTCAGCACCTGCCGCAGCTGCGCATCGCTGAGGCGGTTGAGATCGCTGCCGCTCACCACCCGCACCGGGTCATGGCCGGCATGGGCGGGTGCATCCAGCAGGCCGATCTGGCGGGCGATGGCTTCCGCGGTGAGGCCGTAGTCGCCGGTCACCATCGTCACTTTGATGCCGGCCCGGTGGCAGGCGGCGATGGCCTGGCTCACCCCGGGCCTGGGTGGGTCGTACAGACCCACCAAACCCAGCAACACCAGATCGTGCTCCGCCAGCTGAGGCTGATCGCTCGCACGGCAGGCGATGGCGAGCACCCGGTAGCCCTGGCGCGCCATCACATCATTGGCCGAGCTCACCACCTGCCGCTCCGCCGAGCTGAGGGGGGTGATCGTTCCGCCCTGCAGCCAATGGCTGCAGCGCTGCAGCAATTCCAGTGGTGCACCTTTGCTGCACACCATCCATTCGCGGGGCTCTGGCCAGCGCTGATCGCCCTGCCAGTGCACCAGCACGCTCATCATCCGCCGCTCGGAATCGAAAGGCAGCTCCTGTTGGCGCGGATGCCGCCGGCGTTCCTGCTCCAGATCCAGCCCCGCCCGTTCGGCCCCTTGCAGCAAGGCCGTTTCGGTGGGATCGCCAACCTGCTCGGAGGCGTTGCAGCAGAGGCTCGCCGCCAGCAGCAGCAACGGCTCATCACTGCCCCAGGTGTTCTGCAGCGCCATGGCATTGGCGGTGAGGGTGCCCGTCTTGTCGGTGCAGATCACGCTCACGCAGCCGAGGGTTTCCACGGCCGAGAGCCGCCGCACCAGCGCCCGCTCCCGGGCCATGCGCTGCACCGCCAGGGCCAGGGCCAGCGTCACCGTGGGCAGCAACCCCTCCGGCACGTTGGCCACGATGATGCCGATGGCGAACACCAGGCTCTCCAGCGGCCCCACCCCCACCAACACCACGCCGGCCACAAAGGCAAAGGCGCCCATGGTCACGGCGATGCCGGTGACGGTGCGCACGATTCGACCCACCTGCACCTCGAGGGTGCTGGGGGCCCGTTCGGTGCCCGCGCTGAGGTGGGCCACCTGGCCGAATTCGGTCTCGGCGCCGGTGGCGTAGACGATGGCCTGAGCGCGTCCCGCCGCCACGGTGGTGCCCGCCGGCAGCAGGTTGCTGGCTTCGGAGGTGCGCAGCCGCTGCTGTTGCGGCTCCCCCGTGCGGGCCACCGGCAGTGATTCACCAGTCAGCACAGCCGCATTGAGATAGAGCGCCGCCGCTTCGATCACCCGGCAGTCGGCGGGCACCTGATCCCCCGCCTCCAGTTCGATCAGATCGCCGGGAACCAGATCGTCGGCCGGCTGCTCCTGCAGAGCTCCATCACGCCATACCCGCACCTGCCGCGGCAGCACCCGGGTGAGGGCCGCCAGGGTGCGCTCGGCCTGAAAGTCCTGCCAGAAGCTGAACACGGCATTGATCAACACCACGCTCCAGATCGCCCAGCCCAGTTCTGGTGTGCGGGCCAGAAAGGCCATGCCTCCCGCCGCCCAGAGCAGGAGCGCCATGAAGTGGGTGAACTGATCCAGCAGCCGCAGGATCAGCGGTCGCCTGTGCTGGGGGGGGAGTCGATTGGCGCCGCAGCGCTCTAGGCGGAGCGAGGCTTCGACACTGTTGAGGCCCTTGGGGCTGCTCTGGAGGGCCTCGATCGCGGCCGGGCCGCTGAGGGCGCTGATCGGTTGGGAGGCGCTGAAATACACGGCGGGCGTGAGCTGTGGTCTGGATGGCTCAGGGCGCGTCGGTGTTGCTTGGCCTGCTCCAACACCTGGCGTTGATCGGGATCGAGGTGCGGCCAGCTCGGTTGATGTAGAAGCACAGCATGGCCATGGCACGGGCCAATGGACTGCGTTGGCGCGGAGTGCTGGCGAGGGCTGTTTGGGCTGAGGCGCTCTCGCGGCGGGCATGGGTTGATGCCACTGCAAATACACCGCGCCCGACGCCGCGCAGACTCCGCGCCGATTGGGTATGGCGAGTCCTGTTGCACCCATGCCTGTTCCCGCCAGCCTTGCCGCCATCGTTCAGGCCGCCGACGTGCGGTTCAACGGCACACGGCCCTGGGACCTGCAGGTGCATAACCCGGGGCTCTATGGCGCCCTGTTGCATCAGGGGTCGCTGGCCCTGGGCAATGGCTATGTGCGCGGCGATTGGGATTGCGAGCAGCTCGATGAACTGATCTGCCGGCTGCTGCGGGCTGAGGGGAATCGGCCCCTGAGCCTGCGCTCGCGCTGGGCCGAACTGGGCCGCATCCTGCGCGATCAACTGATGAATCCCCAGGCCCTGCATCGTGCCTTTGTGGTCGGTCGACGCCACTACGACATCGATCCACGGGTCTATGCGGCGATGCTCGATCCGCAACTCACCTACAGCTGCGGCTACTGGCGCCGCGCCGAAGACCTGGCCACGGCTCAGGATCACAAGCTGCGGCTGATCTGCGAAAAGCTCGAGCTGCGCCCGGGGATGCGTCTGTTGGATGTGGGCTGCGGCTGGGGATCGCTGGCGGCCTATGCCAGCCGCCATTACGGCGTGGAGGTGGTGGGGATCACGGTGTCGTCTCAGCAGGCCAGTTGGATCGGGGAGCGGCTGTCTCACCTGCCGATTCGCGTGGAACTCTGCGATTACCGGCAACTACCAGCGCGGGATCCCGGCCAGTTTGATCGCATCGCTTCGGTGGGCATGTTTGAACATGTGGGCCGCCGCAATGACGGCAGATTCTTCGGCACATTGCAGCGCTTATTGCATCCCGAAGGGCTGGTGTTGCTGCATACGATCGGCTCGGCGCTCAGCACCTGCCGCACCGATCCCTGGATTGATCGCTACATCTTCCCCGGCGGCCGCCTGCCCTCGGCGCGGCAATTGGCGGCAGCGGTTGAGGGGCGTTTTTTGATCGAGGACTGGGAGAATTTCGGGGCGGATTACGACCGCACCCTGCTGGCCTGGTGGCAGAACTTCGAGGCCGCCTGGCCGTCTCTGGAGTGCGATAGCACCCCTGAATTCTTCCGCTTCTGGCGCTACTACCTGCTGAGCTGTGCTGGCTTCTTCCGCTCCCGCCAGGGGCAGCTGTGGCAGGTGGTGTTGAGCCTGCCTGGGCGGCAATCCCCCTATCGCTCCTGGCGTCCGGAGCGTCAGGAGCTGCCCACACGACTGCTGCAGGACGCCTCGAACACAGAGCAACCCTGCTCACAGACGGTTCGTCAGGAGTGAATCGCCGGAGGATTGAGCGCCATCATTCTCAGCCTCAATGAGTGATGCCTTTGGCGACTATTTGCGCAGCATTGGCCGGATTCCGTTGCTCACAGCCCAGGAGGAAGTCCACCTGGGCACGATCGTGAAGGACTGGATGGAAAGTGATGATCCATCGCCGTCATTGCAACGGCGGGGCCGCCGCGCTCTCCAGCGCATTGTCACCGCCAATCTGCGCCTGGTGGTGACCGTGGCGCTGCGCTACATCCGCCGGCTCAAGCATCTGGCCCACGACCCGATGGATCTGGTGCAGGCCGGCAATCTGGGCCTGCTGCGGGCTGCGGAGAAATACGATCCCACCCGCGGCTACAAGTTCTCCACCTACGGCTATTGGTGGATCCGCCAGTCCATCAACCGCTATCTGCAGGAGCACAGCGGCAGCATCCGCATCCCGGTGAATCTGGTGAGCCTGGCCAACCGCGCCGATTCAATCCAGAGCCTGCGCACCAACCCCCTGAGCGTGGAGCAGTTGGCGGAGCTGCTGGGGGAAACCCCCGAGCGCTTGCTGTATGCGATGGCGATTCAACACCGCAGCAACACCGTCTCGCTCGATCAACAGCTGAGCGGCAGCGATGGCGACATGACCCTGCTCGACACGGTCACCGATAGCCATCAACCCACCATCAACGACGACTACCGCTGGATGCACAGTCAGCTGGAGCATCTCTCGACGCCGGAGCTCACCGTGATTCAGTTGCGCTACGGCGAGGACAAGCAACGCTCCTTCGCTGAGGTGGCTCGGCTGGTGGGGCGCAGCAAGGATCAGGTGCAGCGGCTGGAGCGCCATGCGCTCACCAAGCTGAGGCGTCATCTCACGCCGGCGCTGCATCCGGGCTGAGGGCAACCAGCCCCGGCGATCGAACAGTTGGCCCCACCGGGCTGCTGATGGATCGCCGGGTGGCGCACGGCATCAGAAGCCGTGGGGTTTCACCCCGCGCGCGCTCTGGGCTGGCGGACGCAGGCCATTCACATGAGCGCCGTTGCCATTGCCGGATGCCTGCGTGCCTGGCGCTTGGATCATGTTGCGCTGATGGTCGCGCAGGGCATCCTCCAGCAAGAACGCGCAGAGATTGGACACCGATCGGCCCTCTTCTTCCGAGCGGGTGAGCAGCGCCTCATGCACGTGGTAACTGAGGGTGATGGAGATGCGTTTGGGCTGGCGCTGGAGCACGCGAAAACGCTCATTCATCTCTGAACTCCGCAAATCAAAGTGGAAACGATGCCGGGAGACTTCAGCTTTGCTGCATCTCTCAGCAGCTTGAGAATAGGGGCGTTAAAAGTAGGCAACGTGCAGGTTAGTGCTGGGGTCTGCCTGCGATTGCGCAGCACTTTGCGCTGCTTCGCTACGCCAGCCCTGCAGTGCTGGAGCTTGCCTTGCGGCTGAGCTCGCTGAATTGATCGAGAAACCAGCGGCTGCTGTGCTCCGCCACGGCCTCGAGGGCCCCGGCTTCAGCAAACAGATGGCTGGCCTGAGGAATCACCACCAGTTCATTGCGCACTTGCAGCTGTGCGGCAGCCCAGGCGTTGAGCTCCAGCACGTCGACATCGTGGCTGCCCACGATCAGCAACACCGGGCAACGCACTTCATCCAGACGCTGAAACACCAGGTCGGGGCGTCCCCCTCGGGACACCACCGCGGCCACGCGTTCAGGGCGGTCGGCTGCTGCTGCCAGGGCGAGCGCGGCGCCGGTGCTCGCTCCATAGAGCCCCAGCGGCAGGCTGCGCAGCTCAGGGTGCTGATGGGTCCAATCGATCAACGCGAGCAGGCGCCGTTGCAGTGGCGGCAAGGAGGCCAGGGTGCGGCCATTGCTGCTGCCGGCTCTGGTTTCGAGATCAACGAGCAGGGTGGCCAGGCCGCTGGCCTGCAGGTGCTGTGCCACCTGGCGGTTGCGGGGGCTGAAGCGATTGCTGCCCGAGCCATGGCAGAAGATCACCAGTCCACCCGGCTGGGCGGGCACGATCAGATCACCCACCAGCTCACCCCCCGGTGCAGGCAGGTGCAGGCATGAGTGGCTGGTGGCGGAAGCCATGGCGCGCGTGAAGACCGGTGCTTCCATCAGAGAAGGCCGGCTGGTTGGCCCTCTGCGCCTGCAGCAACTCTGCGCCGGATCCGCCTTGATGGCGGCTGGGCCGCGAGGGATTGGTCAGCATCCGGCTCCCTGCTCAGCGAGTGATGTCGCGCTGGAGAGTGTTGCTCATGCCACCGGCGGGAATGCGCCTGGCGCGTCCCCGTTGGTTATGTCCAGAGGGGTGTTTCAGCCTCGATGACCGCCGTGCCTGGGTGGTGATGGATGCGGAAGCCACGCGCGAACGCCTCAGCCACTGGATTGTGTTGAAGGGCCATGATTTGGCTTTGCTGCAGCGCATGCGCCTGGTGCACTGCTGCAGCAAAGCCGCCGCAGAAGCACCACGTTTGGATAACGCCGCGATTGGCTGTTTTTAGATCAAGGCCGCTCGTGTTCAACGCCATGCTTCAAGGGGACCAACTGCTCGCCAAACTGCAGGCATCTGCATCCTTGTCGCGATCTGAACTGGTGCGCGCCTGCGGTTATGTGAGCCGCTCGGAGGATGGCCGCGAGCGGCTGCGCTTCACCGAGTTCTACGAGGCGCTGCTGGAGGCCAAAGGTGTGAACCTGCCGCGGCAGGCCGGGCGATTGGAGGGGCGCCGCAGTGCCCAGGGGCGGCATCTGAGCTTCAACACCCACGTGCACTTCAACGGCAACCTGATGGTGGGACGTGCGTATACCGAGAAGCTGCATTTGCAGCCCGGTGATCAGTTCCGCATTCATCTCGACGACGGAGAAATTCGCCTGGTGCCTCTGAACGGCAAGGCTCCCGCCTGATCACGTCGCTGCTGCTTCTCGCTATGGCCCCCTACCCCGACTATCCGATCCCCGCCAATGAGGAGCAGCGTTTGCGGGCTCTGCAGCGCTATGCGGTGCTCGACACACCCGAAGATCCCCACTTCGATCGCATCGTGGAGCTGGCCTCAGAGGTGTTAGGCGTGCCGATCGCGCTGGTCTCCCTGGTGGATCGCGACCGCCAGTGGTTTCTGGCGCGCCATGGTCTGGAGGCGCAGCAGACACCGCGCACCATGGCCTTCTGCGCCCATGCCATCGCTGAGCAGGCGCTGATGGAGGTGCCCGATGCCCTCGACGATGCCCGCTTCAACACCAACCCACTGGTGTTGGATGAGCCCAAGATCCGTTTCTACGCCGGAGTGCCGCTGCGCACCGAGGATGGCTTCAACCTCGGCACGCTCTGCGCCATCGATCGCAAGCCACGGGTGCTTGATCCCCATCAACGGGTGATGTTGCAGCTGATGGCTGATTTGGTGATGCGGGAGTTGCAGTTGCGCCAGCGCAGCATGCAATGCCCTGTCACCGGGCTCTACAACCGCAGTGTGTTTTTCCGCTTTGGTCAGCAGGAGTTTGAGCAGGCCCAGGCTGAATGCACCCCATTAGCCCTGTTCAACTTCGACATCGACGACTTTCGACAGATCAACATGCGATGGGGGCATCAAGCCGGCGATCAGGTGTTGCTCGATCTCTGCGCCGTGGTCCAGGAGCGGTTGGGCCACGAGGATTTGTTTGGCCGCATCGGCGATGAGGAATTCTCCGTGCTGTTGGTGAATGCCTCCAGCGCACGGGCGATGCAGCTGGCGGAGGAGATTCGTCAGGCGATTGCCGGCATGCGGGGGATTTTCGACCATTCTGACTACCACCCCAACATCAGTGGTGGCATCACCGCATTGGCGGATCCTGATCAGAGTTTCGCTGACATGTTCTATCGGGCCGATCAGGCGCTCTATCTGGCCAAGGGCAATGGCCGCAATCAGGTGGCCTCGCTCCTGGTGGAGTGAGTGGCCGCGCAAAAGCCGCCTGCGGCGCGCAGGCGGCTGGGGTGGTGGAGGCGCAATGCCCGCTTAATCCACAGGAACGCTCACGGCCTTGGCTTCTTCAGCGCCGGCCTTTTTGGCGATGCTCACGGTGAGTTCACCGTTGTCGCAGTGGGCGTGCACGGTTTTTAAATCGGCATCCTCCGGCAGCGAGAAGCTGCGGCTGAAGCTGCCATAGGAGCGCTCCACGCGATGGAAATGGGGCCGGTTTTCTTCGCTTTCGCGCTTGCGCTCGCCTTGGATGGTGAGCATGTCTTCAGAGATCGAAACCGATACATCCTCTTTGTTCATGCCAGGAATATCGGCCTTGAATAGATAGGTTCCATCGCTTTCAAAGATGTCAACGCGCGGTCCCCATTCGCTCAGCGACATGCTGGGCCCGAAGCGCAGGTTGGGCCAGTTGAAGGCCCGATCTACCATCGCTTC
>Ga0129333_10007113_pt1 | contig 10589 bp, 20 predicted proteins | sample CPB6_08_DNA_FD_94474 | JGI IMG/M metagenome (GOLD analysis project Ga0129333, IMG submission 94474) | Freshwater to marine salinity gradient microbial communities from Chesapeake Bay, USA - CPBay_Sum_0.6_0.8_DNA | ecosystem: Environmental > Aquatic > Marine > Coastal | place: USA: Chesapeake...
CGTGCCGCTCCATTTCTTCCTCGCGGACCCTGAGTAGCTCCTCGCGCTTGGACAGATCGAGCTCCCGCCGGACGAGGCCGGACGGCAGCGGGGAGCCCGGCGGCAGCGGGCCGGGCTTCATGCCAGCACCGAATAAGCAGCGATCCACACGCTAACCAGCGCGAGCGCGGCTAGAAAATCAACCACCCGATCACCGTTCGTCATCGGCCACCCCCGCGAGCTCGCCTTCTTCGTCGCCGTCAAACCCCAGGACCACGCGAATATCGCCCAGGACGCCGCAACGGGTGGCCACCTCTTGAGCGTGCGCGGTAACGGCGATCCAGGTGATCGCGTCAGACCGCGACAAGAACCGCGCGACGATCGTCGCGTCACCCTCGCCGTTGATCGCTTGCCAGATGACGCACCACGGCAGCGCCGGCCGGTCGGCGCTGATCTCAGCGGCGGTCATCGTCCATCCCCACGATCCACGATTTCACGGATCATTCGGAGCGCGGGCATCGCGTGCCATTCGGCGGGCCGCTCGAGCTTTTGGCCGTTCAATTCCACATGATCGGGTTGGAAATGGTGGAGAAAAAGCGCCAAAACAAGCGCGTCATACGCTAGAACGGTCCCACATTCCGTATCCAGCCTCAATCGCGGATCGACCATACACACCTCCCCCGGCATCGGCGCCGGTGGAACATCTGTACCCGATCGGGACCGGCCCGGTCAACCGTAGCGGCGAAAAATCGACGCGGCCCAACGCTCGCCAGGGTCGCCGCCCCAGGCGTGCCACGCCACCCAACCGCGCGATCCCACGGCCCAGTTTTTTGCGAGCTTATCAACGCCGTGTCGGGCAAAGTAGGCGCGCATCCGGCGGATTGTGGCCCACGATACCCGCCGACCCGACGCCAGGTCGCGCGCCCGCGCGAGGCCGATCGCGGTCAGGCCACGGCGCGACGGCGGGAGCTCGCGCCGAACGTCGAGCGCGCGCTGTGCAGCCCGTTGCACCGCCACTGGTGGCGCGAACGACGCGGGCCTAGACTTTCGGGGGCTCTTGAACATGCACCACGCGGATGGTTGGGGTCCAACCGCGCACGATCGCCGCCGCCAGCACTAGCCCAACAGGCGTAGCAACGTCACCCGCGCCGCCCAGGACCAGAGCGCCGCTTGGATCTTGAGCGAGCGCCACGCCGCAGCAGGCTGCGAGGGCGTACACCGCCAGCGATCGAAGCACATGGATCACCGTTTCTTTGCCTCGCCTGGATAGGCGCGGGTGTACGATTTGACCGTTACCTTGGCGCTTTTTCGGGTCGGCTTCGGCTTGGCCTTACCCTTACGGGCCGGCGCGCGATCAAACAGGCCCGGCTGTGCGGGTCGCGACCTACGCACAGGACCCTCCCGCACAGGTCGCGCGGGGTCGGGTATTGAGCCGGCCGCCGGCGGCGATCTTGCGGGCTTCAAGGTCGATCAACGCCTGAACATCGGCCGCCGATCGGACGTACCACGGGAGTCCGGGAATTGTCACACCCCCCACCCCAGGGATCGACACCTCAGGCTCTTGTGCGCCGGTGGCCGGTGCCACGGGCTCCCCGCTGGTCGAGCTCGACGGGCGGGTCAGGAAATAGACGGCGGCACCGCCGGCGGCGAGGACCACGGCCGGCAGGAAATAGTTACGCATTGAGGCCCCCAAAGGAGAACGAAGGATACCCGCCTGACGCGGGCGCGTGTCGCAGGTCGCGGCGCGGCGCGCGGTCGGCCGCATGGCTGATATGCACATGGCCGCCACGCTCTGGCGCGTACCAGATCAGCTGGTCGTAAGGTAGCTGCATGTCATACACCTTGCGCGCGAGCTCGATCGCGGACAGGCCGGACACCTTGATGTCCACCGCCTCTCCGGTCATGTGCTGCGAGGCGTCGGCGCCGCCGATGGCCTGATTTACCGCGACCGAGCGATACCCCGAGGTGACGGACACCGGTCGACCGAGGGACGCGCGCAGCGGGTCGAGGACGCGCACGACGAGCAACCCGAGGCGCCGGTAATGGTCGGCGGTCGGTTCGTTGCTGTAGCCCAGACGCTCCGCTTCACCCGATCGGGTAAGCTCGCCCCAGGTGAAGTATCGGCCGGGTTGACCAGCTGGCACGGCGCCTCCAGATTGGGACCACGCCCACGCGGCGCCGGCGACGACACCGGCCCCCAGTATCCACGGGATCGGGGAGCTCATGACGTCACCGGCTTCGGGTATTTGGCTTTTACCGCCTCACGCTGCGCCTGCAGCGCGGCAGCAGACTCGGGCCGGCCCTCAATCGACGCTTCCCAGGCCGCTACCGTGAGGTCCGCGACCGAGGGATACTCCGCGAGGCGAGCGCGGCGCCATGCGTCCGCGTCCCACAGCGCGATCAGTAGCGCGAGCTCCGCCGACACCTCGTCAGCGGTCGGCGCTTCGCCGGGACCGTGCCATGCGACAAGCTGCCCGCTCGCATCGAGGGCGAACGAAGCGCCCGGCCGCAGGGACAGGATCGCGGCGGATCGGTCGGGCTTCATGCGACCTCCTGCAGCAGGATCGAGCCTTGGGACGTCGCGCTAGACCCGGCTGGAACCCATTTAGACGTTCCAGAATTTGTGGTCAGCCTTACGCGCCCTTCTACCGTGTAGGTCAGCGCGCTGGTTGACGCCGGACTGTCTTGGATCGTCACGGCGTACACGCCGCTAACCGTAACCAGGGTGGCGCCGCCCGACTGGACGTACCAGCCTGAGACGCCGGTCGCATCGTCGAAGGCTTCGTAAATCACCGTCGCGCCGCGCTTTATTCGGATGCCAACCGCGTTTGACGCGGAGCTACGCGAGAACAGGAACGGGATCGACACCGTTACCAGCACCTTGCTTGCCGAGCTCGACGGCGTGATCGAGGCCGTTACGCCGGTGATCGTGGTGTAGGCCGTCGAAGTTATCGTTGTTTCCGTCGTTGTTTCCGCATATACCGACTGTTTGACAGCCCCCGCGGCCCCTTGAGCTCCGGTGGCACCTTGAGCGCCGGTGGCGCCTTGGGCTCCGGTCGCTCCCTGGGTTCCGGTCGCTCCCTGTAGCCCGATCGCGCCTTGGGCTCCGATAGCGCCTTGGAGCCCGATGGCCCCGACCAGACCTTGTGGCCCCTGCGCGCCTTGAGCGCCAGCTGCACCCGACGCCCCTTGCGGGCCGGCCGCACCTTGCGCGCCGGCCGCCCCTTGGGGTCCAGGCAAGCCGGGCGGCCAGATCATGTGATGATGACGCTGCAGAAATGACCGGCGGCCAGCGCCACCGACAGGTAGGGCAGCGCCGGGCCGTCACCGCCGACCCAGCTGTAAGAGGCCGCCTTGGGGTCCGTCGCGGCCGGAGCGCCGACGAGCAGGAAACCCGGCGCGAGGTAGCCAAAAACGGATTTTCCCGACGTATCCTCGAAAACGACATCGATCGTTTTGGCCGACCGAGGGAACGAGAAGGTAAACCAATTTCCGTCCGCGAACTCGACGCGGCGGCGGCCAGGGACCGAACCAAAATCGAAATCCGCCACGCTACACCATCCCAGGAGCGGCCACTGAGGCGATCCAGTAGGCGTTGATCGCGACCGCGCCGGTGTTCGTCACCCGCACGCGCACCCACGGATCAGAGCAGTTGACGACGTTATAGGCCGATGCTGGCCGAGCGGCGACTACGTTACCGCCGCGATCCAGCACCTCGATCAGCGCGTCGTCCGGGTCGAGGTAGATCGTCAGGTAGCGGGCATGATGCGCGGCGACGATGGTCTCCGAGGTGAGGATTGACACCGCCGCCGCCGAGCTTGCGCCGTACTCGATCGGCGCTTCGTCGTAGGTCAGAATGAGCAGATACGGATCCGCCGCGCTCGCGCTGTAGCGCCCGGTGTTGTCGTTCCACCCTTGTCCTGCAGACACCGCGCGAGCGTAGGCGCGCACCGTCGCTCGCTCGCCGGCTGCGACGTAAACGACCCGCCGCGACACCGGCCCGGCGTTGATTTTCTGTTCGGTGATGATCCGCTGACCTTCACGCCCGGTTCGCTGCCTTTCAAGCCAGTAAACCGTATCGGCGTCGTAGCTCCACAGCTCCAAATAAGCCGGGCCGTGGTACACCTGCACGGGCTCAGGCGTTGCAGCCGACCCATAGGTATCGCCGGCGTTGAGCGCGATTTTTACTGCGGGAGGGTTCGCCGCCTTGCCCTTGGGCGAGGCGACACAACCGGAGCCGGCCGCGCAACCGTCACAACAGGCCATCATGCCCTCCAGGCGACGTAGGCCGCGCCGCCGAGGAGCGCGGCGCCGCCGACGACGAGCGCCCAGCCCGACGCATCCAGCGACCCGAAAAACCCGGCGCCGCCTGAGGAGACGATCCCGCCGGCCGCCTCACCGACGTCTTGTGCAGTGATCTCAAGCACGCCGCCGCCGGCGGTCAGAGCCGCGACGAAGGCCGCGCGCTCGTAGGCGGTCAGCGGTCGATCGAGGTACTCCTCTTGCGCGAGCACGGCTGCATCCACATCCGAATACCCAAGCGCCCTGTAGGCCGCGTACACGGCGCCGAGCTCGGTCGGGTTGTCCCCGAGGTTGAAATTAAACAGGCTCACCGGGACGCCCTGTAGGCGTAGTAGCCCCCGAGGCCGAGTAGCACGACGCCAGCGCCGACCCACAGCGGGCTCAGCGTCGAGCTGGTATCGGGCGTCGGTGGCGGCGGTGGCGCACCGTTGCCGGTCGCAGCGCCCGAGCTGGCCGCCGGCGCGGTTGACGCGCGCGGCGCGGCCGCTGGTACGTCGATCGGTGACTCCCCGTAGTCGGGAACCGTCGTAAATCCCACATCTTCGGGCTCGCCATACCACCAATCGGTGATGGCTTCACCCACCTCCAGCCCGGCCCAGGTGCCGATCGTGGTGATCATCGCAGCACCCGCAGGACAACGACGGCGAGCAGCGCGCCGCCGCCGACGTGGGCGACCGGGGAGGTCTTGAGCCAGTGGACCAGCCCGCGTCCCTCACCCTTGGGGGTGAGCTCGCCGCCCTGGTATTGCCGCTGTCGGAGCATCATCGATCACCTCGTCGCGTAGTAGGCGGCCGCGACGAGCGCGAGCCCGATCGCGCCGCTCGGGACGGGATTAGCCTTGACCCACTCAACGATACCGCCCGAGCTTGCGCCGTTGTCCACCGGGGGAGGCGGGGGAGGGAACCATCCACCGCGTTGCGCGTCGAACACGTACGACTCAGCACCCTCAAGCTCCAGCCCGAGGGCCGGCAGCATGGAAGGATTGATCACGCCGGCCGCCAAGAGCGCGGCCGTATCGACGACGCCGCCCGCGAACCCGAGAAACGACTGGAACTTCGTTTGACCCGTGATTTCCGTTTGCCGGATATCGCGCTCAGCGCGGATCTCCAGCTCCTCGATCTCTTGCGCCGCCTCGATCTCTTGAGCCTCCAGAGCATAGGCGGCGAGTAGAGCTTGCTGCTCAAGGATCTGTGCGTCGAGCTGTTCGCACGCTTGCTTGATGTCGTTGTCGATCCGCTTCTTTTCCTCAGCCGAATACACGGCCTTGAGGAACTGGACAGGCATACCGCAACGCGGGGAGGCGCGCTCCTTGATCAGCTGCCTGAGCAGGCGTTCGGCGTTGATCACCGCTTGAGATCGAGCCACGGAACACCTCAAGGGAACCCATCGGGCTAGACCGGAGCAGCCTAGCCCGACGAGCGATTGCTACTTCAGGTTTGGGTTGATCATGCGCGCGCGCTGCGAGGCCGCCACCGCGCCGACCGACGCCGGGCGATCGAGGGACCGCGCTTGGAGAGCGCCGGCGAGCGTGCGGCCGGCGGCCGGATCGAACAGGGACGCCGAGCGCGCATCGTCGAGCGCCTCGATCTGCGCGCCAGCTACATCCTCATCAATTCCGCACTGAGGATCCTGACGGACCCAACCGGCGTTGGAATGAATGTAAACATCCGCGAAGATGCTAAACGGGACGTTCGCGGCCGAGTTGACGGCGGTACGCGGCGCGACGGTCAGGGTATCGACCTCGCAATTCACCACGATCGGGCTGAAGGGAATTCGGTAGGTCTGGCCGCGCGTCAGCTGCGACGCGTAGAGCGGACCGGCCGCCACCATGGTTTCGGAGAACGACTGGCTGAAGTAGTTGTGCAGCTGCACGCGCCGGGTGCGGGTGTTTCCGCCGGCCGGGGTGTGCGTGAGCTCCAGCTCCTTTGCCAGCGAGGCGAGGATCGCGGGGGTCTCGTCGGGCGCGTCGAGCGAAACGCCGATTCGCTCGAAGCGAATAACGACTTTCGGGTTAGCGGTCGCGGAGGACAAGCCCGCGACATCGAGGATCGCGCGGTCATACATGCTCGCGGCCGCGAGGAGATCGGCGGCCGTTGTGGCGTTGTCCGTGATCGAGCCGCGCAGGAGGATCCGGCCGCGCCAAGCGCCGACCGGAAGCGCGCGCTCAGGGGCAGCGCCCAACCGGAAAACCTTAGCTTCGTACGGGGTCTGAGGGATCTGGAGTTTCACGTTGCATCTCCGGTGCCGGTGGTCCGGCGGTTCGGGTCTAGAGGGGAGGGATACCAGGGACCAACACGGCCCCGAGCAGTCAGCCGTTTGCAGCTTCACCAAACAGGCTATCGGCGCCCATCCGGCCAAATTCGGCCACGATCGGGGCGAACATCCCGCCGCCGAACTGAACCAGCGTACCGCTACCCATCGCGGCGCCGATCGCGATCGTCGCGATACCAACACCGAACGACGGCCGCAGCTTCATATCCGGGAGCTTGAGCTCAGCGCCGCGATCCACGAAGCCGGCCGCGAGCGCGCCACCGTTGACTACAAGGGCATCCTTAGCGCCGCCGAGCGGGCCTTCATACTGACGGACCTTGGAGCGGGCAAGCTGGGCAGCGTTCTGAGCACGGACGAGGGCAGAAGCCATAGGGGATCTCCTTCCCGGCGAGGATAATAGGGCCGGTCGGAACGTGCTAACACGATTGTGACCCGTTAGTCAGTTTCACGTTGCAACGCTGGATCGGCGTAATCTGACCCGATCGGCGTTGGCGGCGGATCTTGTTGCGTTCGGGAGGGTGTAAAACCGTGATCTCAGATTTACCTACGATCGTCAATTGGCTTCGCCCCCACGTTGGATCGGACCCCTCGCGCTACGTTCGCCTCCGTGCGGGCAGAGCTCGAAGGACCGCTGATACGATCTGGAGGCGCGATCTTGCGGCCGACGACTCCCCAGCCAAGGTCGCCGCCGAGGTCATCGAGCGACACAGCGCCCTGTCCGCAAAGGACAAAGGCTGGCTGGAGATCATCGAGCGGTCCCCAAGGTCGCCGGTGATCGACACGTTGCCCCTTGGGGAGCCGGCCGATCCTGTTCAGGACGACACCGAGCCCGAGGAGCTCACGAAGGGGGAGATCGTGTCGGCGCTCGTGTCGGCCGTGCTGAGCTCAACGCGCCAAATGTCGGAGGAGAACGCAAGTCTTCGAAGCGCCGTCGCCACGAAAGACGAACAAATCCTCGGACTGGTTCAGAGGCACACTGAGCTTGCCATGACCGCCGCCAAAGACGGCGTTTTACTCCAAATGCACGAACAGGGGTTCTTCAGTCCCCAGCAAGAGAGCATCGTGGATCGGGTACAGGCGCTGATCCCGATCATTCAGCAGGTCAGCCCGCACGTCGCCGCCGCGTACGCCGCCGCCAAGAGCGCCCAAGCGCGGGCGGCCGCGCCGAGCTCGCCGGCGAGCGCCGAGCAGCAGGCGCCGTCACCCGAGGCGGTGGTGGATCAGGCGCTGGAGACGTTCGAGGTCATCGCCGCCGACGACACGTTGTTACGCCTCGTCGTCGAGCCGGTACGCATGGCGCGACTACGCGCCGCCGCCGCCAAGATCATGGTCGCCGCCGCTACCGCTGGAACCCCGGCCTAGCGCCGCCTCCTCGCACAGGCAGAGGAGCGTCCCCAACCCCCACGATCGCGGGCCGGTCCACCCCTGGCCCGGCCGGTATTCGTGCGCGCTGACCTCGATCCGCCCCTCGTCGATCGCCCATCGAAGCCAAGCCACCGTGATCGGCACGAGCTCCACCCGTTCCGGCGGATCGGCCGCCCAAGGGTCCGCGTAGCCGGACGGCCGGAACAGGCGCCGGGCGCGCGGCGGTTCGTGTCGTTCGGGTTCGCGGTAGAGCAGCACGGACTCAGCGCCGGCCGCTTCGAGCTCGCGCCGTTGGAGGCCGGCCGCGAGCGCGGCCGCGATCGTCTCCTCGTCCGCGTCCAGCGCCCGTCCGGGATCTTGACCTCGCGCGGCCCGGCCGATCGCGGATCGCCCGTGCCAACACCCGCTGACCTGATGGTGATGAAGTCCGGCCGTCGCGGTGATGGTTTCGAGCGCTTGCGCTTGCGTCAATCCGATAGGTTTGAACGGGTATTTCAGCACTTCAACAAGCGCGCTGCCCGTGTCGTCCACGCGCGCCAAATGCTGCCCGGCCGGGTCCGAGCCGGGCATATGGTCGGCCCAAAATCGAAGGAAATCCGCCCACCATCCCCGAGCGTCCGCGACCGTGCGATCACCGCGACGAACCCACGCGACTTCCACGCCGGGTCGCAGCACGATCAAGGCGTGTTGATGAACGTGCCACCTGAGCCAGTGGTTCCCCGGCCCGAGCTCCCGGCTTGCGGTCCACTCGCGCCCGAGCAAGCATCCAACCACCGAGCCTGACCACCACGCCCGTGCCTGTTTGTTTGTGTTTGTCAACCCTCGCCACGCCTCACCGAGCGCCGCGATCCGACCCCCGAGGCCGGGGCCAGGAACGGCCGCACCCTCCCGCACGGCGAGGCGACCCCCGGCCGCGCGGAGGCCAGGACCGAACCGGGCGAGCTCGTACCCCGACCGCAACACCACGGGGCGACGGGTCGCGCCGGGCTCGCCGGGTAGGCTCGCCGGTTGGGTGCAGGTCAGGTGAGCGACGGTACAGCCGCTGGATCGGAGCGCCTCGACTACTGGGAACCACGCTCTCACGCGGGCGCCCGCTTCGGCCCCCAGGCATCGCGGGCAGAGAGGAGCGCCGCACCTTATTGGAGCCGAGCTCGCGCCGCTCGCCGTGCCGAACGTCGCCCACGATCGCGCGCACACGGCGAGCTTCCCGGCCAGCTTGCGCGGGCTCAGCGGCCACGACACCGGCACCTCGCGCGCATCCTCAACGGAGACATATTGTCCGGCCGCCGTCCGATAAATCGGCCGCGTATGCCTGAACATGCGGCCCCCGACCGACCGATCACCGGCCGCCCCAAGGCGGGTATCGGTCGGGAGGATCTCAGCACGGCCGACGATCCGCCGCGCCTCGATCGCGTCGTCGAGCCGGCGCCGCGCCGCGCGTCGCGCCGCGCTGGACGTTGCGCCGTCGAGCTCCGCGACCGCGACCGCGACCGCTCGCTCAGCGTCGGCCGCGATTGACCCGGCCGCGAGCTCGTCAAGCGAGCCGAGCTCCACCCGATCGGCGTCGGGTACGTCCGCGAGCAGGCCAGACAACGCCCGACAGGCACGGTCCCGATCCCGCAGGCGCTCAAGGTAGTCACGGGTCGCCTCATCGGTGGTCGCCTTCAGCGCCAGCGCGTGCATAAAAGGATGCACGCTAACGATTGAACCGTCACTTTCTTGCATAAAAAAATCCGGCGTCTAGGAAGTTGTCACAATTGCCTTTGCGGCGTTGAACCGACCTACAGGTGTGTCACGACTCAAAACCCCCCTAGTATCTAGAGGGGGCGACCCGAGCCGAAAACGACGGGTGAACCGTTGTCCGATTATGCAGGCGCCGCCGCGTGTGGCGTGGTACAACAGGACCGAGGAGGAACAAACATGACCATCCAAAATGAAGCGCCCCGTCAATTCGACCACCCCTATCTCTTGGAGGCGACCCAGGACCCGACCGGCTGGTGGCGCTGCGTAGCGCGCAGCCTGGTTGTCGAGGCGCCCGACCGTCGGCGCCTGGTTGTCGTCGCGGCCGGCGAGGCCGATACGATGGAGGCCGCGATCGTCGCGTGCGAGCGCGAGCTTGCGCGCGAGCAGGCCGAACACGACGCGCGCCTGTGGCCTGAGTGATGCGGGCGAGCTCGCGACGGCGGATACAGGCGCGCCGACACCTCGAGGCGACGGTCGCCGCATTTCGGATGGAGCTTGCACTGGAGGCACCCTCATGGATCGGGTATCGAGCGCTCGAGCAGCTGGTCGAGGCGGCCGGCCGATACCTTGAGGCGACGGCCCCGCAACCGCGAGGCCGTCAATCGGCGGCAACGGCCGGCGAGCCCGGCGCTACGGAGGCGGGTAAGTAGCGGCCCGACGAACGACCTCTAGATCAGCGTCGGTCATGCGGGTTCGATGCTGTAGGAGGATGCGCTCAAGCGCGCGGGCGAGCGCGTCTCCCGGTATCCATGCGCCCCACGGCCCTAGCAGACCATGAAGGCGCTCAGCCAGAGCAAGCTGCTGCTCGTGCCGCTCCATTTCTTCCTCGCGGACCCTGAGTAGCTCCTCGCGCTTGGACAGATCGAGCTCCCGCCGGACGAGGCCGGACGGCAGCGGGGAGCCCGGCGGCAGCGGGCCGGGCTTCATGC
>Ga0129333_10007114_pt1 | contig 10589 bp, 3 predicted proteins | sample CPB6_08_DNA_FD_94474 | JGI IMG/M metagenome (GOLD analysis project Ga0129333, IMG submission 94474) | Freshwater to marine salinity gradient microbial communities from Chesapeake Bay, USA - CPBay_Sum_0.6_0.8_DNA | ecosystem: Environmental > Aquatic > Marine > Coastal | place: USA: Chesapeake Bay...
CGGAGATAGTGTTGGAGTTCCTACAGTTAAAAAAGAAATAGTTTCAATCACGAACAATACATTTATGCTCGTAAATAGCGCATTTGCGAATGCATACACTCAAAATAATATTTACAAAGTAACAAACACATATCCATATTACGTCAATGATTTCTATGTTCGAAATACTTATGATCAAGTCTTTAAGTGTCTATTGAATAATAATGGTGCGGCATCAACAGTAATGCCAGAGATTGATGTCGGTGGATCTTTACCAGAAAATCCATTTATTCTCACATCAGATGGGTATAAGTGGAAATATTTGTATACAATCGCACCAGGACTTAAAGAAAAGTTTTTCACTTCTGATTGGATGCCTGTCACAAAAAATAATTTAGTTGTTAATGCTGCTGTTGATGGTAGGATAGATATTGTAAAATTAATTTCTGGTGGATCTGGTTATCTCTCTGGTGGCAATTCTTCTTCTGCGAACATAATTTCAGTTTCTGGAAGTGGAACTGGCGCTAATTTAACAGCAAATGTTTACAATGGTGTCATAACTGGAGTGACAGTTATTGATGGTGGGTCAGGTTATAAGAATGCAAAAATAACTATATCTGATAATACGCAATTATTTGGATCTAATTCTGCGAACATAATCGCTGTTATTGGACCTGAAATGGGTCATGGTTATGATCCAGAGAAAGAGTTGGGCGCCACTCATTTGATGATATGCACGGAACTTGATGGCGATGAACTCGGTAAATTCCCGACAGAAAACTATAAGAATGATCCAAACATTGCATCCGAAAATTTCGATTTCAGACAAGTATCAATTCTTAAAGAAGTATTAGATTTAGATGGTCTTCCAGCTAATAACATTCGTTATAACGCAACGAATGTTGTTGTGACATCTAAACTTCCAGAGGGACAAAGATTCAATTTAGATGAACATGTCTATCAAGGCAATAGTTTCGATGATGCAACATTCACAGCTGTCGTGGCATTCTGGGATGATGCTTCAAATCAACTGTGGTTGAATGATTTGAATGGAACTATTACTATTAATGCACCAATAAGAGTTTTAACCAGAACTTTAACCGCCACTGTTTTTGATTCAATAAATCCAGAAATACAACTAAATAGTGGTGAACTTCTATATATAAAGAATAATGAATCGGTCGTAAGAGACGACGATCAAACAGAACAGATCAAAATACTCGTATCTTTTTAGGAAAAATAAATGCCAATTGATTTCAACATCAATCCGTACAATGATGATTTTGAAGCGGACAATGGACCACGAGAAAATAACTACATGCGTATTCTGTTTAAGCCAGGATATGCAGTACAAGCTCGTGAGTTAACTCAACTACAGTCAGCAATTCAAAATCAAATTAAATTGTTCGGTAATCACATTTTTACCGACGGAACACAAATTGTTGGTGGACACTTAACGTATGACAATTCTGTAATTTCGGTACAGCTTGAAGATCAATTCAATAATGATGACGTTGATCTCTCAGATTTTGATGGTGTGCTGATTGCGAATGATACGGGAGCAAACAACAAAAGAGCGAAAGTTATTGCAGTAGACGACAGTCAAGAATACAAAACTCTAATGATTCGATATCTTAGAGGTGCAGAATTCGTCGATGGAGAAACAATAAAAGTTCTCCCTGGGAATTCTCCAAAAGCGACTTTGATTGCAGCCAACTCAACTAACGTTGGTTCAGTCATATCGATAAACACTGGTGTTTTTTATGTAAATGGGTTTTTCGTACATGTTCCAGAACAAACAATAGTTCTTGATCCATATTCCGAAACACCAACATATAAAATTGGACTTGAGATCGACGAGAACATCGTCGATGAATCAGCAGACTCAACTTTACTAGATCCAGCTCAAGAATCATTCAACTATCAAGCGCCTGGAGCAGATAGATATCAATTCAATCTTGTTCTTGCAAAAAGAACTTTGGATTCGATAGACGATAGCAGTTTCTTTGAATTGTTAAGAATAGAAAACGGCGTCATCACGAAACAAGTAAAGTACCCAATTTATTCTGAAATCGAAAGAACATTAGCCAGAAGAACTTTTGACGAATCTGGAAATTATACAGTCTATCCATTTAAAGTTTATCCAGATGAACACCCATCAGATTCAACTAAATTTTTACTCCAAGCAGAACCTGGTAAGGCTTATGTCAAGGGATTTGAATTTGAAACTGTTGGTATTACACCAATTGAAGTCGACAGAGCCAGAACTACAGAAACTGTAACTGATTACGATCTTTCTCTGGAATTTGGTAATTACATAACAGTAAAAAACTTTTATTCTGGAAATAATGGAATATTCGATACAACACAATTTGCTAATCTTGATATGCATATTGTCCCAACGGCAAGCATCAATACAACATCATTTACTGAATACTCAAAGACGTTAATTGGTACTGCTCGAGCAAAATCAATTCAAAGAAATGGTGAAAAATATGATTTGTATATTGTTGATGATCAAATGCTCACAACAGGTAGAACGTCACAAAAATGGAATTTTAAATTTTCAACTAGCACGACACCTGCGACTGATCCAGGAACTGGATATTTAAAATTCAACAATAGTAGCGCATCTTCTGTCACACAAATTTATATAAGTGATATCGATGACGATGGAAATGTTATCGAATCTGGTGGATTGAATAAAATATTTCGAGATTTGTTAGCGCATTATCCTGGATACGTTAGATTAACTTCTTCTTCTAAGAGTTTTGTGGCAAGAGTTCAGGGGACATCACAAGTAGGAACTGGATTCTTTTCCATATATTGTAATACTTCTAGTGGACAAATTTTCTCAAATGATGAAGAAGTTTACATATATTTCGAATCTGATTTGCTTTTCAATGTCGTATCATCGACAGCCAGCACATTCACGTTCCCATCAACATTCCCGAATTCTCCAACTGGAATTTATGACGGAGTATCATTCACGGTATTAAATGGAACTGGCGCTGGACAGCAAAGAAGAATAGTAACTTACAATTCGTCAAGAGTTGCCACAGTAGATAGAGAATTTGACACAACTCTTGATACTTCTTCCCAAATAATTTTGAATTATGGAATAAAAGATGTAGACAGTTTTGTAGTTAGACCAAAAGATTTCGATAACGACGAAGTTTATGGTGGGCAAAACGTAGATTCTGCAGTTTATCCATCTATGGATGTTGATAGTTTTAGTGAAAATGATAACGGCGATGCGTTTTTAAGCAGAACAAGTTTTGATAGATTAATCTATGTTCTTCCAGAATATACAATTGCACCAAATATTCAAAATGTAGAATTTTATTCTAGGTTGTTGGTGAAAGACGCAACATTTACTTCTGGACAATATTCATTAACTTTGTCTGGTCGAGATAGATTTTTTTATGGAGAAAATCTCCAATACTTATCAAATTCAGTTGCGAGCGACAATCTGATTGTTTTGGTGAAAGACAAACTGAGTTCTACATATAAAAATGGTCAAATTCTAACTCTAGATCATAATGATGGAATAGCATACCCATCTGGAAATGGCGCATATCGTGTGAGTGATACTCGCATAGATTTAATACAAGGAAGTTCAACATTCACTGGCGATATTATCGCTACTGTTAGAGTTGAAAATGCAACACTAAGTGGATCTTCTATTGTAAAAGGTAAAATACTTAGAGGAAATAAATCCGATATCGCATATGTCGATTATGCAGCTGCCTCCACTTCTGTGGATGGACAACTAAAAACAAAAATTGACTTGGCAAATGGTGTTGTTTGGTTCTCAGATGTTAATGACATAATTAAAACTCCAGGTAATCCACAATCTTTGTTTATTTCCGATGTCATTCAAATTAATAAAATTTATGATTCAGGAAATTCTCTATTTGCACCAAACTCAACAAATGCCATCGATATAACTGAAAATTATCTGTTCGACACTGGACAAAGAGATAATTACTACGATCATGGATCGATTATCCTTAAAGATGGAAGAAATGCACCTTTGGGGCAGACAGCAGTTCTCTTAACATACTTTGAACACACAGGCGCAGCAGAAGGGTTTTTTGCTAGAGATTCTTATACTCAAGCGGATTTGTCGAACAATTATGTTGCGGTGTATTCTTCTTCGACTATTGGAACTACTTCCCTTGCAGATACTATTGATTTTAGACCGAGAAGGCTCGACGCAAATTTGAATTTCGCTTTAAGTGGGCTGAAGTTGCCATATACAGATCTTCCAATGACGTTAACGTACTCATATTATCTACCCAGAATTGATAAACTAGTCGCAACATCAAATAAAACGTTCCAAATTATTTCGGGAGAACCTTCGAAATATCCAAAGGTTCCTTCTGATATCGACAACACAATGACTCTCTATACTGTTTACATACCTGCATACACAAACAGAGCAAATGATGTTAGATTGAAATTCCATGAGAATAGAAGATATACAATGAGAGACATTGGTCTCATTGAAAAGAGAGTAGAACGATTAGAATATTATACTCAGTTGTCTTTGTTGGAAAAACAAGCTAGAGATGAAACATATTTTTATGAAGACAGAACAATAGAAAAAGAAAAATATGGAATTTTAGTAGATCAATTTGATGGGTTTGGAATTTCAGACAATAAAGATCCAGATTTGATTTGTCATATTAGTTCAAACCAACTCAAACCATATAAAAAGATAACTCCGATTAAACTTCAATATCGAAGCAACACTGGTCCAATGAGATTTAATACTAAAACGTATTCATTGAACTACACTGAAAAAGAATTAGTGTCACAAAATACCGCGACAAAAGCTGTTGTTGTTCAACCATATCTTTTTGGATCTTTCAATGGTGAAGTTCAAATAACTCCAGAAATTGATCCTTGGGTTTCGCAAACAATAAAAACAACAGTTGTCACAACTGAAGTTTCAGAGAATAATAGACCACCAGCTGGTTCTGTTTTAGAACCCACCCTGTGGGTGTCTCCTGTTCCTGCAGCATCACCTTCTGTTTCTGCACCTCCAGCTGAAAAGGTGTCTGCTTCAGATTCTGCTCCACAACCAATTCCTGCAGTAGTGAAAACTGATACAGGAGTATCGATTCCAGTAGTGGTCGAAAAGAATACTGGAGAAGTTATAACAGAATCTGGATACAATACAAAAATATTTGATAATCCTATTACACCAAAACAAGAGTCGGTTGTAACTGCAGCGGCTGTTGATATTTTAGTTGCAGGAAGCCAGGTAAGGCTTCCCCCAATTCCAATTATTCCGATTCACGATATGCTCGGTGGCAATTTTATTAATAATTCAGTATCTGGATCTAATTTTAACGTTGAGATGCCGCAAGTGATGGTCTACGGATTCCCGACTCCAGTTGCTGGCGCTGGAAGTGGTGGTAGTGGTGGATTTAAATCAAATCCATTAAGTGTTGGTGCTGGAAAACTGAAAAAAGCATAGAGGAAGGATAAATGACGAGCATACCAGTAGGATTAGTGTCGTTAACGACTAGTGGATATACTAGAGAGAATAATATCGTTTATTATACCTCTAATATGAGACCAGACAGATACATAAACATATTCATAAACAGACAAGATGTGAGCCAATATAGTCGAAATGCTTCAAAAATAGTAATTACAGATAATGATGCGGGTAAGTATAGAACAACTTATACAAATTACTCATCAATGCCAAATGTATTGATCAATGGAACATATAACTTACTTATTTCTGAATCAACAAATACATGCGTAAAAATTCTTAAAGGAATTAGTCCAAACACAATTTATGTCGATGAAGCTCTTTTGCATCTAAAATTAGATCCATATGGTGGTGGATCATTTACTTCATCATCATTCATACCTGGTGAAACAGTATTCCAAACACCAAATAATTACATAATAAACAGAGGACCAACGCAATTCATTTTAGAGAGAGGTGGAGTTTATTCCTCAGCTAGAAAAAATAGTTTCTATAACAGTATAATTCATAATAAAACTGCTCTCTACTCATCGAATAACAAGTATAAAAATACTTCAGGTGTCACGACACCATTAATTCAATATGCAGGTCGAGTGCTCCATTGGTTTACTTCCAATTCGACGCTTGTTTTGGAATCTTTGTATGGAACTGCAAACACATCAGGATCTAGAATATTAAACAAGCTAACTTCGACAACACTTTCGCAAAACGTCGCGAACGTTTCTGTTGTTCGAACAACCTCATTTCCAGTTTCATCTCAATTCAAACTTATAGACGCAGATGCAGTAGTCGCGACTAAAACTGTATCTGCTCATGAGCATAAAACTGGAATAATTTTAGCATTCAATCCATCGAGTGTTCCGCCAACAGTTAATTTATCTTCAAGCTACACTCTTACTGGAGATCCAGTTCCAATTAAAATTGTTGCTGGTAAAGGTGTTGGGCAATCAGCAGAAATCGTTTCAATGGCTTCCCCAACTGTTGCAAATCTATCCCTTGCATTAGTTGGATTAGATCATACTAGCATTTATGGATTAGAAAATCATATTATTGATGAATCTGGAAATATTGTGGGGGTCTGTCACACGCGCGCAGACAATTTATCTAATATTAGATCTGGTCCAGCCGACATCAAGTTTACAGATTCAAATACTGCAACTGGAAATTCGACAACACAGGGCGGATCTACTTTTATTGGCGGCGGAACTGCCAATGAAGTTAAAGATAAACTGAGTACTGGTGGCGGAGAGACGACCACAAGTTCTGGTGGTTCTGGAACAACAGTAACAATAAATGATACTAAAACAACAACAACCACCACAACAACCACAACTCAACCTGGCGCGAAAATAAACGCTAATGCGGTGATAACAGTAACTGGAACTGGAATACCGACAACTACAGTCGGAAACCGTTTTTCAGTTATGACACTTCCTGAAACATATAAAGCTGGAGATCCAGTCGCGCAAACGTTCTTCACACCAAAAACAAATTATGGAATGTATATCACCTCTGTCGATTTATTTTTCAAATCGAAACCTTCTGCAGATGAAGCAAAATTACCTGTTAAATTAAGAATCGTCAGCACTCTCAATGGGTATCCTAGCGATAAAGTTCTAGGCACAGCAATTGCTGATCATTATGACGTTGTCACAACTGATGGTGCAAATACTTTCCCTAGAACATCAAATACTGCAACACAAACCAAATTCACTTTCCCAGATCCAATATTCTTGAATCCAAGTTCAGAATATGCAATTATGATCCAATCAGATTCGCCATCATATGAACTGTGGACAGCAGAAATTGGAGAAAATGTGGTCGGTGATCCGAATAATAGAAGAGTCTCAGAGCAGCCATATGTTGGAAGTTTCTTTAGATCTCAGAATGCATCAACTTGGACACCATACCAAAATGAAGATCTAATGTTTAGGATCAATCGAGCATCTTTTGAGACATCTCCAGTGACAGTACAGTTCAGTAATGAATTTTCAACTGAAGAAGTTGCATATGATGAAATTTTCTTGAATGCATTAGAACTTGAATATCCTAAAGCGAACATTAATCATAAAATTAAAACATCTTTGTATTCTACAAGTGCATTGGAAGACAATTTTACGAAAATAGAAGAAAACAAACCAATTTGGTTTGCGACATCTATCAATTCAATTTCTGCAACAGGAAGAAGAAGAGTAATTCCTTCTTCTAACACGGGCGCACTCCAAACACAAGTGATATTGGATAGCGATGATGATTTTATTTCACCATTCTTAAATGCAGAAGCATATAGTGCACTTGTTTCTAAGAATTTGATTAATAATGGTGAACTTTATGAATCGAATATAACGATAACGAATCCAGGGATTCACAATAACGTATCGAATATAACAGTAACAATAAGTGGATCAAATTTATATCCAGATAGAGCTAACTCTACAGCAAACGGTATTGCAATTTGCACTGGAAATTCAGTTACATACATCGAACTTGATAATCCTGGACTCGGATACATCGAATCCCCGACCATCACAATTAGTGAACCAGGCGCATTGGTTAATGCGACTGCAGTGATCACATCAGAAGATTCCAAATATGGTGGAAATGCGCTTTGCAGATACATAACAAAGAAAGTGAATCTTGCTGATGGATTCGACTCTGGTGATCTGAGAGTGACACTGAGAGCAATAAGACCACAGGGAACGAATATAGTAGTTTACTATAAAGTTCAATCTGAATCAGATAGTAGATTGTTTTCAGATATAAGGTGGAGAAGAATGTATCTTGAAAATGACATAATTTCTCCAGATCTAAACACTGCAATTGATTTCAAATATAATCCATCTAACGATCCCAGAATAAATAAGATATCGTATCTTGAGAATGGCGTAACTTACCCATTAGGTGGAACATTTAAGTATTTTGCCATTAAAATTGTTCTCCTTGCTGAATGTGGTTGTGTCGCACCAACTGTAAGAAATCTAAGAGCTATTGCATTACCAGAGGGATGATTTGATGTATGCAAAGGTAGAAGAACATGATCATTTGATAAGGGATCTTACGAATAACTCGATATTAAATACTGACAAAACTGCACTCAAAAAACACGAACTGATTATGCGACAAAAAGAGAGTGCTAAAAAATTTAGTGATGAATTGAATTCGATGAAGAATGATATTTCAGAATTAAAAGAAATGATGAAAGCACTAATCAATAGAGAGAAATAATGCCTACTCCAAATATTCCTCACGTTCAAACTGCTAACACTTTCGATGAGTGGCGTATAAGAACGAACAGTTTAATTAATGCTGCAAATGAACTTCGTAATACAACATACGAAAAGGAAGCTGGTTTATTATATCTCTCGAATACCGCTATTGGAACTGCACTACAAGTTAGCGGAAATGCTAGAGTCGATACGATTCTAACAGTTGGAACTTTAATCGCAACAACTGCGAACATCACTGGAAACCTGACTGCAACAAACGCTAACATTACTGGAAATCTAATCGCAACCACTGGAAGAATTAGTGGGAACTTAGATGTAATGTTAAATCTCACTGCAAATACAATGAATGCAAATTCTATTGCAGTGAGTGGAAATTTAAGTGCTGGGAATATTGCAATTTCTGGATTGCTGACTACAGCTAACATACAAATTACAAATAATCTTACTGCTGCAAATGCGACAATCTCGAATAATTTGAGAGCAACAAATGCAACAGTTACAAATAATGTTTTAACAGGCAATGCAACTGTCACTGGAACTTTGACTGCGGATACTGGTGCGATCACAACTTTAACCGCAACCACTATTGATACGGGATCCCTAACAATTTCTGGTTCTAATTTATCCGATTTAACTTCCAATGCTGCAAATAGCGTCATGGTGTCGTTAAATGGTGGTTCTACGTTATCTGGAAGAAGGTTGAATTTTGTTGATTCTGCAACAGTCACTTTCGGAATCACTTCAGGAACAGCTGGTAATGCAAATATAGTATTGACAGCTGTTGGTGGAGGTGGTGGTGGTGGCGCGCAAGGTCCACAGGGTGTCCAAGGTGCGCCAGGAGCACAAGGAGCACCTGGACCACAAGGTCCACAAGGAAGCGCAGGATCAGCAGGAGCTCAGGGAGCGGCTGGTCCACAAGGTGCAGCTGGACCACAGGGGTCAGCTGGCGCTGCTGGTGCACAGGGTCAACAAGGAAGACAGGGCGCACCTGGACCAAGTAATATAATTAATGCAACACTCGATACTTCAACTGCTCTACTTTATCCTGTATTGTCTGCTGGTGTTGGTGATCAGACTCCTAAAGTTTCATCAACACCTAAATTATCATTTAATGCTAATGATGGCACATTAACAGCAACAAAATTTGTTGGAGATGGAACTGGGATAACTGGAATCGTTGGTACACCAGGCGCTCAAGGTCCACAAGGAAGACAAGGTGTTCAGGGTGCACCAGGCGGAACAGGTCCACAAGGTGTTCAGGGCGCACCAGGAAGCGGTGGCGCTGCTGGCGCACAAGGCGTTCAGGGTGCACCAGGCGGAACAGGTCCACAAGGTGTTCAGGGCGCACCAGGAAGCGGTGGCGCTGCTGGCGCACAAGGTGTTCAGGGTGCGCCAGGAGGTGCTGGACCACAAGGAGCTCCTGGAAATCCAGGTGCGCAAGGACCAGCTGGACCAAGCAACACAATTAATGCAACAAATGATACTTCCTCAGCTACACTTTATCCAGTATTAGTTGGTTCATCTGGTGCAAATGAAATAGCAAAAGTATCAACAACGAAACTTTCATATAATGCTAATGAAGGTTCGTTGACAGCGACTGTATTGAGAGCAACTAATGACATAACAGCATTCGTTTCGGACGATAGATTAAAAGAAAGACTACATAATATAGATGGAGCACTCGCAACAGTTAAGAATTTAAATGGATTCTTCTTCAAATTTAATGATCAAGCTAAGTCTCTTGGATATGATTATGAAGGTAGAATGGTTGGTGTTTCTGCTCAAGAAGTTCAGAAAGTTCTTCCAGAAGTAGTTGCAAAGGCACCAATTAGCGATGATTATTTGACTGTCCATTATGACAAACTTGTTCC
>Ga0129333_10007115_pt1 | contig 10588 bp, 10 predicted proteins | sample CPB6_08_DNA_FD_94474 | JGI IMG/M metagenome (GOLD analysis project Ga0129333, IMG submission 94474) | Freshwater to marine salinity gradient microbial communities from Chesapeake Bay, USA - CPBay_Sum_0.6_0.8_DNA | ecosystem: Environmental > Aquatic > Marine > Coastal | place: USA: Chesapeake...
AGGAGCCTAGTTTAAGGGCTTCTAGGGCCAGACTATAAAGAAAGCCCATTTTAAAGTTGTTGAGCATGGCGATCGGCAGCCAACGATTATCTTCTCGACTGAGGCGACTACTGTAGGTCAAGCGATTAACCACTTCGGTGAAAATCAAAACCAGCAGGGCCACCGTTGTATCCCAACGCGCAGCCTGACCTGCAATGGCCGCCAGGGCTCCTCCAATAAAGTAGCCAAAGAGTAAGCTCAGGAGTAGCAAGGATAACTGCCGCCAAGAATTGCTGAGCCAGCTTTCAATCTGCCGACTACCTTGGTTCAGAATCTGGGTTAGGCGCGTATTTTGCATAGTTTTAGGCCATCAACGAGATACCGAGAAACACCATAGCAAACCCTTCACAACTCCTTTACGAACTGATAACGAACCAATTATGTGGGATAAGTCTGTACCCTCCATCACGATTAAACTCTACCCCTTAACCGTGGTGGGTGTAGTTCTTTTGGGTAGCCTAACCTTAGGGAGTTGGGGGCTGTGGTGGTTTCAGGTCTATCCACCGGGGTGGCGGGGCAGTTCTCCTACTGCCGATGAGTTAGACGCTTTTATTGTGCCGGATCCCCTGTCTTCCCCTTCCGATCCCCTGGTGTGGTCGCCGTCGGTTTTAGAAACCCCTGAGCCGGAAGTTCCCCCTAGTTCATCCTCTACCCCTGTCCCACAGATTGCCGTGGCGGGATCGTCGTTTCAGGTAATCCCCGAAACTGGGGTATTTCGGGTGGGTAACCAAACTCCCCATCCTGTTCGTATTGCTCTCTTACAGCGGGGAGGTTTAGAGCAGAAGGCTGTGTCTGTGGGCGAGGGGACTGCCTCGGAAACTCGGTTGTCCGTGACTCCTTTACAAGATGGGGCCAAGGCTCCGGTTCACTGGGATTTTGAACCCGGGGAGGGTGGTTATCAAGGCTTTATTTTGTCCCTTCCTGAGGGAGATTTACAGTTAGAACTGGGTGATATTTTAGTAGCGTTTGCTCAGGATGGTTCTCGCCGGTATTGGGGGCCCTATGTGGTGGGAGAAACGTCTTTGCCCTATTGGAATACAGAACGATCGGAGTGGCAATTATTATTGCAACCGTAACTGAAATTTGGAAGTCTACAAGTGCTAGAAGTTATAAGGTTTTTCTAGAAACCCATACTATATTCCCAAGGAAGATTTCCATACATTTTAAGCTTTTGAAATCTAAAGATCTTATTATGCGTTATGAATTTAATTAACAATTGTACCCGCAAATCAGGGGAAGGTGCGGCAATAACATCCGCCAGATCAACCGGTAGAAACGATCGCGCAAGAATGACAAGATCTTGCAACAACGGATCCAGGGAAGAGAGGGCACAACAATGGACATAAAAAGCATCTGGTAACCGTTTACCAATGGCACTCCTGCCACAGGCTTGGCAGACTTGTTCCCAGGGTGGAATAGAGTGTTTAAACTCGGTGGATGAGCTTACCCGGTGAATCATAGCCAGCCTTTGTCAATAGCCAGCCTTTGTCAAAGATTGCTGTAGTCTAGAAATGTCATTCTGATTGTAGCGCAGGATCCCTACTCCCCCCTAACCCGTCTATGGTATAGTGAACCTCTGGCAAAAACTCTAGTAGATTAAAAAATAGCAGCAATGTCTAAGCGCATTCAGGTTGTCCTCAACGAAGATATTCGTAAACTCGGCAAAAACGGTGACCTCGTGGAGGTTGCCCCCGGTTATGCTCGTAACTACCTCTATCCCCAAGGTAAGGCGGTTCCCGTTACCCCCGGCATTCTCAAGCAGGTGGAACACCGCCGCGCTAAAGAACAGGAGCGCATTCAAGAACTCAAACGTCAGGCCGATGCTCAGAAGACTGCTCTCCAAACCATCGGTCGGTTTGTAATCAAGAAGCAGGTTGGGGAAGAAGAAGCCATTTTTGGAACGGTGACCAATGGCGATGTAGCGGAAGCCATTCTCGCCGCCACCAAGCAGGAAATCGATCGCCGCGATATTACCGTACCGGATATTCACAAGCTTGGGTTCTACAAAGTGCAGGTGAAACTCCATCCTGAAGTGTCTGCGGAAATCGAAATTCAGGTGGCAGCCCTCTAGAACGATCGTCCCTGTGGATTGGTGTGATGATGGGCGCTCACCAGGGCAAGGTAGTCTAAGGTCTAAGCGCCCTAGACCGGATCGGGCGGAACAGTTGTAGAATGGGAGATCCTTATCTCATGACTGCACTCCGACTGCACTCTCACTGCAATTATGGTTGAAACTCCCTCCCATACTCCCGTCTGGATTTATGACACCACCCTACGAGATGGTGCTCAGCGCGAAGGTCTGTCTTTGTCCCTAGAAGATAAAATTCGCATTGCTCACCAATTGGATCATCTGGGGATTCCATTTATTGAGGGAGGGTGGCCCGGTGCCAATCCCAAGGATGTGCAGTTTTTCTGGCAAATTCGGGAGCAACAGCCCCTCAGCCATGCTCAATTAGTATCCTTTTGTTCCACCCGTCGGCCCCAGCGCCAAGCCGCCGAGGATGAACTTCTACAGGCAATTTTAGCAGCGGGTAGTACCTGGGTAACCCTCTTTGGCAAATCCTGGGATCTCCATGTGACGGAGGGCTTAAAAACCAGCCTAGATGAAAATTTAGCCATGATTGCCGATAGTATCCAATACCTCCGATCGCAACAACGTCGGGTGGTCTACGATGCAGAGCATTGGTTTGATGGCTACAAACAAAACCCCGATTATGCCCTCAAAACCTTGGAAGCAGCCCTAGAGGCTGGGGCGGAATGGATTGTTCTTTGTGATACTAATGGGGGCACTTTACCCCATGAGGTGGGGGCGATCGTTGGGGCAGTGAATCAAGCCTTTCATTTCGCCACAGAGATTCCCACCATTACCACGCCCCTGAGTACCCCCGGACTGGGGATCCACACCCACAATGACTCAGAAACCGCCGTAGCCAACGCGATCGCCGCAGTGATGGAAGGGGCACGGATGGTACAGGGCACCATGAACGGTTACGGTGAACGCTGCGGCAATGCAAACCTCTGCTCCCTGATTCCTAACTTGCAATTAAAACTAGGCTTTAGCTGCCTCAGCCCAGACCAACTCACCCACCTGACCCCCAGCAGCCGCCTAATCAGTGAAATTGCGAACCTTGCACCAAACGATCATGCCGCCTATGTGGGATTATCCGCCTTTGCCCACAAGGGGGGGATCCATGTCAGCGCCGTGGCCAAAAATCCCCTCACCTACGAACACATTACCCCGGAGCAGGTAGGCAATACTCGGCGCATTGTGGTTTCCGATCAGGCAGGGCTGAGTAATATTCTCGCCAAAGCCCAATCCTGGGGAATCCATCTGGATAAACAGGATCCCGTCTGTCGTCAACTCCTCGATCGGCTTAAAACCCTAGAAAACCAAGGGTACCAATTTGAAAGCGCCGAAGCCAGTTTTGAACTGCTCATGAGGGAAACCATGGGCAACCGTCCCCACTTCTTTGACGTATTAGACTTTCAGGTTCACTGCATTACCCATAACATTCCCCACAACTCCACCCAGGAAGGCAACTCTACCCGGACAGGCTCTAACTCCGTGATGGATGCTTGGGCCACGGTCAAACTCAAGGTCAATGGGGAGGAGGTTTTGGAAGCCGGAGAAGGGAACGGCCCCGTTTCCGCTTTGGATGCAGCCCTCCGCAAAGCCCTCGTCAAAGGCTATCCCCAGGTCGAGCAGTTCCACCTGACTGACTATAAAGTGCGGATTTTAGATGGCACCACCGGCACCGCCGCCCGTACCCGCGTGCTCATTGAAGTTAGTAATGGGCAACAACGCTGGATTACCCTAGGGGTGTCCACCAATATTATCGAAGCCTCCTATCAAGCCCTCGTCGAAGCGATCGAATATGGTCTTTTACTGGAGAGCTTGCCCCACCAAGCACCCAATAGTTTATCGGAGGATGCTAGTGCCCCTGCGGTACCGGCATGACCCGCTCCGTCTCCTAGTATGCTCAGAGATTGCGGGAAATTTCGTTTTTTTAGGATAAGCCCACCCGGGAAAGAGGCGCTCTACCTCGATCGTTCCCCTTTCCCCGGTGGCTTTCGAGTTGTGAATGATTCAAACGATCGCCACGAACAAACGGAAACCTAGCTAGACACCGGAATGCCAGATTCTAGGGGCGCTTGGGCCATAGACTTTAACCAACGGTAGCAGGAGACGATCGCATCCCAGGTGGTGGTATAACGGCGATAAATTACACCATGTTCCGCACAAACTTCTTCCAGAATATCCGCTAACTCAGGATAATGAATGTGACAAATATCAGGAAATAGATGGTGAATAACCTGATAGTTGAGTCCGCCTAGGTACCAGCACACTAAAGGGCTACGGTGGGCAAAATCTGCGGTGGTTCTAATCTGAAAGAGATACCAATCTTCATCTAAACGGCGATCGTTTTTAGTAACCGTAGGAAAATCCACCTTCTCTAAGACATGGGCTAACATAAAGACCTGAACCGCCACCAGTCCATAGGTCATATAAATTACAATCAAACCCACGATCGTTTCCAACAGGGAATAACCCATGGCTAGGGGTAACCCCACAAAAAACGCCAGACCTAAGAGCCTCGCTCCCACAAACACCAGAACATCCTGAGACTTAGGCACAGGAATGGCAATATCACCATAACGCCCCTTACCCTGACACGCCTCAACAAAGAGTTTAATTTCAGACAGAAACCAATAGATGGGAATAATGGGATAAATTAACCAAATGAAGAGATGTTGGTAGCGATGGTGCCACAGGTGGGGATCCGTGGGAACCATCCGCACAAAACCATCCCCATAAATCTCCATATCGTAACCGGGAATATTGGTATAAATATGGTGGAGTCTATTGTGTCGAATTCGCCAAAAATAATTAGAAATCCCCATCACATCCCCGCCTATACTTAAAACAGTATTGAGGGTGGAATTATGGGAATAGGAGCCGTGGGAGGCATCATGAAAAACATTCATGGCATAGGCGGCTAACCCCAGCCCCATGAAGGCACAGCCGAGGAGTTTAACCCATAAAATGGGGGGGGATAGGAGTAGCCCTGCCCAGCCCCCCAAAATCCAGGCGATGATCACCACGGTTTTGAGGTAAAGCGACGGACTATCCTTCCGGGGGTAAGCCGTTTTCGCAAAATATTCATCAACCCGGTTGTGTAGCGCTTGAGTAAAGTTCGATCGTTTTCCAAAGGTAATTCTTTGCTCTGGGGGTAGGAGTACACCGGGGCCTGTGGTTTGCATGTGGTACAAGTCTTTGCTGAAGATGTGAAGATCAGTCAGTTAACCTAAGAATCAGTTAACCTAGAGGATATTACCTCACTATTGGATCCCCAAATCCTGGAAAAAATACAAAGACTTTCCAGGGCTGGGCAAGGAACAGACAAAGTTTAGGTGCAGAACGGAAATCTTGTTGTAGGATAGTAGTCTGTGCTTTTTTTCATGACTACTTTTGGAGCGATCGTTCTATGTCCCGCCGATGCCAAATCACAGGCAAGAAAGCCAATAACGCCTACGCCGTCTCTCACTCTCACCGTCGTACCAAGAAATTACAGCAAGTGAACCTCCAGGAAAAACGGGTCTGGTGGGAAGAGGAAAACCGCTGGATCAAGCTAAAACTCTCGACGAAAGCGATTAAAACCCTTCAGCATAAAGGTTTGAGTGAATTTGCCAAGGAACAAGGCATTGACCTGCGCTATCTCTAAGACTTCATGGCTCAGATGGCTATTGCTCAGAGGGTTAATGTCTTCCCGGTTTAGCCCTCCGTTCCACGTCCATCCCTCCCCAACTCTGGGGAACTACTCCACGTCTGGATGGGCTTGGGAACGGCGGCGACGGCAGCGATCGGAACAATATTTCACCTCATCCCAACAGTCCGCCCACTTTTTGCGCCAGCTAAAGGGACGCTGACAAACGACACAAAACTTGGTGGGTAAGTTGGACTTAGAGAACTTCGATACATTTGACCCAGATGACCGAGCAGTGCGTGAGTTGCGTGAATTCCGTGCCATTAGAAAGAATTCCTAGAAACTAGAACACCTTAGCAAAAGAGCCAAGACCCCAACCCGATCGGCTTTGCAGCATGGTTCAGACTGTCAGTATTCTACTGAGATTTTTGAAAGACTGACAGACTCCAGATCGACTGATCGGCACTGTATCTCAAGGTTCTCAGGGCTGAAGTTCACTCACCTATTACTCTTTTCATGTTTCTGCAAACCCTCCATCTCCACCAGTTTCGGAATTATGAGGATCAGTTGGTGCGATTCTCAGCCCCCAAAACGATCGTGGTGGGGGAGAATGCCCAAGGGAAGTCTAATCTGCTGGAGGCGGTGGAGTTATTGTCCACGTTGCACTCCCATCGGGTCAGTCACGATCGGGATTTGGTGAAACTGGGGCACCAGTCTGGCCGAGTACAAGCCCATCTAGAGCGATCGGGCTCTCTCTTTACCTTGGGATTGACCTTTCGGGTGGCGGGGGGACGCACAGCAACGCTCAATCAGGAACCCCTGCGTCGTCAGTTGGATTTGCTGGGCCATCTGAACACGGTGCAGTTTTCCTGTTTAGATCTAGATCTGATTCGGGGTGGGCCAGGGCAGCGACGGCAGTGGCTAGATAATTTATTGATTCAACTTGAGCCCTATGCGGCCCATTTGTTAGCCCAATATCAAGACATTCTTCGTCAGCGGAATGCACTGCTCAAAAGCCTACGACAGCGGGATTTGAGTTCTGAAACCCTCCGTACGGAACTTGCCGTGTGGGATGCCCAGTTGGCGGCGGCGGGGGTACGGGTGATGCGGCGACGGGCTAGGGCGTTGGCTCGTTTGGCTCCTTTGGCGCAGCAGTGGCATCAGTTAATTAGTGGCAGACGGGAAAGGCTACACCTGCGCTACCTTCCCCAAGTGGGCAGCGATCGTCCTGATTACTGGGATGATCCGGTTTACCTTCAGGAACAGATCCTAGGGGCTATTCAGGCCAAAACCATCGCTGAACAGCATCAGGGAACTTCCCTAGTGGGGCCCCATCGGGATGAGGTGGAAATGACCATTAACGACAGCCCCGCCCGACAACAGGGATCCCAAGGACAACAGCGCACCACCGTCCTAGCCCTGAAACTGGCAGAACTTCAGTTAATTGATGAAGTGATTAGTGATCCACCGTTATTGCTGTTAGATGATGTGTTAGCGGAACTGGATTTAAGTCGTCAGGGGCAACTGTTAGAAACCATTCAAGATCGATTTCAAACCCTCATTACCACCACCCATTTACAGGTTTTTGATAGCCAATGGAAACGATCGTCTCAAATCATTACGATCGAGAATGGTAGAGTTCAGGCCTAAACCTCTTGAGATAGGGCTGTTATCACTACCCCCGCCAGTAACAACAGCGCCCCCCACAGTACCGCCGGACTAGGGACTTCCTGAAAAATCCACCACCCCAGCAGACTTGACCCAATGGGTTCCCCTAGGATCACCAGGGTTACCAAGGTGGGGGACACCCACCGCAGCGCCCAGTTAAAGCTGGTATGACCGATCAGTTGGGGAAAGAGGGCCAGGAGCAGGGTATAGCCATAAACCGGAAGAGGATACTCCACATACCCTTGACCGAGTAAGGCTGGGAGGGGCAAGAGGACCATAGCAGCGACCCCATAAACGAGACTGATATAATGTTTGAGGCTGAGCCCTTGGGTTTGGGCTTCTTGGCCACAGACTAAATAGAGGCTGACGGCCCAGGAACCACACAGGGCTAGGCTGTTGCCCAAGAGGGGATTACTGCCAGCAAAGACTGTGGTGGAGTCAGCATGGGCTAAGTCCCCAAACCCTACGCCGATCGCTCCTGAGAGGGCGAGTATAATCCCTAACCATTGCCAGCCGTGGGGACGATCGCCTTTCCAGACCCACAGGATGATCACCACCCAAATGGGGTTGGTCGTCACGAGGGCCGTAGAGGCGGCGATGGAGGTAAAGGCCAAGGAAGGGATCCAGGTGGCAAAGTGTAGGGCAAGGCATACACCCGCAATGAGTCCGTAGCGCAGTGCCTGAGGGGAGTAATTACCCTGACGAAACCCTCGCCAACTGGGAATTAAGGCAATCGTTGCCACGAAAAGACGGGAGGCGGCCAAAAATAGCCCCAAGCCCACCTGGGCAGAGGCAGGCACAAACCCTAGGGCTAAACGAATAAAAATTGCGGCAGAGGAAGCGGCGGCAATGCCCACAAACAGGACACCGGCAATCTGCCACAGGCGAGGAGCTTGCATGGTAAAGGATAGGAGGCGTTATTCGCTGAAGGGGTCTAAGCAGGGCAGAAACACCCGAAAGCAACTGCCCTGGGTTACCTGACTCTCTAGGGCGATCGTGCCACCACTCAACTCTACGCACCGTTTGACGATCGCAAGTCCGAGCCCTGTACCTTTCATGCCAGCCACATTTTTAGCCCGATAAAAGGTTTCATAAATGTGTTCCTGTTCAATGTCTGGAATGCCCATGCCATAGTCTTGAACTTCCAGTAATACCCCCCCCGCGTCCTTCTGGATTGATTTGGCTGGAGATTCTGACCTCAATCTCAGGGTGATGGGGGGAATATTTCATCGCATTAGAGATTAGATTTTCTAGGATTTGGCGAGTCAGTTTTTCATCTAATAAAATCGGTTTGGCGAGGTCTTCACAGAACACCCGGCATTCATGTTTACAGTTCAAAATCGATCGTAAATGGCTACTCAGTTCATCAATTAAACGATTTAAATTTAAAATCTGGGGTTTTAAGGGTTTTTGCTCGTCTGTTCGTCGGCTCATAAAGCGAATATCATCTAACATTTTAACCATGTAGTCGATCGCGTTATGAATTTGGCGAAATAATAGCTTTTTATCTTCGGGATCACATTCAAAACTTTCCAGGAGTTCCGCAGAGGAGCGAATGGTGGTCATGGGAGTCCGAAACTCGTGGGAGGTGAGGGCTAAAAAATTAGACTTTAGATCGCTTAAACTGGTTTCCCGTTCTAACACCAATTCTAAGCGAGTTTTAGCCGCTTCTAACTGTTTATTATGGTCTTGAAGCTGTCGATAGAGTTCCGCCTGTTGAATGGCAATGCCCAATTGAATACCGATGTGTTGTAAGAGTTGAACTTCTTGGTCTGTCCAGTGTCGAGGCGAACGACAATGATGGACAATTAACAGCCCCCACAGCCGTTGATCTTGAACAATAGAGGCTACAACATTTGCCTTAACTTGTAAGGATTCAATAAGCGCATGGTAACAAGATTGGGCATTAACTCGTTCAACATCTTCTATGGCTAATGCAATTCCAATACTAAAAGGGTGATGCCAGGCTTGAGCTAAACACTCGTCTTTAATTTCTTTCCCTAGAATTGATTTCCAAGGCGAAACAACATCTTCAATGACAATTTTACCGATCGTCGGATCATGCTCTTCAAAACGATAAATAATAGCCCGATCCGTATTCAGAACTTGACGGATTTCCTGAACACAGGATTTGAGGATATTTTCCAGATCTAAAGATTGGCGAATATGTAAGGCAATCCTAGCCGTTAAACGCCCTAAATCAGTAGAGCTAGAAGGGGGAGAATAAATCTTTCGGGCATCGAGGTTAGAATTGTCCAAAACTTGGGACATGGTGAAATATTATGGAAGATTATACAAAAAAGATCTTGGACTTTGTTTATTTTAGGGCTCACAACTCTGTGGAGGTGGGCAACAGAGTAAGGGGTTCAACTGGGGTTCAACTGGGGTTCAACTGATGCTACATCCCTGGATCCCTTCCATCCTACCCTATTTTGATTCGGTTTTTGTGGGTCTCTAGGGGTATCTATTCCGTGTTCAATGTAGGTTTTTCCCCTAGGATTTCCGCACCTAACCCCCTAGGGGATCACCACCGAGGGGGATAATCCCACTGGGATTGAGGGGGAATAGGTTGCCATAATAATCCTGTTTAATGGCTTCTAGGTTACAGGTTGGGGCAATGCCTGGGAGGTGATAGATCCGCTGCCGGTAGGCTTGGAGATGGGGGTAGGCGACGATCGGTTTTAAGCTGCATTTAAATAGGTTGGCATAGACTTCAAACCGGATCAAGGTGGTGAATAAGCGCACATCGGCTAGGGTGATTTGTTGACCACAGAGAAAGGGCTGTTGACTCAGGACGGATTCGATCTGATCTAAGGTTTGAAAAAGTTCATGGCAGGCGGTTTCATAGGCGCTTTGGGTTTGGGCAAAACCGCAGCGATACACTCCATTGTTCACAGTGGCATAGATTTGCTCGTTCCACCGATCGATGGTTTCCCGCAGGTGTTCTGGGTATAAATCCGGGGCGTTGGCTGTTTCCCAGGGGGCAAAGGCGGTATTGAGAATTTCAAGGATCTCCGCACTTTCATTATTGACGATCGTTTGAGTGTGCTGATCCCACAACACGGGCACGGTGGAGCGGCCAGTATATCCAGGGGTAAGCCGTTGGTAAAACTGTCTGAGGGAGGTACACCCCTGCACCGGGGTTTCAAAACACCAGCCCCCCGCCTGGGGAGAGG
>Ga0129333_10007119_pt1 | contig 10586 bp, 9 predicted proteins | sample CPB6_08_DNA_FD_94474 | JGI IMG/M metagenome (GOLD analysis project Ga0129333, IMG submission 94474) | Freshwater to marine salinity gradient microbial communities from Chesapeake Bay, USA - CPBay_Sum_0.6_0.8_DNA | ecosystem: Environmental > Aquatic > Marine > Coastal | place: USA: Chesapeake Bay...
ACCGCGTCCCTGTACGGCGTCGAGCTCGAGTCGCAGAAACATGTTGACCTGGACTCATGGTCACAGGCGGATTTCTTTGCCTCGCGCAAGATGGTGCTGATCGGCAACTACACGTGGTCGAAGTCGAAGATCAAGGTGGGCGCGGCGGACACCACGAGCGTGTTCGGCACGGTCATCCAGCCAGCGAAGAACTTTTTCATCGACGGTACGCCGCTCACGGGTCAGTCCGAACATTTGGTGAACGTGCAGCTTGGCATGGAAGACTCCGAGACGCTGTCGCAGCAGACCTTGCTGATTTCCTACGCCAGCGATCGCGTGACCAGCCGCGGTGCGGCGGGCTTGCCCGACATTTACGAGTCGCCCGGCGTGAGCGTCGATTTCGTGGCGCGTCAGGGCTGGCAGCTATTCGGTCAGGACCTCGAGTTCAAATTAGAAGCCCGAAACCTGTTGCGAACCCAGTACAAGGAATTTCAGGCGCGTGACGGCAACCAGGTGTTCTTCAACCGTCACGATCTCGGGTCGAAGTTTTCGTTCTCGGTGTCGGCCAGCTTCTGATCACGACCTCAGTCGGTCGAGCGCAGCAACTCGTTGATGGACGTCTTGGCGCGGGTTTGCGCATCGACCCGCTTCACGATCACCGCGGCATAGAGCGAATGCGAGCCGTCCTTCGCCGGCAGGCTCCCCGGCACCACGACCGCACCGGCGGGAACTCGTCCGTAGCTGATTCGTCCGCTCTCCCGATCGTAGATGCGGGTGCTTTGCCCGATGTAGACGCCCATGGAAATCACGGCGCCTTCTTCGACGATCACGCCTTCGACGATTTCCGAGCGAGCACCGATGAAGCAGTGATCTTCGATGATGGTGGGCGCAGCCTGCAGTGGTTCGAGTACGCCGCCGATGCCGACACCCCCCGAGAGGTGCACGTTCTTGCCGATCTGCGCACAGGAGCCGACCGTGGCCCAAGTGTCGACCATGCTGCCCGAGTCGACGTAGGCCCCGATGTTGACGAACGAGGGCATGAGCACCACGTTCGGTCCGATGTACGAGCCTTTGCGCACCACCGCATCGGGCACCACGCGCGCGCCGCTCGCGCGGATCGTGGCTTCGTCCATGGCCGCATATTTCAGCGGCACCTTGTCGAAGAAGCGGGTGTGTCCGCCCTCGATGAGCTTGTTGTCCCAGGCGCGAAAGTAGAGCAGGACCGCTTTTTTGAGCCAGTCGTTGACCACCCACTGCTCGTCCTGTTTCTCGGCGACGCGGACTTTGCCCGCGTCGAGAAGATCGAGGGCTTCATCGAGCGCCACTTTGAGCTCGCGCGAGACGCTGCGCGGATTGATGTCGGCGCGCTCTTCGAAAGCATTCTCGATCAGGGTTTTCAAGGCCGGATGCTGTTGGGTCGAACGGGTGGTCATGCGGATCTTCCTTCGATGAAATCGGCGATGCGTCGTGCGGCGTCGACGCATTCGTCGACGCTGGCCACGAGCGAGATGCGTACCCGACCGGCGCCGGGGTTCTTCCCCTCGACGCGGCGCGCGAGGTAACTGCCGGGCACGACGGTCACGTTTTGTCGGGCGAAGAGCTCGCGGGTGAAGAGCTCGTCGTCCCCGTTCACGTCCGCCCAAAGATAAAAACCGCCCTCGGGCTGCCGGAATTTCAGGTGTGGTGCCAGGATCGGCATCACCTTGGCGAACTTCTCGCGGTAGAGCCGACGATTCAGCGTCACGTGGGCGTCGTCGTTCCAGGCGGCAACGCTCGCCGCCTGCGTGGGCAGCGGCATCGCGCAGCCGTGGTAGGTGCGATAGAGCAGGAATTTTTCGAGGACCCGCGCATCGCCCGCCACGAAACCCGAACGCAGACCGGGTAGGCTCGAGCGCTTCGAGAGACTGTGAAACACGAGACAGCGTTCGAAGGCAGCGTGGCCGCTTGCGAGCGCAGCGTTCAGGAGCGAGGGCGGCGGACGAGCCTCATCGGCGTAGAGCTCGGCGTAGCACTCGTCGGCAGCGATCAGAAAATCGTATTTCTCCGCGAGCGCGAGCGCCTGCTGCCATTGCGCCACCGTCATGACTGCGCCGCCCGGGTTGCCGGGACTGCAAAGATAAAGCAGCTGCACGCGCCGCCAGATGCTGGCGGGAACGGCTTCGAGATCAGGCAGAAAACCGCTCTGCTCGGGCGTGTCAATGAAATAGGGCTCGGCACCGGCGAGCAGCGCCGCGCCTTCGTAGATTTGGTAGAACGGGTTCGGCATCGCGACCAGCGGCCGAGTGCCACTGCCGCGATCGACCACCGCTTGCGCGATGGCGAACAGCGCTTCGCGCGTGCCGTTGACCGGCAGCACGTTGGCGTGGCCCACGCCCGCAGCAGGCAGGGCGAATCTGCGCGCCAGCCAACGTCCGCAGGCGGCTTTGAGCAGATCGGTGCCGGCGGTTGTCGGATAGGCGCCGAGCCCGTCCAAAGAATGGCGCAGGGTGTCGAGCACGAAAGGCGGCGGTGCGTGCTTCGGCTCGCCGATCGAGAGGGCGATGTGGGCGAGCGCGGCGGGCGGCGTCACGCCGGCTTTCAGTGCCGCCAAACGCTCGAACGGATAGGCTTGCAGGCGCGATAGATCCGTATTCATCGCAAGTTGCGTCAGGCCGCGCGGCGCTGATCGAGCGCGTCGGTCAGTCGGGTGACGAGACGCTGTGCCCGTTCGTCGGCGAGCGGCCCCTGCTGCGAGTCACTGACGTAAAAAACGTCCTCGGCGCGTTCGCCGACCGTCATGATCTTGGCACCGAGCAGATCGATCCGCTCGTCCATCATGACTTTGCCGATGTCGCAGAGCAGACCCGGACGGTCCGCGGCGATGATCTCGAGTACCGATCGATGATTACGCTCGTCGGTCGTCACCACGATCTGGGTGCGGGTGTTGAAGAGCCTTACCTGGCGCGGCGCGCGGCGCGAAACGCCCATCGCAGAATCGCGGGGGGCCGCGAGCGAGCGTCGCAGCGCGAGTTCGATTTCCTCGTGTCGTTCGGCATCGGAGATCGGCGTGCCGTCTTCTTCGAGCACGTGGTAGAGATCGATGCTGTTGCCATCGCCCGTCGGCGTGATACGCGCGTCGACGATGTTGAAGCCGAGCTGATCGAGCACCGCCGTCGTGCGCGCGAAGCCGTGTTGTCGATGCGGGGCGAAGGTCATGATCGAGGTCGTGCCGCGTTCGCTCTCGGCCTGCACCGAGACCACGGGGTCGTCGGCATCGATGTCGCGTTCGGCGAGTACCCGAGTGTGCCAGGCGATCTCTTGCGGCGTATGGCGCAGAAAATAAGCATCGGAGAGCATGCCCCAGACGAGATCGACGCTTTCTTCATTGACCCCGGTCGCCGCCAACAGCTCGCGGGCTTGGGTCTGATTTTCCTGCTTGAGCTCTTCTTGGTCGACGGGCGTCTCGAGCCCGCGCCGCAGCGCACGTTTCACGCGCTCGTGGAATTCGCTGAAGAGCGAGGCCTTCCAGGAGTTCCAGAGCCGCGGGTTGGTGGCGCGGACGTCGGCAGCCGTCAGTACGTAGAGGTAGTCGAGGTGCGTCTCGTCGCCCACGAAACGCGCGAATTCATTGATGACCTTCGGATCGGAGATGTCCTGCTTTTGCGCGGTCAGCGACAGCTGCAGGTGGTTGCGCACCAGCCAGGCGACGAGCCGTGCGTCGTAGCGCGAAAGCCCCTGTTCGAGGCAGAACGACTCCGCATCGACGGAGCCGAGCTCCGAGTGATCGCCGCCGCGTCCCTTGGCGATGTCGTGAAAGAGCGCCGCGAGATACGCCACTTCGGGCCGTGGCAGCGACTGCATGATCTGCGAGAGATTCGGCAGCTCGTGGTTGAAGCGCGGCAGCGCGAGACGGCGCAGATTGCTGACCACGAACAGGGTGTGCGCATCGACCGTGTAGGCGTGAAAGAGGTCGTACTGCATACGACCGACCACGCGGCCGAAGGAGGGGATGTAGCGCCCGAGCACGCCATAGGTGTTCATGCGACGCAATTCGTTGGTGACGCCAGCGGGGGCGCGCAGGATCTCGAGAAAGAGTCGGTGATTACGCGGGTTCTGGCGGAACTCCTCATCGATCAACCAAAGATTTTGCACGATGGCGCGTATGGTGTGTGCGCGCACGCCGCGGATGTCGGGGTTTTGCTGCAGCAGGGCGAAAACCTCGAGCAGCGTCGAGGGCTGGCGCACGAAAATGTCGTCGTGCAGAGCCTCGAGATAGCCGTTGGTGAGCTGAAAGCGCGGGTTGAGCGGTTGCGGCGCCGCGCTCTCATCGAGGATGGCCTCGCGAAACAGCTGCAGCAGCAGTTCGTTGAGCAGGCTGACGTCGAGCACCGTACGGTAGTAGCGCTGCATGAACTGCTCGACCGCCAGCGTGAAGGTCGCATCCTCGTACCCGAAAAGACGCGCAAGCTTCATTTGATGGTCGAACAGCAGTCGATCTTCGCGCCGCCCCGTCAGGGTATGCAGCGCAAAGCGCACTTTCCAAAGAAATGCCTGCGCTGCTTGTAGTCGCCGCGCTTCACCCACCGTCAAAAAACCCTGCGTTGCGAGCTCTTCGAGCGTTTCGGCGCCAAAGTGGCGCTTCGCGACCCAGGCGATGGTCTGGATGTCGCGCAGGCCGCCGGGGCCGGTTTTGACGTTGGGCTCGAGGTTGTAGGCGGTGTCGTTGGCCTTGGCGTGTCGGTCCGCCTGCTCGCGCACCTTGGCTTCGAAGAAAGATTTGACCGGCCAGAGATGTGCGGGTGCGAGTGCTTCGAGCATCGCCTCGACCAAGGGCGCAGAGCCCGCGAGTCGCCGCGCCTCGATGAGGGTGGTCATGATGCTGACGTCGCCCGCCGCTTCGCTGCGACACTCGTCGATGGTGCGCACGCTGTGACCGATCTCGATGCCGACATCCCAAAGAAAAGTCACGAAACGCTCGAGGGCGGCGCGGCCTGCCTCATCGAGGGGGGCCGGGACGAGTGTCAGGATGTCGACGTCGGAGCAGGGTTGCAATTCGCCGCGCCCGTAGCCGCCGACGGCGACCAGCGCCCAGTCGGCATCGTGACCCGGCAGCCGCTCGCGCCAGATTTCGCGCAGCACCGCATCGACGAGCTGGGCTCGTGCGTGCACCAAAGATTCGATCGACTCTTCGGCCTCGAAGCGCGTCTTGAGTTCGGCTTGCCCTTCGCGCAGCAACTGCGCGTAGGCGCTGGCGGTATGACCTGCGGCCGCGAGACGGGCCGGCAATTCTTCGATCAGCGCTCGCGCCGGCATCAGGCCGCACCCTCGAGCAGCCCTGGTTCGCGCGAGCGGGCGCCGAGGGTGAGCACTTCGTAGCCGGTGTCGGTGACGAGCACCGTGTGCTCCCACTGCGCAGAGAGCGAGTGATCTTTGGTGACCACGGTCCAGCCGTCGGGCAGCAGCTTCACGTGACGCTTGCCGGCGTTGACCATGGGCTCGATGGTGAAGGTCATGCCGGTCTGCAGTTTGAGTCCGGTGCCCGGCTCGCCGTAGTGCAGCACTTGCGGGTCTTCGTGGTAGATGCGACCGATGCCGTGACCGCAGTACTCGCGCACGACCGAAAATCCGCTCGCTTCGACCCAAGTCTGGATGGCATGACCGATGTCGCCGAGCGTGGCGCCCGGGCGCACCATGCGGATGCCGCGCCACATGCCCTCGAAGCAGACGTCGACCAGGCGCTGCGCCTGAACCGTCGGTTTGCCCACGTAATACATGCGACTCGTATCACCGTGAAAACCGTCGCGAATGACCGTGACGTCGATGTTGACGATGTCGCCATCCTTGACCTTCTTGTCCCCCGGAATGCCGTGGCAGACCACGTGATTGACCGAGGCGCAGATGGTCTTCGGGAATCCGCGATAGTTGAGATTGGCCGGGACCGCGCGCTGCACCTGAGTGATGTGCTCGTGGCAGAGTCGGTCGAGCTCATCGGTCGTGACCCCGGGGCGCACGTGCTCGCCGATCATGTCGAGCACTTCGGCGGCCAGGCGGCCGGCCTCGCGCATCTTGTCTTGTTCGGGCGGGCTTTTCAGGGTGACGGGCATGGCAGCGGTGGGGCCGTAACGTATTGTTTTTACGGGAGGTGCATGGTATAAAGCGCCGCCTTTTTTGGCAACGTAAACAACCCACACGCACATCGTTGCATCGGTTGCTGGGTGTCCCAAGACCTTCGGGTGGCGGGATGGCAGCCGAGGATGTGCGGAGGCCCAACCCGACAAGGAGTACTTTATGGCCAGCGTGTCCATGCGACAGATGCTGGAAGCGGGTGTCCACTTCGGACATCAGACCCGCTTCTGGAACCCGAAAATGGCGGAGTTCATTTTCGGCGAACGCAACAAGATCCACATCATCAACCTCGAGAAGACGCAGCCGATGTTCGCGGAGGCTGCCAAGTTCATTCACGGGGTTGCCTCAGACGGCGGCACGGTGCTCTTCGTCGGCACCAAGCGCTCGGCTCGCGAGCCGATCGAGAAAGAAGCCGCGCGCGCCGGCATGCCCTTCGTGACCCAGCGTTGGCTCGGCGGCATGCTCACCAACTTCAAGACCGTGCGGCAGTCGATCAAGCGGCTCGCCGATCTCGCCGAGATGAAGGCGAACGGTTCGCTCGACAAGCGCGGCAAGAAAGAAGGCACGATGCTGCGTCGCGAACTCGAGAAGCTCGAGCGTTCGCTCGGCGGCATCAAGGCCATGGAATCTTTGCCTGATGCCATCTTCGTGGTCGACGTCGGTCACGAGAAGATCGCCGTGCACGAGGCCAACAAACTCGGCATTCCGGTGGTCGCCATCGTCGACACCAACTGCACACCCGATGGCGTCGATTACGTCGTTCCGGGCAACGATGACGCCATGCGTGCCATTCAGCTCTATGCGGGCGGCATCGCCGATGCCGTGATCGAAGGGCGCTCGACGGCGCCGGCGCTCGCGGTCACCGAAGACGAATTCGTCGAGCTCGACGAGCAGGGCAACCCGAAGCCGAAGGCCGCGCGTGGCAAACCGCGTCGTGAAGCGGCGGTTCGCGCGGCACGTCGCAGCCCGGCTGCGGCAGCGCCCGCCCGTCGTCGACCGCAGCCTTCGGTTGCGGCACCGATCGAGTCGGAAGAGACCGACGCCGTCGATGTCCCCGAGGCTGCAGAGGGCGAAGTGGCTCCGGCCACCAGCGCGTCGGCCCCCCGTCGCAAGACCGCCAGCGCGCCGCCGCGCCGTCGGGGTTGATCAGCGCGGCTTGTCAGCGCGTGTGATCCAAGGAGACTTTTGATGAGCATTTCTGCTGAAGCAGTCAAACAGCTACGCGAGCGCACGGGCGCCGGGATGATGGAGTGCAAGAAAGCACTCGTCGAAACGCAGGGTGATCTCGACGCCGCCGCCGAACTCATGCGCAAGCAGGGGCTCGCCAAGGCTGACAAGAAAGCCGCGCGCGTCGCCGCCGAGGGCGTGATCGCGCTCGAGAAATCCGCCGACGGCAAGTCCGCGGTGATGGCCGAGATCAACTGCGAGACCGACTTCGTCGCTCGCGAGGCCGATTTCCAGTCGTTCTCGAGCGAAGTCGCCAAGGTGGCGCTGGCCGCGAAGCCGGCCGACCTCGAGGCGCTCAACGCCTTGAAGCTGGCCTCGGGCGAGACCGTCGATGAGCGTCGTCGTGCCCTGATCGCCAAGATCGGCGAGAACATCTCGGTCCGACGGCACGCCTCGCTTGCCGCGACTGGTTTTCTCGGCGCGTATCGTCACGGGACGCGCATCGGCGCGATGGTTGCGATCGAGGGCGGCTCGGCCGAGCTCGCGCACGATCTCGCGATGCACGTGGCGGCGAGCAATCCCGACTATCTCTCGGCGGCCGACGTGCCCGCCGACGTGGTGGCCAAAGAGCGCGAGATCGAAACCGAGAAGGCGCTCGCCGAGGGCAAGCCTGCCGAGATCGTCGCCAAGATGGTCGAGGGCCGTCTGCGCAAGACTTTCAATGAAAAAGCGCTGCTCGGACAGGCCTTCGTCAAAGATCCGGACCAGAGCATCGAAAAGTTGCTGAAGGCCGCCAAGGCCGAGGTGAAGGCGTTCCGCCGTTTCGAGGTTGGCGCCGGCATCGAAAAGAAGCAGGATGACTTCGTAGGCGAGGTCATGGCACAGGTCAAAGCAAGCAGCGGCAAGTAAGCCGCCGCAGAGAGCCAACGAAAACCCCGCCTCGGCGGGGTTTTCTTCAAGGGGAGACGGGCAATGGCTGAAGCGAAGGTTCGGTACAAGCGCATCCTCGTGAAACTGTCGGGCGAAGCGCTCATGGGCGGTACCGACTACGGCATCGATCCGGCGGTGATCAAGCGGATCGCCCTCGAGATCCAGGAGCTCACGGCGCTCGGCGTGCAGGTGGCGGTCGTCATCGGTGGTGGCAACATCTTTCGGGGTGCGGGTCTCGCGCGCGCGGGCATGGATCGCGTCACGGGCGATCACATGGGCATGCTCGCGACCGTCATGAATTGCCTTGCGATGCAGGATGCCCTCGAGAGCATCGGCAGCTACGCGCGTGTGATGTCGGCGATCCGCATCAACGAGGTCTGCGAGGAATACATCCGGCGCCGTGCCATCCGTCACCTCGAAAAGGGACGCGTGGTGTTGTTCGCCGCCGGCACCGGCAACCCGTTCTTCACCACTGACACCGCAGCCTCGCTGCGCGCGATCGAGATCGGCGCCGAACTCCTCGTCAAGGCCACCAAGGTGAACGGCATCTATTCGGCAGACCCGATGAAAGACCCCAAGGCTGTGCGCTATCCTCGCCTCACTTTTGATCGGGTGCTCGATGAGCGGTTGAACGTGATGGATGCGACGGCCATCGTCATGTGCCGCGATAATCAGCTGCCGCTGCAGGTCTACAACCTGACCAATGCCGGCGATCTGCTGCGTATCGTGCGGGGCGAGGACATCGGTACCGTGGTGACCAACTCCTGAGGTAGACGACGATGATCGACGATTTCAAGAAAGACGCCACCGTGCGCATGGCCAAGTGCGTGCAGCAGTTTCAGGCGGACCTCAAGAAGCTGCGCACAGGCCGTGCGAGTCCGAGCCTGGTCGAGAACCTGAAGGTCGATTACTACGGTACCGAGACGCCGCTGTCGCAGCTTGCCAACATCGGCGTGGAAGATGCGCGCACCATCGTCATCACGCCCTGGGACAAGAGCGCGATTCAGGCGGTCGAAAAGACCATCTACAAGTCCGATCTCGGACTGACGCCGAATACCGCCGGTGCGGTCATCCGCGTACCGCTGCCGCCGCTCACCGAGGAGCGCCGGCGCGACATCACCAAAGTGGTGCGTGGTGATGCGGAGGCGGCGCGTGTCTCGGTGCGCAACGTGCGGCGTGACGTTCTGCAAGACGTCAAGGAAGCGCTCAAAGAAAAGATGATCAGCCAGGACGAAGAAAAGAAGGCGCAGGAAGAGATCCAGAAGCTCACCGACAAGCACGTGGCCGAGATCGACGCCGCTCTCGCAGTCAAAGAAAAAGAGATCATGCAGGTCTGAGGCCGCGAGCGCAGCCCTTGACCCTGCCCAGGCACATCGCGATCGTCATGGACGGCAACGGCCGCTGGGCCGAAGCCCGTGGCGAGCCGCGCACTGCCGGGCACCGCGCGGGCATCGAGCCCGTGCGTCAGGTGATCCGCGAATGCGTGCAACTCGGCGTCGGTTCGCTCACGCTGTTCGCGTTCTCCAGTGAAAACTGGCGTCGACCCGAGACCGAGGTCGCAACGCTCATGGGCCTTTTCATGGAAGCGCTCGATCGCGAGGTCGAAGAGCTGCACGCCAATCGCGTGCGTCTGCGCGTGATCGGCAATCGACAGCGTCTCGCGGTGCGTTTGCAGCAGCGCATCGCCGAGGCGGAGGCGAAAACGGCGGGCAACGGGGGACTCTGCCTGCAGGTCGCGGTGAGTTACGGCGGTCGCTGGGACGTGGTCGAAGCCGCAAAACGGCTCGCGGCGCAGGCGGCGAGCGGTGCGATCCGCGCGAGCGACATCGACGAGGAGCGCTTCGCCGCCGAGTTGCAGCTTGCCGACCTTCCCGACCCCGATCTTTTCATTCGCACCGGCGGTGATCATCGCGTGAGCAATTTTTTGCTCTGGAACATCGCCTACGCCGAGCTGTATTTCACCGACTTGCTGTGGCCCGATTTCGACGCTGCCGAGCTGCAGCGTGCGATCGAAGATTTCACCGGTCGCGAGCGACGCTTCGGGCTGACGGGCGCGCAGGCGAGTGGCACAAAAAAATGAGTCGTTATGCAGGTCTGCGGCAGCGGGTGCCAACGGCGATCGCGCTCGCGGTGGCGCTGCTGCTCGTGCTCTTTGCCTTGCCGGCGGTGTTCACTACGGTGCTGGTCGCGCTCGTCGTGTTGAGTGGCGCCTGGGAGTGGTCGGCGTTCCTCAAGCTGCAGCAAGCACTCTGGCGCCATGCCTACGTGCTGCTGGTCGGTGTCACGTGTCTCGCCGCCTGGCAATACAGCCGTGCGCCGGGCGCGCTGTCGTTGCTCATGGGGATTGCCGCGATCTGGTGGTTGGTGGCGTTCGCCTGGGTGATGTTTGCGCCGACGCGTGGCGG
>Ga0129333_10007121_pt1 | contig 10583 bp, 27 predicted proteins | sample CPB6_08_DNA_FD_94474 | JGI IMG/M metagenome (GOLD analysis project Ga0129333, IMG submission 94474) | Freshwater to marine salinity gradient microbial communities from Chesapeake Bay, USA - CPBay_Sum_0.6_0.8_DNA | ecosystem: Environmental > Aquatic > Marine > Coastal | place: USA: Chesapeake...
GGGATTTAGTTTCACAATTTCACATCCTTGTTCGGCCAACCAAGAACGATAACCATTATACCAATCTGTTTCACTGTTGGGCAAAGTTTCAAGCACGACATCTCGAAAATATTTCCTAGCAGTGAAGTGGAGTTGATCGGTTTCTAAATAAGTCATGACCACCTCAATGCAAATACAACTGCATCTTGTTGATATTCAAATAGCCAAATCTTTCCTTTATTATAATGTCGACCAATGGTATTCTCATCACACCAATCTTTCATATTTGAAATAGTTTCTGCAGTCATATCTGACCATGATATGGAGATCTTTACTTGAACCCAACCTACTTCTAATAACACATCTGACATTATATTTGAATCTATTTCTTCTTTAAGAAAGCGAGACTGATCATCTAAATTTTTCCTAACAATATCTTTTAACAGTTCTTTTTTACACTTTTTTCTGCCAGTCACCGATCTAATCACAACCACCTCAAAGCGAAAAATACTGCATCTTGCTCTAGTTCAAATACATACATCAGATTATCTCCGTCACTTTGCCAATTTGCCAAATCAATAGTAGAAAAGTATTTTCCTTTACAATGCTCCTCTACCCACTGTCTTATAGCATAAGTATCATTAGTTTCTGAAAATTTAATTTGATACACTTGCAGTCTTTAATACATCAAACATTGTGCCATATTGTGTTTCAGGTTCATCAATAAAACCAGTATAAACCCATACTCTACGACAATAAACCTTTTTAAGCCAAACCATTCGTCCGCTAATAGTTCTGTGTGGCAAAAATACAAATATGGGAACCCAATCATGTTCTATATTAACAATGTCACCTTTTTGAATATTAGGCACATTATTTTTAAGAATGTGATAACGACTGATTTGCCACATCAAGACCACCTTAAGATAAACTCAGTGGCATCTTTCTCGTAGGCAAAGTGATAACGATATCCGCCATTGGCTTCACGGAATCCTCCCCAAAAGCAACACCAAGTTCCCTGTTGATTGTCCAATACATTCCATCTTTCTCCCCATTTTTCTTTACACCACGATTCTGCATTCATATGCTGATCTTTAGGGATTAGAACTTGATAGGGAAAATCTTTTATCCTAACTGGCCTCACGGTCATTTATTATAACCATTTCAATGCAAACATTACTGCATCCTTTTCATTTGAAAACCAGATACGCCGTTGGCGCCAATTGTGATCCACTGCACGCCAATCCTCGGCATCATAACATTCAGGACTAATATTTTCCACTAACCACTCACGCATTTCCTCATGGTGCCTCACTGAATGTCTTGTATATACCACAGGGATAATACAGTAATCTTGTTTACTCATGACCATTTATACAAAAACAAGTAATACTCTCGTTCAGAAACAAAATTGATTATATAATAGATATCACTATAGTTTGGTGTTTGTATTACTTGTAATTTTACATTATATTCAGTTTCGAATAATTCATAAGCCTGTTGTTTGCTGTAAGGTTTATATGTCTTTGTAATGTGGTTTGCTGCATTTAAGAATGTATCAAACAAAAAGTGATTAGCAATTTTTGATACTACTGCAATAAACATAACTTACCAATTAGTTACATCAGTAATGTCTATATTAGCATCATTAGATTTAAACATGGTGAAATGCACTTTAACCACAGGACCTATACCGTTAGAGTTGTCAATAACTAATGTAAAATCTTCTATCTCAGTAAAATGAGATACAATCTTATGCAATTGTTCAACTTGACTTCTAGATAATGTAATTTTAGTTGTAGACATAATGTTTTTTATTTAAGACTCTCAACTTCTATACGCCTAAATGCAGTCTCTAGAAGTTCAAATTTATTATTGCTATCCTGATGTTGCACAAACCATGTGGATTTACCATTTACTGATCTAAGAACATAATTATATTCTTCTTCTAACTTATTAATCAAATAATCTTCATAGTCCTTATACCAACTAGCGATACAGTTGGTTTCGCCACGATCTCTGATATAAAAAATACATGGATCAACGCCATTTGCCTCTATATTTTTCCCAAGGCTGGACATATCTCCCTGGTCAATAAGTTGTTTAACTTTTTCTATATCACAATAGTAGTTTTGAAGCAATTGACCATTATGATTCAAATACCCATCATGGTGGCAATAAATTTGTGCTACTTGCCCATCCGCAAATTCAGCTGCAATTGTGGATCGTGTTGCCATAGTTCTACCCCTCTAGTTGACGATTAGGATGTTTTTCTTTACGATTGTAGGAAAGTTTATTTTCAACCTTGCGTGGTTTAAACGGCAAATCACGATCGAATAATATTCGATGAGCTCTGCTTTTTGTTCGTTTAACTATGTAGCGCATGATATACATTCCTAATAAATCAAAAGTTTAACAAAATTTGAATTTTTTGTCAACCTAATCTATATCAGTGAGATCGATTTCTTTTTCTATTTGCATTACTAAACCACGAAGTTTAGTTTTAAGATAATAGCTAATATAAGTTTGCTCAAGTTTATCTGCTGCCTTTTTTAATTGCTCCAAGGCATCCAGTGCAAATTGCTCATTCTTCATTACTGTTTTCCTCTTTCCATTTTGCAGCTTTTTGTTTCATGCCTTCTGGGTCTAGTTTATGTGCGTCAATTGCAGCCTGAATAGCTTCTTCAATTAGTTTATTTAGAGTAATATCTTTTTCATGAGCTTTAATCATTAGTTCAAACAATAGATCGTTAGGCAAATCTATAGGCACTTTTACTCTTTGATCATAATCTTCCCCTAGATAGATTGCTCGAGCCTTTTCTAACATATCGTCTGTTTGTTCTAGTTCAACAAACTTAACATCATCGTATGCAACATCTTCGCCCAAATTAAGTTTTAATTTTGATTCTTTTGAATGCGCCTCTGCAAAGTCTGGATTTGTCCAACGATAGCTTCTTCTTTTATCATAATCATGTGCTTCGAATTGATAAACTATCTGTGTCAAAGTATCAAATATCATGCTGATTGAATACTCATTGGGTTCACCAGTATTTCCAGACCAGCAGTCTAATCGAAAAGCATTAGGACCAAAACAGTTCCATAAGTAATCTGTACCTTCTGTGATTTTGTAATCAACAGTTTCCATAAAATCTTTTACAGTAATCATTACGCTCTCCGTTATATTTTTAATAGAAAAATTATACCCATTTTAATGCAAAAATATTTGCATCCGCCTTATTGTAAAACTTAAAAGTACAATAAGTTAAAGGCCAATTCATGTCAATCTTATAGGCAACATTGTTGTTTTCCAGCCATTCTTGTGCATTTAAAATTTTATCAATTAATTTTGTATAAATGTTAATAGAAATCATTTCTTCAAGATATCCCACACATGAATTTTATCTTTAATGTTTTTTTCTAACTCACGGTATTTTTCACCTAATTCTTTCAATTCTGCCCATTCACTTTCTAATTTTTCGTTTATATTTAAAATACCTAGCTGTTTTTCGATTCTAGCTAAACTATCTTTTAGACTGAAATCGCCTATCTTAATATCACACTCATTGGCCATATCAATACCATGACTGGTAATATTTACTTTAGGAGTAGCACTTGCTTTCCATGTTGAATCTAATGTGTGAAGTGTAGTAAAAGTTTGATTTTCCCAATAGTCAACAGGAAGTGTTAAATTTCCTATAATAGAATTATTGGCAAAATTTAAATTTGCTTCCATTATGGGTAGTTCGAAAAGATCAATTTGTGTATCTAACTTATAAGTCATATTTCATATCCTACTGTGGGGTCAAATTCATCTGCCCTTCTTTCATAATTTACATATCCTCTTGGATTACATAAAATAGTTGTATCACCAATTTTATAATCACAGGAATCATGCATGTGACCATGACACCATAACACACAATTTTGATTATCTAAAATCATGTTTTCCAGGTTGCTAAAATACGCACCATTCATCTGCATGTCTTTTTTATATTTTTCATTAATACTATACGCACTTGGCGCATGGTGGGTAATTACTACACACTTGCGATCGGCATTGTCTGCGAGTTCTTTTTCAATAAATTTACGACTAATCCCATGAGCATACATTGTAGCTTCAGGAGTCAATTTACCATAAAAATTATGAGTTGGGCCTGGTTTTTTCTTAATTACAACATAATCATTCATTGCTTCCCGTAAAGTATATATAGTAACAGGATCATTGTTGTTACAATTTGTCCATAATGTGGCACCAATGAAGTGCACATCTTCAATGTCAATTGATTGATTTTCTAATAGGTATACATTGTCTGGCAATTGATTGTTGATATGGTCATAGGTATTATCAAAACAAAAATGATAATGCTCATGATTGCCCATAACATATAATACTTTAGTGTATTTTTTACATTCCTCTACGAAGAATCGGGCATATCTATCTATACGACGATCTGGCCGTTCGTAGGGTAGCAAAGTATGGTTAGGATCGTATTCGTCTATTTTTAAATTTTTTGCTTCACAAACATCCCCTGCCAGTATTAGAATATCACCTCCCGGAAGCTTAAGATCAGCAAACTCCAGATGTAAGTCGCTCATTAGATTTAGCCGCATATACGATCCTTAACTTTACTTATAAAAAAAGGGCCAAGCGGCCCTATTTTTTGGCCTACAAAAAAATTATAGACCTAGTTGCATAGCACGGTAACCTGCAGCAACTAGCTCACGGCTTGGTGCACCAAGACGATATTTAGTGCTTACACGACCTTTGGTGTCGGTATGTGTATTAGCATAAACTGCAAACCCTAGATAGCGAATGTCACTAACACTAGCGCGGGGATTCTTTAGACCAAAACGCTGACGAATTTGACCTGCAGTAAGTTGCTCACCTGAGCGAAGGGCACTAAGTAGACGCCCAGTTTTAGTTTTGTTTGAAAACATATTAATATATCCTTGTCTTAAAAACTGTTTTCACAGTTTCAACACTATAACAAGAACTATTACTAATTGCAAGACTTTATTTGTCCAAAACTGTAAATTTGGTAACATTGGCAACGCGGAAACTACGCCATTCGTTCTTGTCTGTACACCATACACTAATGGTCTCAGTACTACGCTTGCGTTCTTTCACTTCTGTAATTTCCTGCTTGGGCAATTTATTATCCACAAGTGTGCAAGGCATGGTTCTTTCATCACCATTTACCTTGGTAAAGGTAATTTCTACTTCATGCTGCCTTAGTAGATCCAATAGATAAGAATGACGATCTGTTACATTAGATGGAAACATTTTTATACCTGTTTAAGAATATGAAACAAAAATTTCTTAGTGTTTTTTGGGGACCAAAAATTTCCCTTATTGCCACATTTATCTTCTCGTGCTCGCATTATGCCACATCCTTCATAGTAACCTTTGCCTATGGAACCAACTACTAAACTTTGTCTTGGTGGCACAAAACTTGTTGGATGAATACATTTATAATCAGACCCATTTAAACACCAAATGAAACTTTTTTTACAAAATTTGCAGTCTTTACAAAAGACAGTGTTTTCTTGTGGAACCAATTATTTCACCATAGAAATATGTTTACATTTATTACGGAATTGAAACCCAACACAATTACAAATAAGTTTATTGTCTGTTCTTTTTACAGTATAGATATCGCCTTTACTACCTTTAACTGTCCATATTTGATCTGTATTGGCTTTTTTATTAGCTATAGTGCCATCTTCATATTCTAGACGGGTAACATAGGCGAGATTTATTTCTCTTTTGCTGAAGTGTGGAGTATTAGGGGTATTTAAGACGAACGAGTTGGGGGCAAGCAATTTATGAGCGGAGCCCACAGTGCCTACATAGGTAGTTTCTGTATATTCGCTGGGATTGTACAAGACATGATTCTTGAACTTTGTAGTGACGCGAATCTTGCTACCAACTTTAGGCATTTCAAACTGTGGGCTCATGCTTTGCTCCATTAAGCAGCTTCTGATTCAGCCTGTTCTGCAGCTACCTTAACCTTAGTAGGTTTGCCAGAAACCTTTACTGTATCTACTGCGTTATACTTTGCATCTGCAGCATCAATTGCTTCCTTATACTCACTGTTAAGATAAAGCTCAGTGGTTTTGAGGAAACTAACAACTGCAGATTTGTCCATTGCTTCTGGTAGTTCCATTAGCTCAATGTCTGTATTGCCCGCCTTAGTGAGCATTTTGACACGAGTAAGGTCATTAGCAAAACGAACTTTTACTGCACCATTGAAACGACTTACACCTGCTACTTTAAACATAAAAACTCCTATATACAAGTTGAGTTAAATTTGCTGAACCATTCAGCATTTCCAAATTGTAGTTGAAACTGAATTTTGTGTCAACCACATTCTGAAACTTTTTTACCAAAGCGGACGAACTGCATGTACAATACAATGCCCAGGGCCACCATGTTGGCTTTCAACAATTGCTTGCGCCTGACCTTGATGTAGAGCCTGAACAGTAGTGCTAAGATTTTGTAGATCAGACCTACCCCAACCACAATGGCTGTCTGTCCTGGGCTCTACTAGAACACTGAAATTTACTTCATATGATTGCATAATTTACTCCTTAAGGTTAAACATATTCCAACATGTTGGCAGGAACACGCCAACGACTATTACCACAATTCACAGTAACGAATTTTACTGCGACCTTTTCCACTGTCCCAACCATTGTTTGATTTCGTTTGGAACTATGAAACTTAACCTTACTGCCCACATAAATACCGCGTTTAACCTGCTTTACAAGTTGACTGCGACGATATTGGATAGCTCGCGAAATATCATTGAGCTGCTCATTTGTAAAATCGCCAAACATAATTTCTGTAGTAATATCTTCTAGCTTTACCATTTTTTCAGCTCCTTTTGTTTTACTACCATAATCGTATTATACAATAACCGGTTTTATTTGTCAACCGTTTTATTCTTTTACAGTTATTGTAAGTTGTTTACAGGAGATGTCAACTTTAAGTCCAAAAGGATGGGCAAAAGTTTTTGCTTGCTCAGACTGACTGATGCATTCTTCCTTAGTTTTGTATTCATGATAACTACGCATAATTGGTTGCCCATTTGGGGCAAGATAGATGATTAGCATAAACCAAGACATATATAAATCCTTAGGTGTGTTCTACAGTGTTTATACCTGCAAATTTAATTACTCTTTGACAAACTCTACAGGGTTTAGCAATCATAGGTTCGCCATTTTTATTATATCTAGTTACGACCAACTTATCAACTCTAGTCCAATTCTTCACTTTTACCAATGCTGCTACTTCAGCGTGAAGATAAATTTTATAATCCTCTCCTACCTCTTTAGCCATCCTAGCCTGTAACGGATGTGTTTTTACATAACTATTACGACCGACACTTAGAAGCCTGCCTTTTTTGTCATATGCAAAAGCAGTTATATTCTGCATAGTTGTCATTTCAATGAGTATTGAGTGCAGGTTGATGAAGTCTTACAAGTTCACGCTCACGAGCATGAGCAGGTTTGCGACCACGAATAATTTCAACTACACCATACTCATGTACATCTGCACCATGCTCTCGCAAACTGCGACACAATGCCCAGTCTTTGTTTTCGGTCAATGCACGACGCAGATGTTTCTGCATGCGGACCTTAAGTGCTTTGCGCACCTGTTGACCACAAACTGTGATGCCAATATATTGCTGTTGCGTCAGCGTATTGGTAATGCAATACACAACATGCTTGGTGTCTTGACGGCGTTTGCGTTTCATCATATCAGTATTGTATGATAAAGCCCAATTTTTGTCAACCGATTTAATTAGTTGTATAAAAACAACAATTGTGATGTTGTTTTGTTACAACAACTTGTTACTACAATTTAACAGTATACTAGGTGCTGGATTATTTGTCAACCTTTTTTACATCTGCTAATCCTAAAAAGCATAGAGCTTTTATGTAAGTCCAGCCTAAGTCAAATTCATACCACTTTACACTTAATTTAGGACTTGCAGGATCATTATGATGATTATTGTGAAGTTCTTCTCCACATATCCAAACTGCTATAGGTATTATATTTTTAGATTTATCCTGTGTTTCCCAGTTTCTATAACCAAGATAATGACCTAACCCATTTATTACGCCAGCTGCATGGAAAGGAATCCAAATCATCTGTACTAACCAAACTAATATTCCCCACCAACCAAATATCAAAGTATTAATAGCTAATAAAAGTATTAATCCTAAGTAATTATAAGGAGAATAAAGTTTTGATTCAATCCAATCTGTTGGGCTACCAACTCCATAGGTATGCACCAAATTTCTATCTTTAGTTGCTTTTGCGTATATAAATGCACCACTAAATAACACTTTCAGGATTCCATATCTATGTGGACTGTGTGGATCTAGATGAATATTATCTGTAAATCTATGATGTGCTCTATGTATAGCTACCCATTCTTTTGTTACCATACCAGTAGTAAGCCATAACCAAAAACGCATGAAATGAGTTATGGCAGTATGAAAATTTACTGATCTATGTGCTTGTGAACGGTGTAAATAGAGAGTAACACAAATAATTGTTATATGTGTTAAAATTAAAGTATAAAGAATCATTAACATTGTTTATTTAACCCTTAAAAAATATGAATAATAAAGTAATACTTACCGACATTGATGGTGTTTGCTTAGATTGGGAGCAAGATTTTAACAAATGGATGACCGCCAAAGGACATACACTAATTGAACCTGATGCCTACAAAGTGCACGAAAGATTTAATATTACTCTGAATGAAGCTAAAACATCAGTAAGAGTATTTAATGAATCTGCAAAGATAATGTTTTTAAAACCATTTAGAGACAGTGTACATTATATTAAAAGATTACATGAGAAACACGGATTTGTCTTTCATGCTGTTACAAGTTTAACAAATGACCCTGCAGCACAAGAGTTAAGAAAAATTAATTTACAAAGATATTTTGGAAATACTGCTTTTACTAACTTTGTATATACAGATACAGGTGGGGACAAAAATGAAGTATTGGAACAATATCGAAACAGTAATTATTATTGGATAGAAGACAAACCCATTAATGCTGAACTTGGCTTAGAAATGGGTTTGAGATCTATACTAATGCAACATCCTTACAATATTAGTTTTACCAACAGTAAAATTACAGTAGTAAAAAACTGGCAGGAAATTTATAAATTAATAGTTAATAATTTATAATGTAATACTAGCATTGACATCAATGCTAGTATATTTTTAGTTAGTCATTACTTTACTAACTGCGGTCATTACTGAAGCGATACGACCAATATCTCGCAGTTGTTCAACTGTATAGCCCAAAGACTTAAGGCCATCATAGTGGGCTTTAACACAAAATTCGCATTTACCAACTATGCTAGCAGCAAGGCTATAAGCTTCAAATTTAGCTTTTGTTGTTCCACCATGCGAGGAAATAGCATTCATTCGTAATTGAGCAGGTAGACCTTTCAATTGTTCGTCACCAGCCATTTCCACATATGGGTACCAAATATTGTTCATAGCCATCAGTGATGCTGCTGTAATAGCAGCATTGACATCTGGATCTCCTGGATTGGCTATCTGCTGACTAATCCATACCCAAAGTTTACTATTACCGGTAGCAAATACTGCTGCCAAAGCACAGCACTGTGCTTCTATAGGATCTAATGTGCTTCTTTTAATTACCGCATCTAAATTTAATTTAGTATCTTTAGCATAATCCGGCAATGCCTCTTTAATTTTATCAACCCAATTCATTTTGTTTTGCCTTTTTAAGTTTATCTCTAATTTCAAACCAATAATATTGTTTAGCTAGTAGAATTACGCCCATTACGAAAGAAAACCAGTTATCAATGTTTCCGTATTCTTTCCATGTTTCTTCTATTGTGGGTTCTCCTGCAATCATTTTACATGCAACCACAAATAGTACAAAGCTGCCTATATAAACTGTATTGGGATATTTTTCTAAGATTCGGGCAATAACAGTGCTACCAAACAATATAATAGGAACACTAATTAAAAGCCCAAAAATTACCAAAGCCATGTTACCATCTGCTGCTGCTGCAATACCTAATGCATTATCTATTCCCATTACGGCATCTGCCACCACAATAGTGCCTATAGCTGCCCAGAAAGTATTTTTAGCAGTTACATTATGGTCATTTTCATCTTGTACCAAGGTCCATGCAATGTAAATTAACAACAAACCGCCTACTAGTTTAAGTCCAGGCACTGCTAATAGGTATGTTAATAGTAGCACACTGATAAATCTAATTGCAACTGCACCAAAAGTGCCCCAAAAAATTGCTTTTTTCTTAAGATGTTCTGGCAATTTATTCGCTGCCATACCTATTACAAGAGCATTGTCTCCAGCCAATACAATGTCAATCAAGATAATGGCCACTACGGCCCAAATCATTTCTAATGTCATAAAAATCTCCTTGCGATTTCTGTATAAAGTGGAATCCCAATTAAAATATTAAATGGGAAAGTTAAACCTAAACTTAAACCAATATATATGCCTGGATTGGCTTCTGGTATAGAATTTTTTATCACGGCCGGCACTGCAATGTAACTGGCGCTGGACGCTAA